>OGPG01000006.1_pt1 | contig 180236 bp, 155 predicted proteins | sample 1552851 | NCBI WGS metagenome assembly OGPG01 (sample SAMEA2579909, study PRJEB22360) | human gut metagenome | biome: human gut; feature: human-associated habitat; material: faeces | place: Denmark | collected 2008/2010 | reverse complement strand
ATATTCAATTGATAAAAGGAAATTAGTGATAGTATGACAGTTGTTTTTCAAAATAATCCTATAATGCAATAAAGCAGGCCGATGAGGGCTATGCAAAATTTATTTCAGAGAAATTTAAACAGGCTCTAAGTGTTATTTAGTCTTATCGGATTCGCAATAAATTGAATCGGAACATATACTTTTGTTGTAAATATAAAAGGATATGAAAACGCGCCTCCGATTTAAGATAATAGCTGTGCTTATTTGCCTTTCGCTTGTCGGACTCTTGATTTCACAAGGATACTGGCTGAAAGGTTTATATGTGTCTAGTAAGAAAAGCACGTGGGATAATATAGAGGATGCCATGCGGATGGCCGACTATATGGAACTGTTCCTGCGCCTGGACTCTCTAAGCAATAACAATTTTCACAGCCAGATAAATCCTCAATTCAGCTTTAGCCAAGACACGGCATGGGAAAAGAGGAAAGATTCCCTTTCAACAGATAATATGCCGATATCATCGCCGAATTCGACAATCCAATATATAGAAGCAGCCCAAACTCTAAATGAATATTTGCAGATTATCGGTACACTGGAAAGGAACGTGCAGATGCTCATGCATCAAAAGATAGACACGTTACTTCCCGTCAATTACGCACAATTCAATACACTATTAAAGAACGGATTAAAGAAACAGGGCATCACCGTCCCGTACCGCCTGCAGGTAATCCGGAAAGAAGCGAAAGACTCCGTATTATATGCCTATACGGATGCTTCCGAAAAAGGGGAATCCTGGAAAGACGCTGTCCACTTCACACATGTGATCGAACCGGAATATTATTACGAATTGGAACTCCAATCTCCTGACCGGGTTGTATTCCGGCAGATGGCAGGTATATTGATTTCATCTTTCCTGCTTTTTATGGTTATCTTGGTCGCTTTCGTTTATTTGCTCTACACAATACTGAGGCTAAAGACGGTGGAAGAACTTAAAACAGATTTCACCAATAATATGACGCATGAGCTGAAAACCCCGATCTCCATTGCCTATGCCGCCAATGATGTATTGCTGAACTACAGCAGTACGACAAACGAGAAGCAAAAGAAATATCTGGATATCGTGCGGGAGCAATTGAATCATCTATCCGGTTTGGTCGAACAAATCCTCACTCTTTCCGTTGAGAACAGAAGTACTTTCCGCCTTCATCTCGAAACGATACAGGTTGCAGAGCTACTGACTCCGCTTATAGAACAGTTCAAGCTAAAAACAGATAAACCGATCGACATCACGACAGAAGTACCGGAGCATATGACCGTAACGGCCGACCGTACCCATCTGTATAACATGCTCAGCAACCTGATCGGGAATGCAATCAAGTATTCCGGAGAAAAGACCTGCCACATTACCCTCAAAGGAACAGTATCGTCCCAGGAAATGACTCTCTCGGTCACAGACGAAGGGATCGGTATTAGCGAAGCTAACCAAAAGAGGGTGTTCGATAAGTTCTACCGCGTGCCCAGCGGCAACCTGCATGACGTGAAAGGCTTCGGTCTAGGTTTGTACTACGTCAGCGACATGATGTCTAAACACAACGGGAGCGTAACGGTTAAAAGCCAGCTGGGGAAAGGTTCCACATTCACCCTTCATTTTAAAAATTAACGACAATGGATAAGATCAGAGTATTATTGGTAGAAGACGAGCCGACACTCGCCATGATTATAAAAGACACTTTGGACGGTGAAGAATTTGAAGTGATTCTCGCCGCAAACGGAGAAGAAGGATTGTCACGATATAGAGAAGCAAAGCCGGACATCATCGTCACAGACATCATGATGCCGAAAATCGACGGCTTCACGATGGTCCGGCACATCCGGAAAACGGATCGACAGATACCGGTTCTTTTTCTTTCCGCCCGTTCCGCAGCCAACGACGTGGTCGAAGGTTTCGAACTAGGGGGTAACGATTACCTGAAAAAGCCGTTCGGCATGGCGGAACTTATTATCCGTATCAAGGCATTATTGAACAAAATAAGTGTCCGTAAGGAAGAAAGCAGCAACTTCACGCTCGGACAATATACATTCGATTCCATCACACAAACGCTCCAGTACTGCGGAGAAAAGCAATTGCTGAGCAACCGCGAATCCGAAATACTGAAACGCCTATGTGAAAACAAAGACCATGTGCTGCCCATGAAAGACGTCCTGTTGGAACTTTGGGGAGACGATTCGTTCTTCAATGCCCGCAGCCTGCACGTATTCATTACTAAGTTAAGACATAAACTGTCGAAAGACGAATCAATCAAAATACTGAACGTACGCGGGATCGGTTATAAGCTGATCATCGACTGATCTGTTTCAATGCCTGTGCCAACTGGTCCGGGCATGACGTTCCACGCTCGCGGCAATCAATGCCTTCCAGACGCCGGATAGCCTCGCCGATTTCCATTCCGACCAGCAGTCTGGACAAACCTTGTGTATTTCCTTGGCAACCACCAATGATCTGTACATTTTTAATCACGTTGTCCTCCGAGTCGACAATCATCATTTTAGAACATACCCCACCAGTCGGAGTATAAGTAACACGTTGTCTATTCATCCTTTTCTACTTCCATTATAATTCATGTAACGGGGCACAAAGATAGAATAATTTAAGACAACTACCAATCCTTAAGTATTGACCTAATTTCACAAAAGAAATAAATTATTCAATATATATCGGGAAGCATAGTGCATTATCCGAAAAGAATGCTTTCCTTTGTACCAACAAACAATGAGAGATTATATCGATTTGATTTTTCACATGTATCTTCTCAATTACATATTGAGCATTTTCATCTCTGATAAATAACTTCCTTACATTCGATTATTGAATTATTAATTTTTTTATTTTTATATTTATGAACATGTATATTGGTAACCTTAGCTATAACGTTAGGGAATCGGATTTAAGAGATGTAATGGAAGAGTTTGGAACAGTTGATTCTGTAAAACTTATCATCGATCGCGATACAAGAAGGTCTAAAGGTTTTGCATTTGTCGAAATGCCGGAAGATTCCGAAGCACAAAACGCAATCAGAGATTTGAACGGAGCCACTTACGAAGGCCGTCAGATGGTTGTAAAAGAAGCACTTCCAAGAAATTAAATTCACAGAATTATAAAAGTTAAATCAAAAAGGATACCCGGAACCGGATATCCTTTTCTTGTTTATTCCATCTATCATTTTAAGTAATTCCTTTTTTCCTAAAAGATTTGTACCTAACTTTGCGAAAATAAATAACAACAGCATGACATACGAAGAGACGCTACACTATCTATATACCAGTATTCCCGTTTTTCAGAATGCCGGACCTTCAGCCTACAAACCCGGATTAGGAACCAGCATTGCACTGGACGATCACTTAGGCAATCCGCATAAAGCATACAAAACAATACACGTAGCCGGTACGAACGGGAAAGGCTCCGTCAGCCATCTCTTGGCCGCGATCCTGCGCCAATCGGGATATAAGGTCGGGCTTTACACCTCTCCGCACCTGGTCGACTTCCGCGAACGGATACGGGTAAACGGACAAAAGATACCGGAAGAATATGTCATCGACTTCGTAGAACGCCATCGTTCTTTCTTTGAGACTCTCGATCCTTCCTTCTTCGAACTGACTTCCAGTATGGCATTCGACTATTTCCGTGCCGAGAAGGTGGATTATGCCGTAATCGAAGTGGGCATGGGCGGCCGTTTGGACAGTACCAATATCATCACTCCCATCCTAAGTATCATTACGAACATCAGCCTGGATCATACCCAGTTCTTAGGAGATACGGTCGAAAAGATTGCCTTTGAGAAAGCCGGAATCATCAAAAAGGATGTCCCGGCGTTGGTCGGAGAAATAGACCGGCACAGTGTGGCACAAGTTTTTGCAGACGCAGCAGTCAAAGCCGGCACATTGGTTTATTTCGCTCAGGACGAAGGGCTGCTGAAAGAGTCATATCTGATGGATACAGGCGAATGGTATCTGGATTCTGCAGAATACGGACAGCTATTCGGTGAACTGGGTGGCGTCGTGCAGTTCAGGAATGCCACAACCGTATTGGGGGCCATTAATTTGCTGAATACAGTAGGTGTAAACATTCCGACCGAAGCGGTACGGGAAGGTTTCGAACATGTGGTCGAATTGACAGGGCTGATGGGGCGTTGGCAGGTTTTACAGGAGAATCCGAAAGTCGTATGCGACACTGGACACAACGTCGGAGGATGGCAATATCTGAACATCCAACTGGAAGAAGAACTGAAGCGGCATAAGCACCTCTTTATGATCGTCGGCATGGTCAACGACAAAGATATCGACGGCGTGTTGGACCTGATGCCGGAAAAAGCCTTTTACTTCTTCACGCAAGCATCCGTGCAACGGGCAATGCCTGCGGAAGATTTTGCAACAAAAGCAATCTTCCACGGTTTATCGGGCACAATCTGCAATTCCGTGCAGGAAGCCGTGGAAAAAGCATTGGCGCGAGCCGGACAAGACGACATCATCTTTATCGGCGGAAGCACTTTCGTCGTGGCGGACGCCCTACCCTTGTTCTTGAAAAGAGACAAATAACATAATTCAAAAACAAATATCATGACAGAACAAATTCAGAGAAAACTGAGCGAATCGAAGACGGCAAGATGGTCCGTACTGGCGCTCGTCGCATTCACAATGCTCTGCGGATACTTCATCACGGACATGATGGCTCCGCTACAGGACTTACTACAAACCCCCGTCGAAGGCGGCGGACTGGGATGGACAGCCAATGAATACGGTAAATTCACCAGTGCTTACGGTTGGTTCAATGTATTTTTCCTGATGCTGATCTTCGGAGGTATGATCCTAGACAAGATGGGCGTACGCTTCACTGGTTTGATGGCGACCAGCATCATGCTTATCGGCGTTTTCATCAAATGGTTCGGTATATCACACAACTTTGACGGTGCAACCGTTACCGTTTTCGGTTCGGAGTATGGATATCCATTGGTAATTGCGTCATTAGGATATGCTTTGTTCGGCGTAGGCGTTGAGATCGCCGGTATCACCGTTTCCAAGATCATTGTAAAATGGTTCAAAGGCAAGGAAATGGCCCTGGCAATGGGGTTGGAAATGGCTTGTGCCCGTATCGGTACGGGGTTAGCTATTGGTGTTACGCCTTTGTTGAGCCGCGCATTCGGCAATTCCATCAGCATGCCAATCTTCATCGGCCTGATTCTGCTTTGTATCGGCCTGTTATCCTTCATTGTATTCGTAATCATGGACAAGAAACGTGATGCAGAAGATGCAGCCGGTGCTACCGGAGAAGAAGAAGCAGAAGAGCCGTTCCGTTTCGGTGATATCTTGGATATTATTACATTAAAAGGCTTCTGGTATATGGCACTCCTTTGCGTACTGTTCTATTCAGCCGTCTTCCCCTTCTTGAAATATGCCCCGAACCTGATGATTAACAAATTCGATATCGATCCCGAATGGTCCGGTGTCATTCCGGCTTTGCTGCCATTCGGCAATATTCTCTTAACTCCGTTCTTCGGAAACTTGTACGACCGTAAGGGAAAAGGAGCCACTATCATGATTATCGGTTCCATTATGCTGATATTTATCCACTTCACATTCTCCATTCCGATGCTGGACAACTGGCTGGTCGCTCTGATACTGATCCTGCTGTTGGGCATCGCATTTTCGCTGGTTCCTTCCGCCATGTGGCCTTCCGTTCCAAAGATCATCCCGGAAAACAAATTGGGAACAGCCTATGCGCTGATATTCTGGGTACAGAACTGGGGATTGATGGGAGTTCCGTATATAATCGGTATCGTTTTGGATCAATATTGTATTTCCGGAGAGATCAACGGTAAACCGACCTACGACTATACGATCCCGATGTTGATCTTCACTGGTTTCGGAGTCCTGGCACTCGTAATCTCCCTGTTGCTGAAACGTGAAGACCGTATCAAAGGCTACGGCCTCGAACTCCCTAACATTCAGAAAGATGCAGACAAAGTATTGGCTGAAGAAATGATTGGCGAAGGGCAGAGATAAGGATAAATCCTTATCTAAAAGATTATAAGGAAGGAAGGTGTTTTGGAACACCTTCCTTTTTTATTACCGGATTACGATTTTATACGTACCCTCTCCGATCTTCACAAGATACATACCTTTACTCAAATGTATCTGCGTACTTCCTGCGGATACATCCTGTTGCTCGTACAGAAGTCCGGAAAGCGTATAGACGCTGATGGTTTCCGCTTTCGGGAGATAGATATGCAGGGTAGAACCGATAGCTTGAACCTTTGTCTCTCCTTCAATCGTTGCATTGCCCGTCGGATCGTCTTTTATGATGCCTTCAATCGTTATTTCCGTATCTTCCTCTATATTCCGGATGATGTATTTGCCATCGCTTTCACGAGGTTCCACAACTATGCCGTTGGCTTTTACTACTGGCTGTGAACTTTCGTAACCTTCATGAAGCGTCAGGGCAAAGCTGAACGAATAGCCTTCCTCGACGGTCCGCGTACCGGCTTTCGGATTGGTGGTGACACCTTCCACTTCGGGGAGGGTAACGGTATAGTAAGTCGGGACAGGCGGAACATACGTACTTTTGAAGGTAGCCTTGAAGGTCACTTCATTTTCAGGCATCACATAGGTTCCGTTGTTTACCAATGCCACAGTCAGCCCATCTTTGGGAATGGCAGTGATTGTTTCCAACCGATAGCCATTTGCCGGAGTTGCCTGGACTGCCAATACCGTCTTATCGGCAACTTTGTCGTTAGACTTGACTTCGATATCTCCGGCTTTTACCGTAAAGGTATGGCCGTTGCCCGGATCGACGACCGTAACCAGGTAGGTCTTTTGTAAATCCTGTCCTCCATCGGTTTTGGCTTCCGCACCCTCTTTCACGACAACAGTCCCTTCATTACTCAGGCCGGAAGTGGTAAGAGTAGTGCCTGTCTCGGACACAATGACCGCACCATTGCCGACTTGAATCCCTTTATCGCTACTTCCATTCGTATTGGTCGATGTGATCGTTGTCGATGCATCTGTAATGGTCAGGATTCCGTCGTTCCGGATAGCGTATTGGTCGGCATTTCCTGTCTTTACTTCCAAGTTGCCGCTAAAAGAGACGTTCGCTCCGTTCTCGATTGTCAGAGCCGGAGCTGCGGTCGATGTCGAGTTGATCTTTGCGCTCTCGAAGATCAAAACACCCTGTGCGGTGTTATCGATCAACATGCGTTTACCATCGGCAAGGGTGTTCTTGATTGTACCGTTGAAAGAGGTTGCTGCCGTAGCGTTTTTTGTAATGGTGGCTTCCGTATATTTCCAATCATCACCATCCTTCGAGATCGTGACATCATTGCTCCGCTGGGACAAATCCAACGGTTGGACTTCTGTTTCCACCGTTATATCAGCATCAGCGGACAAGGTCAGCTTTTCACCGCTCGTTATCGTTTGACCGTTATTTTTGAGAATGGCAGTAATACCCGCATCTGCGGGAGCGACAGTAACGGTCAACTGGGTATTCTCCGGAGCCTGGTCGCCATCTTCCAGCCTGACATCTTGCTCTTTAAACTTATCCCATACGACAGACAAAGTTCCGAGTTTCCGGTCCGGTTCCGTGATGTTTACCGTATAAAGGGTTTCGCCATCCTTTTTCAGACGATAGGTTTTTCCGGCTTTGTAGACAGGGGCAGTAATGACACTGCCAGCTTCCATCTTTACATATTTGGCGAATGTAGTGGTTTTGGGAAGATTGCTTGCAATTACCAACGGTGTGTTAACCGAGAAATCCTCCCTGATTTTGTGAAGCAGGATTCCGGTCCCGACCAATTTGCCATTCCCGCTTATGTTTACCGGATGTGCGGGATCAAGACTAAAACCATGCAAAAGGAACATTCCGTTCTCTATGGCCTGAGGTTCTTTAAAGTTGACAACCGAATTATTGAGGACGATATCTGTAAAACCCTCAATCATAGGAGTTACATATGGAGTGCTTTCATTCCCTACTCCATCAAACGTCAACGTACAGCTTTCGTAGACATTCTCTGAAACAGAAGCTCTGTTCCCAGACTGAAGGCCAGCCGTGACCGTACCTCCTTTTATGACGATATTCATACTTCCTGCAACAACGCCATCCAAAGCACCTGCAATTTGATCATTTATCGCTCCTAAGATCTGTGTTTCTCCATCATTGAACGTGACAGTCACATCACCTCCGATATGGGCTGGATTATAAGGGCTTTCCACATACCCGCTACCATATATATGATTGTATTTTCCTGTATTTATCGTAACTTGGGTATTCCCTGTCACATCCGCATACAAACCTCCTCCAAAAACCGAAACTTCTCCATTCGTCAACCCAGACACATGTACTTCCGTTTTTCCGACTTTGCCGAGATTCGCATCCCTGCTATCGCCTTGCCCACATTTTTTCCCAAATCCCCCTCCGTAAATCGTACCGGAAAAATTGCCTCCGGTCACGATCACTTTAGAAAGTCCTGTTACCTGCCCAGTAAAACAACCTCCATATATGCCATACGCAAAAGTTCCACCGGAAACATTTACTTCCGTATTTCCACAAGTACCGGAATCACTACCTCCAAATATATTTTCAGTAATGGCAGCCGTGTTGGAAATAGTCAGTTTGGAAATGCCGGTCACATTCCCTTTTTCACCCCCTCCATAAATCCAGCAGGTAGTACCTCCCGACATAACGACTTCCGTATTGCCACATGCACCTTCATACCCCCCTCCGAAAATAGATCCGTTAACCGTTCCGCCACTCATTGTTATTTTAGCAGTTCCAATGACTGCTCCGGTAGAACCGCTACCGCCACATATCCAGCCGAACTGGCCACTTTTGATCGTAATGTCGGAACTTGCCACATCACTCGATGAATCTGTTCCTCCCCAGATATTCCGAATACCGGCAATATCATTTCCTCCAGAAGTATATTTACTCACAACAGTAACTCCTTCGTCAAACGTTAACGCATGCCCGTTCGCAGCTATCTGCCATACCTGAAGCGTAATGTTCTTAAACGTCAATGGAGCCAACATTTGCAATCTCGTAAGATAGCTATCTTCATTAATGTAGGCGAAATTGATCAAAGACGTACTCCCACTAATCGTACACGCTTTAGATGGCATTATCTTTGCATCCATTACATGATTCAACAATACGATATCGAACGAAGTCTCTGTCGCATTTGAATTGATCGCCGCAACAGCATTAGCCCAAGTATCGTATTCCGTACCATTTACCGAAACAGCATTACCTCCGCTTTTAGTCATACGGGGCATTACCGGCTTTTGTGACGACACAACACTGGTTGAAGAGCTGTTCCTTCTCTCCATCGGGATTTGTGCCCCAGCTCCCTGGCTTCCTGCCAGACATAAAAAAGACAGCATCAATATCGTCACACGCGCTGTCAAACTCTTTAAGTACCTATTTTTCATATGCTATAATTATTATGTAGTTTATACTTGTTTTATTACGGCCATCGTATAAAAAGGGGAACATCAGAGTTCGCCCGGCCTTTCTTCATCCTCACCTACCCTCAGTTTATAAGGGAAGCGATTACGGCGTACCTCTTTAAGGACGGTTTTACTAACGGGGTGAGTTGCGAGTTGACCTTTGCGGTCACGACATCTGTAACGGCAGTGATTGTGGGTAGATTTTCCTCCTTTGCAGGATCAAAAGTGGCTCCCGGCCCGATAAACGGCCCGTCGACTCCGAGGGAGTTGTTCATAAAGCCTAATTCCACGGTAGAACCAGAGTACATCTCTTCTTTCGCCGTCTCTTCTAGATCGTTGCACATGCTCTCATACTCGGCAGCAGTGTATTTGCTCCCTTTGGCTGCCCTTATCCGGCAAAGGTCTTTGATAGAGCGGTTTGCGACATAGGTTACATTGCATGTGAAGTCATCCTCACGTTCGGTCAGTACGTTAGCTACCAATTTGCCTGTGATACTGCGCTTTTTAGGTTCGTTTACCATGATATTTTAATTTAATTAGTTCGTTATGAACTAAGTCGATTACTAAAAATCAAGGCTTGATATGTCTCTTGAAATCGGCTACAATAAAGGGAAAGACGATAAAATACCAGCGGTTAGTCACCCTTGTTTATACCCTAACCGGAGATTCTAAGTATAATTTAATCCGTCCACAGGCAAAATAAACACAGAAAATCCCTGATAAATAACAACTATATATAAGCTATTACAGGATATTTACTATCTTTGCCAACAGTATGACCGTAGTTCATAACGAACTAAGTCAGTATTCCTCTCTTCTGCAAACTTGTCAGATTCACATTCTATCAACCATAATTTGACACAGTTGCCCCATGATTTGTATGGAAAAGTTTGTATTAATACTTACATTTGCCAATCATTAAAAAAGAAACGTATGATCAGTTTTCCTAATGCCAAAATAAATCTGGGGCTGAATGTTGTTAGCAAACGTCCCGATGGCTACCATAATATCGAAACTATCTTCTATCCGATCCCGGTGAAAGATGCGCTGGAAATAGTCAGAGCCGATACATTCTCTTTCACACAAACGGGAATACCGATAGATGCTCCAATAGAAAAAAACTTGGTTGTCAAAGCACTGAATCTGCTGAAGTCACAGTACGAAATCCCGGAACTGGAAGTCCATCTGCTGAAAGCTATTCCCTTCGGAGCCGGACTTGGCGGAGGCTCGGCCGATGCTGCCTTTATGCTGAAGTTGCTGAACGACTATTGCGGACTTCATATCCTGGAAGACAGCTTGGAAGAACTTGCCTCCTCCATCGGAGCGGATTGTCCGTTCTTTATCCGCAATACGCCGGTATTCGCATCCGGCACGGGAAATATCTTCGAAACGGTGGAATTGTCGCTGGCAGACTACCATCTCTGTCTAGTCAAGCCAGATGTTGCCGTCTCGACACCGGAAGCCTATTCGATGGTGACGCCCGCAGCTCCGGCTATCTCTTTGAAAGAAATCATCCGGAGACCTGTCGGAGAATGGAAAGAATTGATGGTAAACGATTTTGAAAAAAGCGTATTCCCGAAACATCCAGTCATTGCAGGGATTAAAGAAACGCTGTATGAAAAGGGAGCCGTCTATGCATCTATGTCCGGCTCCGGCTCTTCCGTGTTCGGACTGTTCAAAGAGGCGACAGACCTCAAAGGCTTGTTTGCCGATTGTTTTGTCTGGGAGGGACAACTGCCATGAACAAGGTAGCGGATTTCTCCGACACCCTTGCCGACCGGTGGGACGAGCTTTGCTACCATGATCCGGAAAAGCTGAACGACATCCTGCGACGGACCGGCCTGCGGAAAGGACTCCGTATATTGGACATAGGATGCGGGACAGGCGTATTGGAAAGTTATCTCCTGCCCTATTCCCCCTTACAAATCGTGGGAGTGGATATCTCTCCGGAAATGATCGAAAAGGCACGAAGCAAATACGCGACACCTATCGTCGACTTCCGTTGCCAGGACGTACGGGACATACGGGGAGAATCTTTCGACTATATCATCGCCTACAGTGTTTTCCCCCATTTCCAGAAACCGGAGAAACTGATCTCCCATTTAGCCGGACTACTGCCGGTTGGCGGCAAACTGGTGGTCTGCCACAGCGAAAGCCGCGACAGGATCAACGGACACCATGACAAGCATGCCGGAAAACTCTCGGAAGGATTGCCTCCCGCGGAAGAATTGGCACGCATGTTATCCCCTTTCTTCACTGTCAACACGATGGAAGACAGTGACCGGCTCTATATGATTAGCGCCACCCGCAAACAGACATTCTAAATATACATGATACATGAATCAGAAGATTAAACTTATCCCGTTACTCCTCTTTTCGGCTTTCGCCACACAAGCGGCAAAAGACGTTAAAGTGATGCAGTACCTCCATGCCGGGCCGATTACGGTCAACAAACCGATCCTGACAGACAGCTTGAACGTCGATGGCAAACCTTTCGAAGCGAAAAACCTAGTCAAGTCGACTATCCCGTTCGGCCGTGCCCTCGGCAATGCAGCCGTTATCGACGCGGATACCGCCGGACTGATTACCGTCCCGACGCCCGAAAAAGGATATGCCTTGCATCTCTATTCGTTCTACCTAAACAGCGACCGCTACACGAAAGGTTCGCTGGAGGTTTCCGGGGCGGGTACATTCGAAGTGTTCGTCAACAATAAACCGGTCGGCGCCACTTCCGAGTTGGCTTTGGAACCGCACCGTTATGAAGTGGTAATCAAATATCTGACAGCCGACACCGATACCTGTCCGTCCACGCTGACAGCCAAATTTAAGAGCGAAGAGGAAGCAAAGGTCATAGCCTCCCTCGATCCTAAAAAGCGGTACACGCCACGCGATATCCTGGAAGGAACGCAATTCCGGGGAACGAGCGTTTCACCTGATGGAAAATATGTATTGGTAAAATATTACACCCGTATGGAAGGTGGGAAAAGCGAACAATACGCCCAATTGCGGGATGCTGCGACCGGACGGATTTTATTGCAGGACAAAGGGTTTATCTTAACTGCCGACTGGATGCCGACGAGCAGCAAGATGTATTTCACCCGTACCGGAATGAACGGGAAAGAGTTGGTAACCGTTGACCCGGCGACCATGCAGGAGGAAATCTTGGCGGAAAATCTGCCGGAAGGTAGCTTCAGCTTTACCCCGGATGAAAAGACATTGCTCTACACTATCCAGGAAGAGGGGCCTAAAGACGGACCGGATATGCTTCGTATCCTAGAACCGAACGATCGCCTGCCGGGATTCCGCAACCGCTACTTCATCTGGCGCTATGATCTTCAGACCGGACTGTACGAGCAGCTGACATACGGGCATAACAATACCTTTATTAATGATGTCAGTGCCGACAGCCGTTACCTGCTGTTCAGCACCAGCGAACAGGATTACACTTCACTGCCCCACTCCAGCAATTCCATGTATAAGTTGGATTTGCAGAGCATGGCGGTCGACACCTTATGGGAAAGGGCCAAATACATCAATGGGGCGACCTTCTCACCGGACGGCAAGCAGTTGATGGTATTCGGTTCCGGTAATGCCTTCGACAATATTGGCCTGAACATCAAAGAGGGGCAGATATCCAACACCTACGACGGACAGCTTTTCCTGTACGATCCGGCAACGCGGAAAGCGAAAGCGCTTACCAAAGACTTCAATCCGAACGTCACAAGTGCACAATGGAACAAATTCGACGGACAAATCTATATGTTGACGGAAGACCAGGATTACCAGCGTGTCTATACCTGCAATCCGGCCAACGGGAAAATCCGCCGCCTCGACCTGCCGGAAGACGTCATTTACAATTACTCGCTAGCCGAAGCCGCTCCGGTCATGTATTACTACGGACAGAGCGTATCCAACGCCAACCGCCTGTACAGCTACAACACCAAGAGTAAGAAGACACAACTGATCTACGACTTGTCGGCCGACAAACTGAAAGACATCCAATTCGGAGAAGTGCACGACTGGAATTTCACCTCTACCGACGGGACCATCATTCAAGGGCGCTATTATCTCCCGCCCAACTTCGACGCATCCCGGAAATATCCGATGATCGTCTATTATTATGGCGGAACCTCTCCCACTAACCGTGCGTTGGAATTCAGCTACTCCATGCACATGTATGCAGCCCTCGGCTATGTGGTCTACACTCTGAACCCAAGCGGCACGACCGGCTTCGGACAAGAGTTCGCCGCCCGTCACGTAAACGCCTGGGGAGACAAAACCGCCGATGAAATCATCCAGGGAACAGAACAGTTCTGCAAAGAACATTCGTTCGTCAACCCTAAGAAAATCGGTTGTGCCGGTGCCAGCTATGGCGGTTTCATGACACAATACCTGCAAACAAAGACCGACCTGTTTGCAGCCGCTGTCAGTCATGCGGGCATCAGTGCCTTGAGTAGCTATTGGGGTGAAGGTTACTGGGGATATGGATATTGCTCGGTTGCCAATACAGGCACTTATCCGTGGAATAATCCGGAGTTCTATACCAAACATAGTCCGTTATTCAATGCCGACAAGATAAAAACACCTCTCCTCTTGCTTCACGGAAATGCAGACACGAACGTGCCCGTCGGGGAAAGCATCCAGATATTCCTGGCTTTGAAACTACTTGGAAAAACAGTCGAGTTCGTACAGGTAGACGGAGAGGATCACGGCGTTGCGGATTATAAGAAACGTCTCGAATGGCAGAACACCATCTTTGCCTGGTTCGCCAAATACCTGAAAGACGAACCGCAATGGTGGGATGCGCTTTATCCGGAAAGGCATTTATAAAAAAGAATGAGATGAAGCAAGTTATCGATTTAGACAATTGGAACAGAAAAGAGCATTTCGCTTTCTTTTCTGCATTCGACGACCCTTTTTTCGGGGTTACAACTCTTGTGGATTTTACTGATGTCTACAGACAAAGTAAAGAACAGAATGTTTCTTTTTTCCTTTATTCCCTTCATTTCTTACTGAAGTGTGTAAACGAAACCGATGCATTCAAATTACGAATAGAAAAAGACTCGGTAGTCCGTTATGATACGATCCATATCTCTCCGACTATTGGGCGTGAAGACGGGACTTTCGGTTTCGGCTTTTTTGAATACGATCCGGATATCGATCTGTTTATCCAAAAAGCAACACAGGAAATAGAAAGGGTTAAGAACGGAACAGGATTGTCTTTTTCCAAAAATACAAGTAGACAAGATGTTATTCGCTATTCGGCATTACCTTGGTTCGCTTTTTCCGAAATGAAGCATGCCACATCTTTTAAGAACGGAGATTCCGTTCCGCGTATTTCTACAGGGAAATTGATGCAGGAGAATAGCAAATACTTGTTGCCCATTTCGGTCTGTGCACATCATGGACTTATGGACGGACGAAACGTTGCTGAACTTATCCGGAAATTATCGGATAATCAAACTGCACTGTAATCAATAAAAAAGAGTATGCCAAAGGAGGAATGGAAAATCCTTTCGGCATACTCTTTTAATAAATATCTATAACCTGATAACCTAAATCTTTTTACCTATCCCTTCATTTAATATTCGGATTCAATGCGTGCCACTCGGAGATCGGAGGCAAAACACCCATTGCGATCACTTCGTCGCGCAATGCGCAAAGATGTTCGTAGCTCTTTTCCAAAGCAGCTTCTTCTTCCGGAGTTCCTTTTACTTCTTTCAATGCTACGCCGTCTTTTGTAATGGAAGTTTCCCACGCCATCATGATATGGTCGAACTTGCCATTGGAGACATAAGCGCCGGCAGGCCAGCGGAACGGTTTACCGCCCATAGCGGCAGCAATCATCTCGATGGAAACATAAGACGGGCTTTGGAAAGAAGAACGGCCGCGCAAAGCAATGATATTGGCGCCACCTTTCGTCACCTTCGTCTGGATTTCAGCCCACTGGTCTTTAGTCAAGGCATCCGTGCCGATCATGCCAGCCAACGATTTGCCTTCCACTTTCGCAGTAGAAGCGTAAACAGCCATTTGTTCGCCATGGCCGCCGTATGTACGGCAGTTCTCTACAACATCCATAGATACGCCGAAATGTTTAGCCAGTTCGCTACGCAGGCGGGTAGAGTCCAAAGCAGCCAAAGTCGTCACCTGCGAAGGTTTCAAACCTGAATACAACAGTGTGATCAAACCGGTGATATCGGCCGGATTGAAAATAACTACGATATGCTTGACATCCGGACAATAAGCCTTTACGTTCTTACCGAATTCTTCGGCGATAGCGGCATTTCCTTTCAGCAAGTCTTCACGGGTCATTCCTGCCTTACGGGCAGCCCCACCGGAGTTTACGATATATTTAGCACCAGTCAACGCTTCTTTGATATCGGAAGTAAAAGTGATATTAACACCTTCGAAACCGCAATGGAACAACTCTTCAGCCACCCCTTCCAAACCAGGAGCGTACGGGTCATACAAACAAATATTAGAAGTAAGTCCCATCATGATGGCTGTCTGAGCCATATTCGAACCAATCATACCTGCTGCCCCTACGATCGTGAGCTTTTCGTCTGTCAATGTTTTCATATTGTATTGTTTTTTAATGATATGTTTTCTATTAAAACATTTCCGGCTACTATAAAGTTCGCTTGCAAACTTTATTTTTCCTTTTATTTGCAAAGGTAAAAGATTTCCATACCCCTTGTACATCATTAATTCCTATCACCCATAAGCAAAAGTTATAACTTGAGCCCGTCATGACAGACAGAATATAATTTGTATCTTTGCAGTCATGAGAACATTCAGACCGGAGGCATGGCTGCCTACAACAAAGAAAGAAGTTGAAGCCCGCGAATGGGACTATATAGATGTGATACTTTTCAGCGGTGACGCATATGTGGACCATCCTTCATTCGGAGCCGCCGTCATCGGGCGGACACTCGAAGCGATGGGACTGCGTGTAGCAGTCGTTCCGCAACCGGACTGGCGTGGAGACTACCGGGATTTCAAGAAGTTAGGAGCCCCTCGCCTGTTCTTCGGAGTTTCTGCCGGAGCGATGGATTCGATGATCAATCACTATACGGCCAACAAACGCCTACGCAGTGACGACGCTTATACTCCGGACCGTCGTGCCGGCATGCGCCCGGATTATCCCAGCATCGTTTACACGAAGATACTGAAAGAAATCTACCCGGATGTTCCCGTCGTATTAGGAGGTATAGAGGCTTCCCTGCGCCGAGTCACACATTACGATTACTGGCAGGATAAGCTGCTCCCCGGAATCTTGAAAGACAGCCCGGCGGATTTACTGATATACGGCATGGGAGAACTTCCCCTGAAAGAACTGGTCAGTCGGTTACAAGCCGGAACTCCCTTCCATGAGATTAAAGATATACGGCAAACGGCTTATTTGGCGGATACGGTAGAACCGCTACCAGAAGATATCAATCTCTTTTCCCATGAAGAATGCCTGCGCGACAAGCTGAAACAGGCCAAGAACTTCAAACATATAGAGGAAGAATCCAACAAGCAGCAGGCTTCCCGCATCCTGCAAAAGGTAGGCAAACAGACGATAGTCGTCAATCCTCCTTTCCCGCCTATGACGGAAGAAGAGATAGATGCGTCATTCGACCTGCCCTACACCCGCCTGCCCCATCCTAAATACAAAGGGAAGACGATACCGGCTTTCGAGATGATCAAGTTCTCGGTAAACATCCACCGGGGATGTTTTGGGGGCTGTGCTTTCTGTACGATCTCGGCGCATCAGGGAAAGTTTATCGCCTCACGAAGTAAAGAGTCCATATTGAAAGAAGTTAAGGAGATCACCCAAATGCCGGACTTCAAAGGATATCTGAGCGACCTGGGCGGCCCTTCGGCCAATATGTACCGGATGAAAGGGAAGAATCCGGATATCTGCGCCCAGTGCAAGAAACCTTCTTGCATCTCCCCTGTCATCTGCAAAAACCTGAATGCAGATCATACGCCGTTGTTAGATATATACAAAGAAGTGGACAGCATGCCGGAAATCAAACGTTCGTTTATCGGTAGCGGCATTCGCTATGACCTGCTCTTGCACCGGTATGCGGATGACAATCTGAACAAGGCAGCCCATACCTATATGGAGGAACTGATAGCTCGCCATGTCTCCGGCCGCCTCAAAGTCGCACCCGAACATACGGAAGACAATGTCCTGAAGATGATGCGCAAACCTTCATTCGAGCTTTTCGGGCAATTCAAAAAGATATTCGACCGTGTAAACAAACAACACGGATTGAACCAGCAATTAATCCCTTATTTCATATCCAGCCATCCCGGTTGTACCGAGGCGGATATGGCAAACTTGGCTATCCAGACCAAGAAGCTGCATTTCCAACTCGAACAGGTACAGGATTTTACACCTACCCCTATGACACTGGCAACGGAGATGTACTACACAGGGTATCATCCCTATACATTGGAAAAGGTATATACGGCTCATACGAAAGAACAAAAACTGGCACAACGTCAATTCTTTTTCTGGTACAAGCCGGAATTCCGCCGCCAGATAACACAAGCATTGCAACGAATCGGGAAAAAGGATTTAATAGGCAAGTTGTTTGGGAGGTAAGTCGCCAAGCAAGCAATAATAAGCATAAAGAGCCGGATATGCAGATGACACGGAAAGAACGGATAAACATTCCATCCTATCCGCGTCTTGGCTCTTTTCCCTAAATACAACTTATTCCTTTACGGCAATCACTTCAATCTCCACCAGACCGTTCTTCGGCAAAGTCTTGACTGCAACGGCAGAACGGGCCGGGAAAGTCCCTTCGAACTGAGAAGCATATACTTCGTTCATAGCAGCGAAATCACTCATATCGGCCAGGAATACGGTTGTCTTTACGACATCGTTGATGCTAAGGCCGGCTTCTTCCAGAATTGCATGTACATTCTTGAATGCCTGTACGGTCTGTTCTTTCACTCCTCCTTCTGCGAAATTGCCTGTTGCGGGGTCAAGCCCCAACTGGCCGGAAGCAAACAGCATATTTCCTACTTGCACAGCCTGACTGTACGGACCGATAGCGGCAGGTGCGTTTTTTGTTGCGATAACTTTCTTCATTGTTTCTTTATTTTAATAACGTTATTGTGCTTGTTCATTCATCCGCTGGCGAACCACTTCATAGATCAGGATGGAAGAGGCGACCGATACGTTCAGCGAACCGATCGTACCGAACTGCGGAATCTTCACCATGCTGTCGCAGATACGAAGATTATCCATCGAAACTCCCGTATCTTCGGCTCCCATCACGATCGCCACAGGTCCGTCATATTTAATAGCCGTATAATTCTCAAAAGCTTTTTCACTGGCTGCATAGACTTTTACTCCGGACGCCTGTAAGAAACGGATGGCCTCCGTAATGCTTTTTTCCTTGCAGACAGGCAATACATGGAGCGCACCGGCCGAGGTCTTAATCGCATCGGCATTCACCGTTACACTTCCCCTTGAAGGAATCACGATCGCATCCACACCCGCACATTCGCAGGTACGGGCAATCGCACCGAAGTTACGGACATCCGTAACCCCATCCAACAACACGATAAACGGATTCTTTCCCTGCTCATATACAAACGGAATAATATTTTCCAGCCGTTCGTATGTGATAGCCGGGATAAAAGCTATTACTCCCTGATGATTCTTACGTGTCAAACGGTCGAGACGTTCGGCAGGCACACGCTGTACAGGTATATCACGTCCTTTCAGAACTTCAAACAATTCACGAGACAAGTCTCCCTGCAGTTCACGTTTCACCAATATTTTATCAATCTCCTTATCGGCCTGGATTGCCTCGATCACGGCACGGATGCCGAACACCATTTCGTTTTCTTTCATTATTCTATATCTTTTCCGTTTTCATCACCGGACTATTTCGATTTTTCCCGGCTTTATGCGGACAAAGATACAAAAGATTTACGCTTTTATTATATACTCTCGTATATATTAGCTATTGCTTTTCAGCTTATGCCGTGACGATGAATAAGCCCGGATCAAGAATAAAATACCGGTAATAATCAAAGCAGATGAAAGTCCGGTATAAAATACCGAAATAAAGGAGTTGGGAAGCAATTGGAAATGACGGATCGTAACACCGAAAGTAATCATAAAGATCATCACGGTCCAGCCTTTCACATCAAAAAATGAAAAAGGACAGTTCTTTTCCCCTTTCTGGGAAATCCGCTCGGAATGTTTAACAAACAAACGGCGAAAGACAAACTGGAAGAAAAGCAGGAAAACAACAATTGCCTCTCCAACTTTAAACAGCCAGTAATGGGCATCGTTCAACCACGTGATGATGCCGATCCTTAAGATATTGATGCCAGCTATGATCCAAACGCATCCGGCTATTAAAAGCAGGGTGCGCCGGTTTACTCTAAATTCCATTATCAGATACTTTTCTCTATGCTCCGCCTGTCACTCGTACGTTGGCGGCTATTCGTGCGATCCTTGTCAGACCGTTTGTCCCTATCGTAATGCCTGTCTTTATCCCGATCCGGACGTTTCTTGTCAAATTTGTCCTTATCGTGCTTATTCTTGTGATGATCGGAACCGGGACGGCCTCCCTGATGGCTCGGACGATCGTATTTGCCGGGCTTCCACTGCCCATTGTCATGATGTGGACGGCCATTGTTATGATGTGGTTGAGGACGATCATATTTACCGGGATACCATTTGCCGTCATCGAAACGGTCAAACCATCTATTGTTCGTATATTCCCATTGGCAATGCCAATAATGATCTTCATAACGATGGCACGCATTGGACGGACGGTAGTGCGGATAATGCGGATTATTGTACCAACCTCTCCAGTCATGAATGCGTGTCGGTGCCTCACGGACGAAACGCACATACAAACGAAACTGCGAAGGCGAAAGGATACGCTGTAATTTCCGGTCCCGTTCCATACGCAACTTATATATCTTCCGGGCAGACTGATCCCAATAGCGATAATGCTTGCGTGCTTCACGCTCGATCTTCTCTCCGTACCGATGAATGATCTTATGATACTCGGCAGCTTGACGGTTCGTCATGCGGATTGCCTGTTCCATCCAGAGGCAGTTCTGGCAATGGGGTTCATTCCATCCGAAACTGATCCAAAATTGTGCATGTCCCTGCAAGCTGCAAAAAAGGATCGCTATTAATAGAATACTCAATTTCTTCATGTCTCTCAATTTTAAATTAGCACTTACACTCTGTTGCTATTATGACCGGATCGCGATGAAAAGGTTTAAATCTTTGATTTCAACAGCTCTTTCGCATTTGCAATAGAAGCACTGGTCAACGAAGCACCGCTCAGCATACGCGCAATCTCTTTTACACGCTCTTCTTTATTCATTTTCCTGATACGGGTTACGGTCCTTTCATCCGTATCCTCCTTATAAACAAAATAATGGTCTTTCCCTTTTGCTGCGATCTGGGGGAGATGGGTAATGGCAAAAACCTGCATCTTCGTACCTAGTTCCTGCATGATATCCCCCATTTTATCGGCTATATCCCCGGAAACCCCCGTATCCACTTCATCAAAGATAATGGCAGGCAACGCCGTAAATCCGGCAATCATCGCCTTGATACATAACATCAGGCGGGAGATTTCGCCTCCGGATGCCGTCTGGGCCACCGGTTGCAGTTCCGCACTCTTATTGGCGGAAAACATAAACCGGATTTCATCCATTCCATCGCTTTCCGGTTCCTGTTTAGGTACGAAATCGATCGCAAATCGCATATTCGGCATGCCTAACGGGACAACCATTTCTACCAATTGGGAAGCGATGGCTTTCGAGGCGATCTTACGCTGCTCGCTCAATACGGCTGCCTGTTGAAGCAGTTCCTGGTGAGAGACTTCCAACTGCTTTTTCAACGATTCGATCTGTTCATCAAAAGAATCGATCTCCTTCAGCTGCTTATTATATTTATCCAGCAACTCCATCAGCTCTTCGACTTTGGAAACCCGGTGTTTCTGTTCCAAGGTGTATAACGTATTAAGACGTTCGTTCACCCAATCCAAGCGCTCAGGATTAAATTCTATGTCCTCCTTCAGGACTTCCGTTTCGGAAGCCAGGTCGTTCATATCGATATAGGCAGAACGCAGACGCTCGGCTATTTCTTTCGCTTTCGGATAATAACGTTCCAGACTGTCTGCGGTGGAAAGGGCCTCTTTTATCAGTTGGACAGCTCCTTGTTCCTCCCCATCCAGCAATCGGGTTATCTTATAAAGAGAACCTTTTATCTCTTCGGCATGGGAAAGGGTTTCCAGCTCCTGTTCCAGTTCTTCCTGTTCACCGGCAACCAAACCGGCATCGGCCAACTGCTCCAACTGAAAACGTACATAGTCTTCCTCCTGCTTGGTCTGGAGAGCCTTTTCGGTCAACTCTTTCAGTTCCTTTTTCAGAGACAGGTATCGGCTGTATTCCTTTCGGTAAAGAATCAACAGGATATCGTTTTCGGCCATTACATCGATTACTTTCAGCTGAAACCGGTTATCTCCCAACAAAAGATTCTGGTGCTGCGAATGGATATCGATCAGCCGGTTTCCCAGTTCCTTCACTACAGAAAGCGGGACAGGCGAATCGTTTACAAAAGCACGGGATTTACCTGATGCAAACAATTCCCGGCGAAGAATGCAAATCTCCGCATCATACTCCAAGTCATTCGTAAGAAAAAATTCTTCCAATTTATATCGGGAGACATCAAAGACTGCTTCTATCACACACTTTTCAGAACCGTTCTTAATGCTCTTTCCATCCGCACGCTGTCCCAAGACCAGGGATAGGGCCCCCAATATAATAGACTTTCCTGCACCCGTCTCGCCGGTTATCACAGAAAAACCTTTATCAAACTTAATGTCCAAGCTGTCTATCAGAACAAAGTTACGTATAAATAAAGACTTCAGCATAGCTATTCCAGATTACTTTTTAAGCGATTCCATACGCGTCGTGAGAGCAGGATACAGATTGGACAACATTTTATAACCTTCCTGCTTTTCCTGCGTAGTTGCTTTCGAATAGATCAAAACGACTTCATCCAGTTTGGAATCAGCGAACATCTGAAGCAACGGAGATGTCGGCCGGGCACTTTTCACCTGTTCCAGAACCGGGAGCAGACCGATTATAGTCGTACGTCCACGATCCGGATTTGCAGCCATTTCATCGAGCCCCTTACGATGATAATTATACCACATGTCCCGGAACAGTTCCGAAGTATTGTCCGTCAGAGCCGTTACCAAAGCATGGCGGTTACGGTCGTTTTCAAAAGCTTTCCATCCTGTCCATGTAGGTTGCGCCTGTGCCAGGCTCACAATCTGCATGGCCTGTTCGAGGAAAGCAGTGCCACCTTTCGGAGAAAAACTGTCGAAATCCAGTCCGAGGATCGTATAGATATAAAAAACAACCGTTGCAATCAGATTGCTGTTCAATGTATTTTCCGTATATTCCAACGGTTCGAATTCGGTATAGTCGAAAGAGAGTTCCGTATCACGATAATTCAGCAACGTAGTCGTATAGCTGGAATTATATACCGGACGGCGGGCCTGCACTTGTATCTCGCCTTTAAAACTATTGTCCGATACCATTTCGTTGATGATGAGAGTCATGGAACAGTCGATACGTTCGTTCATGGCAAAAGTAGCATCCGTCCACTTTTTGTTATTGACGAAATCATTCAATGCATCCTGCAAGGTTTTGAATACCTGTTTATTCGTACTCTGTACCTTATCACTGTTTATAGTGATGCGGGCATTCAGCTCCTGCGCCTTACCTATAAAGGGAGCAGCTCCCAACAAGCATATGCATAACAATTTCTTAATCATTCTCATTTTAATAATGTTGCCAATTTATTTACAATATCAACGGCCACCTCCTGTTTGCTCTTCAACGGATAAGCAATCGTCCCGCCTTCCTTGTCGATGATCGTGATCTTATTCGTGTCGCAACGGAAACCGGCACCTGCATCCTTTAAAGAATTCAACACGATAAAATCGAGGTTTTTCCGCTTCATCTTTCCTTCCGCATGGGCCATTTCATTATTTGTTTCCAATGCGAAACCTGCCAAGATCTGTTTTTCACGCTTGATCGCCCCTAACGAAGCTGCGATGTCCTTATTCGGAACCAGACGGAGCGACATTTCTCCTTTCGTTTCCCTCTTGATCTTTTCGCTTGCCTGCTCATCCGGACGATAATCCGCCACAGCGGCACAAAGGATACCGGCATCCGCCTCCGGAAAAGCAGTTATGGCCGCCTGATACATCTCTTCGGCCGACTCGACATCGATCCGTTTGATATTCGGATGAACTACCGTCAAAGACACCGGTCCTGCGATCAATGTCACTTCCGCTCCCTGCTCCGCACACGCTTCCGCCAATGCAAACCCCATCTTTCCAGAAGAATAGTTACCTATAAAACGCACAGGATCTATCTTTTCATATGTCGGACCGGCTGTTATTACAATCTTTTTTTTTTCAAGTCGGGTTTGGGAAGCGAAGAAATTTTCCAGGACCGCCACGATCTTATCAGGTTCTTCCATACGCCCCTTACCCACCAGATGACTGGCAAGTTCCCCTTCGGCAGGTTCGATAATACGGTTGCCGAACAAACGGAGCCGGTCTAAGTTCTGCCTTGTGGAAGGATGTGCGAACATATCCAAATCCATCGCCGGAGCGACAAAAACCGGAGCTTTGCATGACAAGTATGTCGTGACCAACATATTGTCAGCAATGCCATTCGCCATCTTTCCGATCGTCGAAGCAGTAGCCGGTGCTACCAGCATGGCATCAGCCCAGAGACCAAGATCGACATGGCTGTTCCACATGCCGTCGCGATTCGAGAAAAACTCGCTGATCACCGGATGGCTGCTCAACGTGGATAATGTAAGCGGCGTAATGAATTCCTTTCCCGCAGGGGTAATGACAACTTGCACCTCCGCCCCTTTCTTCACGAGGGCACGGATAATATAGGCGGCTTTATAGGCAGCGATGCTCCCTGTTATCCCCAATATGATATGTTTACCTTTCAGCATTTTATTCGATATGTAGTACCCCTCTTTTAAAACATAGGTGTTTTGATTTTAAAACATAGGTGTTTTGATTTTAAAACATAGGTGTTTTGAAAACGAAACATATATGTTTTGAAAGAGAAGTTCCTTGTTCCATGTTTTATTACAAGCGTAACGCCATTATCTCACGCGCCATACGGCTATCTATATTGTGATGTTCACCCAATTTCCACCCCTGTTTGTCCACAGGAGCGGCAAGGGCATCCAAATCCTTTTCTGCAATGCCACATTCACCGAGGCGCGTTTTCAGTCCCATCCGGCGGAAGAAATCCTCACAGGCGACGATTGCCTTACGCGCCCTTTCCTCTTCCGTTCCATCCGTAATACCAAAAACAACTTCCCCCATACGAGCCAGTTTGACCTGCTTCTCCTTAAACATATAGGTCATGACACCCGGCAAGAGAATCGCCAATGTTTGTGCATGATCCAGGCCGAACTGCGCCGTTAGCGCGTACCCCATGCGGTGGGAAGACCAGTCCTGCGGAACCCCCTGCCCGATCCAGACATTCAACGCATTGGTTGCCGCCCACATCAGGTTGGCACGGATATCATAATCGTTCGGATTATCCAAGACCTTCAACCCCTCTTCATGAATGACACGCATCAGTCCTTCCGAGAAGGCATCCTGCACTTTTGCATTGACCGGATAAGTCAAATACTGCTCCACTACATGAATAAAAGAGTCGACCACCCCGTTTGCCACCTGACGCGCAGGGAGCGAATAGGTCACTTCCGGGTCCAGTACAGAGAATTTCGGGAATACCAGCGGACTGGCGAAATTCAGTTTCTCACAAGTCGATACACGGGAGATGACCGAACGTTCGTTCATCTCCGAACCGGTCGCGGCCAATGTAAGTACCGTACCCAAAGGCAGGGCATTCTTTATCTCGCCACCTTTCGAAAGAATATCCCACGGATCGCCTTCGAAACCGACAGACACCGCGATGAACTTCGTAGCGTCGATCACCGAACCTCCGCCTACAGCCAACAAAAAATCGATCTTCTTCTCTTTGACGACCTCCACGGCCTTCATGCAGGTTTCGTAATGCGGATTTGCTTCGATTCCCGGAAACTCGGTCACTTCAAATCCTTCCAACGCCTTCGTCACCTGGCCGTAGATGCCGTTTTTCTTTATGCTACCGCCGCCATACACCATCAGCACTTTACTTCCTTCCGGAATCAAAGCGGACAAACGGGCTATGGAACCTTTGCCGAAAACAACCTTTACAGGGTTACAAAACTCAAAATTATTCATGGTCCTTATTTCGAATTAAAACCTCTCAATTTTATCTCAGTCAGTATTTTCTTGGTGTTCAGAGGGAAGTCGCCATTCATTATCCAGGAATAATATCCGGGATCGTTCTTCAGCACTTCCTCTACCAGACGGCCTTTATATTTACCGAAGTTTATCACTTCTTCCCCCTTGTCGTTATATACCATACGTCCAGCAAAGTCCACATTATTCGTATAGCTCGAATATTGGGAAAGGAAATTAATGTCATTCTGCAACTCCGGATACCGGTCCAACTGCGCTTTCAACACTTCATAAGTCGCCATCGTATCGGCCTCCGCCGTATGGGCGTTTTCAAGACTCTTGTCACAGTAGAACTTATAAGCGGCCGCAAGCGTACGCTGTTCCATCTTATGAAAAATGGTCTGTACGTCTACAAACTTGCGTTTGTTCAAATCGATATCGACACCTGCACGCAGAAATTCTTCTGCCAACAAAGGGATATCAAAGCGATTGGAATTATATCCTGCCAAATCACACCCCTCTATCTGGGCTGCCAACGATTTGGCTATTTCTTTAAAGGTAGGACAGTCTTTTACGTCTTCGTCGGTGATGCCGTGAATAGCGGTCGACTCCGGTGGAATGGGCATTTCCGGATTGATCCGTCTCGTTTTAGATTCTTCTTTTCCATTCGGGTAAACCTTGACAAAAGAGATTTCCACGATACGGTCTTTGACAATATTAATACCCGTCGTCTCCAAGTCGAAGAAGACTAACGGATTTTTCAGGTTTAACTGCATTTCTTATATTTTAATCATTCAACATCATAGGCATCAGCAGCATCAGCAAATCCTCGTTTTCTTCGTTTTCAGAAGGAACGATCAGACCAGCACGCGAAGGATCAGCCAATTCGAGTATCACCTCTTCCGAATTGATGTTGCTCAGTATTTCAATCAGATAAGTTGCCTTGAAACCGATGCTTAATTCGGTTCCGTCAAAACTGCAAACAATTTTCTCTTCTGCAGAAGTAGAAAAATCGATGTCCTGCGCGGAAACAAGCATTTCGTTCTCCTTCAGCTGCAACTTGACAAGACTGCTGGCCGGATTGGAGAAAACGGAAACACGCTTCAAGGCATTCAGGAAAGAGATACGGTCGATTGTCACCTTGAAAGGATTTTCCTGCGGGATCACACTGTTGTAATTCGGATAACGACCTTCGATCAGGCGGCACACCATTTCGAAATTAGCACAGTTGATATAAGCATTGTTATCATCAAACTTGATGCTGACCATCTCTCCTTCCTTTGATAAAAGGCCTTTCAACAGGTTCGCGGGCTTCTTCGGCAAGATGAAAGAAGCTCTTTCCGGTGATTTTACCGAAAGATTGCGCAGACGCACCAGCTTATGACCGTCGGAAGCCACAAATGTCAAATCGTCCGTGTGAATATCGAAATAGATACCGTTCATTACCGGACGGAGCTCGTCGTCAGCCGTTGCAAACAACGAACGGCTGATACCGTTCAACAACATCTGCGCGTCCATCATGATAGAGATTGCATTCTCATTCAGAGGTTTCTGCTGCGGATATGTATCTCCCTTCTGTCCGATAAAATTATATTTACCATTCTGGAAATGGATAAAGATTTCCAAGTTATCGTCGTTAATATCAAAAGTCAGCGGCTGTTCGGGCAACTCCTTCAACGGGTCGAGCAAGATTTTTGCCGAAACCGCGAAAAGTCCGCTTCCTTGTGCATTCATCACGTCAACGGATGTAACCAGACGTGTTTCAGCATCCGAAGCTGTTATAGTAAGTTTATTACCTTCCAGGTTGAAAAGGAAACTGTCCAGGATCGGTAATGAATTCTTAGAAGCAATAACTTTGCTAATAGATTGCAAACGTGATAACAGCGCTGTGCTGGATACATCAAATCTCATGGTTCTTAATTATTAATTTATTTCTATTTATTATTTATCAACGTGTTGTAGGTTCGATTCACAGACTGTTCCCAATCGGACAGCTGCAGATTCGCCCACACAAAAGTATGAAAATATTCCATATAACCACCCGAATGAAGACAAAAAAAGAGGTCCTTCCCGCTATGGAAAAGGACCTCTCTTCGTATCTTGATATTACGCTCCGTTATTTAGCGAAATAATCTTTAACAGCTTCGTTAGGAATCATTTCTTCCTGGAAGATGTAAGCACCAGTCTTCGGGGACTTAACCATCTTGATTACTTTAGAGTAGGTACGACCGTCACCTTTCTTAAATGTTGCAACCGCTTTTTTTGCCATTGTTTAATCTCCTCTTACTTAATTTCTTTGTGTAACGTCATCTTCTTCAGGATAGGATTGTACTTCATCAGCTCCAATCTCTGAGTTGTATTCTTTCTGTTCTTTGTTGTAATATAACGAGATGTACCCGGCATACCACTGTCTTTGTGCTCGGTGCATTCAAGAATCACCTGAACTCTGTTACCTTTTGCTTTCTTTGCCATTTCTTATTTCCTCCTCAAATTAAGCGTTTAAATAACCTTTTTCAGCAGCTTTCTTAATTGCTGCATCCAAACCAAGTTTATTGATAGTACGCAAGCCAGCGGCTGAAATATTCAGGCTAACCCAACAATCCTGTTCTACCCAGTAGAACTTTTTAGTAAACAGGTTCACATCAAACTTACGTTTCGTTCTTCTCTTAGAGTGAGAAACGTTGTTGCCAACCATTGCTTTTTTTCCGGTAATTTGACAAATTTTCGACATTGCTAATTTTACTTTTTAATATTACGAAATTAAGTCAACTCCTGCTATGTGTCTTCCCTTTTTGAACTGCATCACGAACAAAAACAAAGATTCTAATAGAGTTTCTCTTCTTTTACGGGGCACAAAGGTACAAATTATTTTGATTCACACACAAGAAATCTACAAATAAATCAACACTTTCTGCTATTTTTCCTTAATTTATTCTGTATAAAGGCGTCAAGACCCGCTGCCGCATAGATTGTTATCGCAAACAAATAAGGATAATGATAACGGGAAGTGATCACGAACAAAACCGTTACTGCTGTGCCTAAAACAGGGATCAGAAGATAGATATTCCGCTCTCGTAACAGATCGTGCCGGTTCGTCCAAACGTAATAAAAGAATAGTAAAAGAACCGTGTAATAGACAATGCTTTTCAACGCCAGGAAAACGATTAACTCCATCATCTTCACATTATTACCCTCCGCCTTTGAAAGAACTACTCTAAATCCCATATCCGGCTTTACACGCTCCGTCCAGGTATCTTCACAATACAAAGCAGCCAACTTGAAGGGCAGTTGGGAAACATACTTAAACGGATGCTCCGATATCCAGCGGACTGACGCACGCTTCAGCAGGCTGTCCCGCTCCATGTAGGTATAATCTCCGGGAGGAAGGCAAATATAATTGTCCGGATCATCGAAGCCGTTAAAATTGACTAAACCGTTTGCTTCATCAAAAGAACTCATCGCTAAGTTATAGCCTCCGGACACCGCTTGATAGACAAAATGGCCGGTTCTCTCCTTCGCACTCCGCCCGATCAGGAAAACAGTCAAGACAAGCGGCAAGGCCAATGCTGCATAAGACTGCCACCGGCGCTTTTGCACGATGAAAAGGAGCAAAATCACGAATAAAAAGACAATTGCCAGAGGACGGAACCAGTTAGCCACAGCGATCAGCACGCCGGCGACAGCCACAGGAAACAGCCGGCGAACGTTGCATAGCAGCAGGGCTGTCAATAGTAGGAAAGTAAAAGGCAAATCAGTCAATACAGCTATCGGAGCATATAGGTTCGAAAAAATCAACATATATAAAATAGCAGCGTAATATCCCGTTTTATTCGAAAACATCCGTCCGGCCAACTTCCGTATTTCAAATACCATTGCAATATTCATCAATAAATTCAGCAATCGGACAAAGGAGAAAGATCCGCAAAGATGATAGATCCCGATCAAAAGGTTTACATACCCCGGACCGAAAATAAAATCCTCATATTGGTTATGCACGTCCGGATACCAAGTGCCCCTCGCGATGCATTCCGAAGCCAGTTTCACATAAGCTTGGGCATCATCGTGGTTGGGCATATCCCAGTATTTTATTACCAGGCAAACCTGCAGGATCACCCATATGACAAACATGATCCGAAAAACGACCGGTATTTTTTTCCCTATCATTTCTTTAGCTCTTTTTGGGAGACAAAGATACAGCCTTTTCACCGGTAATCCGCCCGTGATAAATTAATTCTATCTGTACATTCGAGAAACAACGGGACGTATTTGCAACAAAATCAAACTCGGGATGGTTTCATTTTTAAAGAAACATAAAATAAAAACGCATTTAATATGACACGAGATTTTAAAGAAGCATTGAGACACCGCAGAACTTATTACCACATCACGAACAGTTCTCCGATATCAGACGAACAGATCAAAGAAATCATAGACTTCGCAGTCATGAACGTCCCTTCTGCCTTCAACTCGCAATCTACCCGCATCGTATTGCTGTTAGGCAAGAATCATAAAAAGCTTTGGGAGATAACGAAAGAGACATTGAAGAGACTTGTTTCAGCGGAAGTCTTCAAAGGGACAGAAGCTAAAATAGACGGAAGTCTGGCTGCCGGCTACGGAACGATCCTGTTCTTCGAAGACAAAGCGGTAGTTGAACAGCTGCAAGACTCCTTCCCTACTTATTACGACAAATTTCCGGTTTGGGCACAGCAAACATCTGCCATGCACCAGCTGGCGATCTGGACAATGTTGGAAGATGCCGGCTTAGGCGTGTCCCTTCAACATTATAATCCGCTGATCGACGAAACGGTATATGCGGAATGGAAACTCGACCCGAAATGGGAACTGGTGGCACAGATGCCTTTCGGAACGCCGACGGAGGGACCCGGACCGAAAGAGATCAAACCGTTAGACAAAAGAGTCCTGGTTTTCAAGTAAAAGAACACAAGCATGAATTACGATATTGCAATCATAGGAGGAGGACCGGCCGGCTATACCGCAGCCGAACGGGCAGCCGAAGGAGGCCTGAAAACCGTCCTCTTTGAAAAGAACGCCATTGGAGGCGTCTGCCTGAACGAAGGCTGTATTCCCACAAAAACGTTATTATACTCCGCCAAGATATTGGACAGTTTCAAAACATCCTTCAAATATGGCATTTCACCGGAAGGAACACCGTCTTTCGACATGGACAAGATCATCAGGCGGAAGAACCGGACTGTCAAAAAGCTAACATCCGGTGTGAAGATGCGGCTCACTTCAAGTGGAATCACGATTGTCGAAGGGACAGCCGTTTTGAACGGGGAAACGGATGGAATGATCCGTATACAATGCGGAAACGCCCTTTTCACCGTCAAAAACGTCCTCCTCTGTACCGGCTCCGAAACGGTAATCCCTCCAATCAAGGGACTTTCGGATACAGATTACTGGACTTCGCGGGAAGCGCTCGACAGCAAAGAACTTCCTAAAGAACTTGCCATCATAGGCGGCGGTGTCATCGGGATCGAGTTTGCTTCATTCTTTACCAGCATGGGAGTAAAAGTAAAGGTGATCGAGATGATGCCGGAAATACTCGGCGCGATGGACAAAGAGGCTTCCGTCATGCTCCGGAGCGAATACGCCAAGAAAGGGGTGGAATTTCATCTGAACACAAAAGTGACCGAAGTCAACCCGAAAGAGGTCATTGTCGAAAAAGACGGCAAGACGAATGCGATCTCCGCAGACAAAATCCTGGTCAGCGTAGGCCGCCGGGCAATTACCAAAAATTTAGGTCTGGAAAGCCTTTCCATTGAGACGGACCGCCGGGGCGTCCGGGTGAACGAATATATGCAGACCTCCCATCCGCACGTGTATGCAGCCGGAGATATCACAGGGTTCTCGCAACTGGCCCACACGGCCTATCGGGAAGGTGAGGTTGCTGTCAACCATATTCTGGGGAATGAGGAACGGATGGATTACAGGGCTATTCCCGCCGTCGTCTACACCAATCCGGAAGTGGCCGGTGTGGGCAAGACGGAAGAGGAATTGAAGGCAAGTGGAGAATATTACAACCTTGTCAAGATACCGATGACCTATTCCGGCCGCTTTGTCGCCGAAAACGAAATCGGCAACGGGCTATGCAAGCTCCTGACAAACGTGAACGGCCAGATCATCGGTTGCCATCTGGTGGGAAATCCGGCATCGGAGATCATCGTCATTGCCGGTATCGCCGTCGAGCACGGTTATACGGTCGATGAATTCAAGAAAACCGTATTTCCCCATCCGACTGTCGGAGAGGCGATACATGAAAGTCTCTACCTCTGATAATGCTTTATATCGACAATCCATACACGGATGCCTGGTTCAACCTGGCTGCCGAGGAGTATCTGCTCAAGAACTTTTCGGACGACATCTTCATGTTGTGGCAGAACGAACCGTCCGTCATCATCGGCAAGCACCAGAACGTATGGGACGAGATAAACCGAAACTATATTCAAGAGAAGCATATCAAAGTCGTACGCCGTTATTCTGGTGGCGGAGCCGTCTATCACGATTCCGGCAACCTGAATATCACTTTTATACAAAACAGCAAGGAACTCGCATCCGGCACATTCACAGCCCGGCTGATCGCCTTCCTCGCCACATTCGGCATCCGGGCAGAGGCTGACGAGCGGCAGGCACTCACGATCGACGGGTTGAAAATATCGGGCAGTGCGCAATCCATCCACAAAGGAAGGATCTTGCACCACGCCACCCTCCTTTTCTCCACCGACCTGTATCGCCTGACGACCGCCCTCAAAAATACAGAACGGAAACCGGAAAAAAAAGAAATGAAGCCCGCTCCTTTTTATGTCAAATCCGTAAGAAGCCCGGTCACCAACATATGCACCTATACCCGTAAAGCGGTATCTATCGGAGAATTCAGAGATGCACTCCTGAACTATTTTACAGAAAACAAGACGGACACCCGTCCCTATTCATTCACTGAAGACGATTTGAACGCCATCCGGTCCCTACGTGACAACAAATACGCGACGTCGGCCTGGAACTTCAATATCAGAACATAAAATACACATTTAAACTATGTCGACATTTGAAATAAAAATGCCCAAACTGGGCGAAAGCATCACGGAAGGGACGATTGTCTCCTGGTCCGTCAAAGTAGGCGACGCTGTTCAAGAAGACGATGTCCTCTTTGAAGTGAGCACCGCCAAAGTCAGTGCGGAAATACCCTCTCCGGTTGCAGGAAAGGTGCTCGAACTGCTGTTTTCCGAAGGCGATACGGTGGCCGTCGGTACAACCGTCGCCCTGATCCAACTGGAAGGCGAAGAGGGAGAAGCACCCGAAAGTACCACTCCTGCCGCAGCTAAAAGCGACGAAAGCACAATGGTACAGTCTGTACCGGCAGAACCCGCCCAGCCCGTCAAATCATCCAAGGAAGAAGACGGAAGATGGTATTCTCCCATCGTGCTGAAATTAGCACAGGAAGCCAAAATATCGCAAGCCGAACTGGACGCGATTCCTGGAACCGGCTATGAAGGACGACTCAGTAAAAAAGATATTAAAGATTATATCACGACCAAGAAAAGTGGCATCACCCCACAAAGTGATACCGAAAACTTGCGTCGACCGTCGACGCAGCCCACCATCTCCGATCGACGTAACCCACCTTCTCCGGTCGATGGTGTCCACCATCACCAACCGACGCAGCCCACCATCGACGATCGACGCAACCCGGCATCTGTCACCGAAGACGAAACGGTCGAAATGGACCGCGTTGCCCGTATCATATCAGACCATATGGTCATGTCGAAAAAAGTGTCTCCCCACGTTACAACTGTTGTCGAAGCCGACGTCACCCGTCTGGTAAAATGGCGCAACCGCACGAAAGACGCATTTTTCAAACGTGAAGGTGTAGCACTCACTTTCATGCCTGCCATAGCGGAAGCTACAGCAAAGGCACTGGCTGAATTCCCGCACGTGAACGCTTCGGTCGACGGCTACAAAGTCATTCTGAAAAAGCATATTAACCTGGGTATCGCCGTGTCGCTACCCGACGGTAACCTGATCGTACCGGTTATTCATGATGCAGACAAGTTGAATCTGAACGGCCTTGCTGCCAACATCGACACTCTTGCCGCCAAAGCACGCACGGGTAAGCTGATGCCAGACGATATACAAGGCGGAACTTTCACGATCACCAACTTCGGTTCGTTCAAGAGCCTGTTCGGTACGCCGATCATCAACCAGCCACAGGTAGCCATCTTAGGCGTCGGCTTCATCGAAAAGAAACCGGCCGTCGTGGAGACACCCGAAGGAGATACAATCGCAATTCGCCACAAGATGTACCTGTCCCTGTCGTACGACCACCGGATCATCAACGGAGCACTGGGTGGAGAGTTCCTGCGACGCGTAGCGGATTATCTGGAGAACTGGGATAAATGATGATTTATCTGTTACTTTTGGCTTGATCCAAAAGTAACCAAAAGATCAAGGCTTAAGCTGCTTCGCTACTTCGTTCCCTCCGTTCGCTGTCGCGTCTGAAACTCGCTTCGCTCAAACAGCAGACGCTCCGGACGCTCACTGCGGTCTCTGCGCTTTACGCTCACCAGCTTAGGCCGGAGATAGAGCCTAACGGCTCTTCAGGGATTGCCAATGCTGCCTGCTCCTTTGTGATCCCGCATCAAGTGCGGGAACAGGCTTGTCCCCGTGCCCCGCACGGGGCCGCAAAAGAACGATCAGTATCGGCAATCCCAAAAGAAAGCGGAGCTTTCTTGGAAAGGCCTAAGCGGACGGGCGTCAAGCGGAGGGTAAAGACGAAGCGTCCGGAGCCTGCCCTGTTTGAGCGAAGCGAGTTTCGCAGGCGACAGCGTAGTCTTTGCCCGGAGTAGACCGGACGGTTAAGCCTTGACTTTTTGGTTACTTTTGGGTCAAGCCAAAAGTAACATATCACAAAACAATTAAAACAACACACAAAATAATCAAGTATGAAACGATACGATATAAAAACGACCGATACCGAGACCCTCCGCAAATGGTATTACCTGATGAGTCTCGGCAGGGCGCTCGATGAAAAGGCGCCTTCTTACCTGCTCCAGTCCTTAGGCTGGTCCTATCATGCCCCTTATGCCGGGCATGACGGCATCCAGCTCGCCATCGGGCAGGTATTCCACCGGGGAGAGGATTACCTCTTTCCCTACTACCGCGATATGCTGACCGTCCTGTCTGCCGGAATGACGGCGGAAGAAATCATCCTGAACGGCATCTCGAAAGCGACCGATCCGTCCAGCGGCGGACGGCATATGTCCAACCACTTCGCCAAGCCGGAGTGGCATATCGAGAACATATCCTCGGCGACCGGGACACACGACCTGCACGCCGTAGGTGTCGCCCGTGCAATGGTTTATTACGACCATAAAGGCATTGCGATCACCTCGCACGGTGAATCCGCCACTTCCGAGGGCTACGTCTACGAAGCCATCAACGGGGCGAGCAACGAGCAGCTCCCCGTTATCTTTGTCTTGCAGGACAACGGCTACGGCATCTCCGTCCCCAAAAAGGATCAGACGGCCAACCGCAAGGTAGCCGACAACTTCTCAGGCTTCAAGAACCTGCGCATCATCCACTGCAACGGAAAAGACGTTTTCGACTCGATGAACGCCATGACCGAAGCCCGCGAACATGCGATCAATACGCATAATCCGGTGATCGTCCATGCAAATTGCGTACGCATCGGCTCCCATTCGAACTCCGACAAGCAGACTTTGTATCGCGATGAAAACGAACTTGCCTACGTGAAAGCAGCCGATCCGCTGCAAAAATTCCGCCGTATGCTGCTCCGTTACAACCGCTTGACCGAAGAGGAACTGAAGCAGATAGAAGCACAGGCAAAAAAAGACCTGAGCACAGCCAACCGCAAAGCGATGGCGGCTCCCGAACCCGATCCTGCAACGATCTACGACTATGTCCTACCCGAACCTTACAAGCCGCAGAAATATACAGACGGCACGCACAAAGAAGAAAATGGCGAAAAGAAAACACTGGTAACCGCAATCAACGAAACACTGAAAGCAGAATTCCGCCATAACCCGAATACATTCCTGTGGGGACAGGATGTGGCCAACAAAGACAAAGGCGGCGTGTTCAACGTCACCAAAGGCATGCAACAGGAGTTCGGGCCGAAGCGTATCTTCAATGCTCCCATTGCCGAAGACTACATTGTAGGCACGGCCAACGGCATGTGCCGCTTCGACCCGAAAATACATGTCGTGGTGGAAGGAGCCGAATTTGCCGACTACTTCTGGCCGGCCATCGAGCAATATGTCGAATGTACACACGAATACTGGCGAAGCAACGGACAGTTCACCCCTAACCTGACACTCCGCCTGGCATCGGGCGGTTATATCGGCGGAGGGCTCTACCACTCGCAAACGATCGAAGGGGCGCTGACCTCCATTCCGGGAGCCCGCATCGTCTATCCTTCGTTTGCCGATGACGCGGCAGGACTGTTGCGCACCAGCATACGTTCGAAGGGCTTTACCGTCTTTCTCGAACCGAAAGCGCAATATAACTCGGTCGAAGCAGCCGGTTTCGTGCCGGAAGACTTCGAGGTTCCTTTCGGGAAAGCCCGTATCCGCCGGCCGGGCAACGACCTGAGCGTGATCACATATGGCAATACCACGCATTTCTGCCTCAGTGTCGCCGAGAAGCTGAAGAAAGAGCATAACTGGGACGTGGAAGTCATCGACATCCGCTCGCTGATCCCACTCGATACGGAAACGATCTTCGCTTCCGTGAAAAAGACCGGCAAGGTGCTGATCGTACATGAAGACAAAGTGTTCTCAGGTTTCGGAGCGGAAATAGCCGGTATCGTCGGCACGGAAATGTTCCGATACCTGGATGCTCCGATCCAACGCGTCGGTTCTACCTTTACGCCTGTCGGTTTCCATCCGGTCCTCGAAAAGGCGATCCTGCCCGGAGAAGAACGGATCTACAACGCAGCAAAAGCATTATTGGAATATTAATGAAGAGGGTATATCAAAATCTTCTTGTCCCCGCGCTTGATGCGGGGCCGCAAAAGGACAGACCTTATCAATCAGATTTTATAGGGCCGGTTTTAATGCGATCCCGCGAGGGACGCGGGAACAGGATAGTTTTGACACACCTTCTATAAACAACATACAAAATGAAGAAAATAGGTTTATTCTATGGTGGCACAACCGCTAAAACAGCCGTAGTCGCTTTGAAAATACAAGAAGCATTCGCAGAAAACGAAGTCGTCCTGATCCCGATAGAAGGGGCGACACGCAAGGAGTTCGAATCGTTCGACAATATTATTGCCGGAACTTCCACCTGGTTCGACGGAGAACTGCCGACTTACTGGGACGAGTTCATGCCGGAAATAGAATCCATCGACATGACGGGCAAGAAAGTCGCCCTATTCGGGCTCGGAGACCAAGAACGCTATCCCGACAATTTCGTCGATGGGATCGGCATTCTGGCGGAAGCCTTTACCAAAAGCAATGCGGAGCTGATCGGTTTCATGCCTGTCAGCGATTACCACTTCACCCAATCACGGGCCGTCAAGGAAGGACATTTCCTGGGACTTCCCCTCGATATCGAGAACCAGTCCGAACAAACGGAGGAACGGATACTGAAATGGGTGGCGAAACTGAAAAAGGAGTTTCAATAATATTTGCATTTGTTTCTGCTCTTGGCAGGGAGCTGTGTCGAAGCAAAATTTTGCTTACTAATAGATATAATTTAGGCACGGATTTCACGGAAAACACGGAAAAAATAAATTCATCCGTATAAATCCGTGAAATCCGTGCCTAAAAAGATTGTGATAAAGGTGTTTTCCGATTACTGCAAGCGACGAATACCCACCGCCTTGTTATACTGGGCGAGAGACGCTTTCTGCTGATACCAAGTCTGAATCAAGCTGCTATAGGACTGAATCCAGGAAAGCTGGGCGGAAAGGACATCGAGGATCGGAAGTTTTCCCTCTTTATAGCTGAACGTATTCAGGTCGAGATTTTCCTCAGCGATCTTGCAGGCTTCTTCGGCAACATCGATCTGCTTCGTGTTTTCCGTCAGGCTGGTCCAGGAATTGGCTACCTCCTGGGAAATCTGGTCGCGGGTGTAATCCATAACATATTCCTTACTGCGTAAGATAGCTTTCTGAGAATTCACCTCTTTGAAACGGGCTCCCCAACGAAACAAAGGTATCTTCAGGGAGGCGAACACGGCAGGTGTCCAAAGCTGGTCGGATCCTTTCACGTTCAACATCGGAGTGCCCCAGGTTCCCTGAAAACCGATAGCCAGTGTCGGATTATACTTTGCTTTTGACAAGTTGATCTGCCGCTTCTGGTATTCAACATTCAATCGGGAGATCGTAAAGTCCGGCCGGTTCTGCAAAGCGGCCTCTTCCCCTATGTGCATCGGCAACGGCTGCACCGTCGTGATGGCATCGGCAATCTCCACCGGTGTCATAGGAGGAACACCCATTAGCACATTCAGGTTCTGCAAGGCGATCTGATAATCTTTGTACGCAGCGCTTTTGTTCAATTCCGCTTCTTTCAAACGGGACTGTACCTGCAAGAGGTCGGTCTTACTGATCTGCCCGTCATTGAAACGGGTTGTCAGCACGTTTGCCAATTCCTGCACAATATCGACATACTGGCACATGACATCGTACATGCCTTTACGGGCAGCAGCAGACCAGTAGTTCAAGTCGGCGGCATACACGATATTATCCGTCGTCAGGTCTTCCGCCTCGGAAGCGATCTGTCCCTGTATCTGGGCGGCCTTGTAATTGTTGTAGATTTGTCCGCCGGCATAGATCGGCTGACTTACGGTAGCTCCCAAACTATAGGTGTTATGATCCATTTCGACAGCCATGCCGGGGCCGAAATCCAAATCGTACTTATTGATACGGTACTGGTAGCTGCCGGAGAAATCGACAGCCGGGAAGAAAGCGGTCTTGGCCGCCTTGATAGCATGCTGCATCGCAATACGCTCTTCCGCACTCTGTTTGATCTGGCGGCTATATTCAAGCACTTTCTGCTTGTAGTCCGCAGCCGTGACGGGCTTTTCCTGTGCTCCCACCGATAAAGCCCCCAACAGCATACAACCGATAATTATTTTATTTCTCATACTCATTATACCGATTTAATCTTAAAGAATATACAATAGGTCACCGGAAGCACGAAGATGGTCAGGATGGTCGAAACGAACAGACCTCCCATGATCGTCGCCGCCATACCGGCAAACATGGCATCGCCCAACAATGGCAACATACCCAAAATCGTTGTCCCCGATGCCATCGTCACCGGAACGATACGCGTCTTGGTTGCCTCGATCACCGCATTGACCGGCGCCAGGCCACTGTCAAGCTGCAATCCTATTTCGTCCACCAGCACGATCGCATTCTTGATATTCATACCGATCAGACCTAACAGACCTAACATGGCAAAGAAATCGAGCGACTTGCCAAACACCAGCAACCCCAATACCACACCGATGAAGATCAGAGGCAACATACACATAATCAAGACCGGCTTCCGGTAGTATTTCGGGAAGAGGAACAACAGGGTGAGATAGATCAGACCGAACATCAACGGAATATTGGCAGCAATCGCCTTGTTACCTTTATCCTGTTCAGACTGTTCGCCGAAGTATTGCAGTTTGTATCCTTCGGGAACCTGCACCTCTTGCTGGATATCCTGCCACAACTGGCTGAAAGCAGCCATCGTATTGGCTCCGCGTTTCGGCTCGCACTGCATCATCATATAACGCTGACGATTATAACGCTTCACGACACTGTACTCATAATCAAGCGAGAAGTCGTCGATCACCTGCTCCACTTTGACAGAACGCCCCTTGGCGCTGTAGACAGGCAAAGTCTTGATATCGTTCAGGTTCATCGAATCGCGATCGGCATCTTTCAGCAGGATCGGCATAAACACATCTCCTTCGCGATATTCGCCTAAAGGCACGCCATTGGTTGCCGAACGAAGCGAATAAGCCATCTGCTGACGGGTGATACCTAAACGGAGACCTTTTTCCTGCGAGTACAACGGCTTCCATACCGGAACCTTGTTTCCCCAGCTGTTGCGCACTTCCATCACCATGTCGTTCTTGCGGGCGATTTCTTGTGCACGCTGTGTCAGAGCCACCAACGTATCGATATTATCGCCAACAAACCCGATTTCAATTGCAGCATCAGGCACAGGAGACAAAGCAAACAAAGCTGAACGAGTCAAAATATCCGGATAGTTGGCGACCATATATTCATAGAACTTGTTTTCCTCGCTCTGTGCATCTTTCGCGTCCTTGGTTTCGATCAGGACATTGGCGAAGTTCGGCTTCGGACCGATAGACGAACTTGCCAGATAATAACGTACCGGCGAACCTCCCAGCGTGAACGAATAGGATTTGATCTTATCATTATTCTTGAGATACTCTTCTATCTTGATCACATTCCTTTCCACATCGTCGATCCCATACCCTTCCGGGAAGATCAGGTCGGCACGAAAATAGGGCTTGTTCATGATCGGGAAGAAGCTCTGCGGCATAATGCTCATGATGAACAAAGACAAGAACAAGGTTGCCACCACCGAAGTAAGCGTGAGATAACGACGTTTGATCAGACGTCCCAGCACATTTTCAAACTTATGGTACAGTTTGGTGTCATAGGGATCTTTGGATTCACCCGGTTTCGCCTCCTTCAAGATGAAATTCCCGAAAGTCGTCGTTTGCGTCAAAGCCAATATCCAACTTAACCCCAAGGATACACCAAGCACGATAAACAATGGCTTGACAATTTCGGCCACCGAAGCTGGCGCCAAATACATCGGCAAGAAAGAACAAACAGCGATAAAGGTCGCACCCAACAATGCCCACTGCGGTTTGGTGGCCCCATCGACCAGCGCCTGATAGCGTGACAGACCGCGCTTGATACCGACCTGCGCATTATCGGTCACCACAATCGCGTTATCCACCAGCATACCCATTGCAATGATGAAAGCAGCAAGAGACGTACGGTTCAGCCCGACACCCCAGATCAGCATAATCAGCAACGTTCCGCCAACCGAGAATAGCAGTGAACTACCCACCAGCATACCTGCACGCGATCCCATCACAAGGAAGATAATCACGATAACGATGAGCAACGATTCGATCAGATTCAGGATAAATCCGTTATTCGCCTCGTTGGCAATCTGATTTTCCGGATAGATGGTTTTCAGTTCCATACCGATCGGGAAAAGCTGTTCCATCTCTTTCAAATGTTCGGCAACAGCGTCACCGACAGCCACCACATCATCTTTCGCACCCGTAGCCACACCGATACCGATGGCCCGTTTGCCATCCACACGCATCAGGTTGGAAGGCGGGTCCATATAGCCTCGTTCGATGGTTGCGATATCACCCAGGCGTACTTCGCCTCCACCCTTTGTCACGATCAGCTGGTCGCGTATATCCTCTATACTTTTATATGTACCTTCGGCACGTACACGAAGCTGGTAGGTCCCGGTCATGATCTCACCCGTATTGACCAGCAGGTTCTGGGTTTGCAGGACTTGCTGAATCGAATTCGGATCGATCCCCAAGTTCGCCAGCTTGGGAACCGAGATACGCACATTCACGACCTGCGTCTGTTCCGCAAACAGATAGACCTTCTGCACACCCTGAATAGGAGTCAGCTCGGTCTTGATCTTCTGCGCCCAATCGCGCATATCGTCGTAGGTAAAACCTTCGTCGGCTGTCAGGGCGTAATAGATACCGAACACGTCCCCGAAATCATCACTCACATTGATGGCAGAGGCGCCACTCGGAAGGCGAGGCTGTATGTTAGCCACCTTACGACGCAATTCGTCCCACTTGACCGGCATATAATCCGGGGCCAAAGTCGGCTGCAACTCGATCGAGATCTTCGACATGCCGAAATAAGATTCAGACTTGATCTGAAAAACATCCGACATGGACTGAATTTCCCTCTCGATAGGTTCCGTTATCAATTTTTCTACCTCCTGAGGAGTAGCACCCGGATATTGCGTAACCAAAACAGCCTGCTTGATTACGAAAGGCGAGTCCTCCTTCTTCGGCAATTTAAAGAAAGAATATATACCTCCTATCAGCATGATAGCCAAAAAGAAATATATAATCTTCTTATTCTCTAAAGAATATACTGGAAGATTCATTATTTATCAGCTTAATCTGTTAATACTTTTACCTGTTGTCCTTCAACCAGGCGGGTAGCCCCGGCGGAAACGATCTGGTCACCGGCTTTCAGCCCTTTGGTTATTATAACATTGTCTTTTCCTACCAGTCCGGATTCTTCGATCTGGCGACGTTCCACCTTTTGCGACTGGGCATTATAGACAAAGACAAATTTGTCGTTATTTTCTTCACTCGCTACAATAGCGGAAAGAGGCGCCAAAACTGCTCCCTCGTTAAAGCTTGCACTCTCGATATGCAGCACCACGCGACAGGAGAAGCCGACAGCCACTTTGTATTTGTTCAGATTAAATTCGGGATCGTCGATATATAGGAAAACGGGAACGCCGGAACCATCGGGAGACGCTTCCACATATTCCTTCACTTTCGCTTTGAAACGGATTCCCTTGTAGTTATCAAACTCCACATAGATCTGATAAGGAGTCGAGAAATAGGTAATGTTCGTTTCAGGCATCGTATACTGGATCTGCAACTTGTTCGGGTTAATCAAGCAAACGATCCCTTGCCCGGCCTGTACCTTCTGATAATTCTCGACATATTTCTTCTGGATAAATCCATCGAACGGAGCACGCAGTTTCGTTTGTTCCAGCTGATTCTGCGCATATTCGAATGCAGCCTTTGCATTCGAATAGGAAGCTTCGGTCGTTTCATATTCCTGCTTCGAAATAGCCTGTTTGGATAACAGCTTCTTCGCACGTTGCAACTGTGCTTCGGCAGTTTGAAAAGAGGCTTTTTTCGCTTCATATTCCCATTTGAAATCCTGAGGGTCGATCTCTGCCACGACCTGTCCCGTACGGACTTTTTGTCCTTCATCCACCTTCAGCGAAATCAGCGGTCCGGACATTTTAAAGGCCAGATCACTGAACTGATCCGGCGATACGACACCGCTAAACGACTTTTCCACAAGATTCAATGAGGTCACTTCCGCCAACTTTACCGGACGGGGACCTTGCTCCTTCACCGGCGGCTGACTACACGACATCAATGCTGCCAATACAAAAACAGGGATTAATTTACCATTCATGATAACTTGCATTTAGTTATTTATTATTACTATTATATTCTGACTATTAATTGCATACCCAGAGAATACAACATTCTTTTAAAATCTATTGTTCCGGTTCCGACCGGATTTCAAAGTGTACCCTCCGATAATTTTTCGGATATACGCATTAAAATGACCAACGGCTCCAATCAACCGCCGCTTCCATTTCGTTTTCCTGATCGTCGGGGATAGACGGGAAGAAGTCAATACCTGTTGCCTTCTCCACGCTGTCGATAGGTATCGCCATCGATTTCAGCGAATTATCTTTATAATCCCTATTCTCGAAAAGAAATCCGATACCCTTATAGCCTTTCTCCGTATGATAACACAATACCTTATAAAAGGCTTTGGGTATCGCAACCCTGTTTTTTCCCAACCGTTTCATATCGCCTGTAATAACGGGGCCCGTAACAATCAAAAGCGAACCGTTATCCAACGCCCACAAGCGGCACTGTTCCTCCAGGTCTTTCCATATGCCCCGGTTTAATTTCGGTTTTTGCGGGCAGATATTGCTCAGGTAAAAAGACTCGCGCATGGCTTTTGCAGACCATTTCATATCACCTGCCGGAGCTAAATGGCCACGATCGTAGCCGGAACGCGTATAATCTTCGTTCATCGCCGTCGAACCTTTCACCTGCGGGTCGGGTACAAACTTATTAGAACGTTCCGTCTTTTTGCTTTTGGCTTCCGTTGCCGTCAATTCGTACGCGACCCAGTTAGCTATACGGTACTCGGAATTATAAGAAACCGTATATCCTTCGTGCTTGATAACCTGCTCCTGGCGTTTCTCCTTTAGGCGGGGTATCTCTGTATTTGCGGGGATTTTAAATGTTTTTGTGGAAGACTTGGCAAGAGTCTTATTGGCAGATGTTTTGTCCTGTATCTTTTGTTTCGGAGCGGTTGCAGCCTTTTTTGAAGAAACGACTTCCTGTCCCTTTTTCTCCAAAGCCGCCGGTTTGTGTCCGGCCATCGGAACAAAATAATCATATATAAACAGAACCCCTATAAAACAAGCCACTACAATAAAGGCGCCAATAAACATTCGCTTCACTGTGGAAAGGAAAGACGAAGTCTTTTGAACTTTTTTCCGCGGTTTCCTTGCGCTTTTTCTCTTTGCCATCTCTCTTGATAAAACCTATTCCTACTTAGGCGCAAAAGTAGACAATATAAAGATGCTATACAACACATATGGAGGGAATGTATTGGTTTGAATTGTTAGAAAAAAGTGCCCCAATGCACACAATCCTCTATAAACATGTTTTCAAACCAATCCTAAGTAAAGATGGAACATATTATACCAACAAGTATATCGATATAAAATGACAGATGCTACCGCCCAATACGAAGAAATGCCATACTGGATGCATATATTTATATTTGTCTAAAAAGAAAAACAGGCAGCCTACCGTATAAAATAGCCCTCCTCCGATCAACCAATACAGAACATCCATCGAACCGGTTTCACGAAAAACATGCAACAAGGGTTTAAAAGCAATTATGACTACCCAACCCATTGCCAGATAACAAACTGTTTTCAGATGGTCTTTCTTTCTCATCTTCCTGAAACTCAGACAGACACCTGCCACTGCCGCGATCCATATGACGGCGAATAGTGACCAACCCCAATAACCTTCCTGCCGGAGGGCCAGCAACGTAAAGGGCGTATAAGTTCCCGCAATATGCAAATAAATCGCACCATGATCGAACCGCCGCAAGAGTCTTTTCTGTCGTGCATGGGTCGAAGCATGGTAAAATGTAGACGTCACATACGAAAGTGTCATACAAACGGCATAAACAGCAAAACTGCCGATCGCCCAAGGATTTCCACTTCGGATAGCCGCCATCATCAAAATAATGATAGCGGTCATTCCAAAAAGCATTCCGGCACCATGTGTCAAGACATTGGCAACCTCTTCACCATATGTTTGTCGTTGCCTGGCAGCCATCCGCTTATAATTGTTCGGCCTTGAACCCGGCCTCTTTTACTGCTGCAATCACAATAGCAGGAGCAAGATCAACTTTCACTTCCAACACCTTATTCGGATCGGCCAAATCAATCGACCAGTCATCCGAAGCCATCAATGTATTGAGCTTTGCACCTATTGCCGCTACACATCCACCACACTTTGCATTCGTTTTAAATTTTATTGTTGCCATAGCTGTTACGATTTATGATTTATGAATACAAAAATAGGGATATTGCCATGAAATTATAATTCATAAATCATAATTTTTTTCATTTCATGAATTTCAATCTTAAACTATTCAATACCACTGAGACGGAACTGAAAGCCATTGCTGCACTCGCCAGCATCGGATTCAACAGCAGTCCGTTTATCGGGAACAAAACGCCCGCAGCCAATGGGATACCGATTACATTATATATAAATGCCCAAAACAAGTTCTGATAAATCAGGCGGACTGTCTGTTTGGACAAACGGATCGCACCGGGAAGCAGCAACAAGTCGGACGTGATAAGCGTAACCATAGCCACATCCATTGCAATATCAGTTCCTTTTCCCATCGCGATGCTGACATCGGCCCGTGCAAGCGCTTGCGAGTCGTTAATGCCATCGCCGACCATCGCCACTTTCTTTCCTTGCTGCTGTAAAGATATGATATATTCCTCCTTATCGTTCGGCATCACTTCCGCCTTATAATAACCGATATCCAAGGTTGCGGCAACCCGTTCGGCTGTCCGGACACCGTCGCCCGTCAGAAGATGTACTTCTATTCCCTGCTTTTTCAGTTCCTTAACGGCTTCCGCAGAAGTCGGCTTGATACGGTCCGAGATCGCCAGAACTGCCAATAGGCGGGTTTCCTGACCATAAAAAACAACACTTTGCCCATCTTCCTGCCATTGCCCGATTTGCTTCCGTACCTTTTCCGGAATACCAGCCTGAAATATGTCAAGCAATCCCTGGCTCCCCACCCAGTAGGTAACTCCTTCGACCTGAATGCGTACGCCACGTCCCGTCAGGCTCTCGAAATTTTCTGCCTCACAGACCTTTGCACCGGATTCTTCCAACCAACAGAGAATAGCGGATGCCAGAGGATGTTCGGATTTCTGCTCCGCTGTGTACAAGACATCCAAATAACGGATATTGTCATCTGAAATCCAGTACGAATCCGTGACAACCGGCACACCTTCCGTCAATGTTCCGGTCTTATCCAAAACAACCGTATCGACCTTGCATAGATTTTCCAAAGCGAAGGCATCCTTAATCAGGATATGCTGTTCGGCCCCTTTTCCCATTCCGACCATTAAGGCAGTCGGCGTAGCTAATCCCAACGCACACGGGCAAGCAATAACCAGCACCGAAACGGCAGATAGCAATGCATATGAAAAATAACTTTCTCCTCCTATCACCAACCAACAAACAAAGGTGAGAAACGAAAGCAATACGACGACCGGTACAAATATACCACTTATTTTGTCTACAATCCGCTGAACGGGGGCCTTACTTCCCTGCGCCGATTGAACCATCTGCACGATCTGGGCCAATACGGTCGTACCTCCGACACTTGTCGCTTCCATCGTAAAAGCGCCTTTCTGGTTGATCGTTCCGGCCAACACTCGGTCACCGGCATTTTTCTCCACCGGAATCGGCTCTCCGCTTAGCATACTTTCGTCCACCGAAGAACTCCCCTGTAAAAGCGTCCCGTCCACTGGAATCTTTTCGCCCGGCCGTACACTGACTACATTACCGACCTGAAGATTCGAAATAGGCACCTCCTCTTCTCTATCGTCCGTTACCAAACGAGCTGTTTTAGGCTGTAATCCCATCAATCCTTTTATGGCTGAAGAGGTACTGTTCTTAGCCCGCTCCTCCATCAGTTTGCCTAACAAGACGAACGCGATGATCACACCTGAAGCCTCATAATAAACATGTGGTTCCAGTCCTTTTCCCAGCCAAAATCCGGGACATAAGGTGTTGAAAAGACTGAACAGGAAAGCTATCGAAGTACTAAGTGCGACCAATGTGTCCATATTGGCTTTTCCCTTGAGGGCATGCCGCACACCGTTCACATAGAACGAACGTCCGAAAAAGATCATAATAGCCAATGCCAACACCATCATGATCCAGTTTCCAAACGGTACATGCATGAACACCATCCCTAAAAGCGCCAACGGGATAGACAACGTCCATGCTCCTATGGTATTCCTCCTCAATATCTTATAATGCATTCGAGCTTTCTCTTCCTGCATGGCTACAGGGTCCTCGGCTTCGACTATCAGATCATATCCAGCAGCCTGCACAGCAGCTTGCATAACCTCCAAAGTGATAACGGACGGATTATAAGTTACCGTCAATGTACCAGCAGCGAAATTCACGCTTGCCTTCTCCACACCAGATAATGCCTGCACCGTACTCTCCACGTTGCCCGCACAGACGGCACAACTCATTTCAAGAACAGGCAATACCTTCGTTTCTGTTTCTCTCATATCGTGTTTAAATGTCAAATTTGTTTCATTAGTATAACAAAGATACGGTTTATTCGGTTATTTTGTAGCCAAATAAATATTCTTTGATTTTAATAGAATTATTTGCAGATAAAGGCTATTATTTAACATTCGAATATACGACCTTTGCCAATAATCAAACGAATGAACGAATTAAATAATAAGACGTATGATACTTGATTCATTAAACAACACAAAAAAAATCGAATGCCTGCATCCTCTATTCAAAAAAGCATTCGACTATTTAAAATCTACAGACTTCTCTAAAGTGGAAGATGGTAAGCATGAACTGGATGGTTCTCGCTTATATGTAAGCGTTGTCAGTATCTTTGGCAAGGAAAAGAAAGATGCCGCTATCGAAACACACAAAAAATACATCGACATCCAAATGCCTCTGTTAGGTGTGGAGAAAATCGGTTGGAAACCGGGATGTGAGCTGCAAGAAGAATCAACTCCTTATAACGAGCAAAAAGACATCGCTTTCTATATCGACCGTCCTACAGCCTACACCAAGATCTATCCGGGACAGTTCGCCATCTATTTCCCCGAAGATGGCCATGCTCCCGGTATCGGCCAAGGTAATATCCGCAAAGTGATTGTAAAGGTGCAAGTGGAAGAATAAAAATGAAGCCGACCCTTAAAAGAGTCGGCTTCATTTTTTGAGAAACAGTGCATAAAATCTCCTCAAACAAGGCAGATAAACAGCTCCACATCCCCGTTCCGGTTTCACGAAGATCCGGGTCTCCACCTCCTCCACACCCGGATCTCCCATGCCCTTCCACCCGGGTCTGAAGAAACTTTTCAAGTTGTTTTTGGTAAAAGAACAGCTTGTCTTCATGAAAAAACAAGCCTATTTAATCTATTTTGTATCAGCTTCAGAAGATATCTGGAATTTGATAGAAGATTGACATATAATGCTTTATTGTTTTTAACTATGATGGTTATGATAGATGAATGATAGTTGAAAACAGGAACTATCATAAAATAACATACTGTTTTACAAGCATATAAATTCAATTATGATAGTATGATAGTTGTTTTGCAAAACTTTTATATAGATTACCCAGATAAACGTAGATCCCTAAAATCTACGTTTATCCGGGTGTCCCGTGTCATCTACCGTTTAGTAGTAAACACCGACTGTTTCACCATGACCTATGCATGCATCACCAGCAACGGCGTGTCGGTATGGAACAGCATCTTACGGGCGATCGAAGGATTGAACATACGTGCCAGGATATTCCGGCGATAGGTACTGAGCGCTATCACGTCGATATGTTCGTCCCGCACAAACTTTTCGATTGCCAGCAACAGGTCGCCGTCGGCCAGCACCGTATGGGTGATATGTGCTTCCGGATACTGCTTCTTGAAATACTCGTTGACTCCGGTCAGCCGTATTTCATTCCATTCGTTCTTACTTGTCGAGATATTGAACAAATGAATGTGGGCATTGTACGGTTTGATGATTTCCATAAACTCATCGAATGCCACCAAGTCGCGTTGATTGAAGGAAGTGGCAAAAGCTATATTTTTAGCTTCGCTCAAATCTTCAAAAGGCACATTTTCGGGAATGGCCAGGACAGGAACCTTATTCACCTCGATCACTTCACCCGTGACACTGCCGATCAGGTCCATATCTTTCTGGCTCTTTCCACGAGTCCCCATCACGATCAATGACGGATGATATTCCTTGCTATAGGCAATGATCTCTTCTTCCGGCAAACCTTCACGGAGCACATAATTGTATTTCACTTTAGGAAGTTCACCAGAGTGTATCTTGCGGTTGATCAATGTACAGATGTTTTCCATATCGATCTGGACACGCTTCAGGACATTCTGCGCCGTCTCTTCCTCGTTCACCTGATAAGCCAACGTGTCGCCCATCGGAATAGCAGACGGGAAATAAGGGCTGAAATAAGCGTGCATGATCATCACTTCGGCTCCGACTTTATGGGCATAGTTGATTCCCAATTCACACGCTTTGATAGAATAGTCGGAAAAGTCTATCGGTATCAATATCTTCTTTTCCTGATGACCGGCTTTTTCCTCTTGTTCGGCATCCTCGCTAAGCCATTTACTGTCTTCGATGATACGCAAGGCATGAGGCAGATCGCTTTCTTTAATTCGCACACGTACACCAGCCGAAACTACCGGTTGGATTTGGTTCACATTGTGTATGTAAACTTCAATCCCCTCTGTTTCAAGCATCGTTTTGAGAATCTGAGCTTTCTCAAACGTGTGAATCGCTAACGTTACTAATTTATCTTCCATACTCGTGTGTTTTTATAAATTAAACAATCGGAAATCACTAAATGTTGAGAAAAAAAAATCCCACAGCGTCTTTTCAGATTCAGCTATGGGATTTCTTTGTAAAATGAATTTCTTTACGCTTGCTGTGCTTCCGACACTTCCTCGTTTTCAGCAAGTATCTGCAAAGCACGCTCGAATATTGTGGTATCGTCCAATACTACCAAGCCTCCGTCTGGTCCCGGTTCAATATGTATTCCACAACTTTTGCCATCTTTAAAATTATGCCCGCCGAAATAGTTGCGAACTGTTTCAACAGAGATTCCCAGTTCATCAGCAATACGGTGAGTACTTCCGTCAGGCAGGCTGTCTTTCAGTCTGCGAAGTTCATTAAATGTAATAGTTTTTGTCATGGCTTCCTTATTTTGAAGGTTAATTACTTTGTTTAATTTCATGCCACTAACTTAGTCATTATAAATTACAGCAACAAAATTATTCCATATAAATAAATATGCTTTACGACATGTATCATTTTTGCAAACAAGCCGCAAGCGGTACATTAAAAACGATAATAATCAGGATCGTCACATATATTGCATAGACGATGAGACGGATACGTTTCTTCGAGTACAGTGGTTCCCCATTATTCACCTGCACAGGAAGCAACTTCGAACGGCTGAAAGAATAGAGCCTGTAGACCAGATAACCGAAGAACACACCCGAAATGGCACCCGGCACGATATCCGAAATGAAGTGAACCCCGAGATAAACTCGTGTATAAGCAGTAAGAACCGCCCAGAAAAAGATTGTCCAGCCGAACAACTTATCCCGCATGATCAATGCCATAAGAGTCGCGAAACCGAAAGCGTTCGCAGCATGGCTGGAAATAAATCCGTAAAGTCCTCCCCGGTATCCGAAAACAGTTTTCACCTGATCCATAAAATCAGGATGGTGAGTCGGGCGGAAACGGGTGAAGACAGGCTTACAGACGTGAGAGGCAAACTGGTCGCACAGCGTAACGACCAATACGATCGCCAGCAGGATCAATAATGACTCGCGCCAGTTCTTTTTATAGATCAGAACCAACAGGATCAGAAAGGCTAACGGCAGCCAAACTGCCTTTCCTGTGAAAATCCACATAAAACGATCCAGAAAAGCAGAGTCGCTGCCGTTAAGCGCAAAGAACGCGTCGCGTTCGTAAATTAGTATTTTCTCAACCATTGAAAAAGGAGATTTGTGATTTGTGATTTATAATTTATGCGTCAATGATAAATCATAAGTTATAAATCACAAATCCTAAATGATTTCCATGTCTTTGCTGGGCATCCATCCTACATTTCCATCTTCCATTTCTATTTCATTCCAGTCTCCCAACTTGCTCTTGATAGAGACCTTCGTTCCTTCATGCAGAATAAACAAGTCGGTTCCGCTTGCATCGGGAGAACTTTTCACTGTCACTGTCGGAGCAAACACGATCGCGCTCTTCCGGTTTATCAGCTCGTCCTTCTGGTTGCCGGCAAAGATATTGGCAAAGATGACCAACACCAAGAATACCAGCCCCAGATAAAACCCGATCTTCTTCAAATGAATCCACTTGGAGAAGAAGAACAGGATCAGACAGCCGATAAAAAGGATAAAACAAACAATACCGATTTGCGCCCACGAATCGGCAGCCCCCATGTTCTGAACCTTGTCGAACCAACGGTGCAGGAAGAAATCGCCCACCGGCTCGATCTTGTCTACAGACTTCTGACGTGCCAGCTGCAAATTGAAACGGATATCCCCGTCTCCCGGATCCAACAGCAAAGCCCGCTCGTAATTCAGGATGGCCGGGGCAATCTTGTTCTCCTTATAATAGGCATTCCCTAAGTTATAGTAAATCTCAGCCGATTCGCCATGCGTTTTCAGAAGCCCTTCGTAGAGTTCGATAGCCTTGCCATAGTCTTCTTTCGTATAGGCAACTTCCGCCTCTTTAATCGTCGCCTCTTGAGCAAATGCCCCTAAGGTAACGAATTGAACCAGCAGAAAGAATACGATCTTTTTCATATTTATATTCATCTTCATCGCGTTACTTTTTAATTGTATTTTCCATTTTACCAATGGCATCCACTGTCTGTTCATATAGCTTATCCATTGCATCCGAAGCCTGTGCCGGAGCATAGCGAGCAAACTCGCAAGTGTTCAGGATATCCATAAATTCTTTGATCAAAGCGTCATCCACACCATACTTTGCCAGTTCCGTTTCGACATTATCCTTTGTCAAGTTGGCCTGAGGTATACTCAACTTGTCGCTTAAGTAGCCCCACAAGGCACGAAGCACTTCGTCATAGAATTCTTCTTTCTTGTTTTCCTTCATCAGCTTGCCGGCATTTTTCAGACGTCTTACCGCCATCTTATTGGCTTTCTTCGTACGGACCAATGCCAGATTGGAATTTTCCTTCACCTGCTTGCGGTAGATGAAGAAGAAGACAATGAATAGGATTGCCGGAATCAGATAGCACATATAGTACATGAATGAACCGAAGAACAGTTCATTATTCGGAACGAAATGAATGCCGTTCACTTTCAGGTAACGGATATCCTTACCCAGATATTTAACACTCTCCTTGTTACTGAAATTAGAAACAACAGGAGAAGATGTTCCCCCTCCCTTGCCCTGCTCTACGTGCAGTTTGTATGGTTCGGATGTAATTGTCTTATAGGAACCGGTCTTCGTATCGAAATAAGAGAATGCGATAGCCGGAATTTCGAAATCGCCTGCGTAACGCGGGATGGCCATATATTCGATCGTCTTCGTACCGGAAGTTCCTGCCGCGGTAGTCTTGATGTCCACTTCCACCTTCGGATCATAAACGTCGAAATCGTTCGGGAAAGCGACTTCCGGATTCTTTACCAGCTTGATGTTTCCATTACCGGAAATCTTCACCTTCACGGTAACGGCATCATCTGTCTTTACATTATTGGAACTGATGCTGGAAGTCATTGTGAAATTGCCTACCGCACCGGAGAATGACGCCGGTTTACCCGACGGCAACGGCTTGACATCGATCGTTACAGGGGGCGTTGTCAATTCTTTCTTTACATCTATATAAGACGACGAACCGAAGAAATCATCGAATACGCTGGTTCTCTGTCTGGCCGGTCCGGGCACACGCAAAACAATATCCAGTTTCCCGGAAGGGATCGTAATCTTCCCTGAACGCTGAGGGTACAGCACCGTCTGTTTTATAATGGCAGTCCCATAGTTCTTTCCCTTATAGTTCTCCATTACCAGCTGCTTATTTTGCGGCAGTTCTACCTCTTGGGCAAGGAAACCTGTAAATTCGGGGAACTTAGGCTGGTCGATCCCTCCGATATCTTTTCTTACATACAATTTAAACGTAACCAAAATACCTTCCTGTTCATATACATTCCGTTTAGAAACATCGATTGTCAGAAAAGCATCGTCCTTACTGATACCGGTACCGGTCGAACCGCCTTTGGTTGCCTCTTCCGCCTTATCGGGAGGAAGCACTTTTATCACTAATGCGTTAGATGTGTAATTGGCGCCTTTGACCTTGATTGTTGCCGGTGCGATATTGAAAGTACCCTCTTTCTTCGGTTGGAGAATATAGGTGAACGTCAATGACGTTTCGGTTGTCATTTTACCGTTAATGATCTGGGTACTCATATTTGTGGAAGTAGACGGACCTATCAATACCTCAAAGTCCGGTATTTCCGGTACACGTATATCCTTACCTTCCGCATTCACCGTGTACGACAATCTGAAAGTTTCTCCCATAACAACAGCTTCCGGAGCAGAAGCCTTGAACGTCACATCCGCCGCTCTGGCTACCACTCCGAAAGTTGCAAAGAGAACAAATAAGAAAACTAATTTCCTCATTCCTCAATCCTTATTTTTTAATTTTTAATTCTTAATTTTCAATTTCTGTTTACCACTCCTTATCCGTGCGACGACGCTGTTGCTGTTGAGCCTGCGCTTTCTTCACCTTCTCCTGAGTGTCTTTTTCATCCTGCAGGAAGGCATCCAACATCTGTTGAGCGTTATCCTTGCTCATCTGTTCCTGCTGCTGCGGCTGTTGTTCCTGTGTCTTATCCTGCTTCTTATCATCCTGCTGTTGTTGCTGATCTTGGTTCTGCTGCTGTTGATCCTGTTTATCCTGATCTTCCTTCTTGTCCTCGTTCTGATCCTGATTTTGATCTTCATTCTGCTGATTCTGCTGATCGTGCAACAACTTTTGTGCCAAAGCCAAATTATAACGTGTTTCATCATCTTTCGGATTCAGGCGCAAAGATTGTTTATAAGCTTCGACACTTTTGGCATACTCTTTACTCTGCATGCCAATATTTCCGACATTATGGTAAATCTCAGCCAAGCGAGCTTTACCTTCGGGCGTTTCGATCATCTTCTCCCCCTGTCCGGCTAGCAACTGGTACTGCTCAGCAGCTTCAGGGAATTTCTTCTGCTTATACAAAGCGTTCCCCAGGTTATAAGTTCCTTCGGACGAACGCGGGTTCACTTCCAAACTTTTCCGGTAGGCGATTTCCGCCTCGGTAAACTTCTCCGTCTCATAAAGTTTATTCCCCTCCCGCACATTCTTACGTTCCGCCTTTTGGGCAAACACAGCCCCGCAGCAGAACATGAATGCCGCCATCCATATAATCGATTTTCGCATACGTTTCATCTTATCCATAGCATTTTAAGAGAATAATTTTACTTTTTTGAATACACGGTTCTTGCGGTCCAGCGTCATGAAATCCACTAAAAGCAGAATTAATGCGATCCAGGCAAACGTCTGGAAACGTTCGTCATATTCCGAATAGACTTTGCTGTCCAGTTCCGATTTATTCATTTTATCGATCTCTTTTTGAAGTGCACGAAGCGCTGAATTGGTGTTGTCGGCACGAACATATGTCCCATGGCCGGCAGCCGCAATTTCCTGACACATCTCTTCATTTAGTTTCGTGATCACCACATTCCCATCCTTATCCTTCATGTAGTTGTTGCTACCGTCCACCGGGATCGGAGAACCTTTCGGATCACCCATGCCGACAATGTTTACATGAATGCCTTTTTCTGCTGCTGCGGCAGCGGCTTTCACGGCATCGTCTTCGTGGTTCTCGCCATCGGTGATCAGGATAATCGCCTTGTCCGATGTCTCGCTCGGTGTAAAGGAACGCATCGCCAGGTTGATAGCTGCGCCGATAGCCGTACCTTGTGTCGACACCATCGACGGGTTGATGGATGAAAGGAACATCTTGGCCGAGACATAATCGGAAGTGATAGGAAGCTGCGTGAAAGCATCTCCTGCGAAAACGATCAGTCCGACCTTATCATTAGAAAAGCCGTCAGTCAGCTTGGACAACATCTGCTTGGCCTTGGACAGGCGATCCGGCGAGACATCTTCTGCCAACATCGAATTGGATACGTCCAGACAAACCATGATCTCCACTCCCTGACGCTTCACTGTCTCCAGTTTGGAGCCGAACTGCGGTCCGGCCATAACTATGATAACCATCGTGATGGCTCCGAACAACAGCCAAAACTTCAGATGCTGACGCTTGGGAGAAACCTCCGGCATCAACTCTGCCAACAATTCGGGATTACCATATTTCTTGATTGCCTTCTTTTTCAAGACGATTGCATACACATAGAATGCAACCAGTACGGGAAGCAAGAAGAGCAAGTATAAAAAGTCCGGATGTGCAAAACGAAACATAAGCCTTTTATATTTACGGTATATTTCTTAACAATGTATTTCTCAATAATATCTCGACCAGCAACAGCGAGAACAGCAGGATCGCCCAATTCTTGTACTCTTCCTGCTTTTTACTGTATTCCTGCACGCTGATCTTCGTCTTCTCCATCTTATCGATTTCCGAATAGATCTCCTTCAGGCTGGCATTATCCGTCGCACGGAAATACTGTCCGCCGGTCGTAGCGGCAATCTGCTTCAGGGTCGGCTCGTCGATCTCCACATCGACATCCATATACTGGACACCGAAGGCTGTCTGGAACGGATACGGAGCCTTGCCCTGCGTTCCGACACCAATCGTATAGACACGGACCCCGAACGTCTTGGCTATCTCGGCAGCCGTCACCGGAGCGATCTCGCCCTGGTTGTTCACACCATCCGTCAACAAGATAATCACTTTCGACTTGGCCTGGCTATCCTTGATACGGCTGACAGCATTCGCCAACCCCAGACCGATCGCCGTCCCATCCTGGATTATACCCGGCTGGACATCCTTGAAGAGGTTCAGCAAGACCGTATGGTCGGTTGTCAACGGGCATTGCGTGAAACTCTCCGCCGCAAACACGACCAAACCGATATTATCGTTCGGACGGCCGTTGATGAAAGCGGACGCCACATCTTTGGATGCTTCCAGACGGTTCGGTTTCAAGTCCTGCGCCATCATACTGGTCGAGATATCCATTGCCAGCACGATGTCGATACCTTCCGTCGAAGAGTTCTGCCAACTGTTGGTCGACTGCGGACGCGCCAATATCACGACGAGGACAGCTACCGCCGCCATACGCAAAATGAAAGGGACATGCCTGAGCCAGACTTTCCAGGAGCTTACTCCCGGAGCATCGAAACCTTCCGTAGACGACACCTGCAAACTCGCCTGATTCTTGCTCAGTTTGTAGACGTACCATCCGATCATCGGGATCAGCAACAATAACAAATACAGATATGTAGGATTTGCAAATATCATCTTATTCTTTACTTATATTTGAATCATTCTTTTCTACAGACTTTACTTCACCTTCAGCCTTTTCACCTTCTCCGGGAACGGGAATCTCTTCCTCCTTCGTCTGGTTAATGAACAGATAAGCGTTCATCAAACTCAAGTCGTTTTCATCGGGTAGCGGATTCATCTTCGCGAACTTCACGAAATCGGCCAGTTGCATGATCTGCTTCAGGCTTTCATAGACAGAAGTCGCCTCCTGCTGCTTACGGATGATATCGAGTATCTCACCGGAAGTCATTTCCATAGCATTGATACCGAAACGATCCACAATATAACGACGCAACGTATCCGTAATCAATGTATAATACTCCTTGCTACGCCCCTGTTGCCAGAGCTTCTGCTGCTTGATCTCGTCAAGTTCCTTGATCGCCTGTTCGTGAGGCGGAAGTTTTGGTTCCGGCTTCTTGAACGGTAGGATGGACTGACGGTTACGCATACGTTTGATCACATAGGCAACCACACAGATCAGGAACAGAGTCAGCAACACACCGAATATCCAGGGATAGTAATCGGCCAATACAAAAGGCGGCTTCCAGACGTTTTTAATATCGTAAAACTCCTCCGGTTTGTCGGCATTGACAGGAACCGTCGACACCTTCAAGGCCACTTGGTTGGAGTAAACGGTATCCGCCCCGTCGATCACCATAAACGGGGGCAACAAATATAGAGAAGAGTCGAAAGAGGTCACCAGCAAGTCCTGCTCGATCAGCAGGCGGTCGTTTTCGATCAAGGTGGAGTCCGCTTTCGGAATTTCCAGCACCTCCACTCCTGCCATCAACGTGTCACGTGGAATGACAAGCTGGACGGCCTTATCTTTGTCTGCCGTTACCGTCAAATGTAAAACAGTCTGCTCTCCGATCAGTATGGCGGCAGAGTCGACACGAACGTCAACGAGCGTCTGCTGCGCATATGCTTTCCCGCCGGACAGGAATGTTCCACCGGCAAGTGCAAGTAACAGAATGCTTTTCTTTATTAATTTCATTTGTTTGCTTTAATTACGTTTGTCAAAAAGAGCAATCAATGCTTTCACATAATCATCTTCCGTACGGATGGAGACCGAATCGACACGACATTTCTTGAATGAATCGCTCATAGCAGCCTGCCGGCGGTCCCACCATTCCTTGTAGGCGGCCCGTACACGGGCGGACGAGCTGTCTATCCAGCGTTCCTGTCCGGTCTCCGCATCCTTGATCTTCATCAACCCTACAGCCGGTAGTTCCGTCTCGCGGCGGTCATACACCTGTATGGCCACCACGTCATGCTTGCGGTTGGCGATGGTCAAGGCATCCTTGAAACCGTCCTTGTCGATAAAGTCGGAGATCAGGAAAGCCGTACAGCGCTTCTTGATCGCATTAGTCAGATATTTCAATGCCTGTGCAATGTTGGTCTGTTTTTTATCCGGCTGGAAGTCGATCAGTTCGCGAATGACATACAAGATGTGCTTCTTCCCTTTCTGGGGAGGGATGAATTTCTCTATCTTGTCGGAGAAGAACACCACACCGATCTTGTCGTTGTTCTGGATAGCCGAGAAAGCCAGTGTCGCCGCGATCTCCGTAATGACTTCTTTCTTCATTACATTCACGGAACCGAAGTCCCTGCTGCCCGACACGTCGATCAGCAACATCACCGTCAGCTCCCGTTCTTCTTCGAACACCTTCACGTATGGGCGGACGTAACGTGCGGTCACGTTCCAGTCAATATCACGGATATCGTCTCCGTATTGATACTCGCGCACTTCGCTGAACGCCATACCGCGCCCTTTGAACGCCGAATGGTATTGCCCGGCAAAAATATTGCGTGACAAGCCGCGCGTCTTTATCTCAATCCGTCGAACCTTCTTTAATAGTTCACTTGTTTCCATATTATTCAGTTGAAAGTTGAGAGTTGAAAGTTGAGAGTTAATAAGGAGAGCTAAAAACGGGCTGCTTACGCAACTTTCAACTCTCAACTCTCAACTTTCAACTATTTAAGGGACTTCGACTTTGTTCAGGATTTCGCTGATCACCTCTTCGGAGGTCAGGTTATTGGCTTCCGCTTCGTAGCTCAAACCGATACGGTGACGCATCACGTCGTGGCATACGGCACGGATATCTTCGGGGATCACATATCCTCTGCGTTTGATAAAGGCATACGCACGGGCAGCCAGCGCCAAACTGATGGACGCACGCGGAGAGGCTCCGAAGGAGATCATGTTAGCCAGATTTGCCAAACCATGTTCCTGCGGGAAGCGGGTAGCAAACACAATGTCTACGATATAGCGTTCGATCTTTTCGTCCAGATAAACCTCACGGACAACCTTACGGGCTTCGAGGATCTCTTCCTTCGTCAGGATCGGTTTAATGTCCGGCTTCACTCCGGAGATATTCTGACGGATAATCAACTTTTCTTCTTCTTTCTTCGGATAGTTGATGATGACCTTCAGCATGAAACGGTCTACCTGTGCTTCAGGCAGCGGATAGGTTCCTTCCTGCTCGATCGGGTTCTGGGTCGCCATTACCAAGAAAGGAGACGGTAATCTGTATGTATTTTCGCTGATTGTCACCTGGCGTTCCTGCATTGCTTCCAGAAGGGCACTCTGCACCTTTGCCGGAGCACGGTTGATTTCATCCGCCAATACAAAATTAGCGAAGACTGGACCTTGTTTGACTTGGAATTCTTCGCTTTTCTGACTATAAATCATCGTACCGATCACGTCAGCCGGCAGTAAGTCCGGCGTGAACTGGATACGGCTATACTTCGCATCGATCAATGATGCCAGTGTCTTAATGGCCAATGTCTTTGCCAATCCCGGCACACCTTCCAGCAGGATATGGCCATCTGAAAGCAGACCGATCAATAATGATTCAACCAAATGTTTCTGTCCAACAATTACCTGGTCCATACCCATCGTAATCATGTTCACAAACGAACTTTTACTTTCAATTCGCTCGTTCAACTCACGAATGTCTACTGTCTGACTCATAGATTTTTTTCAATTATATTGTTACTATTTTTTACTTGCTTTTTTTAAGATGCACAAAATTAGAAATGTTAAATTCGTATTCTGCACTTTCGCAGTTAAATAATACTAACCTGCACAGAACTATTTTGTTTTATTTTACTTAAGAGAGAGAGTTTTTATTACAGTTTGCCACTCAGTATCTCAGTCTGGCGGGCAGCGGCTTTTTCAATGGAAGAACGATCACGACGGTCGATGCCGTACATTTCCGGTGCAGGCACCTCGATCACAGTGCCGATAGGCACGTTATTCGGGTCCGTTATGACAGCTCTATTATATTCATACAGATATACCCAAAACAATTTGCTTCCGTAATATTTCAACGAGATCAGCGTCAGGCGGCTTCCCGACTCGATCTTGACACGGGCAATGACTTTAGGCGAAACGGCTTCGGGTTCAACTTCCGGATTTTCCACCGTTGTTTCACCCACAGTCTGGGAGGAATCTTCATTGGCAAAAACGATTGTCGTATCCGGAACGGCTTCGGTCGCAACAGTCTCTCCTTTGGGAAAGACCGTATCAATCCTCAAGGGCTCTTTTTCCTTTTCGAAAAAGTACGTGCGATTCAGGTAAAGCCCGATATTGAATAGCATAAGAAGGAATACAAACATAGAAACAACGGCAATCCGCTTCGTGCGGGGCTTCTTTCTTTCCGCATCCGGACCAGTTTCTACCTCTTCGATCGGACTGTCAGGTCCGGAACTATCTGAACGTTCGTCCACAACCGGTTCAAGGGTATCCATCCCTTCATCTTCGGGCTGCCCGGCAGGTTCTTCTTCTGAAAAGACAACCGGGTCTTCTTCCGGAGGAACAGCAGATCCCTCTTCCGAGAAGACAACAGGTTCTTCTTCGGGAAGATGTTTCTCTTCCGGTATCATCTCCTCAATCGATTCGTCTTCCGTCTCTTTTATGTCCGGTTCGTCCAACACGACATCCATATCGGTAAAATCGACATTCTCCCGCAGTTCGGTCGTTTCAAAAAAAGAGAACGGTTTATTAACAAGCTCCCGCAGTTCCTTGTCCGGCAGGAAGGAAAACTTGTAATGTTCCGGGATTACAAAACGTTCACCCGTATTCACATGAATGCTTTCACGCTTCTCCACCGGAATGATCTTAAAAGTACCGAGCCCTTTGACCTTTACCAGTTTATCCGTATAGACACCTTCCGACACGACCGCTATGAATTCTCTCAAAAAGCGCTCGGAACTATTCTTGTCCTTACCTGTATATTCGGCCAACAGACCGGCCAGATCCTGTATCGCCAGCCGATTATTCATGGTCGCCTAATTCTTTTAGTTTATTCTTGACGGTCGTTCCGGGTTTGAACACCGGGACAAGTTTTGGGGGGACTAAATACCGTTTTCCGTTTGAAGGATTGACAGAGATCCGTTCCGCTTTTTTTTTCACCTCAAACTGACCGAAGCCCTGCAAATATATGGTGTCGTTATCTACCAGACGCGAACTGACGACGGAACTCAGGACAGAAAGCGTTTCAGTAACTTCCTGCGCAGTCCAACCCATACGGGCGGCAAGTTCAGTAACCAGTTCCTTATTTTTCATATCCGCGTCCATTAATAGATTATGCAGCTATATTAGTTATTTTTTCGTAAACCGACAAACATCTTTGCAGTTTTTATGTCAAATTAAAGTACGCTTCCATACAGGTCGAAAGCTTGCGCATCGTCAATCCGCACGTTATAAAACATTCCGGGAATCAACAGCTTCTCTTTAGAAACAAGTATTTCCGGGTCGACCTCCGGCGAGTCGAATTCCGTACGGCCGACATAGAAATCTTCTTCTTCCCGATCGATCATCACCTTGAATACCTTTCCGATCTTGGAACCGTTCACTTCGGCCGAAATGCCTTCCTGTATACGCATCAGATAATCCAAACGGTCTTGTTTGACTTCCGGATCGACATCATCGGTATAATGTTTAAACGAATAGGTCCCTTCCTCATGACTGTAAGCAAAGGCGCCCATACGTTCGAAACGGGCTTCTTTTACGAATTCGACCAGTTCTTCAAAATCCTGCTCGGTTTCCCCTGGATGGCCAACCATCAAGGTCGTACGCAAATGGATGCCGGGTACTTCTTCCCGCATCCGGCGTATCAAGGCATATGTTTCTTCTTTCGTGATGTTACGGCGCATTTTCTTCAACATCGGGTCGCTGATATGCTGAAGGGCAATATCCATGTATTTGCAAACGTTATCGCGTTCGCTCATCACCCTGAGCAGATCATAAGGGAAATGGGACGGATAACCATAATGCAAGCGGATCCATTCCACTCCCGGAATATCGGAGATGCGTTCCACCAGTTCCGGCAACGCATGGCGTTTATACAAATCCAAACCGTAATAAGTCAAATCCTGGGCGATCACCTGAAATTCTTTCACACCCTGTTTCACCAGCAGGCGAACCTCTTTCTCGATCTCTTCCATCGGTATGGACTGGTAACGCCCCGTACTGATCGGAATGGCACAATACGAACAGGTACGGTCACACCCTTCGGCGATCTTCAGGTAGGCGTAATGCCGGGGAGTCGTCAAGACGCGGTCGGCAGCCAATTCCCGGTAGTAGGATTTACCCAAATCGTTCAACAGTTCTTTCCAATTGAACTTTCCATAGAAACGGTCGACTTCCGGCAACTCATTCTCCAAGTCTTTTAAGAACCGTTCGGAAAGACATCCCATGACAAACAATTTACCGATCTTCCCTTTCTTCTTGGCCTCTCCCAGATCGAGTATCATATTAATCGACTCTTCCTGGGCATCTCCGATAAAACCGCAGGTATTCACAACAACGATTTCACCATTAATCTTATGGGGGTCATGTTCGACGGTATACCCGTTCGCCACGAACTGGCGCATAAGCTGCTCCGAATCCACCAGGTTCTTTGAACATCCCAGCGTTATAATATCTACCTTATTTTTCCTCATATATTATGGTACAACTCCCTTTATTCTCCGAAAAGGGAGTTTACAAATTCTTTTCTATTGAAAACCTGGAGATCCTCCATTCCTTCTCCCAAGCCGATGTACTTGACAGGGATACGGAAATGATCCGAAATACCGATCACGACGCCACCTTTGGCCGTTCCGTCCAATTTGGTAACCGCCAAAGCATTCACCTCGGTTGCAGCCGTAAACTGCTTGGCTTGTTCAAATGCGTTTTGTCCGGTAGAACCGTCCAATACCAACAAGACTTCGTGCGGTGCATCGGGAACCACTTTCTTCATCACATTCTTGATCTTGGTCAGCTCGTTCATCAGATTGATCTTATTATGCAGACGACCGGCGGTATCGATAATCACCACATCCGCCCCGTTCGCCTTTGCCGAACTCAACGTGTCAAATGCCACCGAAGCAGGGTCGGAACCCATCTTCTGCTTCACGATAGGCACTCCTACCCGTTCGCTCCAAATCACCAATTGCTCTACAGCTGCGGCGCGGAACGTATCGGCTGCTCCCAAATACACATTTTTACCGGCCTTCTTGAACTGATAAGCCAGTTTGCCGATCGTGGTCGTCTTGCCTACCCCGTTCACGCCTACGACCATGATGACATACGGCTTCTTGTCTTCCGGAACCGTAAACGACTCCAGGTCTTCCGTATGATTTTCTGTAAGCAGGGAAGCGATCTCTTCACGCAGGATCGCTGTCAGCTCACTGGTCGTCACATATTTGTCTCTGGCTACGCGGTCTTCGATACGGGATATGATTTTCAGTGTAGTATCTACTCCGACATCGGAAGTAATCAGTACTTCTTCCAGATTGTCCAGCACTTCGTCGTCCACCTTGCTTTTACCGGCAATGGCTCTGGTAATCTTAGAAAATACATTTTCTTTTGTCTTAGATAACCCCTTGTCCAGAGTTTCCTTTTTTTCCTTACTGAAAAAGCTAAAAATACCCATACCTTAATTATTGCTTAATTATTTCTTTTCTGAATGAGTGCGCTAAATTACTAAATAATTGACAATTGGCAATTGACAATCGACAATTTTATTTGCACAACCTGATTTACAATCCAGACATTCCTCTTCTTTATTAATTGTCAATTGATTCAGTTCATTCTTCCCTTGTAATCTTCGTAGCCGAACTCTTTGTACATCACAAGCCGGTCCTCCTTGCTCCACAAAGCCAGGGATGGATGCGGGATTCCGTTGAACATGGTCGTTTTGACAACGGTATAATGGATCATATCTTCGAATATCAATTTATCCCCCACTTTCAAGGGTTGCTCGAAAGACCAATCGCCCATATAGTCACCACTCAGACAGCTGTTTCCTCCGATACGATAAACAGGCTTTCCTTCTTCCGGCTCTATAGCCCCGCGAATCACCGGTTTATAGGGCATCTCCAGACAATCCGGCATATGGCAAGTGAAAGAGGCATCTATGATCGCGGTCTTGATACCATGATTCTCCACGATATCCACCACCGTCGTCAACAGAAATCCGGTTTGCCACGCAAATGCGCTTCCCGGCTCCATGATGATTTCGAGGTTCGGATATTTGGCCTTGAACGCCTGCAACAGCCCGATCAGATGTTCCGTATCATAGCCTTTTCGTGTCATCAGATGCCCGCCTCCCATATTCAACCATTTGATATGCGGCAGGAAACGGCCGAAACGCTTTTCCACTTCTCCCAACGTCTTTTCCAGATCATACGAACTCGATTCGCAAAGCGTATGAAAATGCAAGCCCTCGACACCGTCGGGCAACTGACCATCCAAAAGGTCGCTAACCACTCCCATCCGGGAGCCCGGAGCGCAAGGATTATACAAATCCGTTTCGACATCCGAATATTCAGGATTGATGCGCAGACCGCACGATACCCGGTTTCCGTCCGCCTGCACCATCGGATAGAAACGTTCGAATTGCGTAAGCGAATTGAACGTCACATGACTACTGTATCTTAAAATCTCCGGGAAATCCGCTTCCGTATATGCCGGCGAATAGGTATGTGCCCGGCTACCCATCTCTTCAAAAGCCAGCCTGGCCTCAAACTTCGAACTTGCTGTCGAATACGGAATATATTCACGCACGATCGGAAACGCTTTCCACATCGCAAACGCCTTAAAAGCCAGGATTACATTAACTCCCGCCCTCTCCTTCACGCTCTTGATCAGTGACAAATTACGGCGGAGCAACTCTTCTTCCATCACATAACAGGGAGATGGTATCATATTGAAGTCTATCATCCGGTAAGTATTTTTCTTTGATTCTGTTGGGCAAAGATACACAATAAAAAGCGAAAAACAAGAACAGGGCTTATCGCCTCCCTTCTTCTTATCGTACTTTTTCCTAAAGATCCGTTAGTCCAAATCAAAACACACAGGCATGAAAATGAAATCCTCCACAACACCGGAAGCAAAAAGCCCTTTTTTCCTCATTAACAATTATTACCATAAGACACGTATCCTTATCTACTAAAATAAAGTAGATTTGCGAAAAGATAGTAATCTGAAATTCAAAAAAAACAACAAGACAATGGAAAGACTGACTGCACAAGAAGAAAGCGTGATGTTGTATATCTGGAAATTAGGATCATGTTTCATCCGTGACATACTGAACGAAATGCCCGATCCGAAACCGCCCTACACCAGCGTGGCATCGGTGGTCCGGAACCTTGAAAAAAAGAAGTACGTCACCCCGAAGAAATTCGGAACGATCACACTCTTTTCTCCACGTGTGAAAGAAGCGGAATACAAGCGTACTTTCATGTCGAATGTCGTACAAAATTATTTCACCGGTTCTTATAAAGAAATGGTTTCCTTCTTTGTCCGCGATCGTAAATTATCCAAAAGCGATTTGCAGGACTTGATGGATCAGATCGAAAAGGAAGAATAATCAATTATAAAGATATCAATATGATAACTCCGATACTAATCTATTTTCTAAAGGTAAATCTGGCGTTGGCATTTTTATATATCTGTTATCGCCTATTATTCCGTGACGATACGTTCTTCAGGTTACGCAGAGGGGTGTTATTGTCGATTTACCTGATCGCGTTCCTTTACCCTTTACCGGATTTAAGCGGCTGGTTATCCACCCAGACAAGCGTAGCAGGTATAGTCGGCTACTATTCAGGGTTGCTACCTAAAGAAACAGTCCTGACAGCAAGCAATGAAATAGCCGCCTCCGACTGGAAAGAAACCGGGCTCAAGGTTATGCAAGTTATCTGGCTGGCAGGAGCCGGCCTGTTGCTATCCAGATGTCTGGCAGAGCTGTTCACTGTTTGCCGCTTACACCGGAAATGCAGGAAAATTACTTTGAACGGCACTGAAGTCTGTATCCTTCCGGAAGCGGAAGCCTCCTACTCCTTTTTCGGCTGGATTTTCATTTCATCCGATCCGCATCAACGGGAAAGGCTTGATGACATTTTGATCCATGAACAAACACACGTCCGCCAATGGCATTCGATCGACATGATGGCTGGTGAAATCATCTGTATCGCCTGCTGGCTAAACCCGTTTGCCTGGTGGCTAAAGAAAGAGATCGGTATAAATCATGAATTTATCGCAGATGAACAGGTCATGCTTGCCGGATTCGACAAAAAAGAATACCAGTACCATCTGATCGGAGTAAAACATCCCAATACGGCTATTGCAAATTTATATAACAATTTCAGTGTCTTACCACTTAAAAAGAGAATTACTATGTTAAACAAAAAAAGGACGAACAACGCCAGAAAAGTGAAATACCTGGCACTGGTTCCAATGGCCGCAGGCTTGCTATTGCTCAATAATATCGATGCAATGGCACGTGTTTTGAATGAAAAGGTAGCAGAGGTTATCCAACAGCCGACTGCTCTCGCCACCACTACTGTTTCCAAAATGGAAGCAGCTAATCCGCTTCCACCGGAAAAAGACAAGATTTATGACACATGTGATATCATGCCGGAATTTCCGGGTGGGCAAAATGCATTATTGCAGTTTCTTGCTAAAAGCATAAAATATCCGGCAGAAGCCCAGCAACAGGGAAAACAGGGAAAAGTAGTCGTCACATTCGTTATCGAAAAAGACGGAAGTATTACAAACGCCAAAGTGACACAGGCTTTATATCCCTCATTGGACGAAGAATCCTTACGGGTTGTCAAGTCGATGCCCAAATGGACTCCGGGAAAGATGAAAGGTGGGAAAGCCGTCCGCGTACAATACACAGTCCCGTTAACTTACCGATTGCAGTAGCCTGACAGTATTTCCCTTTTTGAGCAGGACACAAAAAAGGCATGCAATCTTCAAAAATGCTGCCAGGCGATAAACGAAGATCACATGCCCCACGCTCCTCTCGAAGAGGGAGATGTTTTTACAAATTACCACGGCTTACCCGCAGAGGAGTAATAGAAAGAATGATACAAAAGTACTATTTTTTTCCTTTAAGGCCTACATGTTTCGCCTGATGACGCCCCGGATCGAAATTCTTGCGGGAGCCATCGGGCCAGATGACTTCGGCAGTCGTTCCTTCGGGAACGGAAAGGGTGGCCTGTATCTTTTTACCTTTGCGTTTCAGCGACACCTCGATCTTGCCGAAATGCGTATCTACTGTAGCAGAGGCTTCGGTCAAAGTGCCCATTTGGGGACAAACCTTGAAGGAACGAAAACCTGGAGAGGTAGGTTCTATACCGCACACTTTCTGACTCAGCAACGTAAGAGGGCCACCACTCCATGCATGGTTGATCGTACCGCCTCCGAAACCGTCCGGACCGATTCCCCATCCTTCGAACAAGGTCGTATATTCAGGATAATCCATCATTTTCGCATAGCGTTGCTTCATCCTCTCTAAAGCAAAGGCCGGTTCATTCATTTGGAACAAGGCTTCGAGCACATACTTTTCCATATAGGGACTGGCATGGCATTCCTTCTTCAAGACTTGTACCAGAGCAGGATATTTATCAGCGGAAGCTAAACCGGAAACGACAGCCATCGCCTGTGCACGGTCGTCCGTTTCTCCCTTATAGCCGGGAGAGCGATATGCTGATCCTGTCCAAAACTTTGTGTCGAAGCATTTCCCTATACTGTACATCATACGGCCGATCTCATCGGCATCGGCTGTTTTTCCAAGTTGGATGGCAAAAGCTTTCTCTGCTTTCAAGGCCAAATAATACCAGCAATTTACCAACACGCCCATATCGATGTTTTCTCCCCAGTCACCCCAGCTCCAATCGCCGTCACGCTCGATAACCAGGCCGCTCTTATCTACTTGCCATACTTCGTGCAGATAGTGGTGCATTCGGTCATAAATACCGGCGACAAAGCTACTGTCGCCACTATAATAATACTGGGTATAGAAACCGTACCAACCTACCGAAGCCAACATTTGCAATGGCAACTCTTTCCGCCAGTTACCAGCCGGGGCCGGAGCGAAAATCACACCGTCTTCGCGTTGCCAGTTCATCAGTTCGTAGATGCCTTTCAGCGCCAGTTTATGGCTAGAGGGAGAAAGGGCATAGAAAGCCTCGCCCAATTCGTTCACCTCGTCACCCCACCATTGCGCCCGTTCGCGGTCCGGACAGTCCATATAACTATCGCGCATCGTTATATATAAGGTGCGGGCCGAACGTTTCCAAAGTTCGTTCATGAACGGATCATTGCAACTGAAAGAACCTGTAAATTCGGTATCGTAACCGGTCTCCCGGAATTTCACATCCAGCACCTTCACGCCTTCCGGCAGGATATATTGCATCTCGTGACCGTTCATCCAGCCTAAACTCTCATATTCCTGCACGCCGTCGCGCGTGACATATTCAGCGCGGACGTTGTATTGAGAACCGCCCTCATAGTTGTCCGTCCGGATATGGATCACCTTGCCGGCAGGAGCTTCCACTTTCAGATAAGGAGTCACTTGGCTGTTATAAGGCAGACGACAATAAAGCGTATCGCCGGCAGACGACCGGCGGACACTGACATACGGTTTCAAGCCATAGTCTTTCCATAGGGGTACCGGACGCTCGACCAATTTACCTAAAGGGGCGACCCCGACAGACGAAATAATTTCGGCATTCGGCATCTTGCCTGTGTAGCCGGGCTGATTCCAGCCGGACATTTCCATCCTGGCATCGAAACGGATATTGCTTTCCGGCAAACGATAATTCGGATAGGGCGCCTCAGTATCCTGATAGGCATCATATACGGTGCATTGCCAGCTCTTGTCGGAAACGATCTCGACACCAGGAGCGACAGCTTCAAACAGCAAGGCAGCCAGACCACTGTTCACATGGCTGAATCCGCTTTTACCGAAATGCCAGACCAGCACAGCAATCGTATTCTCGCCATTTTGCAAATAAGGAGCTATCTCTACCGGATCGTAGTAGGTGTCATACGGAGAAGGTCCCCGTTTAAGCCCGCCTTCAAAGACGACCAGGCGACCGTTTATCCACAACCAATATTTGCTATCGGCAGCGATGCGAGCGGTAAGAGTTTGCGGAACCTTGTCTATATGGACGGTTTTACGGAAAGCCAACCAGGTGTTCGTCTCGCTCTGACAACGTTCCGTATTGATCCAATGGGCTTTCCAGCCGGATTCAGCATGGCCGGAAGCGATACATCCGATTAACAGTAACAACAGAAAATAATGTTTCATGGTATTCTCGTTTAATAAGTTTTCACATGTGTACCAGACCCGACTGTTTCCGTCTTATCGCCGACACGGATATCCGCCGTACAGCCGGACGGGATCGTCACGGTAAGAGTAACTTTGCCTCCCTCCCGTTTCCATTCGCTCGAAATCAAGCCCCGTACAGAATGATACTCACCTTTCGCCCAATCCACTCTTTCCACGAAATGAGGCGTAATCAGAATATGGCGGAAACCTGGTTCAACAGCATCGTAGTTGATACCAGCAAGCTGATTCATCATCCAAGCAGAGACATCTCCCATAAAGACATGATTCAGGGAGGCGTCGCGGAACTCAGGACTTAACGTCCAGGTTTCAGGCAACGTCGTATATCCCATCGTTTCCACCCAATAGCCCCAAGAGGGAGCTTCCGTCTTCGTAATCATCTTCATGGCATCCTCGACATAGCCGTAGCGGGTCAGCATGGCCGGAACAGACTTGCTTCCGAGCAGGCCGAAATCGAGGAAATGGTTGTTGGCACGCACGACCTCGCAAAGTTTATCGGCGACCAACTGCTCCTTACCTTCCGGTACGATTCCTAAATAGAGGGCAATCGCCTGTGCCGTCTGGGTTCCTTCAGCATAGACCCCCGTTTCGGGATTGAAGAACTTACGGTTGACCAAGGCCTTCAACTCGTCGGCTTTCTGCCGATAAGGGGCGGCATCTTTACCCAACAGTCCGGCGAAACGGGCCATCAAGGTGTAATCCAAATAATAATAAGCAGTAGAGGTATAAGTGTTATTGGTCGTAGACTTCCAGTACACCCAATCTCCTAAACCGAAGGTCAGGTAACCACCGTCCTTCTCTTTTGCTTTCAAATAATCCAAATAGCGCAACATCGTAGGATACAGGTTCTCGATACTGCGTGTCTCACCATAATAATTATACAAAGCATTCGGGATGATAAACATGGCAGCATCCCATACCGGGCCGGGCCATTCACCATATCCCCAGCCGCTGGAGGGGATAATACCGGAGATCTCACCGGCTTCGCGCTGGTTATCAATGAAGTCGTTCATCCATTTCTCATACAAGGTGATGGCGTCGAAACCTAACAGGCCGAGGTCGATTGCTACATGTGCATCGGCCGTCCAGCCGTTCTTTTCACGCTGCGGGCAATCGGTCGGAATACTGTGCAGGTTGCTACGATAGGCTTCCATTGTCGCCTTCCATATCTTGTTCAACAACGGATCGGAGCAGGAGAAGGAGCCTACGGGCTCTACCGCTGTGTGCATGAACAGTCCGGTCAGACTCTCTTTTGTCAGGACTACGGGAGCCGAACTTTCAACTTCCACATGCTGGAAACCATGATAGGCGAATGAAGGCATAAAGATTTCCTCTTCACCTGTTCCTTTCAGTGTGAACACATCCATCTGGAAAACCTCTCCCGGTTTCACAGGATGATAATAGACATCTATATTTCCCTGTTCCAGACGACCGTCTGTTTTCAGCAACTCTCCATGCTTCAAAGTGATCCGCGTACCGGGAGCACCTTTCACCTTTAATCGGGACAGACCGGCAAAATTCTTTTCGAATGAAAATACATAAAGTTTATCGCTGAACTTCTTCATCGAGACAGGCTGCAATTCTTCCGTAATCCGGATACCCGGCATCTGCTGGGCGGCCAATAAGGGAGCCGGAGCTTCCGTAACTTGTACCGGATCCCACTTGCTGTCATCGAACCCTTCCGCGTTCCAACCATTTTCTTCTAACGTAGCATCGTATTTGTCACCGCTGTAGATGTTGTTATAGGTATAGGGACCGGTCGCGGTACGCCAACTTTCATCGGTGGCGATGACTTCAGTCGTACCATCGGTATAGCGTAGGCGCAATTCACAGAGCATCCGGGGACGGTTACGCCAACGGGCAGTCTCGAAATTCCAGACAGCTTTGGATTGTACATTATGCCAGCCGTTACCCAAAACGGTAGCGATAGCGTTGCCACCCGGTTTTAAAAGAGAGGTTACATCATGTGTCACATATAGGATACGTTTGTCGAAATGCGTATAGCCCGGATCAAGATAGTTCTCTCCTACCCGCTTACCGTTGATAAACAAATCGTAATAACCAGCGGCAGCCACATACACGCGGGCTTCTTCAATCTCTTTTCCCAATGTAAAAGCTTTGCGGAACATGGGGGCCGGCTCGAACTCCTTATCGTGACTGTCGGTTATCCATTTTCCCGACCAGTCGGACGACTTGAATTTGGCAGTCTCGAAAGTAGCCGTTTCCGAAGTCTCGCAAATGTCTCCATCCTGATCCCATACCGTCACATTCCAATAGTAACGGGTATGCGGTTCCAATGTCATATTATCGGTATACGGTTGCAGGTTATCCGGCGAGGTCCCGATACGGATTTCCGAACGGGAAGCCAAAAAGTTCTTCTCACTTCCTTTGTATTCCCAAGTGAAACGGGGACTTTTCGTATCCAAACCGATCGGTTCGCGCAGGTATTCTGTTCGCAGGTTCACCGGAACCGTAAGCTCGTTTTTACCTTTGCAACCCATCAGCGAGAAGAAGGCAAGTGAGCAGATCAACAGCGTGTTTTTTTTTACCATATCTTTATCTGATTTGATTATCGTACAACTTTTACTTCGGATGGAGCATCGATCCGACTCCGTACTTTCCCGTCAGCGCCTTTTTCGTGACGGATAGTGATCACACCGTAAGGAGTCGGGAACGTTCCTTCCACCCACTCCAAGTCACCTAAATGCGGTGTGATCCGGACAACGCGGCAACCCGGCTCCACAACCTGGACACCCAACACATATTCACTCAGCCAGGAAGTCGGACCAGAAGCCCAACCGTGACAAAGGCTATGGCGGAAACCTTTATAACAATAAGCCCCGTAATCGCCATGAATATCTTTCTTGCCTACCGGAACCAATTCATCGATGCGAGAAGCGCCGGGCAACCAGTCTAAGTTGAAATCTTCCCAAAAAGTAGTTGCACCCAAATCGAGCATCGCACCCCAGAATTGGCGTATCACGTCGATCGCCCCTTGATAATTGCCGGCAGCAGCCATCGCTCGAAGCATATAATAACCATAAAAAGTAGAGAATCCATGCCCTCCATTAACTGCGAGATATCTCCGATCGGCCTCTTCCGGCTTCATCAGTCCGGCCAACGCCAACAGGGAAGCTGCCTGTTTCGATCCAGGAGCATCCGGAGCAACACCTGACTTCAGGAAAGGTTTTATCACCTTCGAAGCAGCCTTGGTCATCCTGTTTCCTACAGCCTCGCATTCTGCCGCCAACGCATCTTCGCCCAACACCTTACAAAGTTCGTTTCCGGCTTTCATCGCCTGTAGCATCAAGGCTTGCAAGCCGGCATCGATGGCAACCGGATTTTCACTGGACGGCCAATCGAGGAAACGTCCTCCTCCGTCGAGCTTCTCGACGCCGTCGTCACCGACTTTGGAGATCAAAAGACGGAGCAAACCGGTCAAATAGTCTTTCTGTTCCTTCAAGTAAGCCAAGTCCCCCTGATAGTAATACCAGTCGCGCTGGATCAGCAACCACCAGATGGAGTAACTGCACATCCCGTTCATCCAGCCAGGCAACGGCGTTGCATCGCGGATAAAATCAAGGCTTTTCGGTATCACCTCGTTATATCCGAAAACAGTGTTGACCGTCATCACTTCCGGATGCAAATCACCAATCCAGACCAAACGGTCACGTTTGATGCCGTCCCAAATATACTCCTGCATATTCAAATGTACCGTATAAGCACCAGTCTGCCAAATCCGGTTCAGCCGTTCGTCGTTGCAACGAAATGAGCCTTTATATGGGATGTCCCGAAAAACGGAAATGGCACGTATTTCTTTAATATGCAATTCGACGGAATCGTCCAAAAGATCAATCCGGGCAAACCGAAACCCGGAATTACCCACTTCCATAACCCCCAACCAGGGTAGGCGAATAGTAAAATCGCGCATGGCATGATCGTTGGAAGCACCGTTCACCCCATCTATATCACACATGGCTTCACTTACCGACTCACCCAAACGGATCCGGACGGCGACTGGTTCGTGCGAAGCCGGCATGCCGGTTACTATTTGCAAGCCGCCTTGCAGTTCTTTTCCAAAATCAAGAAGGATGGCAGGATGCTGCCGGTCGGTGCTCGAAAGCTTACAGATGTTATGATTCACAAGATTGGATTGTCCGTTTCCAGAAAGAAGCAAATGGTTTGCACCCTGTATCAACTGGCTTTCCTGTTGCCAGACAATGCGTGCGGGAGGTAGATATTCGCGTACACGACTATCGCGCTGCCGGGCGGACAATGATACGGCAAAGAATAGAGATATAAGAATAAATAATGTTTTCATGGTATATGGTATTTATATGAATGATGATTTACCGGTGTAGTGACAAACAAAGCTATACCTCGTTGCTATAAACACACCTATAAATCATCATTTACGATCGTAACCTATCACAAACCGAAGGCCGGAACCAAATCATCCAACTGCTTATCAGTCATGCCGGCAGGTTCGTATCCTGCCATGCGTGCGCTGAAATAGATTTGGGCGGACTTGCTTAGCGTGTCGATTGCGTCAAAACATTCGATCAGGTCTTCACCGACTGCCAAAATACCATGTTTTTCCCAGAATACGACATCGTGCTTTTCCAATTGTTTAATGGTTGCACGTGCTAAATCCAGTGTCCCAGGTATTTCATAGGGAACAATACCGACTCCTTTCGGGACAATGATACGACATTCGGGAATCATGCTCCACAACGTACGGGTGATGACATCCGAATCCAAGAACGGTTTACAATGCGTCATGCCGATCAGGTCGGTCGGGTGCGTATGCAAAACGACTCTGTTATCACGGCCCAGGCCACGCAGATAATTATGCATCATCAAGTGCGAAGGCAACTCGGAAGTAGGCAAAATCAATTGTTCAGCAATAATATCATAACTTTTTCCATCCCCGGCGATACGGATCAGGGAACCGTTGGCCAACGGTTCCTGTGCTACATAACGCATCCGCTTTCCTGTACCGGTGACATAGAAAATATGTCCGGCAAGAGCGGTCATCGCTTCTTGTAAAGGAATAGCCGGTCCCAGTGCGGGAAGTGCTTTTTCGACATCGTTCATCAAGTCGGTCAGGTTTACGGAAATGTTACCACCGTTACGTTCCGCCCATCCTTTTGTCCAAAGATAGCCGGCCACTTCAGCGATACGGCCAATCTCGGCCATCAATTTTTCATTGTTTCTGATTGTTTTCATTTTACTTATATATCTTTTTTATGAGGGACACGCCCCCAGCTCAAAATTGTTCTTCACCCGGCAAAAAACAGACAAGCACGGGAGCTTAATTTCATACCTATGGAAATTAAGTTCCATACCTATCGAACTAACGTCCCATGCCTATCCATTTCCAATCCGATCATTATCTTAAATCAAATTAGGCAGCAAAAGTGAGAATATCAGGAGACACATGCCGCAAACCAAAACGACGATCGTCTGCCGGCTCACCCCTTTCCACTCTTTCAAGATAATGCCCCACACATTGCTGAAGATCACATTCAGCGACATCAAGATGCTCCATGAAAAGGCCAGCATCACCGGAGATTCGGCAAAATAGCTCTTTCCCATTCCCAACCCGAAGAATTGCGAATACCACAAAACACCTGCCAGCGCACAAAATAAGACATTATTCAGCAAAGTACCGCCTGATACGGAGAAATAATCTCTCCCCGTCTCGTTCCTTACATTCTGGAAAAGGCAATAAGAGGCGTTCGTGATAAAACCCCCGATCGTCACCAACAGGATGACCGGATTCAGTGCGAACAATTCGCTTGCGCCGGACTGTTTCGCTTTCTCAAGGATCGGAGCGCCGGATTCCAGGCCCAGATTGAAGCAGGCACTCATCACACCGGCCAAAAGAGCGACAAGCAAACCTTTCGTCAACGCGAAATCCTTTACAGCCGCTTTCTTTTCCTCCTCGGTCATATTATGGGCGCGAAGACTTCCAGCATACCCGATCACGGCGATACCGGCAAGCGTGATACACACACCGATCAGCAAGACCAGGCCATCGCCATGGAACAAATCCGTTCCGCCAAAAACTGCCGGGAAAAGCGTCCCGAAACCGGCACACGTTCCAAGCGCGATACTCTGGCCGAGCGCAACCCCCAAATAACGCATGCTCAACCCGAAGGTCAACCCGCCGATCCCCCACAGGATTCCGTAGATAACGGCCCCCGCAGCTCCGCCGGCACTCCACAGTTCCAAGAGGCTGCTCCCATTGGGAATGGCAAGCTGCGCTCCTAAGAATGGGAAGACGAGCCAGGCAAAAATGCCTTGCACCAACCAAAAACTTTCCCAACTCCAATCCTTGACTTTGTTGATCGGAACGTAGGAACTGCTCTGCCCGAAACTACCGATTGCGATTATGATCAATCCGATGATTATTTCCATATATGTTATTTTTAGAGGGCGAACCTGTGTGTTCGCCCCTAAGGTTAACGTTTACTTGTTACTTCCGCTTCGTATTTTTCTATCTCGGCGATATAATCCTCACCTACCGGGACGTCGTTTTGCAGGCAGAACATATCCCAAACGGCTGTCCACGGAAGGCTCTTCATTTCCTCCTGCAGAGCTAAACGCTGGAAATATTTACCTTCGGCTTCGTACTGCTGCAAAGTTGCCGACGGTTCGAGAAGGGCTTGCATAAAGGCCTTCTGCGTTGCACGGCAACCGATCACGTACGCCCCGATACGGTTGATCGTTGCATCGAAGTAGTCCAAGCCGATATGCACACGGTCCAATGCCTTGCAACGGATGATTTCGCGTGCCAGATCGAGCAGATCGTCGCTCAAGATCACCACATGGTCGCTGTCCCAACGAATCGGACGGCTCACGTGCAACATGATCTCCGGTGTAAAAAGAAGCAGGGCCGAAACCTTGTCGGCGATACTTTCCGTCAGATGGAAATGGCCCGTGTCGAGCGTCACAATCTTATTCTTCTTCGCACCGTAGCCCAAGTAAAAATCATAGGAACCGACCGTATAACTTTCCAGACCGATGCCGAACAGTTTTGCCTCGATACAATCCTTCATGTTCTTATATTCAGTTGCAAAAATCTCGTCGAGCGACTGTTCCAGTATCTGACGATATTTGAGACGGCTGGCGGGAACTTCTTTACTACCGTCGTGAATCCACAGGTTCATAATACAGGGATCGTCCTGGTATTTGCCCATCTCCTCGCTGATCCAGCGGCAGCGTTTCGTATGTTCGATCCAGAAATTGCGGATCGCATCGTCGGGATTCGCCAACGTCAGGTCGCCGCTCTTCGGATGCGAAAAAGAAGTGCTGTTGAAATCCAGCTTCATCCCGTTCTCTTTCGCCCACTGCATCCAGCTCTCAAAATGAGCAGGTTCCACTTCGTCACGGTCGACCTTCCTGCCCTGGAAGTCGCCATATATTTCATGCAGGTTCAAGCGATGTTTACCAGCGATCAGAGAAGCCGCTTTCAAGACATCGGCACGCACTTCGTCGATCGTGCGGGCACGTCCCGGATAGTTGCCTGTCACCTGAATTCCGCCCGTCAGCGAACCGCCCTGGTTCTCGAAACCACTCACATCGTCCGCCTGCCAGCAATGCATCGAAAGAGATATCTTCTGCAATTTGTCCATTGCCTCCCTTACATCCACACCGACAGCTGCATAGCGTTCAACAGCTGCCTCATACGCTTGTCTGATAATGTTTTCTTTTGTCATGGTCTTATTTTTTTGAGGTTACAGATTTATATTTCCTAAAAGCCTCTTCCCACTCTCCACTACCTTCCGGCAGAAAGACAGCCGGCGAAAGGAAAGAGTTGATCAAACGGCGCATCTCCCAACGGTCGGCCACCAATCCCGCCGCCCTCGCCTGCACCATGCAGTTGCCGATTGCCGTCGCCTCCGAAGGCCCTGCCACAACCGGCATGTTTATTACATTTGCCGTAAATTGATTGAGAAGATTATTCATCGAGCCTCCCCCGATCACATGCAATTTGCGGATCGGGAAAGGAGCCATTTCGGATAACAATGCCAGCACCTCCTTATACCGGAATGCCAGACTTTCAAAAATACAGCGGATAAACTCGTCGTCCTCGACCGGTTCGGGCTGCTCCGTCTCGCGGCAATAAGCCTTGATTGCCTCCGTCATGCTCGGCGGATTGGCAAAACGCGGATCGTCAGGATTCACAAAACGACGGAAAGGCGTCGCCCGTTCCGCCATCTTGACTATCGCCGGATAGGAATAGTCGCGCCCGGCCTTCTCCCACTCTTTCCGACACTGTTCGAGCAACCACATCCCGGTAATATTTTTCAGGAAACGGGTCGTCCCGTCTATACCGCCTTCGTTCGTAAAGTTATGCAGGAAGGATTCTTCCGAGATAATCGGTTCTTCCGTTTCGATCCCCATAAGGCTCCATGTGCCGCTGCTAAGATAGGCAAACTCCCGGTCCGCCGCCGGAACAGCCGCGACAGCCGAAGCCGTGTCGTGGCCGGCAACTGCTATGACCGGCACTTTGCCGATCCCCGTTTCCCGTGCAAGCGCATCGGTCAGCTCCCCGACAAAAGTTCCCGGCATCACTACCGGACGCATAATGGACGGAGCTACCCCTGCCGCTTCCAACAAGGACGCTTCAAATTCCTTCGTCACCGGATTCAACAGTCCGGAAGTGGAAGCATCCGTATATTCACAAACCTTTTTACCCGTCAACAGGTAAGAAAGCAGATCGGGCATAAACAGTATCTCTTCGGCAGCCTCCAACGGCCCGAAACCTTCCTTTTTAGCCCTGAATAACTGGAAAACACTATTAAAATTCATGATCTGTATACCGGTAAGCCGGTAGACTTCCGACCGGGGAACACGCTGGAAATATTCTTCCGGCGCACCGTCCGTATAAGGATCGCGATACGCACGCGGTAGCCCCAACAGTGTGCCGTCTTCCGCCAGATACCCGAAATCCACCCCCCAAGTATCGATCCCGATAGAGTCCGGGAGCAGGTTCCGGCGTGCACAAATCGTAAGGCTTTCTTTCAAGGCATCATATAACCGGTATATGTCCCAGTAATATTTCCCATGCAACTCCATGATCGCATTCGGGAAACGGTGAAGTTCCTGCATTTCAAATTTGTCACCAACCAAAGTGCCTAACACGGCACGTCCACTGGTCGCTCCTATATCAAAGGCTAAAAAGTTATATTTCTTCATGGTACAACAAAGTTGTTTGTTTTATGATTGCAAAAGTAAACGGTAAATTACTATCTTTGCTTTTGAAAATGATTTTAAACCTTTCAAATCTGACAGAGGAGATGGAGAAACGACTAAGCGATCAATTGAGATACCTGACGATAAGTGCGATAGACGAAGAGTGGGGAATTGTCGTCACGACCGTCGGTTACCAGTTTATTCCCCCGAAAGGGAACTATCCTCTTTCGAAGCATCCGGACAATTATAACTTCAAGCCACAGACCGGACGAATCCTGAACGAATACCAACTGGTCTATATCACGAAGGGAAGCGGTTACTTCTCTTCGCAATCCTGCAAGATGCAAAAGATAAACGCCGGCACGATGATCCTGCTTTTTCCGGGAGAATGGCACAGCTACTATCCCGACAGCGAGACAGGCTGGGACGAATACTGGGTCGGTTTCCGCGGTGTCCACATCGACCGGCGCGTGGAAAAACGCTTTTTTACCCGCGAGGAACCGTTACAGCACATCGGGCTCAGTGCAACGATCGTCGGACTATATGAAGACATACTGAAATTCGCCTCTCAGGAAAAGACGGGCTACCAGGAGATGATTTCGAGTATCGTCCTTCATATATTAGGTACGGTCTATTATAAAAGAAGAAACAACTCCTTCACGAATACCTACGTTGTGGATAAGATCAACGAAGCCCGCATCCTGATGAAAGAGCAGGTGGAAAACCCGCTGACACCGGAAGAAATAGCTTCCCGCCTGGGGCTCGGCTACTCCTGGTTCCGCCGTATGTTCAAAGAATATACAGGCGTATCGCCCGCCCAATATCAATTGCAGCAAAAACTCCTGAAGGCAAAGGAACTGCTTACCAGCAGCTGCATGAATATCTCGGAAATAGCCTACAGTCTCAAATTCGAGAATGCCGGACAGTTCTCCACCTTCTTCAAGAAGAAAGAGGGCGTGACACCGTCGGAGTTTCGTGAACGGGCGCACTGAGGAATTAAAAATTAAGAATTAAGGGGTGAGTTGGAAGGTGATTTTTTTGTTCATCATATAGTTGACTGCACCATAGATAAACAATCCTAAGAACTGGGCGAGATATTCGTTCAGGTCAAAGATTTCCACCATGATAAGCAAAGCGAGGAATTGGGAACAATAAGCACATCCGAAAGCGATCAGAAAAAGGGGAATCTCACGGCGAAACTTACCGGTGCGGGATGAAAATATCCAATATTTGCTCCAGAAGAAATTATTGATCTGCGCAATCACATAAGCGGTGATATTGGTAGCGATATAGTTACAACCAAGCTTGTCCATCATCAGCCAGACAATCAAGACCGTAATTAACGCATTCAGCGTACCGACCAGTATAAACCGCATCACGCGCACCATATTTTTAGATTGTATGACCAAGTGTATTTCTTGCTGTTTTGTTCTTTGATATCTGAAATTCCGGTACAAATATACAGGATAATATGCAAATATCCATGCAAAAAGTCACAAAGTATGGCGAACAACCCGTATCTTTACCCCATGAAATATTTATTGTTTTACATAATCAGTCTGTTATCTCTCACCGCCTGCATCCACGAGGAATTGCCGCCTGAGGGTGGCTTTGCTTTGGAGGAAGGCGACCCGTTACCCGAATTCAGCATTTCCAATCCGGATGGAACGGTATCGAAAAAAGACTTGGAAAATAAATTTGCCCTGATTATTTTCTTCAGTACGACCTGTTCCGACTGCCAGAAGGCCTTCCCGGATATTTCCACTTTATATCATACATACAAAGACGATCCCTCCGTCTGTGTGCTTCTGATCGCACGTGGAGAAACCGAAGAGCAGGTAGCGGCCTATTTCCGGGAACATCAGTACAATATGAAGTTTTTCGCCGATCCGGACCTGAACGTCTACTCCCTCTTTGCCGACAACACCATACCCCGCGTATTCCTTGCCGACAAGGACGGTACGATTATCCTGACGCAAACGGAAAAAGTAGATGCGGGATTACTGATATCGGGCGGAGTAGAACCCCACCCCTACAAGCCTGAAAAATCTTAACATTTAATGCTCAACTGACGTAATACATCACGAATCTTTTCGAATGTGGTGATACGGGTCGGAACCAAAGGCAAGCGTAATTTATTTTCAATAAAGCCCATCGCATTCAGCATGCTCTTCGCTCCCGCCGGATTACCGTCGATAAACAGCAAACTGAACAGCTCCGTAAAACTATGGTGGATCGTGCGGGCGCTATCGTAGTCACCAGCCAATGCCAGACGCACCATACGGCTGAACTCACGCGGGAAAGCATTGCCGATTACGGAAATCACGCCGACAGCTCCCAACGTAATAAGCGGGAAGGTGATACCGTCGTCTCCTGAAATCACATTGAAGTTCGCCGGTTTGTTCTTGATGATATCGTCCATCTGGGTGATATTGCCGGAAGCCTCCTTGACTGCAATCACGTTCTTGAACTCACGGGCGATACGCAGCGTAGTCTCGGCCGTCATATTCACACCGGTACGTCCCGGAACGTTATACAGGACTATCGGTAACGTAGTCGCCTCCGCAATCGCTTTATAATGCTGATAGATTCCTTCCTGGGATGGTTTGTTATAATAAGGTACGACAGACAGGATCGCATCTATACCGTCAAAATTATCGTTTTTCAACTTCTCGACAACCGAACGCGTACAGTTTCCGCCAACCCCCAACACGATGGGAATGCGTCCGTTTACCTTCGTCACGACCAAATTGATTATATCCTTCTTTTCTTCTTCCGTGAGTGTAGGGGTTTCAGCGGTGGTACCTAACACAACCAGATAATCGGTTCCATTCTGCAACTGATAATCTACGAGCCGGGCCAACGCCTCATAGTCTACACTTTCATCTTCTTTAAAGGGAGTGATCAACGCCACACCCATTCCTTTTAAATTTATGTCTGCCATGATAATAATTGTCAATTGTCAACGGTGCTGCAAAAATAAGGAATTTATATCATTTTGAGCGTATCGCCTGCAAATAAAATAATATATGTTCGAATAAATGCTTGATATCTTCACGCTCTGTTACCGATATGGACAAATCATACAAATCTATATCGGCATGCTTCACTCCCACCTTGAATCTGCAAGGATGCTGTAGCATAAGATATTGCATCGGGTAGCAATCGGGGCGCGTAAGATCGATCAGGATATCCGCCTTGACCGTCTTGAACCGTTCCAGCACGACATCGGAAGGAACCTGCCAGACGTTCACATCCTTCTTGGCATGGACCGGGATGCACGAGGCATCTGCCTCCGGATCGCCGGTTACATAGACACAGGCCTGCACCTTCTTGTTCTTCTTATGCAGGACGTCCAGACAAGGCTCGACAAGCTCGCGATCGTTTGCCTGATAAAGGACCAGGATATGGCCTGCGTCTTCCAGCGCACAAAACTCATGCTTGCGGCCGGCAGCCCCGGAAGCTAAAGACTGCACTTTCTTTTTAATAAAATAATTCGTCAGTCTCATTCCGCTATCATATTTAAGAATTCGTCTTCGTTTATAATCTTCACACCCAACTTGGCCGCCTTTTCGAGCTTGGCCGGTCCCATATTATCTCCCGCCAGGATATAATCGGTCTTGCCGGACACTGAGCCACTGTTCTTCCCGCCATGCTGCTCGATCATGGCCTTGTACTCGTCACGGGAATGCTTGGCGAATGTCCCGCTGATAACGATGCTCAAGCCTTTCAGCTTCTCGGAACGGTTGGCCAGCTTTTCTTCGGCCACGGACATCTGCAACCCGTATTCCTTCAAACGGTTCACCAACGTCCTGTTACGCTCGTCGGCAAAGTAAGCGATGATACTTCGGGCGATCCGCTCACCGATCTCGTCCACGGCAGTCAAGTCTTCGAAAGAAGCCTGTTCCAACTGCTCCATCGAATGGAAAGCGGATACCAGGCGTTTTGCCACCGTTTCACCCACAAAACGAATCCCCAATCCATAAAGTACCCGTTCGAAGGGAACCTGTTTGGATTCTTCGAGGCTCGCCATCAGGTTACGGGCGCTCTTGTCAGCCCAACGTTCCAAGCGCAGCAGATCGGCTATTTCCAACGTATAGAGATCGGCCGTGTCCTTGATATAGCCGGCTTCGTACAAATCTTCGACTGTCTCCGGCCCCATATTGATGTTCATGGCCCTCCGGGTGACGAAATGCTCGATCTTCCCCTTGATCTGGGGAGGACAGCCGGCTTCGTTCGGACAATAGTGAGCCGCTTCTCCTTCAGGACGCATCAACGGTGTCCCGCATTCGGGACAAGAACGGATGAAACGGACCTTATCGCCCACCAGCAAACCGCGGGCTTCGACATCGACACCGACAATCTTCGGGATGATCTCGCCGCCTTTCTCCACAAACACCTTGTCACCCAAATGCAGGTCGAGTCCTTCGATAATATCCGCATTGTGAAGGGAAGCACGCTTTACGGTCGTTCCGGCCAGCAATACCGGCTCCAGATTGGCAACCGGAGTGACGGCTCCTGTCCGCCCGACCTGGAAAGACACGGAGTTAAGGCGCGTCACGGCACGTTCGGCCTGGAACTTGTAGGCAATCGCCCAACGTGGGCTTTTGGCCGTGAATCCCAAATTGCGTTGTTGGCGCAATGAATTCACTTTCAAAACGATCCCGTCTGTTGCAACCGGCAGGTTCTTGCGTTCGACATCCCAATAGGCGATATAATCGTATATATCCTCCAAGCTGTTGCATACGCGGATCACATTCGGGATCTTGAACCCCCATGAACGGGCCGCCTCCAAATTATCGAAATGCGTTTCCGCCGGCAGCTCCTCTCCCAACAAATAATAGAAATAGGCATCCAGCTTACGAGCCGCCACGACAGCCGGGTTCTGTTGCTTCAGCGTACCCGAAGCAGCATTGCGCGGATTGGCAAAAAGAGGCTCCTCCTGTTCTTCACGTTCCTTGTTCAAGCGGTCGAACTCGGCCCAGGGAAGCAAGATCTCCCCCCTTATCTCAAATGTTGCCGGGTATCGGTCGCCCATCAGTTTCAAAGGGACCGAACGGATTGTCTTCACGTTGGCCGTCACATCGTCGCCACGTGTCCCGTCGCCACGCGTCACGGCTCGGACCAGACGTCCGTCCTCGTATGTCAGGGAAATGGAAGTTCCGTCATATTTCAACTCGGCAACAATCTCGAAAGGCTCGTTCAGGTCACGGGCTATGCGCTCGTAAAAATCCTTCACTTCATCTTCCGAATAGGTATTGCCCAACGAAAGCATCGGATATTTATGCACTACTTGTTCAAACTCTTTGGAAAGGTCACTCCCCACCCGCTGGGTCGGCGAATGAGGATCGGCATATTCGGGATGCGCCTCTTCAAGGATCTGTAACTCCTTCATCATCTCATCGAACTCACGGTCCGATATCGTCGGTGCCGAGAGCACATAATAATTGTAATTATGTTGCTCCAGCGCTTCGCGAAGTGCTTTTATTTTATCTTTTACCACCATTTTTTCAGTTGAAAGGTGAAAGTTGAAAGGTGAAAGTTAAAAAGAAAAATTCATCACTTTCAACTTTCAACTAATATATTAGTTCTACATTATCAATCCACATCGTATTGCCCGGTGAGCCGATATAGGCTCCGCCGTGGCTGGAAGTAAACTGCAGGACGATATGAGTCGGCAATTCACCTTCCGCCGCCCAGCCCACTTCCTGAATAGGGACGCTTTTACCCTGGCTGTTCAAGGCATAACGCTCTTCCACCTGAATCCGCATATAAGGCTTATACTCCGGATGCTTCGTAATATCGCCGTACAAGATAGGGTAGGTCGCATCGTTCACCCAACCGTTGCTGGATTCCGTATAACGCTGCACCATTGTCCCGACACGTTTGGAATAAATATTTCCATCTTTATCTTCCCAACGTTTCTGGAGCAAAAGAATGGCTGCGATCGAATCCTGTCCGGCAACGGTCGTCTTGCGGCTGAAGCCGGTACTGCGGATACGGTCCTTTTCCGGAGCCAGCTTCACCTTATAGTCAAAACGCAAAGCCTTTGGCTTCTTGGTAAACGCCACTCCGCTGTTCAACATGGCCTGCGGGTTCTTGGTCCCCTTGATCGGTTCGTGCACCGTTCCGAGAAAAACAGAACCGGCGGCTACCACTTCGATATCGACCAAGCCGAAAACCTTCACACTTTCCATGCGTGTCTCCAGACGTGCACACCAACCGTCATCCCGTCTTTCAGGGAAGACAGATGTATTCGTCTTCACCACACCTGCCACCTTCGCCATCACGTTGGAGTTCGCCCACGGCGAACCGCCTCGGTTCGTATAGGCTGTATTGCCGATGATCGTATCTGTCGGCCCCAGCTCGTAAAGATGCTTCGTATTTCCTCCAATAATGCCGGATTCATGTATCTCGCGAACGACCCAATGATCCATATCTCCAAAACTGAACGGCACTACGTGCTCTTGGGAACTGACAATTGACAATTGACAATTGACAATTCCCAAGAGAAAGAGGAATTTTGCTTTCTGTTTCATTTCAAATTCTGTTTTTTCTAAAATCCCTAAGTCGGCAAAGCCGGCAGAGCCGACAATTGTCAATTATAAAGAATATCCCCACTCCTTGAGAGCCATTCCCCAATTTTCTTCCACAAGCCGTACCGTGCGGTCGTCATACTTGTATTGGTTCTTCTTATAGCCCTTCTTTTTCCCGAGGTATTTCTCGATTTCAGCTTTAGACTCTTCAAAGCCGGGGAGGTTTAATTTCTTGTATATATCCTCTGTCATGGCGAAAGCATCCTGTTCGAAATCCTCAAACTTCACCTCTACCAGGTTTCCTTCGGGTATCAGATGCTTTTGTTCTTCATATTTATAGAACAAACGGCGGTATACTTCGATAAAATTGCTTTCGATCTGCTCGTTGGAGATGTCCTGCAAGCGGAGTGGCTGGATCGTATTGGTAAAGAAGCTGCGCGTGCTCTCGAACACCGTATACGGATTTCGTTTCAGATAGATAAATTTAGCATTCGGGAACATTTCCACCAAGGTCTTCACACGTCCCGTATGAGGCGGATTCTTGCTCAAGAACTGACTTCCTTTCGTATTCCAGAGGGAAATCTTGATCAGTTTGAGGAACGTTTCCTTAAACACTTCCCGCTCATGTTCGCTGATATTGTCGAAAAGCAGATAACGGTCGCAATATTCGAGCATATGCTTCGGGAAGAACCAGAAATTATAATACGTGTAAGGCATCATATTTGCCAAGGCAAATTCCTCTTCCTGGGGAAGATCCACCTTCAACTCCATATTATCGGTCGGACGCTTGTCGGGCATCAAGAACGCCATGTTCTTCTTGAAGAAAGGCTGTCCCCAAAGCATCAGGTTCGGAAATACGGTCTGATAGGTCGTATTGTAGCCGAAATGCTTGTCACACGAGAAGACATTGTGCATGAATGTCGTCCCGCTACGCCAATGTCCGAGAATGAACACCGGGTCCATCTCCAACGGCTTGTCCGCAATCTTACGGTAACGCGCATCTTCGAAGGGTTGCAACAGGCTGAGCAGACGGCAAACGGATTTAGTCAGGAAATATTTATTACGAAATCCTTTGTCGATCGTTTTATTGGCTGTCACAGCCTTGAACGTTTTCCAGTCAGCACCCACTAAAGTATTGATCGGTAGTTTGTCAAATTCCAGTAATCCCATACCTTTATTTATTTTCTGTTATACACTTGACGGAAACCCCTTGCCGTTCGAGCTCTTTACAAACGGAACGGATAGCTTCGTAGTGCTCGGGGCCGATACCCAATTCCGGAAGATTCAGTACAGCCAACGCGTCTTCCGTCACCATGTCGCGAGCATCTACCCGGTCGATAATCATGCCGACAGCCGATGTATTGTTCGTGATCGGGTCGATCAGGATAAAGGCGCCTGTCTGTTTGTTCTTCTGATACGGATCGAAGAACAGTTCCTTTCCGGTCGTGAAGACGACACGGGCGATCTCGTTCAGCTTCATCGGCAAATCGTCAGTTGTCAGTTTTCCATTGTCAACCGACAACTGTTCCATCGTATTGACATTCACTTTATAACGGATGCTGTCCACACGGGCGCGTGTAAGATTGGTTGTATGCTTGATATAGAACTGCTTGCTTGCATCCATCGGTTCTTCGTCCATCCACACCAGCATGGCCTCGAAGTTACGGTCCGCTATCGGCAGGTTATCCGGATGGACGAGCATCTCACCGCGTGAAACATCGATCTCGTCTTCCAGCGTGATGGTGACGCACTGGGGAGGGAATGCATAATCCAGCTCTCCGTCGTATGTCACGATACTTTTCACTTTGGATGTTTTCCCGGAAGGCAAAGCCATCACCGTATCGCCTTTGCGAACGATGCCGCTGGCCACTTTCCCGCAGAAGCCGCGGAAGTCCAGATTCGGACGCAATACATATTGCACCGGATAGCGGAAATCCTCGAAGTTGCGGTCCTGGTCGATCGGAACCGTTTCGAGGAAGTCCAACAACGACGGCCCTTCGTACCAAGGCGTACGGTCGCTCTTCTCCACCACATTGTCGCCATCCAGAGCGGACAGCGGGATGCAGGTGATATCCGGGATATTCAACGGAGCGACAAACTCCTTATAATCGGAAACGATCTTGTCGAAAATATTCTTGTCGAAATCAACCAGGTCCATCTTGTTGACCGCCAGCACCACATGCTTGATGCCTAAGAGCGAAACCAGATAGGTATGGCGGCGCGTCTGCGTAATCACTCCCGTGCGGGCATCCACCAGGATGATGGCAAGGTTGGCAGTCGAACCGCCGGTGATCATATTGCGGGTGTACTGTTCGTGTCCCGGAGTGTCGGCAATGATGAACTTACGGTTATTCGTACTGAAATAGCGGTAGGCCACATCGATGGTGATCCCTTGTTCGCGTTCGGCTTTCAGCCCGTCCAACAACAGAGCGTAGTCGATATGGTCGCCGGCATTCCCCATGCGCTTGCTGTCGCGTTCGAGGGCATCCAGCTGGTCTTCGTATAACTTTTTGCTGTCAAACAACAAACGACCGATCAGCGTCGATTTGCCATCATCCACCGATCCGGCAGTCAGAAAGCGAAGCAAATCCTTTTGTTCATCTCTGTCGAGGTATTCTTTTATATTTAATGTTGCCATATATTTTAAGTTGAAAGGTGAAAGATGAAAGATGAAAGGTGAAAGTTGAAAATAGTGACACGAAGCCACTTTCAACTTTCAACTCTCCACTTTCAACTAATTAAAAATATCCTTCTCTCTTTTTCTGTTCCATACTTGCATCCTGGTCGAAGTCGATCACGCGTGTCGTGCGTTCGCTCTTGGTCGTCGTCATCATCTCTTCGACGATCTTTTCAATCGTGTCGGCATTGCTTTCCACAGCCCCGGTCAACGGCCAGCAGCCTAAGGTACGGAAGCGTACCATGCGCATCTTGATTTGATCGCGGTACTGCTCCGGCAGACGGTCGTCGTCCGCCATGATCAGGTTGCCGTCGATCTCTACGCACGGGCGTTCCTTGGCAAAGTACAACGGTACGATCGGAATATTCTCCAGGCGGATATATTGCCAGATATCCAGCTCCGTCCAGTTGGACAGCGGGAACACACGGATGCTCTCCCCTTTATGGACACGGGCGTTGTAGATGTCCCACAACTCCGGACGCTGGTTCTTCGGGTCCCACTGGTGGAACTTATCGCGGAACGAATAGATACGTTCTTTCGCCCGGCTCTTCTCTTCATCGCGACGGGCGCCTCCGAAAGCGGCATCGAACTTATATTTATCGAGCGCATGCAACAACGCCTGCGTCTTCATCAGGTCCGTATGCACCTTGCTTCCGTGCGTGAAAGGCCCTACACCGGCATTGAATGCCTCCATATTGGATTCCACGATCAGGTTCCATCCGAATTTCTTCGCATAGTCGTCGCGGAACTGAATCATCTCCTTGAACTTCCATTTGGAATCGATGTGCATCAAAGGGAAAGGAACTTTTCCCGGAGAAAAAGCCTTTTCTGCCAGGCGAACCATGACGGAAGAGTCTTTTCCGATAGAATAAAGCATCACAGGATTCTCAAACTCGGCAGCTACCTCCCGGATGATATGGATAGACTCTGCTTCCAACTCCTGTAAATGGCTTAATTTATAATCTGACATTGTATGTTATTTAATGTTGTTATTATTCTTACCTTTCTATTCTAATAGAGTTCCATGCCCATGAAACTATATTTGCATGCTGCAGGAACAAAAATTTCATGCCGGGGAAACTATTGTTTCCCGCCAAGGGAAACCTTCGGCAATATCAGTTCGAGCAAACGGGTTACGGATTCCTCCAGGCTCAACACGGAAGTGTCTAACGTCAGGTCAGGATGTTCGGGTGCTTCGAAAGGAGCGGAAACGCCCGTGAAATCCTTGATCTCGCCCCGGCGTGCCTTCGCATACAACCCTTTGACATCGCGCCGCTCGCACTCTTCGATCGGAGTGCTGACATATATTTCCAGGAAGTTCTCCTTCCCGACAATAGATGCCGCCATTTCCCTCAAATCGTTATTCGGGCTGATAAAAGCCGCTATCGTGATAACTCCCGTATCGATAAAAAGTTTGCTTACTTCGGCGATACGGCGGATATTCTCTACCCGGTCTTCAGCCGAAAAGCCGAGATTGTTGTTGATCCCGCTGCGGATATTGTCGCCGTCCAGGATGCGGCACAGCAAACCGCACTTGTGCAACTCGCGCTCAAGCGCTATCGCCACCGTGCTCTTCCCGGAACCGCTCAACCCGGTAAACCACACCATCACACTGCGCTGCTTCAACAAACGCTCCTTATCCTCCCTCGTCATCATCCTATCGAAAATAGGATAGATGTTAGTTGAAAGTTGAGAGTTGAGAGTTGAAAGTTTCTCTTCGATATTATTATTATTTACTTGTTCCATTCATATTTTGTTTACTTGTTTTCACAATACTGACCGTCAGTTTAATCAATTCACGGCAGTCTTCTATAATCGATTCGTATTCTTTTTCAGATAAATAATCCGTTTCTTTCAATAACATAATCCAATATTCCGTTTCATTTGCTTCCTTCAAAGCAATATTCACTTTGCTTATAAAATCGGCTTTGGACTGCGCATGCTCAGCTTCTTTCAAAAGGGCGCCAATGGCAGTTCCACTACGCAACATCTGTTTTGACAGAACAAATTCTTTTCTTTCATATAATGTCTTATATAGTCTAACGATACGGATCGCAAAACCAAAGGACTTTTCTGCCGTCAAACTCTTCCCCATCACTTTCAACTTTCACCTTTCAACTTTCACCTGTTTAGAATTTCCAGATCATCGGTATCACGAACACCGAGATCAAAAAAGTGATCAGGTTAAGGGGTAAACCGATTTTCACGAAGTCCGTGAACTTATAACTACCGATACCTTGTACGATCAGATTGGTCTGATAACCGATCGGCGTACTGAAACTGGCTGATGCCGCCATACAGATCACCACGAAGAACGGCGTCGGGTCCACACCGAGCTGCGTAGCGACCGACAAGGCAATCGGGAAACTGAGCGCCGCAGCCGCATTGTTCGTAATCAGTTCCGTAAAGATATTGGTGATGATAAAGACAATTGCCAACAGGGCATACGGTCCCATACTGCTGGACATACCGATAATATGGCGGGCTATCAAAGCGGCGAAACCGGAATTCTCCATCGCCTTGCTGATAGCAAAGGCACAGGCAATCGTAATCAGAATATCCCAGGATATATATTTGGTATACTTTTTCGGAGGGAAAATCTTGGTCCACGCCATGATGATGGTCGTAATGCAGACAAAGAAAAACATATCCAGCCGTATTTCAGGGAACGCCTCTTTCACCACAGGCAACTCCCCTATCGTGGCGCCTACGATCATAAAGATCAGCAAGCCCAATGCCAGCCAGCGTTTCTTGCGGGAAACAGGTTCCGTACCGTCCTTGCCGTTGGCAAGCAAAAGGAAGACGCTGGATTCGCCCCATGTCGGCACGAACGTATCGTCCGCCCAAAGAACCAGCGTATCGCCCTCGTGCAACGTCACCTTATCGAGATCGCGGGTAAACCGCTGTCCCCCGCTCTTCACCTCTTTCACGATCGCACCGTAATGACGGGTAAAATTGAACTCGCCCAATGTCTTGTTGATACCCGGAAAACGGGAGCCTAACACCGCTTCCACCCGGTGCAGGTTACCGGGGTTGCCGTCTTCCTCCTCTTCCTCGTAGCGATCGGTGCGGGAATCGGGCAGCAGCTTGTTGGAGAACACGAAGAGGTAAATGATGCCGGCCAGCGCGATAAAGATCCCCACCCTTCCCAGCTCGAACATCGTAAACCCTTCATATCCGGCATCGAGGATCATGCCATGTACGACCAGGTTGGTCGATGTCCCGATCAGAGTACAGATGCCGCCTAAAATGGTCACATACGAAAGAGGAATCAAGAATTTCGTCGCCGGCAGCTTGACCGACTCCGCCCAACGCTTGATGATAGGAGCGAAAATAACGACAACAGGCGTGTTGTTGAGAAAAGCGGATACAAAAGCGACAGGCGGAAGCATACGCAACTGCGCCTTGAAAACGGTTGTCTTCCCCTCCGGCAACAACTTCTTTATAAGTTGTCCCAATGCTCCGCTCTGGCGAATACCCTCGCTTACCAGAAAAAGCATTCCGACGGTTATCATCCCTTTATTGCTAAAACCTTCGAGCATTTCTTTCGGCGTCAATATTCCAACACAGAGGAACAGCACCACAACCGTGAGTAACACCATTCCGGGCCTCAGCCCATCCCATATCAACGCCCCGATCATGCCGACCAATGCCAGCAATACAAATATTATTTCAAAGTTCATCCTTTCAATTGACAATTGACAATTGACAATCGACAATTAAGAACAGAGACCATTAATTATCAATTGTCAATTATCTGTTAGGGTTGCAAATGTAATAAGAATATTAAATCTAATCTTACTACGATAACCAATTTTAGGGATAATCTTGCTTACAGACCAAAAGTTTCAGCAAACGGAACAAACCGCCCGTCAGAGCGGTTTGACGATGAACCACGGATTATGAAGGTCTTCCTTATTGTACTTTAAAGGTGTTTTGCCATCGATATGATAAACTTCGCATCCGGCCGCCCGTGCAATCGCATGTCCGGCGGCGGTATCCCACTCCATCGTCGGTGCGAAACGGGGATAAACATCGGCCGTTCCTTCCGCCACCAGGCAGATCTTCAAGCTGCTGCCGCTACTGATCAGGGTGACCGGCTGTCCCTGCTTGCGCAGGTTCTCGATAAAGGCCGTCGTTTCTTCCGTCTGGTGCGAACGCGAGGCGACCACCACGACTCCCTGGTGTCCCATCGGCATAGGCAAGCGTATGGCTTTCGTTTTTATCTCGTCCATCGAAGGCTGGTATCCGTAGTCTATCTCCGCCAGCTTGAACGCTCCCAACGAGTCAGCCGCGAAATACAGCTCTTTCCGCACGGGCACGTAGATCACGCCCAATACCGGAACCCCTTCCTTCACAAGGGCGATATTAACCGTAAATTCGCCGTTTTTCTTGATAAACTCCTTCGTCCCGTCCAACGGGTCGACGATCCAGAGCATGTCCCAGCCTGAACGTTCGGCAAAAGGCGTCTCTTTTCCCTCTTCGCTCAACACGGGGAAAGGCGTCACGGACAGGGCCATCGAGATAATCGCATGGGCCTTCTTGTCGGCTTTTGTCAACGGGGAGTTATCGGCTTTACGTTCGATGCCGAAATCGGATTCCGGATCAGTATAAATATCCATGATCGCTTTGCCTGCATCGAGGGCGGCGCGAATAGCTATATACAGGTAATTTGCATAATTATTCATCATCACTTATTCTTTTAGTTGTGTTAATATACAAATATAATCAATTTCCTCGAATAATCCGAATTTTAAGCCCTCATTTTCACTCGATGTCCAAAACATATATGTTTTGAATTCAAATCACCGGTGTTTCGTTTTCAAATCACCGGTGTTTTGAAATCGAACCGGTTGTTTTCAACAATGGATCGGCCGACGGCATAGCCTTCGTCATACAAGGCGGACAGCTTCTTGCGGTCGTTGGTGGTGCGGCCGACTTCCATTTTCTTTTGCGGACGGATGACGATCGCGTCTCCTTTCGCTTCCAGCTCGTCGATATAATCCAGCACTTCGTTATAGTTGCGGTAACGCAGCTTCAACTGCTTGCGGATAGCGGGATACCGGCGGTAGATGAAGCCGGGCAGCCAGAAGTCCTTCTCTTCCTTACGGTAGCCTTTGTTGCGGGTCAGGATAATCACGTTCTTGCGGAAACCGTCGTCGATGGCGTGCCGGATCGGGATGGCATCGCAGACACCGCCGTCGACCATCGGGACACCGTCGACATACGCCACCGGACAAAGCACCGGAAGCGTGCAGGAGGCACAACAGATATCGACCAGGCGGTCTGCATCCTGCTTCTCCTCGAAATATTCGGCTTTACCCGTCAGGCAATTGCTGGTGACCATGACGAAGCGGTTCGGCGACTTGAAATACGTCTCGTAGTCGAGCGGATAATATTTTTCCGGATAAATATAAAAAAGGTATTTCATGTCGATATATCCCCGCCCCCGGAGGAAATGCCTGAAACCGATATAATCATATTTTTCCAGCAGGTCGATATTGCTGAAACGGGAACGCCCGCGCTGCCGGGAGGCATACGAAATACCGTTGCTCGCCCCGGCGGACACACCGATCGTATAAGGGAACCAAATGTCATGGTCCATAAAGCAGTCCAGCACTCCGACGGTGAAGATGGCACGCATCCCTCCTCCTTCAAGCACCAGACCTGTGCGACTGTCTATATCCATATCTGTTTACCATAAAAATAATAGCCATTGCCTGGCTCACACCGGACAATGGCTACAAAAATATAATAAATCAGCGATATAAACATCGTCTTTTTACAGAATAACTTCGTTCACCAAAGGACGGTGGCAGCGGAAGTCTTCGATATTCTGAAGGGTGGTCTCTGCAATGTTATGCAGGGCCTCTTTCGTGAAAAAAGCCTGATGCGAAGTAACGATCACATTATTAAAAGAAAGCAGACGGGCCAATACATCATCGTCGATAATTTTATCAGACTTGTCTTCATAGAAGTATTCGCCCTCCTCCTCGTACACGTCCAGACCGGCCGCCGCGATCTTCTTTTCCTTCAGGCCTTCGATCAGGTCGTTGGTGTTGATCAGTTGGCCCCGGCCTGTATTGATGATCATTACGCCTTCCTTCATCTTGTCGATGGAGTCTTTGTCGATCATATATTTTGTCTGGTCGGTCAGCGGACAATGTAAGGAGATGATGTCCGACTCGCGATACAGTTCGTCTAACGAAACATAAGAAATACCTTCTTCTCCGGCAAACTTCATGTCCGGGTAAAGGTCATAAGCCAGAATGCGCATTCCGAACCCTTTCAACAGGCGGATCAGGATCTTGGCGATCTTTCCCGTGCCGATAATACCGATCGTCTTGCCGTGCATATCGAACCCCATCAGGCCGTTCAGCGAGAAATTACCGTCTCGCGTACGCCAGTAGGCACGGTGTATCTTACGGTTCAGCGACAGCATCAGGGCAAGCGAATATTCGGCTACGGCGTAAGGCGAATAGGCCGGTACGCGAACGACCGGCAGCTTTCCTTTGGCCGCTTTCAGATCCACATTATTAAAACCGGCACAACGAAGGGCCAGCAGTTTGACACCATTGTCCACCATCGCATCGATCACAGCGGCATCGGCGGTGTCGTTGACAAAGATACAGACCGCGTCCGTATCTTGCGTCAGGACTACATTGTTCGGATTCAAATGTCCTTTATAGTAGCGAATGTCGTAATTGTACTTTTCATTTACTTTGTCGAATGAAGCTATATCGTACGGTTTAGCTCCAAAGAATGCAATTTTGTATGCCATATTATTTGTTTTTATATCTAACAATCAAAACGGCCTAAATGTTGAAAGGAAAAGGTGGGTAGTAGAAAAGGAAAGGTCCGGCTAAAGAGTGCTTAACCGGACCTCTACCCGTATATAGTTTTTATAATGAAGTATATCGTTCAGCCTTCCTTTGAAGACTGTCCTTTTTTATTCGCAGCTGCATTACGCTTATTATCCCGATGAATAAAAAAGCCACCTATAATAACTGTCGATAATAAGCACATCCCCATAAACCACATCATATTCATAATATTCATACAGTCTCTCCTTTCTGTTTTGTGTTTGTGTTATCTAATAAAACAAAGATAGCCATTCTTTCCATCCGTCCAAGCGTAACAATCTAAAACTTACGGGAATTCGATTTCCACCGTCGTTCCCTTCCCGACCTCGGACGTAATCGTGATTTCCGCCCCGTAGCTTCTTAGGATACGCATGGAAAGACTAAGTCCGATACCATGCCCGGCGAACTCCCGTGTGTTGGAGGCACGATAGAAAGGCTGGTACACACGGGCGATCTCCTCCTCCGGAATACCGATTCCCATGTCCGTAATGGTCAGGACAGAACCTTTCAGCTGCATCTCGACAGGCGCTTCTCCCGAATATTTACAGGCATTATTCAAGATGTTGCCGATAGCGATCTTCAGCAGATGCGGATTCGCCTCGATAGCGAAAGCGAAATGGTCGGTTGTAAAACGAACGCGGTTACCCACGAACTGCATCAGGAAGTCGGCCAGCAAAACCGTCTCACGCGCATTCTTCAGGATCTCCTTATCCCCATGAGAGAGGAAAAGCAGGTTCTTCATCAATAGGATGATGCGTTTCGTTTCGGAAGCGATACGCCCCAATGCTGCCTGGTATTCGGCCGACGTACGTTCCTTCAGCAAGCTGATCTCGCATTCTCCCTGGATGGCCGTAAGCGGATTATTCAGTTCATGAGATGCATTGCTGATAAAAGACTTCTCACTCTGGTAAGCCGCATCGATACGGTCGACCATGCGGGTCGCATACAAACGGCCGACGAAATAGACCAGGACGGCACTGATCACCAGCATCCACAGCAACAGCCAGCCGATCCGGTGCTGGATATCCCCGCCGTACTGGTTGCTCGACACAACCAGTACGATAAAATTGCCCTCATTATCCGGATAGTAGACAGCCGCTCCTAATTCTTTCCCTTCATGGAAACGAACCACATTGCCTGCATACAGGGAAGCGATCTTCTCATCGGTCAGGTAACGGGACAAGACGCTATGCGCCTCTGCGATGCTGTCGGCGTTCAGCAAGATTTCCGCTGCAACAGGCAACGTCTCCTCATAATGCTGCTGGATACGGGCATAATCTTCCTCGTCCAACTCATCCTTCTCCCAATGCTTCTGTGCCGTCGCGTATGCCTTCTCCGTCAGATAGGAATAGTAGAGGCGGCTGATATAGTCGGTCGCCACAAAATAGAAAACGACTGTCACCACCGAAATAATACCGATCGTGATAGCCGTATAAAAAAGAGCAATCTTATTCCCGGTCTTCATGCTTCCATCATATAGCCCACTCCCACTACGGTGCGGATCAGTTTGCGGTCGAAATCCTTGTCGATCTTGCTACGCAGGTAATTGACATAGACATCCACCACATTCGTATTCGTATCGAAGTTCTTGTCCCAGACATTTTTCAGCAAGGTCAGCCGGCTCTGTGCCGTCCCCCGGTTCCGGATCAGATATTCGAGCAGGCGGTACTCCTTTACGGTCAGGTCGATCACTACCTTGCCACGGATCGCCCGGTGGCTGGACGGATCGAGTGTCAGGTCTCCACAACTCAGAAGTGGTACGGCAGGTTCCACCCCCGTACGCCGTAAAAGGGCTTTGATACGGGCTTCCAGTTCCTGGAAACTGAAAGGTTTCACCAAATAGTCGTCGGCACCGGCATCCAGTCCGTTCACGATATCGTCCGTCGTCCCTAAGGCGGTCAGCATGATAACGGGTGACTGGTAGCCATACGTCTGGCGATACTGTTTACAGAGTTGCAGACCGTTCATCTTCGGCATGATGATGTCGAGTATCAACAATTGGAAATCCTCCTGCTGAACCAACTCCCAGCCGGCCTGCCCGTCATTGGCCACGCAGACTTCATGACCAAACTCCTGCAAGCCCCGCTCGATGAAAGAGGCGATGTTTATTTCATCTTCTACTAATAATATCTTTGCCATTACATATTTTTGTGTATCGGACTACAAATATAGGATAAAAATCATCAGATCATTTGTTCTTTCCGATCCTGTAAGGCGGCCTCACCCGAAGATGATCCACTTCCAAAAAAGGAATCTTGGGATAGAGAAGGTCGAGGAGGCTAAGATCTATCTTGCCCGGAACAACCTCGATACGGACACGGGCAAGACCTTTCTTCTTAAAATCCAGAAGTTCGGCCGCACCGGCAGAGACATCGATGATACGTCCTTTGCGGAAAGGACCGCGATCGGTGACACAGACGATCACCCGCTTCATATTGGACAGGTTGGTGACACGCAGGAAAGTGCCGAAAGGATATGTGCGGTGGGCAGCAACCAGCTCATCCGCATCATGGACCCGCCCGCTGGCGGCCTTACGGCCGTGGAAACGGTTGTGGTAATAAGAAGCAAGCCCTTCCTCCTGGCCCCACACATCCCCCGTGCCCGCGAAAGCGACCAACAGAAGGATGATATGTACCAGGCGGAAGGGCATACACGTTATCGTTTTACTTTACAATAACGCAAGGCTCTTGATTTTATTGTAGCAGTTCGATTTTATTGTAACAACTCGCCCTTATATTCTCCGGTGAGCGTGTTCAGGAACGCCACGAGGCTCTTGGTATCCGCGTCCGAGATGTTCTTACCGATCTGGAACTGGTGCATGATGCGGATGGCATCTTCGACCGTCGCGATCGAACCGTCGTGCATATACGGCGGGGTAAGCATCACGTTACGCAGAGTCGGCGTCTTGAAACGATGGCGATCCTGTTCGTTCTTCGTGACGGAATAACGTCCGTTGTCACCGTCCGTCAGCCCCGTGCCGCGATAATCGAAATAATTATCCTTGATACCCATGTATTCGAAAGACTGTCCACCCAGGTTCACCCCCGTATGGCAAGTAGCGCATTTATTCTCCTTAAACAATTCGTAGCCTGCGACCTCCTCGGCAGTCAGAGCCGTCTTGTCACCCATCAGATACTTGTCGAAGCGGCTCGGCGTGAGCAACGTCTTTTCAAACTCGGCGATAGCATCGGTAATCGTAGACTGGTTGAAACCTTCCGGATACACTTCGAGGAAACGTTTGCTCAACTCCTTGTCTTCCGCCAGCTTGGCCGATATCTCGTCAAACGAGTGGCTGCCCATTTCAACCGGGTTCAAAGGAGGCCCGGCAGCCTGTTCCTTCAGGTCGGCAGCACGTCCGTCCCAAAACTGCAGGATATTCAAAGCCGAGTTATACACAGTCGGAGCATTCACGCCGCCGAACTGTCCGTCTATCCCCTCGGAATATTGTTTGCGGTCCACACCGGCAGTAGCCAACCCGTGGCAGGTAGCACACGAGATCGTGTTATCGCCGGAAAGACGGGTGTCATGATAAAGATCGAACCCCAACGCTACCTTGGCCGAATCGGTCGGGATGGAAGCCATCAACGGTTGCACAGGCTCATTGGCAAATTCTTCGGCGACGGTAGGTGTCGAATAGTTCTTCTTACGGACATCCTTCGCCCAGGAAAGCAAGACCGCCTTTTCGTCGCTATCGAGGTTTGTCCCCCAGTGCATCGGCATGTGCGAATACTTGGCGGGAGGCATGGAACCTGAGAGAGCGGCATCTTCCACCTTGGCCAGGTCGGCTTCGGAAACGAGTTTGCCATTGTCGAGCGCCTCCAGCATCGCCGTTAGATCCAGATAACGCGTACCTTCCCGCATATCCGCCTTGACAGTCGGACCGATCAGAGGAAGATTACCGTAGAAAGGAGTCGCCGCCGTAGCCGAGTGACACTGCATGCATCCGTTCTCACGAAGGATGGAAGCAACCTGTTTTGCCTGATTGTCCGCATACTTCTTGTATTCGGAGGAACCACACGAAGGCAGAACCAGAGCCAATGAAAGCAGCCCTAAAGGTAATGCCGTCCTCTTACAAAAAATAGTGTTAAGCATAATTATTGGTTTATTTAGATTTGTTAAATGCAAAGGTATGCAGAATTATCAAGAGGCATGTAGAAAGCTCATCAGTTTTATCTATGGCATGATAAATAAAAACTATAGTCCCTTGTTATTCTCCAGCACCTCTCTGAGACCGTCGAGCATTTTGCCCGAAAGTTTCAGGCGGGCGAGGTTTCTCTTGTAATCGTCGGGATGATGCAGGTCGGAGCCGGCATAATCGTAGAAGCCTTCCTTCATCAGGTATGCGGCATATTTGGCAGGACGGGCGCCATACACGCCGGCAAGTGAGAACAGGTTCAGCTGGAACTTGTACCCCTTGTCCTTCAGCCGGAAATAATCCTCCTTCGTCATATACATATACCGTTCCGGGTGAGCCAAGACAGGCGTGTAGCCCTCCAAGCTCAGTTCGTAAAGCAAGTTCAGATAGTCGGGAGGAGGCGAGAGATAGGAAGTCTCGACCAGGACTTGCCTGTCCGCATACGTCAAGAGGCCGTCCGCCATCTGCAAACGGAAACCGGCGTCCAGCATATACTCCGCCGCCAGCCTCAACTCGACCCCTTCCGGGGCAAACTGTTTCATACAAGCAAAACGATCCTGCAAGTAACTGCGCCGGTTGTCAGGCAGGTCCGCCATTACATGAGGAGTCAGGAAAACACGTTCCACACCAGCCTCCTGCATCGCATTCAGAGCCGCCTGCATATCATCGGCGCTCTGCACACCGTCGTCCACACCGGGCAGCAGATGTGAATGCACATCTGCCGTCCCCCTCAACAAATCGGTGTGAACCGCGTTCTTCTTTGGAAAAAGTAGGGAAAACATCTTTTCTATTTATTTTTTATGTTGTCCGTAACCATACCCATAGCCGTAGGAATAACCGTAGCCATACCCGTAACGGTAGCCGTACGCGCCATGCTTGTAAACCGTCCCGTTCAGGATCAGGCTCATGTTACGCAGCTTGCCTTCCTGGTAGAGTTTCTCCACTTCGGGAAGGGCACGGCGGTCCATTCTGCCCGCACGGACGACATAGATCGTCAGGTCGGCCACCCGGTTGACGATCACCGCATCGGCAACCACACCGGCCGGTACGTTGTCCAGGATGATATAATCATACCGCTTACGCAGCTCGGCGATCAAAGTCTCCAACCTGTCCCCCAGCAAGAGTTCAGCCGGGTTAGGCGGAACAGGACCGGCATGGATGATATCCAGCTTGTCGCACAACTCGTTCTGCCGGATGATCTCATCGACATTGTCGATACGGCCGGACAGATAATTGGTGACACCCTTGTCCGATACCCGGACATGGGAGCTAAGGGTACCCTTACGTATATCGAGGTCGACCAAAACGACCTTCTTGTGTGTAAGGGCGAAACTCATCGCCAGGTTCATAGAGACGAACGTCTTGCCGGCTCCCGGATTGAACGAGGTGAACATCACCACCTGCATCTTCTTATCCTTCACCCGCATGAAGTCCATATTGGTACGCACGATACGGAACGCCTCCGAAACCGAGTCGCGGCCGTTCTCATGCACCACCACCTCGCTCTTGTCCTTCTTGTCGCGCATCGGGATCTCGCCCAGGAACGGCACGGAGAGTACCCCCTCCACATCCTTCCGCGAGCGCACCTTCGTGTCGCTGACTGCCAACAGCCACAAGACACCTGCCGGTATCGCACATCCCAGCACGATGGAAGCCAACAGGATCATCATCGACTTCGGAGCCACCGGGGCATTGCTTCCCGCCGCCGGGTCGATGATACGGGCGTTGCTTTCCGTCATCCGCTGCGTCAACTCGTTCTCCTCGCGCTTGTTCAACAGGTAGAGATACAGTTCCTCTTTGATCTTCTGGCGGCGTTCCACCGAAAGGACCTCCTTCTGCTGGGTCGGCACGGCCGAGATACGGCGGCTCGTCTGTTCCTCCTGCGCCCGGATATTCTTGATCTTGATGTTCAGACCGACGATCAGGTTATCCACCGAACGGATGATGGTCTGCTTCATCGCGATCAGCGAATTGTTCAAGTCCTGCACCACCGGGTTCTTGCTACTGCTGTTGCTGATCAGCTTGTCGCGTTTCAGCAACATCTCGTTGAACTCCCCGATCTGCGACTCGATGTTCACATCCGATATGCCCGTGTTCGCCGGGATCAGGTCCGAACTCTTGCCAGGGTCCGTCAGGTAGTTCTTGATGTATTTCGCCAGGCTCAACTGGTTCTCCAGACTCAATCCCTCCTGGCGGTATTGGCTAGAGGTCTGCAGGTACATGCCCGTCTCGGACGAGATATCCGTCAGTTGGTGTTCCCGCTTGTACGACTCGATATCCGAATCCACATCCCCCAGTTCTTTCTCGATCACGATCAGACGGTCGTTGATGAAGTTGGAAGTGTTCATCACGATCTGGTTCTTGTCGTTGATCGCATCCGTGTTGTAGACGGAGATCAGCGTGTTGATCACATCCTCCGCACGCGGGATGGAGACATCCTGAAGCGTCAGGTTGATGATCGTCGATGCCTTGTTCGCCAAAGTAGCCTGCAAGCCTCCCTGGAAGCGGAGCGCCACATCCTGCAACGGCGATTTCGTCACCTGCACGACCGTATTGAAATACTTGTCGCCGTAATAAAGCGACGGGACCACCACCACCCGGCCGACAGGCGTCGTGACCGTGTCGTTCAGCGCCACCTTCACCGGCTTGCCGTCCGCTACCTCCTGCCCGCCGAGGGTGAATCCGGACAATACCACCTCCTTTCCGGAGACAGGAACCGCCTTCAACGAAAAAGCCTGTGCCTCTTCCGCATCCGGGAAAGAGAGCTGTACGGGCGACTGGGTGTACAGTTCCACCATCCGCAGCCCGTCTTTTACCGTGTAGCTCACATCCAGATGCAGGTTGCGCGCCACTTCGGTCATCAACCGCCTGGACTTGAATACCAGCACCTCGTTATCCACATTCCGCTTCGAACCGAAAAGCCCCAGATCCTCGAAAGCGGCCGACTCGCTCATCGCACCGCCCTTCGCATCATCTTTGATCAGTACCGAAGCCGTCCGGGTATATACCTTGGGCGCCCACTTCAGATAGAGGAACGCCGCTCCGGCACATACCACGACAGACAGAACAAACCAATACCAGTTAGCCAACACCGTTTGCAGGATGTCCCCCAGATTCAATTCGCTCTCTTCCATGCGGATGTTCGTTTCTTGTTCTGTGTTCATAGGTTCTCTTTTTTTACTTTGTTAATGTCACAATCAGAGACGCGATGGAAACCAAAGCAGAAATCGCGCCAAACCAGACACCCAACGATTTGTTCTGGTTGATATCCGTCTGCTCGGCCTTCGCCTTATTCGGTTCGACATACACGATATCGTTCTGCTGCAAATAATAGCAAGGAGAATTGAATATATCGGACGAACGGAGATCATGCATCAGGATCGTCCGCTTCCCGTCCTTCTCGCGGATCACAGCCACCCGGTCGCGTCGTCCGTAGATCGTCAGGTCGCCCGCCATACTCAAGGCTTCCAACAGGGTGATACGGTCGCCGGAGATATTGAACGATCCCGGAGCGTTCACCTCTCCCATCACCGATACTTTATAATTTAAGAACTGCACCGTCACAATCGGGTCTTTGATCAAGTCCTCGTCAATCAAGCGTTGCTTAATCATTTCTGTCAACTGCATACGCGTCAGCCCCGCCACATGCAACTTGCCAAGGATCGGGAAATCAATATCCCCGTTACTATCCACCAAGTATCCCAACATACGCTGACCTCCACTGCCTGTCGAACCACTTCCCAACTGATACGATACCATCGGCATATTGAACGGCAACGCCAGTTCCGGGTTCTTGCTGTTCACCATGATCGCCAGCAAATCGTCGTTATGGACATACACCTCGTACTTCTGCTCGATATCCTGCTGCTTCAGCGGGACGACATCCTGCAGGTAAACCACTTTCTTCGAAGATGCGCAGGAGGTACAAAGTACCACCACGCACATCAACATATAATTCCAGATTTTCACTCTTCTTTCCTGATTAAAATAAGTAATTACGGTTTATTGGATAACACCGCCGGAATGTCCCGGATGGCTTGCGCCGCCTTCCTTGGTGATCGTCGTGCTTACACCGGCATAAGTTGCCACCTTCACGCTAAACGGAACGACGCGGCCCTGGTAGTTGAAGTTGACAGAGAAGGAAGAGAGGTTCTTCTTGGCCTTCATGTCGATCGTCACTTTCTGGTCGCCATCAGCCTTGGCCGTACCTAAAGAGAAAGGAATTTCTTCCACACCGGCAGTCGAACCTTTGGTAGACGTGATAGCCGCGTTCAGCTGGCTTGCCAGTTTGTCAACATCAGAACTGCTCAAAGCAGAGAACGTGCTGCCCAACTGCTGTTTCAGGTCACCTTCGATCTCCCAACCGATCTTCTGCTTACCGTTCACTTCCTGCTCGGCAGCTTCCATCTTGCCCAGGTTGTCGATTGTGACGGTAGACAAGTTTTCCGTCGAGCTTCCGGCAGCGGATTCCGAATAAACCGTTCCGAAAGAGTGGTTAGAGAAACCGTCCAACGAGCAGACATAAGCGTTGCGGTCCGCATCAAAATCAGCCGTTCCTATTTCTTTCCAGTCATTGCCTTCTTCCACGAAATGCTTCACGTCGGCGAAGCTGATCGCATTGCTGGTCGTGTTCTTGATCACCACTTCCACATCCTTTCCAAACTCCAGACCGTCAGGCGTGCAGTTGATAGTCGACAGACTGGCATGATCGCCTTCCACTTTTACCCCTTTCACATACTCGGTCATCGTGATATCGGTATCTTCCGGAACTGCCCCGGCCGGGATATGCAGTTCGGCCACATGCGTACGTTCATCATATACGACCGCGTCCTTATCAGCCGATACGGTCACCGAAGCAGCCAAAGATGTCAATGTCTGCGACAAAGCCACACTGCCATGTTTCGGCGTGCCCGAAGGGATCATCGCGTCAGCCGTTACTGTCACATATCCGTCCTTTGCAAACGTCACAACATAAGTTCCGATCTTGTCCATCGCCAACTGGTACGTCCCGTCGGCAGCCGTCTTGACCGATTTGCCCGACGTGCTGACCTCGACACCTTCCAGCGACTTGCCTCCTTCCGTCACCTTACCTGCGATATAGTAGACCTCCTTATCCAATGGATTATCGGTCACGATTTCAGGTGTCGGTTCGTCATCATCGCTACATCCTACAAATCCCACACTCAATGTCGCAGCCAAGCCCATAGCCAGCACTGCGCTCCAGAAATTTTTCTTTTTCATACTCATTAAAAATAAAACTTTATATTATTTATTATACAATATTCATCCCCCATCTCTCTTTTCAGCAATAATTCATAAATCATCCCTCCTCCCATCATAAGGAACACTATTGCTCTCATCCGGCCGAGTCTCGTAGTCCTGTCCGAATTTCCGGCGGAAATATTCAAGGCCGCTCTGTCCCGAATATTCCATCTGGTAATATTCCGGCAGGCGCACCCTCACCTTGCGCGACTTGCCCCATTGCGGCAACGGGACGGCAAAATGGAAACCGCCGTTCGCCTCGCCCCCCGTGTACATGGCATACAAGCCGGCCGTCGTCCGTCCGAAATGGCGGATGCAGTCCACCCGCACCCCATAGTCGCCATAAATATACCGGTGCACGCCCAAGTTGAAATCCATATTGAAATGCCTTTCGCGGAAACGAACCTCCGCCGCCCCGCTCACCCTCTTCCAGGCAGACACCTGCCATTTGCCCTCGTAGAAGGTGGACGATCCGGTCACACCGCCTTCCACGCCGAACATCCAACGATCATCCGGCGTGACATAGCGCAGTTTCAGGTCCGCCCCCATCCGGTTGTTCGTGAAGTTGCCGACCGTCACCCGTCCGAACGCCCCTCCGGGCAATCCGAACTCCTGGCTCAAGGTCAGCACCCCGGCCCGGATATAGTCCATCTGCCCGACCATATTGTTCCAGACCGGCAGGATCACCTGCCCCGTGAAAGCCGCCCCTTTCCAAAGCCGCGCCTCCACCGCCGGAGCGATATTGATCACCGCCCCGTATATCTTGTCCAGCCACGAATTGCTCAGCGAGATCTGCGGATACAGCACCAGCTCCACCCGTCCGTCCCAGGGCATACGGACCTCGTCGGGGTTGAACACACGCTGACGGGGCGTCAGCTCATACCGGATTCCACCCGCCACCGTCTTGAAATCGTAGCAATAGGCATACAATGAAAAATGATCGAACAACCGTGCCGACACTCCCATGTTCACCGCCTTCGAGTCATATTCCGCCATCACCTCAAGCGGCTTCAGGAACGCCGGACGGTAGCTCACCCCGCCGAACACCCCCTTGTTCTCGCTCCTGCTGCGAAACGGCACATGCCCTCCCACCGTCACGCCGATATCATGGCCGTAGAAACCGAAATGTTTCGTCCCGACCGCATAGACGGAAGAGAAATAACGATTTCCGCCCGAATCCAGGAAAGGATTCAATTCTCCGGTCGTCAGCAAGTCATTCGAACCGATCACGACCGACGGCCACCATTTCCCCTCCTTCAACGGACGCAGACGCAGGGAGACCGAACGGTCCTGGTTCCATTTGCCGGTACTCTCGACCTTCAGCAACGTGCACCGGTAGGCCACCTCCATAAACGGCAGGAACGTCAGGTTCACGAAATAGTTTCCCGAATTATATCCCCACTCCTGAGGCAGCATCTCCTGAGGCAGGTAATTGCCTCCTGCCATGAACGTACCGTCCTCCTGCATATCGGCCGAAGGGATGTTCAGCAGACCGGAAACACCCAACGAGCGTTGGGCGATTGACAAATGAGAATTGACAATCGACAATGAAATGCCGATTGTCAATAGGGTTTTCTTTATTATTTTATGTTTCATATTCTGTTTTCAAGGTTCCCCAAGGACCCGCACAATCTGTTCCACCTGCTTTGGCGTCAGCACCCGCCGCGAAGCCGTCCAGCCGTTCTCGTGCAAGAGTCCGAGCAGGACGGGATTGCCGACGATCCACTGTTTCAAGCGCCTGGAAGCCACTTCGGGCGTGACATCCGGGCTATATTGCCGTCCCAGCCTCCGGAGCGTGGTGGAACGGTTTTTCCATTTTCCTTCTTCATCATCCGACGTCCCGGTCATACCCACCTCCAGTCCATTGTCGCCGGACGGCAAGCACCGACGGACAAGCCCTTCAACTGCGTCAGGCAATCCTCCAGCACCCGTAACAAGCGTTCCCGTTTCTCCGCTTCCGCCACACCGGACAAAAGCCCGATACCTTTCCGGATGCGTCCGAGCAACACCTGTTCTTCCGAAGGCCGGGTCTGCCGCACCGCCTCACGGACGTAAGCGGCAAACGCCTCTCTCCCCAGCCGGCGAAAGAGCGAGTCCGGATCGTCCCCTTCCGGCAGCCCGATCCTCACCGCATCCATCCCTTCGCCAGCAAGTACCGGGACAATCGCATCCGCCGCCTTGCGCCCCGCCTTGTCGGCATCCAGCATCACGCGGACAGATGTCGCATATCGTTTCAACAAAGCAATGTGCCCCGTACAAAGCGCCGTCCCGCACAACGCCACCGTATGCCTGAATCCCGCCGCATGCATCGCCAGCACATCCTTATATCCTTCCACCAGAAAGACGCTCCCCTCCCGGCGGATCGCCTCCCGTGCCTCATACAACCCGTACAACAGTTCGCTCTTCCGATACAGCCCGCTCGTTTCCGAATTGACATATTTCGGTTTATCCCGATCTTCGTCCGACAACCTCCGCGCGGCAAACCCGGCCAACCGGCCCTCCTCATCGCGCACAGGGAACACCAACCGGTTCCGCATCGCCTTCCAGCGCTCGGGAACCAGGCAGGGCGACTGCCCCACCCCGAAATCCAACCAGGTAGGCGTCAGTTCCGAACATCCGCTACCCGCGGGCAGCAACAAAGCCAGGAAAGCTTCGTTTTCAATTGACAATTGGGAATTGACAACGGGCAATTGCTCCGCGTCGCTATTTTCTTTTTTCTCCTTGATTGCCAACCGTTCCGGCAACAACCTCGCCTCCTTATTGTCTTTCCCTTCAATAGCCAACTGTCCACTGTCAATCGACAATTTGTTCGCCGCCTCGACAAAGCCGACGTTCTCGATCTTGCTGACAAAGGCGAACACATCTCCCCTCTCTCCGCAAGCATAGCAAACAAAGCTCCCCTTCTCCTCATTGACGGAAAGGGAAGGATGCCGATCCCCGTGGAACGGGCAAAGCCCCATCCATCGGCGACCGACACGGTTCAGTTTCGTATAACGCCCGATCACCTCCCTGATCGACAGGGAGGCTTTCAGTTCTTGTATCTCTTGCTTCGTCATAACCCTAAAGAGGTTTGCGTACCGGGCTGTATATAGTCCGTGATACGGGTGAACGAAGGGTTGTACCGGAAACGGGCGATCCCCGTCGAACCGTTACGGTTCTTCGCGATATAGATCTTGCCGACCCCCACCAGGCTATGCCCCGTCTTTTCGTCGCGGGTGAAGCCATAGCGTTCGGGACGGTAGATGAACGCCACACAATCCGCCACCTGCTCGATCGTCCCCGAATCGCGCAGGTCACTCATCACCGGCAGGTACGCCTTGTCGGCACGCGCCTCGCAGGCACGATTCATCTGCGAAACCGTCAGCACCGGACAATTGCTGTCCAACGCCAGTTGCTTCAACGCCCTTACATTCCGTCCCACCATCTGTTCCTGTGTCTCCCCCTTCCGGCGGTTGCCGCCCAAAAGGTGCAGGTAGTCCACGACCACCAGGTCGCATTTCCCCAGGCGGCATTGCAGCAGCACTTTCGCCCGTATTTGCTCGACGGTAGCCCCTACCGTATAGTCGAGATAGAAAGGCAAGTCCTTCAACCGGAGGGCAGCCTCTTCCAACTGTCCCAACTCGCGTCCGGTCGGCTTGTTGATGCGCAGGTGATCCGGGTTCACGTCCGTCATCCCTGCCAGCACACGGTTCAACATTTGCAGGCTCGACATCTCCAGGCTGAAGAAGCAGACCGATTTCCCGGCACGCGCCGCGTTCAGGGCCATCTGCAACGTCACCGCCGTCTTCCCGTCGCTCGGCCGTCCGGCGACGATCGTCAGCTCCGTATTGTGGAACCCTCCGGTCACATAGTCGAACTCGGCAAGCCCGCTCTTCACCTGTTCGGCCTCCAGCTCACCGCCAAAGCGACGATAATGCCAGGACACCGCCTCGGCAGCCAGTTCGCCGATCGTACGCACCGGAGCGCCCTCGGCCGTCTTCTGGCGGAACTGCATCAGAAGGCGCTCCGCCTCGTCGACCAGTTCCTCCGGGACGGACGATACCTTGCCAGCCTTGAACGCCATCGTCCCGAACAACGTGACGAGGCATCTCAGCTTATATTGTTTCTTGATTCCTTCCACATAGGCCGCCACGTTCCCGTCGTGGCGCACATTCAGCATGTAGGGCAACAGGAACGACAAACCGCCCAGCTTGGCAGCCAGTTCCTCGTCCGCTTCGCGCATTCCGCGTTCCACCAGCACCATGTCCGGCCGTACCCCCGTTGCATAAATTTTCATGATCACTTCATAGACGAATCCCAACGAAGCATCCGCAAACATTTCCTGAGTCAGCCCTGCAGACTCCGCCTGCACCGGCGCTTCCATCGAGGTCATCAACAGGCAGACCAACGCCTTTTCCATATCGCCCAAAGAGATTCCTCCGTCCGTTTCTTCACCGTTCATCATTGCAAGCCTCCTTCCCCATCTGCGGTACAACAATCGAACTGCATGCTTCGTCCGCCCATACGGCGTTCGGCCTCTTCCAGGGCGAGGAAAGCGGATTGCTCCGGCGCATCCTTCCCTGCTTCCTTACGACGGATCCCCATGATCGAATCGTATCCGCAGACACAAACACGAATCCCGCCGTTAAGTCGCTTCAGTCCGATCAAATCCTTTTCTTGCAACCAAACAAGACTTCGGTTCAGAGTTTTCGTACACATCCCGCATCTTTTCGCCAGTTCTTCACATTGTCCGACAAACTCGCCGCGCTTACAGACATAATAACGCTTGTTCAAAAAAACCTTCCCGTCCTTGAAAAACACTTCCGAGAACAAAGCCAAGTACACCATGCCGACCGATCTTTCCCGGCCTTCGCCACGAAATAACATCTCCAACACTTTTCGCGGAATGAGGACATATGACTGTCCCAGGAATCCCACAATCCTTTCGTTGTTTAAATTCTGATCCATAATAGATGGATTTAATAATGAATAAATTTGTTATGGCTTGTCGTTTTGCAAATCGGTCCGAACGGATTAATAAACAAATATTTACGACAGCAAATAGACAGCAGGTGTCCATTTGCCCTGTCCGTTCCCTAATATATAATAACTAAAACATACTTCTTATAACTAATTATAAAAAGCGATTTTCGCATTTTTTTCAGAAGAGCGATCTTCAACTTTCAGCCATCACAAAGGTAGAGTCAAATCCATTATTAAAAAAAACTATTTTATGCAGAATTTCAATTCCTTTCACCCTTTAAAAAGAAGCCATATAATACCGCCGATCGGTTTATTTTTTATTACGTGATTTGAAATTCTTAAATTCCGCTTTCATTCCGTCCACGATCGAATCGGCCTCCGGAAGTTGCTCCTTCAACTTGTTCAAAACGGTGTTTTCCGTATTTCCCGTGTCGAAGATGCGGTCCACATGACCGGCCATCCGGGCGAACGAGCAGTCCTCGATAATGCCGGCCCTCATCATCGCCCCCATATAGACCATGAACAAGTCGGGACGGGCCACCCATACCCGGGCAAACCCCGGAGTTTCCGTCTCGTAGCCGCAATAGCGGTACAACTCGTCACTGTAAACTTTGAAAAAACGATCCGCCAAACGATTCCACGATTCGTTTTTCTCACCCCTCAACCCTTTGAACAGGAAAGCGAGCGCAAACAACTCCACCTCCCGGTCCGCCTTCAAGTTGGCGATATAATCCTGCAGAAGCGGAAAAGACAGATATTTACCCGTTATCGCCCTCACTTTTTTTTATCACATCTTAGGAAATCCTTCATGAAATTTTCCCTTTTGTTTTTTTGATCTTTCATTAATTCTAATGTTTTTCAGACCGTAGTATTATATGACATTCTTCCTTTTTTCCCTTCCTTTCAAAACATATATGTTTTGATTTTAAAACACCTATGTTTCGTTTTCAAAACACCGGTGTTTTGAAACTGAACAATCGGATGCAAATATACGAAAGATTAATCGACTCTATTCGACTCTAATCGACTCTAATCGACTTTGCGTTTTTTCCCTGCCGTATCTTTGTATAGTCAAAAGGGACATCTCCCTAATTTTCAATCTTTTAATTTTTAACTTTTAATTTTTCAATCCCTATGCCATTAATTTACACTCTCGTCAAACGCAAAGACATGAGCAAAGACGCAGCCTCAGGCGCAACTCTTTATCATGCACAGACCAGCATCACGAAAAAACTGACGCTGAACAAGATCTGTACCCGTATCGAAAACATCTGTACCGCCAGCCGCGGTGAGATCATCTTGGTGCTCGACGGCCTGATCAAAGTCATGAACGAAGCCCTTTCCGACGGCGAATCGGTTCACTTGGGCGAATTCGGCAGCTTCCGTATGGTTGCCGGCAGCAAAGGTTCGGCCACCGTCGACGGTTTCACCACCGCCCTGTTCAACCGTGCCCACATCGTCTTTTACCCCGGCACGATGCTGATCAACCTCGTCAACAACGTCTCCTTCGAACGCTACGTCCCGAAAAAGGACGCCTCCAGCGAATCGGCCGGCAGTGGCGGTGGCACGGATGATCGCCCGGGAGAACTGTAAATCAAGTGAAAGTTGAAAGTAACTCCACGTTGCTATTTTTCAACTTTCAACTTTCAACTAAAAAATCACCTTTCAACTAAAAAAAATGAAGCAAAGCGAATTTTTTTCCTCCCTCCTTCCCCTCGCCCGAAAGGCGGGGGAAGCATTCCGGATCAATCCGGCGGTTATCCTGGCACAAGCGGCTATCGAGTCGGGCTGGGGACAAAGTGATCTCGCCAGCGAGCATCACAACTATTTCGGTCTCACCGCCTACGGCCGCTCCAACGTCTGGTGGAAAGGCGCAAGCATCGAGTTGGGCGCCCATTCCCTCCGTTTCCGTACCTACGACAGTCCCGGAGACTCGTTCATGGACTACGCCCGCCTGATCCGTTCGGTCTACCCGTTCGCCGCCGACGTCAGCGACGACCCGAAAGCCTTCGCCCGCAAGATCGCCTACAGCAAATACATCAGCGAAGTCAACGGCGACAACCGTGCCGCCTATCAAGCGTTGTTGGTCAAGGTTTGCAGAAAAATCAGTAAACTCATTCCCCACCCCATAAATCATAATTCATAAATCATGAACGTCCTTGAAACCATCCTCAGCTTCCTCACCACCCTCGCCCGGATCATCTTTCCCCGGCGCAAACGCCCGGTTGCCGGTGACGACCTTTGTCCTTGTCCTCTGCCTGAGCCTCCTATCCCTCCTCTCCCTGTGGAAAGGGGAAACGGAAGTAACCCTCGCCGCTCTCGGAGCGATTCTCTCCCTCCTCTCTCCCCGCCCCCCGAAGCCGACTGGCTCGGCCTCTCCGGCTATACCCTGATGCTGGCAGGAGGGATCGGGAGTCTTTATAAGGTGCTGGCGGGATAAAAGCTCCTCGGTAAAATCTATCTGCTTGCGCTCACATAAGCACCATCTTTGGCTTCAAAGATGGTGCTTGGTTCTTTCACATCCACGCTATGCCACACACCCAACGGGATCTGTACCCCATATTTGCCTTCGCGCGGACAAAGCGTAACACGGGAAACCTCCACGAACTTCCTTTCCCCGCCCGTTTCATCCTGACCGGAAGCCTCGGCATATAGAACAACCTCCAAATATCCCTCTATACAGATCGTCGTTTCCGCCGTTTCCATATGTCGGTGAACAGGTACTTGTGTCCCAGGCTCCAACGCATTCAGCATACGCTGACTCTGATCCAGAGCAGATGTGCGCAAGTCAAAGTTCATACGCTTCCGCTCATTCGCCACTGCTTTCTGATGAAGATCGGAAAGCAGATTCTTATCTATTGTTTGTATATCCATACTTTCTTTGATTATTCAACAACCATCCTACTTCTTCAATGACTCAAGATATCTCTCATGAAGATGATAATATTTCCTCATGAACAAGAGATAAACCACAGCCAACAAAGCGATCACTATTCCCAAATAAACCCAATGAACAAGCACCCGATCCGGTAACGCATACACCATGACCAAAGAAACGGCCAACTGCAAGACCATATAAACAAGGCTGACCACCGGATGAGACATGTTCAATTCATTCGCCATCAACTGGTATGCATGTTTACGGTGTGCCTCTCCCAAGTTTTCATGAAGCATAATCCGATGGCAGATCGTAAGACAACCGTCCACCCCGTACACAACAAGAAAAGACAGCCATGTTATATCTCCGGTCTGTATCACCAATTTCCCGATAGAAAACAATAAGATAAAAGCAATTCCGATACTTCCGACATCCCCGGCAAAACATTTAGCCCGGTTTTTCGGACGGAAATTGAACAGGCAAAATACCACTACGGACAAGATCGCGACAATCAAAAACGAACTCTCCATAAACTGGATCTTCCGGTTCATCAACAGCAGCGGAACAAGCACCGCTAACGAATATCCCCCCGTGATTCCATTCACCCCATCCATAAAATTGATGATGTTCGTCGCTCCCACGCATACGATCAATGCAAGAAGCACGATCCACCACATATCCAAATGCAGGATATCCAACTGATAGAACATCAATCCCATTGCCACAAATTGTGCCACAAGACGCAAACTGTCCGGCAAACTGTGAATATCATCCACAAACGATATTCCAGCAGCTAAAGTCACCGCTGCCAACATCCACGGATACTGGAAACCATAGAGACAACTCCACACCCATGTACCGACCAGAAAGATGACTCCTCCCCCACGCAACACCACCTTTGAATGAGAACTGCGCTGGTTCGGCTTATCAATGATATTGCATTTGTCGGCAAGACGGAAATAAATCAGCTCTGCCATAAGCAGAAGCACAAAAATCAACAGATACAACATATATCAAAAACTTTTAATCGTCTTGATCAAACCTTCCTTAGCCCTGACCGGCATCTTATCTACTCCCAAAGCCGACTTTATCTTCCGGTTGGAAACGACATAATTTTCAGTCAACTTGGCCAGACGCTCCCTGTTCAAGGGCAGATGCAGACAACCTCCGGCACTCGCCGCCATCTCCATCATCTTCTTGTTCAAATGCCAGATATGCGCCCTCCGTCCCATAGCCTCACAAATCACAGCTATCAGTTCGTTGGTCGACAAAGCTTCATCATCAGCCATATGATAGACTCCCGAAGCTACCTCTTTGGTTAACAGACCTTCCACAACATAGCACAAATTATCGATAGAAGTAAATGTCCGTTTATTCTCAAAAGCCCCCAACGGCCATGGGATTCCTTTCTTCACCACATTATAAAGCAAATTCAGATTTCCTTTGTTTCCCGGCCCGTGAATCATGCAGGGACGCAATATATAGACTGATTTGTCAGCCGGCCATTTTTCCTGAATATATTCCTCGGCCTTGATCTTGCTCTCGCCATAAGGTCCTTTGGGCGAAGGCACAACCTCTTCGGTCAGGATATCCCCCTCCACCTGATCGGCAGCCGCTTTCACCGAACTGAAGAAAACAAACTTCTTCGCAGAAGAACCCAAGAAATAGTCATAAATCTTTTGTGTCAGCCCTGTATTGATATCAAAATAAACCTGCGCCTTAGATTGATTCTTCGTATCATGCGCCTTCCCCGCCAGATGAATAATGGCATCCACCTCCGGAATATTCCTTTTTCCAAGATCATCCCAACTATAAGTTTTTACCACTCCATCCTTTTCAGGAGCAACAATATCTAATCCGTAAATTTCATTTTCCTCTTTCAAAGCCTTCACAAGATTTCCCCCGACAAAGCCATGGATACCGGTTATAAGAATCCTCATATTATTTTATTTACCAAATCAACATATTGTTTAGTCACCTTTTCTTTCGTGTAATAGCGTTGTATCACATCATATCCATTACACCCCATTTGCCGTAACTCTTCACGGGATACCGAAGCCAACCATTGTACCATTTCATCCACCTTCTTATCAAAATTCTTCTCAGTGATAAGTTTAGCGCAATTGTGTTCCTTCGTAAAATTCACAATAGGAGTTTTATCTCCAGAACATATGAGCAATGGTCTCTCGCACGCCATAATGGTATAAACCTTAGACGGGAATCCCATCATCTCCATCTCAGGTGCCATAAAGATGAACTGCACATCACTGTATGCCAATATACTTGGCATCAGATGACGAGGCTGATAATCGAGAATATGCAACTTCTCCAACCCCCTCTTCTCCTTTTCTTCCTCCAGATACTGACGCTGCGCGCCCATACCTATCACAAAATACTCTACATCCAGTACCTTCGTTTTTTCAACTAACGCCACCAACGGACTCCAATCCTGCGCAAGCCCTATATTTCCGGCATATAGCAACTTCAAAGCATGAGTCTTGGGAAATAATTTTTCATCCAACGGTATTACATTCTTTGGATTATAAAGATCTGTATCTACAAAATTAGGGATGATATGTAACTTACTCGGATTTTCAAACCGTCCCACAATCGTGTTATAAAAAACATCATCAATAGTTGTGACAGCATCAGACCTGTTATAAATGCAACGCTCCACTTTCTTTAAGAAAGCAATCACCGGTCCCGTCTTTTTCTTTAGAATATCCGGATAAATTTCCTGTACATTATAGATCACCTTACAGCCTTTCAGTTTGCCGAGAATAAGATTAAGCATACCGATACTGAGAGGTGGCGAAGGTGACACGATTACACTTACATCGCGAATACACAAACCCAGTATAAAAGAGATAATATGCCAATAGACAAACCCAATAATGCGTAATGCTGTGCTCTTGAACTTCTTCTGTGGCACATGTATCACTTTTATTCCATAAAAATTACTTTCCTTATAAATTCCCGGTATTTTCCACTCCAACGGTTGCTTTGCCAACTGCTCCTCTACCACATTAAAGTGCGGAGTTGTAGAAAGCACTACCACTTCATAACCTTCCTTTTGGAATCTAAGTGCGATATCGTTATAGAGATAAGCAGTAGAAACGCCGTCAGGACTGAAGATAAGACTATGAATTAAGACTTTCTTGCTCATTTATCCACGTTTATATTGAATCGTTCTTTGAAATACATTCTCATTTCTTTCGGTGTAGGATTTTTACCAATGTAATACTCCATCTCCTCAATCTTTGCATCTATCAAATACCTATACCAATAAGCTTGTAGCGTAGCCCAAATAAAGCCAGGCTTACCATCAAGGAATCCCCCAAAACAGATGTAACGGACAAAAAAATAGATGAATGCACGCAAAAACTTTGGCAACTTATAATATTTACCTTTCTCTTTATTACGAGTTTCCAACCCATTTCCTCCCGAAACAGTATCATTCCAGTATCCTTCATAAGCCGCCACAATTTCACGGTTGGCATAGTTGTTATGTTTTTGAGTCCACGCATGTATACCATTCAAATTCTCATCTATAAAATAGTTATTCATGGCAACAACCTTGCCTTCGATCACATAACAACGCTCATCCATCCAACGTTGCTCCATCATAGCCTTTCCTGTACGCCACAAACGCAAAATTTGGATTTTACGAATCTTTCCATATTTTAACGGCCTACCTAGAAACTTCACCATCAACGGAAGCATACATCCTGTAACATCAATAGGTAGTAAAGACAATTTCCCCTTCAATTCTACTATTAGTTCATAAGTCAGGTATTCATCGGCATCCAAACGCATGGTCCATTCTGTTTTAATAGGGCAATTCTCCATCGCCCATATAAACTGCTGCGCCTGATTTACATACTTATTCTGCAACACGATAGCACCATGCTCACGCGCAATGTCACAGGTACTGTCAGTAGAGTAACTATCTACTACATATATCTGTTTTGCTATACGTTTTACATTATCTATACAACGTGCGATATGTTTTTCCTCGTTGTAGGTAAGGATAATTACTGAAAGATTCTGCATATTACATTTTTTTTCTCATAAGTTCTCATAGTTTTTTATATACAGAAAAATTTTCATAAATATTTTCCCATTTTCCTATATTCTGAAATACAGAAAAATCTTTAACACAAAATTCATACGTACGCTTTCTTAATTGAAGATATTCATCGGTAGGCATAGCTAAGACCTCATCTACAACTTGAGCTATAGATAAAGGATCATTTTTTATATGATATCCCACATTATTCTCTTTTAATATCGACCAAGGAGTACCTAAAGAAGTAACAACAGGAGTTCCCTGAGCCATAGCCTCAATAACAACATTTCCAAAGTTCTCACTCTCTGAGATCAGAAACGAACAATAAGAGCTTGCGAACAATTCTTGTTTTTCAAGACCTTCAACTGGTCTCTCAAATTTCACTTTATGTTCCAAACCTAGTCTTTTCACTTGTTTCTTCAAATCATCAAGATAACTCTTACATGATTGTGGAAATACTTGCCCTACGATAACTAACTTAATATCAGAATACTTAAATCTCTTTGATAAAAACAATGCATCTATAAGATTCTCTATTTTTTTTATCGGATTAATTCTACCAATATACAACATTTGTTTTCTGTCTGAAAATGGTAGTTTTATCGGTAACTCCATATAGTTTGGTATCTGTATGACCTTTACTTGTGGCATTAAAGTTCTTATCTCAACATCCTCTTTACTTGCTGTACTATGAAAAATTACACTTTTTTGAAATAGGATATAAACACATTTAAAATAACATCTTCTAATACTCGCTCCCAATCCTGAATAACGCGAGTTTGCAGCATCTGCCAATTCTCCACGAACAGACCAGATTACTTTTTTCTTTTTCAATTTTGCGAAGCATGCAATAATAAAAGAAAACAAACATTTTATCGACGTTAAATGTACTACATCCATCTGTAATAAACATTTTAAACTATGCCACACTAATTTAGGTTGTAACCCTCCATTGCTGTTTTTGCAATATCGTACTTTAATCCCATCGACAAAAACCCATTGGTCTGAAGGATATCTACCATTTAGTCCAAAATCAGTTGTTACAACAGTAACCTCATGACCTTGTTTCACTAAAGCCTTAGCCATCCAATATACTGTATTGGATGGCCCTCCTGTTTGATCAGGATAAAAACCACCTATAGGATAAAGTATTTTCATTACAATCTTGCATCAATAATTTCCTTAGGCAATATTCCCTTTACATCATAAATAACCCCATTCTCAACACAAAGTGAACGCAAATCAATATTGGCAAACTGTTTGTGTGCTACAGCATTAATGATTGCATCAAATTTTTCTTCTTTAGAGAGTTTTGATACTATATTGATTCCATATTCATAATTAACATTTGTTGAATCAGCCCACGGATCATATACTGTAATATTTTTGGTATATTCTTCAAGAGTCTTATATATATCAACCACTTTTGTATTACGAATATCAGGGCAATTTTCCTTAAAGGTGATACCAAGTATAAGAATTTTGGCATCCTTTACCATCACACCTTTTTTATTCATACACTTAATAGTTTGCTCTGCAACATAAGCCCCCATGCCATCATTCAAGCGACGAGCCGAATGCATGATACGAGGAAGAACTCCATAAACTTGCGCCTTTTGAATAAGGTAATAAGGATCAACAGATATACAGTGTCCACCAACAAGCCCTGGACTTAACTTTATAAAATTCCATTTTGATGCAGCAGCTTCAATCACATCATGAGTATCAATACCCATAGCATTAAAAATTTTAGCCAACTCATTCATAAATGCAATATTTACATCACGTTGTGAGTTCTCTATAATCTTCGAAGCCTCAGCAACTTTAATACTCGAAGCTTTATGGGTTCCATTAATAAGTACACTATTATAGAGGGCATCAACAATATCTGCAATTTCAGGAGTAGATCCAGATGTCACTTTTTTTATTTTTTCTACTGTATGTTCCTTATCACCAGGATTAATACGTTCTGGAGAATAACCGGCATAAAAATCTACATTATATTGAAGTCCCGAAACTTTTTCTACAATAGGCAAACATTCTTCTTCTGTTACACCTGGATATACCGTTGATTCGTAGATAACAATATCATCCTTTGAAATGACTTTGCCCACAGTTGTACTCGCTCCTTTAAGAGGTGTAAGATCAGGAGTATTATCTTCGTTTACCGGGGTAGGGACAGCCACAATATATATATTACAATCCCTAATATCATTTAGATTTGTTGTACACTTGAAACCATGTTTACTAATAGCTTCCTGAAGAAGTTCATCATCAACCTCAAGAGTTTCATCATGACCAGTCATCAACGCATCAACTCGCTTTTGGTTCATGTCAAAACCAACTGTCTCAAACTTTGTCGAAAATAAACGAGCTAAAGGCAGCCCTACGTAACCTAATCCGATTACACAAATTTTAAAAGATTCCACGACTATTATATTTTAATTTGTTATAATACTTTTGCTTTTGAACAAGGTCCATCCAAAATTTCACATTCTATGCCTTGCAATAATGAATCTGCTAATTGTATAAATTTTTCTGCTGCATTATGAGGATTCCAAAGATGTTGCATGGTATAATATGCATTTCGTGATATTGACTCGCGCATTTGAGGATTCTCTATTAGTTTAACAACCTTATTGAACAAATCATCTTTTTTAGACAAGTCTAATAAAAGCCCGTTTATATTATCTTGAACAAGGAATGGGGTAGCACCTGCCGCTGTAGATGCAACTACAGAACAAGCATTAGACATAGCTTCACCCAACACAGCTCCCCACCCCTCACTCCTATCACTCGTAAAACAGAATATTTGATGATTTTGCATCAACTTAATCACATCAGAGTTACTCAAATTTCCCAGTTGATGCACTTTGTCTGATAAATTCAATTCCAAAATTTTCTTTTCTATATCCTCGTACATATCCCCTGTCCCTACCATATTTATCTCAAAGTCGGTCCCATACTGCCGTAACTGAGAAGCAAGTAATATCATTTGTTCAGGATGTTTCCACTCAAGATATCGGGCAACCCACAAAATTTTAATTTTTTCAATATCTCGTTTTGCTGAAAGAATAAAATTTACATCTCCTTGAGGTACTTTGGGAAAATAACCCCATTTATAACACCTCCCTCTAAAAGCACGCAAAAGATTATAGTCATACGGTAAATAAGCACTTGCACTTAAAATATACCAAGACTGATTTCTTCCATACAGATAGTACAAGATCATCTGCTGTAGGAGGCGTGGCGACAAAAGATTTTTTACTCCTTGTTTCAGCCACCTTTCACTAAATGAAAAAGTCAACTTTCCTCTTTCTTTGATACGAACCTTCAAATATGGAAAAGAACCGGCCCCCATAATAGCAACATCAAAATTACGAGCAATATCAAAAGCTCTACGCTGATTTTCACTAGAAGCATAAGCTTTTAACACATAAGGACGATCATAACTCACGAATCCCATTTTATATCGTTCTTCATTTAAGGTTTCCGTTTCAATGAGTATATATTGTCCCGCTGTTAAATGATATAACTCATCCGCCAACCCTATTTGATGATGGTTCAAGCAATTAGTGAAAAACACTATTTTCATTCCTTCTTATATATTTGTAATCAAAACATTGGGAAATTATAAGCCAAAACAGAAAACACAAAATTCCTCCTGCACCAAAAATATATCCTTCAAACCACATGTGTACAAAATATGCCATAAACAATCCTTGCAGCATCAACGCCCTAAAGTCATTAGACTTTTTAATTGTATTAAATGCATGTAATAACACAATGATATATGAACATATTCCTATAAGACCCGTCATTGAAAGTACGGCTAAATGAGATGAACCAGGTTCTATCTGACCATTATTTTGAACATCATAACGTTCGTCTATAGTAGCAAAACCGATTCCCCATAGCGGAGAATCACAAAATTCATTGAAACGAGCCTGAAACTTATCATTACGTGAATTAAGTTTTCCATCATTCTGTTCTAAACGATTTATTTGCTTATTAACAAGACCAGTAAAAGCACGTTCTGCAAATGGGGTCGCAAAAAGTACTCCAACAAGTAATAAACCTATAATTCGCTTCATTCTTTTTGGAGTATTCGAAGCAAAGAATGTAATATAAAATATTGGCACAAGTAATGCAAGCAAAGCTGCACGCGAAGCAGACATTACAACAGCCAAAGCAGAACAAAAGAACATAACCATAAATATCTTTTTGCCACATTTTTGATATATGACAAAAAATATCAAAGCAACAAGTGCCGAAATTGGCCCCAAAGTCATTGAGTGAGTAAATAATCCACTAAAAAGACCACCGCGTGATTCATATTCTAAAAATGCACCTACATCTGTAAGCCTTCCTCTATTATAAGGCATCATATTTACGCCCCCCAAAAAACAGAAAAAAGACCCTACAGCCAATGGCATCATAGCAAACATTGTATACTTAAATATATATTGCCTAAATACTACAGCTCTCACTGTTTTTATCAATGGCGAACAAACAGTCATTACTAAAGCGAAGAAACAATAACGTTTTTTTGCATCAAAAATTGAATCTGTCGATAATAGCAATGCATTAATCCCTAATAGTATCATAAATATCATAAAGCGCTCATCTACAGTTATTCCACCTCCCAATATATACATGAGACTAAGTATAATAGCTAAATAATATAGAGGCTGTGCTAAAGGAAACCAAAACATAAAACCCGCTGCTTGGACAATTAAAGCTATTGACATAAACATTGCCAAATACTTACAGATTTTAGGAGCTTGAACTGCCTGTAACACTGTCATTTCTTCCATTGATTTCCACATAGCAAATTTATTTGAATTCTTTTATAATTTTTGCAGGGACTCCTGCCACTCTTACAAACGGAGGAACATCATGAGTGACAACTGAATATGCTGCCACATGCGCTTTTTCACCTATCGTTTTACCAGGGCATACCATTGCCTGAGCCCCAACACAAGCTCCTTTTCCTATTGTTATATCAGCACATCTACCAGGTCCCGCAATATTGTCATATTGAATTCCATAATCATGATCTCCTGTTACAACTATCGCTCGTGAACTTATCTTAGAATAAGGTTTCATCTCTATTTTACTACCAGCCGCTCCAAAAATAAGAGCCTCATGACCTATCCAACAATTATCTCCTATTGTGAAATCAAATTGTCCTAATATCTTAGGCGAAAAAATCGATACTCCTTCACCTACTTTTACACCAGCCCAACGAAGCAAACGAACCTTTAAGCCATTGCAACGCGAAGGAGGGCAAATCTTTACAAACAAATTAAATAAATGTATTTTTGCAGGACTTATAGCCATAAATGCATATATATATTTAAATTATCTTTTTTCTCTTATACAAGCCCAATGGCTTTCTCATAGGCAAATACAACCTTCTCTAATGCAAATGGAGTCCATGCCTCTTTGGGAGCTGGTTTTCTCGGGTTATTCACCTGATTTACTATTGCTTGAGCCATTGCCTTAGAGTCACCAACCGGAACAAGTACACCATATTTACCGTACTGAAGTAATTCAGGAGGGCCATAAGGACAATCGGTTGATATAACAAGAATATCGGCAGCCATTGCCTCTACCAAAACAACTGAGAAACTTTCCTTTTGTGAAGATATTACAAAAGCATCAGACTTTTTTATCTCTGCCGGCAGATTGCTTGTATGCCCTGCCAACAATATCCTCTCCTGCATATGATTCTCAGCAATCCACTTTTCATAATTTTTTTGTAAATGTCCCTTTCCGAAAAGAACTAATCGAACAGGGGTTGTTTCATTAGCAATACGAATAGCTTCAAATAATACTAAATGCCCCTTAATTTCACTAAACGCTCCGGCAGCAACCATTGTGGGCATGATCTTATTTTTTAGCCAATCACAATAAGGTTCCTTTGAAAGTTTATCATAATAGGTATTATCCAAAACCGGATTATAAACAACTTTCACATCTCCGACATTAAGGCCCATCAATTTCTCAAACAATACGCATGAACCTTTTGATACGCTCATAAAACTATCATATCTGCTTATTACAAATTTATTAACAATATTTTTTACTATGGATATATTTTCGACACATTCTAGTGACAAACCATTATGCTCTACATAGCAATAGCGTGTTTTATGCCTTAACCCTATTGAAGCCAATGCAAGTGCATACAAGTATGCTGAATTCATCACAATAACAGCATCAACCGCAGTATGTTTTATATATGAATGTATGTAAGAAATATTATAACGAGCTCTTCTACTTGGCATAACAACAAACTTTACCGCAGAAGGGACCTCAAATGGTGTATTTCCAGCTTTTAAAAGATTTTCATGAACCTGTGAAACCAGAATATCCACCTCATAACCCTTCTCATGGAATCCACGTGCCATAAGAGCTGTTACATACTGGGCACCTTGCTGAAAGAGGTCTTGTATTAAAAATGAAACTTTCATTATTATATTAATTATTATTTTCCACTATGATCCTTTTGCAAAAATAAGTCATGTACTTTCTTATCCACGCATAAAATACCATTGGGTAGCTTGTAACAAAACGAAAAAATGACGGATTACTTATTTTACAAGCTATTGATGCCCAAAGGCGCGACAAGATAGGAATTCCCTTTAATTGCAGTGTATTGAATATTATCTCTCGTTGTTTGTTAATGCATAACTGCAACTCAGTCTTAGGAAAATTCCACACTTCATGATTATTAATCAGTAAACTACCTATCCAACGTTTCAACCAACGCGGAGATATTTGACGTCCCGATTCCAACATATTCTTATTCATCTGTTCATACATATACATAAAATCCTGTTGACGTTGAGTTGTCCAAGCATTACTTATTGCGGATCCAGGCCGCTGATAATATAAGTAAAGAGGATAATCTATTTGTAGATAGTTGTTAACTTTTACAGCAAGAGTATTGTAGAAAAGTTGATCTTCACCATTTTTCATTGGGAAAAAACGTGTTCTTCCCACAAAACTACGTCTAAAAGCCGATGACCATACAGTGTATTTATTCATAGCGTTGAATGATATTTCTTTACTACAATCTTCATATTTTGTAATGTAATTATCAATAGCTTTATCTAAATCAAATTGAGTTATCTCAAATACCTTTTTTGAACTATATCCTACTATATCCAAATCTTCATAATTTCTTATTTCTTTCGCAAGAATGGCAAGAGCATTGTATCGCAATGCATCATCACCATCGACAAAAACAATCCAATCTCCCTTTGCTATATCAAGTGCTAAATTACGTGCCGAACTCACTCCACCATTAGTCTTATGAATTACTTTAAAGCGATTATCATTTTCCTCATATCGGTTAAGTATTTTGCCACAACCGTCTGTAGAACCATCATCTACACATAGTACTTCAAAATTACTGAATGTTTGATATTTGATAGCATTAAGAGTATTCTCTATATACTCAGAAATATTATATACAGGAATGATTATTGAAAATAAAGGATTATTCATAATTTATTATAATATGTTCCAACTCGATTACCGCATAACACTGCAATTGTTTTTGGCATAACCTTACATAGGGCTGAATACAAACAGAGACAAACGAAAGTAACACCATATGGAGTAATTAAATATAGTAATGTTAATGTTATATCATTCCAAGGTGCCATTTCTTGTATTTTAGGTACTAAAAATTTCGTTAGTAGTCCATGAAATGCGTAGATAAAGAATGTCGCCTCTACAAATATTTTCGATACAGTTCTTCCTCTTATACTAAAACGATATGAGACACCAACAAAGACAATTATCCCTAAAAGAATTAAATATCTATGACATAATGAACATTCCAAATCATCAAAATAAACAATTCCAAGCATGACTACTACAGCATAAATATATAAGAAGACGGAAGATCTGATGATATACAAAACATCAACTTTATTGATTGATAGATAAGCTCCAATCATAAAATAGAAAGCACTACTTAAATACCCTCCTTGACATAACACAGGAGAAGTTAGCAAAACTAGAAAAGCCAATTTAGAAGGAATTACCTTACAGAAATAAAATATAAAAGGCGAAAACAAACATAAAACCATCAAATCTCGTAAAAACCAAAAGGGTCCAACCAAGGGCAGCCCCTCTCCTGTAATCAATGCTAAAATAGGATCCTTTCCTGCGTATATTACATCTGCATTAATAAATGCAAACAAAAAATCTATTAGTGAATAATCATAGACCGTCTTTATACCTTCTGGAGCTGGTTTTATCTTATAAAACACCAAATACAAACAAATCCATATCAATGTCCAAAGAATGTATGGAAGTAATAAAGTTTGTGCTCTCTTCTTTAATTTTTGTTTGTAACAGACCACAGTAAATTGTTCCTCACAACCAACAAAGAATAGGTATCCTGAAATTACAAAAAATAAAGGAACTGAAACTCTCACGATAAGTTGGCCAATACCTACTGAAAATAAATGTAACATAGGAAAATCAACCATCGGAATATTGCAAAAATAACAATGCCAAGTGACCACCATAAAAATCAAAGGAAACCTTAAATTAGTTATAATCTTTGAAACACTTTCATTCATAATCCAATTCGCTTAAGAAGATTTTAACACCTTGCATATCTCCAACTACATCTTTCTTTAATTGTTTGATAAAAGACTGTCGAAGTTGCCTTGAAGCCAACATCTCATCAATCGCATGAAATAATGGTTCAATTTTACAATCTGTAATACGACCTAACCTTCCTCCCTGAAGTTGTTCCACAGAACCATCAAAGAAAGTAGAAACAATCGGCTTACAAAAAGCTCTTGCCTCAGCTAATGTTAAACAGTAGCCTTCATATCGAGAAGGCTGTACATATAAGTCACAGGCTTCAAAAAATGGATATGGATTAAGCTCGATTCCAATAAGTTTTACACAATCAGCCATATCTAACTCCTGAATAGATTCCAAAATACTTACTTTTTCAGAACCATCACCAATAATATACCATGAAAACTTATGTCCTGCTTCTTTTAGTAAAACTGCGATCTGAGGTATTAAGTCAAAACCCTTTTGATATGACAATCTACCCACACTCAAAATCCTAAAACACTCAGAATCAGACAAGCTCCAATTGATAGGTTTTCGATCGGCCCAATTCTGCATCATATTTATATTAATAATATGGGGGAAGAATTTTACTCTATCTGCATACTGAGGAAGAGTTTGCTTAAATGATTCTGTTAACGCCTTTGATACACAATAAAATGAAGCATACTGATTTAACCAATATACATACTTACGAACATCTTCACGCTGTTCATCTAATTGTGTATGAAACCATGTTATTTTCTTTAAGGCCTTAATATGATCTGCCACATAAATAACTTGCTCCAAATTAGCATAAGCAACAGCCAAATCGTACGTTTCATTAAACATAGAAGAAGATTTATAAAGTCTTTGCGCTCTAGCTATCCTCCTATCATCTTTTGATAGTTTATTCTCTTTATATTGTTGTATAAACAATTTTAACGCAACATAATAGGAATGTCTTTTCAATAAGGCTTTTAACAAGCGTTTTCTCCCTAAATACTTTTCCGCTTTTGCATAGGTATTATATCCAACAGTAACCACATTAACCCAATCAGGAATAAAAGATAAAAACTCTCCACTCATTCTATCTAAACAAAGTGTTACCTCCATCTTCTCTGGCGACAATGCATAAAGTAAAGATAAGATAGATTTTTCGATTCCACCACACAACATGGTGTCCATTGCTATAAAAACCTTTTTCCTAACCATTATTAATCATAAAAGCCATTAAAATACTCACAGTTATTATCACACAAACATCCTTTTAATCTTACCTACAAGTTTTAACAGTTGAATACGCTCATTTTCTTCTATCAATGTAAACCAACAAATACATCCTGTAGAAACAAACAATAAAAAACATTTCAGCAAATGTGTCCATATAAAGTCTGCTGTTATAGAAAGTTCAATTATCAAAGCAACAAGAGCACTAATAATCAAAGCTATGATAGCCTTTTTTAAAACCATATTCAGCCAACTGTACACAGACAAGCCAACTATCTTGTGGCAAAAAACAACACTACCAATCATATTAATTATTTCGAACGTTATAATTATATAACAAACACCTAATATCCCCCCATCTAAGCAGATAATCAACGCTACTACAAATACAGACAATATAGAAAAAAAAGACATTATGATTTGATACCACTTTATTCGTCCTGTTGCACAAATAGCTGAATCAAAACCACCAACAAGACGTGAGACCAAAAAACAAAATAGAAACGTCCTACAAAATAAACCAGCATATTCTGGAGGATTTTTCAACCACATAGTCAAAACAAAGTCAGCTTCCACCATTAAAGGGATGGCAAACACAGCTATAATCGTAAAACTTAAACGACTTGCTCTAAAAATCTGTGATAAAACTCCAAATCTATCACCTCTCCCCTCCAATGATACAATTTCGGGCAAAAATGCATTCATTAAAGCATTAGAGAGGGTCTTCGTATATCCAGCTAATGCACCTCCCACTGAATAGGAGGCATTAACAGATTTATAACGTATCGGAGGGAAAAATTTATTTAGAACTATCGATATACCCTGATTGTAAAACATCCATCCTAAGCCTCCCAACAACGTCCAACCTGCATAAGAAAACACCTCTATAATGCGCTTATAATTATACCAGCGTTGAAAATCAATGGAACACTCCGGAAATAAATACTTAGCGCGAACAACTTGAATGAGACTAAACAAAATAGAGATAGCAACTGATATAACGCTATAAAGGCGCCATGCATCCCCTTGATACGATGTTAACCAAAATACAAAAATAAAATTTGCTAATGTTGTAGCCATCCCCCATATAGAAACCTCTACAATATTTTGCTTAGCTGTATACATGGATAAAAATGGAGTACTCGACATCGTAAAGAACATGGCAACCAATGAGAAGCGAAATACCCAATGTGCTGTATCCAAACGGTCCGAAGGAATCGACAAAAAATTATCTATAGCCCATTCGCCTATCGGAAAACCAATAATGATTAATATAATAGGCAACACCACATGAATAGATAAAGCTGTATTAAACCACCAATTTGTTTCTTCAATATCATTTCGACCTATAGATAAAGCAAAAAAACGGGCACAGGCTGTACTTGATATACCATTTAAGAAAGAAATAAAAACAATCAAGCTACCTACAACAGCCATTAGGCCATAATCTATAGATCCCAATGAGGCTAATACCCAACGGCTACTAAAAAGACCTAATAACATAGCAAACATAGTTCTACCATATGAAGCTAATGCATTAAATAATATCCGCTGACTTGTTGTCATCCTTATTTGTCTTTATTTTAAAATCCACTTTACAGCCCTACGACTATTCAGTCCCAGATTCTTACAATACAACGTAATATTTCTGATATAAGCTTCTCGTCCCGTCACTTTCAATACCGCATTAAAAATTTTTGCAGTAAACTCACATTTATACAGATTTGCCAATGCACGCTTATAAAAACGTTGCCATAAAGTAAGTTTACTTTTCAATGTCGTTCCTAAAGGTACCTGGTTTATTTCATCCATCATAGCATACCAAAGAAGAGAAGCATCAGAGAGTGTCCAAGTCCAAAACTTACCACGTGTCCAAGGTATATCGCCCGCATAATGAATTGCAACCGGCTTCCCTACATTTTGTGGAGTAAGACACATGGAAAGTGTCTGCCATTTCTCATCAACAATCCTTACTCTACCAAGTAACAGATGATTCATGGCCGTTTGATCAGCAAATAGTACATCCGGATACTTTTTTAAGAAATCAGCTACCTGTTCAATAATGTGCTCTTTGCGAAAAAGTTCCAAATTATAAAATGAGAGTCCTGCACAGAAATATCTATTCGGATCAAGTTCCAAGCCTTTAGATTTTGCCCATACTTGTTCCTTTTCTATCGTTCCTCCTTGATCCACCGTACTAGCAAATATCACATCATCCTGACGCTGTGCCCACAATTCTGCAATATCAGCAAGCCACAAGTAATCAGTATCACTATAAATAATATGCTTAACATCCGGCAATGCCTCTGACAACATCAAACGTGCATAGGTCATCCTGTTTCCTGCCCATACAGGAAAATTAGCAAAAAGAGCTTCATCCACTTTGATTCGAGAGAACTCCACATGCGGATGCAAACGATGTATCTTTTTCGCAAACGCATCAAAAGTATCATCGTGTATACCACCATCCAATACATGGATAGAAAGTACCACATCTCTTGAAGCATGATATGCCATACTTCCTGCTGTAGCTGTAAGACCCACTATATAATTCTCGTCAGAGGGTAGTGCAACATGTACTGTTTCCATTAGAAATCGATAGTGCTTAGTTTTTTATATTCCATATTCCCCAAAAGATGTTGGATCTTACCCGCATCAAAATAGGTATGACCGCTTTCAATGCGTAAATCACGATCAGGCCAATCGATGTCAACAATATTGACTTGATAAATCTTTGCAATACATTCAGCAGCTTCTCGCAGGGAAAGAATCTCTCCTCCTATATTATATATCTCCCCATTACTTTCTGGCTTTTGAGATGCCGTAATGAGCTGATAACACAAATCAGACATATGCGTAAAAGTGCGTTTATTATGGCCACCACCATATAATGTAATATCTTTACCTTGTTGAGCCATCTTTAAAAAGAAGCCAACCGTTCCAAAGGAATAGTCTCCTTCTATCAGATTACCATAAGGGATACAAATACGGAAAATGGTATAGGGTATGTCAAAACTCTGTCGATAAGCATAAAGATAACCTTCACACGCTAATTTATTAACTGCATAAATTGTCTTTGTCTCTTTCTTTGCCTCTTCAGTCAACGCTTTATCAGCTCCTTGATACACCAAACGAGTAGAAGGAAAAATAATCTTGGGACGATACGGGGATAAACGAATATGATTTAATAGATGCAATAGTCCTTTCTCATTCACATCCACATAACTATTTATTTTATCGAACCCAACAAAAGTACCCGTAAGTCCAGCAAAAAAATAGATATAATCCACATTTACATCGATCGTATGAACCGATTCCTCGGACGAAAGATCTACTTTTCTATAGTTCCACTCATTCGAATCGACACAATCATATGTAAAAATCTCTTTCTCTCCTCGCTGACGAAGATACCACTCGATATGCTTTCCTATAAAACCTTTGGATCCGATTATCGCTATTTTAACCATGCCTACCTGCTTAAACGTATAAAATCATCCACTAACTTCTCTTGTGCAAGTATCTCCTCGTATTCGGATTTTCGCACAGTTTTGTTATTCATACAATCAACAAATACCCGTATGCTCTTAAGAAATGTGTCATCGGCTGGAAGTTTATATGTACTATATTCTTGATTTTGTTTAAGCGTATAGAATGGCTCAAAACCTACAGGTGCCGTAAAAATACGATCACTGGTGATAGCCCCCTTTGACCCCCACATTTCAATGCTACACTTATAATCATTATCCATTCCAAAAGCCAATTGAGCACACACACCTTTATCATTGACCATTGTAGCAGAACCGCCTATTTCCACCTCAAAATCCTCTATATATTGTGTACTTGCACACAATAAACGAGCAGATTCTCCCAAAAGGTATTGAGCATACTTTAATGTGTATCCTCCGGCATCAAGTAAAGCACCGCCTCCTAAGGATTTTATATAACGAAAGTCGCCTGCAGCTCTACGAGGAAAACCAAAACTAATACGGTAAAAACGTATATCTCCTATTATACCCGAAGCAACCATATCATCCAGAACCTTTAACTGATCATGATATATGAACATATAGTTCTCATGAATAACAAGTCCGTGTTGCTCGGCTATTTGCACTAATTCCTTAGTCTCCTCATACGAGGTTGTTGAAGGTTTCTCTACAAAAACATGTTTTCCGTGCTCTAATGCAAGCTTTGCCCATTTATGATGCAACGCAGGAGGAAGAGGAATATATACGGCATCAATCGCATTGCTCTTAATAAGTGTTTCATAGCCATCAAAAATTTCTCCACCATAGACCGTTTGAAAATTCAATGCTTTTCCCCACTCACGCTCTTTCACTTCCGCAATGCTAGTAGGATCCGTTTCTGCAAGTGCTTCACCAAACCATTCCTCGGCAGAAGAACATGCTATTCCCACATATTTTAGATCAGCACACTTCTGTAAGGCCGGCATAAAACGCCTAAACGCTATTTCAGAGGGACATATAATTCCGATTCTCTTCATATTTATATAAATCTTATCGCTGATAATAAACTACGAGCAGCTATGTTCAAATAATTGTTATATGTAACAAACGACATCATCTGGTTCAGAGTCAACCAACAATAATTTTCATCTACTTCAATAGGAAACTCCTCTCCAACCTCTACAATAATGTTCAGATTTTGTTCCTGAAAAAATCGACCTCCCTCTTCGCTTTGATAAGCAGAATACCATACATTCTCTTTCTTAGGATTCATGAAATACTCCAAATAAGGAATCGTATATTCATTCTTACCCATACGATAATTACCTGTGAGACATTGCACGGTAGGTGCCATCTCTACTATATCAAAGTTCCCAGACTCCAGTTTTGCCTGCACCAAAAAATGATATATTCCATCTATCTTTTTGACAAGAAAACCCATCAATCCCTCTTGAGCTGAACGAACCATCGGCTGATCCCATGACACAACTTCTCGATTGCCAATCTTTACATTAACCCCTACTACATCAAAATATTTATGATCCTCGTGGAAAATACTGTTACCATCGTAAATCCAATGATCCATCTGAGATATACCAATAGGGGTCACATTAAGTTCATACTTAAATTTTAAAGTAGTTATCCATTGGATAATATCTTGTAGCTCATGAAGATGATTTTCTTCACTCAGTACTGAATATAAATAATCATCGGAAATTTCCTGATTCTTTTGAAGCAACAGACTCATCAATTTCAAGGAATGTTCCGAATAGTTTCCAAAAGTAATACAGGAAATCACCGTACGGGTATCCATATTAAGAACATTCGGATAAGAGATCAATTCTTTTATCTGACCTAATGATAACCAAATAAAGCCATCCAGTATTTCTATAGGATCACTTTCCTCCACCTCTACAATGATATTCCGATTTCGCTTATGTAAAAAACGAGCACCTTGCTCGGATTGAAGTTGGTCTACCAAAACATATACGTTTTTTTCACCTGTAAAATACTCCAAATACTTAGGGATTGCTCCTTTATGTACCCGTGTATAATTGCTACGGGTGGCCTGAAGGGTTGGTGATAATTGTACTACGTTCAAATTCCCAGGCTCTATCTTCGCTTGCATGAGAAAATGATAAACACCTTGTATCTTTTTCACTATAAATCCAAGAAACCCTATCTCAGGTTGGTTTATAATCGGTTGATCCCATGTAGATACATCACGATAGTTCGTCTGTATATGAATTCCATCGATACTAAAAAAACGACCAGAATCATGACGTATCCTATCGTCTCGATATTTCCATCCACGGAGTTCAGAAATTGGAATTTGATTTATCTCAGTCTGAACCTCCTCATTCTGTTTTCTCATCCATACTAAAACATCCTCTGTGCTTATGCAACATCCTTTATGCATAGCAGACATAAGAAAGTTAAGACGAGTTTCTTGTATATCTTTTCGTTTAAACATATTATAAGCCTAATATAAGTTAAAAAACAAATATGTAATTCCTCATGAAACAGGCAATACAATCATAAATAAAAACAATAGGAGATATAACTGTTACTCATAATGTTGATAAAAATATATTATATTCGTAATCACCTGCAACAATTTTATGCCTAACGCATAGCATACATGGACTCATAATATTTCTCATAATCCCCACTTGTAATATTATCCATCCATTCTTGATTTTCCAAATACCACTTGACTGTTTTCTCAATGCCTTCCTCAAACTGTAAACTGGGTTCCCATCCAAGTTCTACCTGTAATTTCCGGGAGTCTATCGCATAACGCATATCATGCCCTAAACGATCAGAAACATAGGTAATAAGTCCAAGATCTTCCCCCTCCTCACGCCCTAGCAATCGATCTACAGTGTTAATAACAACTTTTATAAGATCTATATTCTTCCACTCATTAAAACCGCCAATATTGTATGTCTCTGCAACTTTACCACTATGAAAAATACAGTCGATAGCTCGTGCATGATCTTCTACATACAACCAATCACGAACATTTTCTCCTTTTCCATAAACCGGTAGAGGTTTACGATAGCGAATATTGTTAATGAACAATGGTATTAATTTTTCAGGAAATTGATAAGGGCCATAATTATTTGAACAATTTGTAATAATTGTAGGCATACCGTAAGTATCATGATAAGCACGAACAAAATGATCACTACTCGCCTTAGATGCTGAATAAGGAGAATGAGGGTTATATTTTGTTGTCTCTTCAAAGAAGGTATTGCCATATGCCTTATGATGCTGTCCAGAAGAGGCCTTGGTTGTAAAAGGAGATTCAACACCATTAGGATGTGTCAACTCTAAAGCCCCATATACTTCGTCCGTTGAAATATGGTAAAAAAGCTTATCTGTATATTTTTCAGGAAGTGATTCCCAATAAAGCTTAGCGGCTTGTAATAAAGACAAGGTTCCCATTACATTTGTCTGTGCAAAAGTAAATGGGTCCTTGATAGAACGATCCACATGACTTTCTGCTGCTAAATGAATAATACCATCTATCCGCTTCTCCCTCATCAAACGGAGGAAAGCTTCAAAATCACAAATATCCATCTTTACAAATTCATAATTTGAACGGTCTTTCAAATCTTTCAAATTCTCTAAATTACCTGCATAAGTCAACTTATCCAAACATATAACATGATATTCTAAATATTTATTTACAAAAAGGCGTACAACATGACTTCCTATAAAACCAGCTCCACCTGTAACAACTATATTTTTCATATTAATTCTTCATATTTAAAGATTAAGATTTCCTGAATGCTTCAATTTCCCAATAACTCGAAGCAAATATTGCCCATATTGATTTTTTTAACATGGACTAGGTTAATTCCCGCATCGTTTCTCATCAATCCAAGCTTTGTGATAAGCAATACCTTTTATTATTTCTTAATATTTCCTCCACACCATCTTATTCACCACTCCAGTATAGCTTTGGATCAGTTTCACCATCTTAATAGAAACATTCTCATCTGTATAAGTGGGAACAGGTGTGCCATAGTCACCATTCTGATGTAACTCGATCGCTGTGTCGACAGCCTGTAATAAGGATTTCTCATCAATACCAGCCAAAACGAAACCGGCTTTGTCCAACGACTCCGGTCGTTCGGTGCTTGTACGAATACAGATAGCAGGAAAAGGATGACCGACAGAGGTAAAGAAACTACTTTCTTCCGGTAATGTTCCGCTATCACTCACCACGGCAAACGCATTCATCTGCAAACAGTTGTAATCGTGAAAACCTAACGGTTCATGCTGAAGTACCCGTTTATCCAATTGGAATCCGCTTGCTTCCAAACGTTTACGGCTACGGGGATGACAACTGTAAAGAATCGGCATATCATATTTTGCAGCCATGGCATTAATAGCATTGAAGAGCGAGAAAAAGTTCTTTTCAGTATCGATATTTTCTTCACGATGAGCAGAAAGTAAGATATATTTACCCTTTTCCAAACCTAAACGAGCATGAATATTGCTAGCTTCAATATCCTTCAGGTTTTCATGTAACACCTCTGCCATAGGTGAACCAGATACGTAGGTTCGCTCTTTAGGCAGTCCACAGTCTGCCAGATAACGACGAGCATGTTCGGAGTAACAGACATTGACATCCGAGATAATATCCACAATACGACGATTCGTCTCTTCCGGCAAGCATTCGTCTTTGCAGCGGTTACCGGCCTCCATGTGGAAGATTGGGATATGCAGACGTTTAGCTCCGATCACAGACAAACAGGAGTTGGTATCGCCTAATACCAGTACGGCATCCGGTTGTGTCTGAGCCATCAACTTATAACTGGCATTGATAATATTACCCATAGTAGCTCCTAAATCATCGCCCACAGCGTCCATATAAACCTCCGGATCCTTCAGTTTCAGATCTCGGAAAAAGACTCCGTTCAGATTATAATCGTAGTTCTGACCGGTATGGGCTAATAACGTATCAAAATAGTGGCGACATTTATTAATCACGGCTGCCAAACGAATAATCTCCGGACGGGTCCCGACGATGATCAATAGTTTCAATTTTCCGTTGTTCTGAAATTTTATTTGGCTATAGTCTGTTCTGACTTCCATCTTGTCTTAATTTTTTGTTTCTACTGTTTCAAAATAGGTATCCGGCCTATTGGGGTCGAAAGGTTCATTCGCCCACATGAAGGTAACCAGATCTTCTGTTTGGGATAGATTGATGATATTATGTGTGTAGCCCGGTATCATTTCTATTACCTCTATCTTCTCTCCACTTACCTCAAAGCGGATCACTTCATCTGTGCCGATCTTACGCAACTGAATCAAACCGTGACCGCTCACCACCACGAATTTTTCATTCTTGGTGTGATGCCAATGCTGTCCCTTGGTTACGCCCGGTTTGGAGATGTTCACCGAGAACTGGCCTCTATCCGGCGTGCGGATGATCTCAGTGAAGCTCCCCCGGTCATCCGTCTTCATCTGTACCGGATAGCAGAACTTCTCTTTCGGAAGATAAGACAGATAGGTCGAATAGAGCTTCTTCGTGAAAGGATCGCCCAAATCGGGAACCGCGAGGTTACCCGGCATCTCCTTGAAAGAATAAAGCAAGTCGACAATTCCACCCAAGGTTATGGTATGAACCACCGGAACGACACAATAGTTCCCTTCGCGGTGTTCGCCCCCCGACAAGGCGGCGATCAGCTCGTCCACCACGTCGTCTACATAGACCAGGTTCATCACCACCTTCGGATCATTCACCTGAATAGGCAGGTCGTTCGCGATATTGTTGCAGAAAGTCGCTACCGCACTGTTATAGTTCGGGCGGCACCATTTCCCGAACACGTTCGGAAAACGATAGACTAGAACTCTCGCTCCCGTCTCTCCGGCATACTCGAACAGGAGGTTCTCTCCCGCCCGCTTCGACTCGCCATACGGATTATCCAGCGCAGCCTGCGTAGATGATGAGATCATCACCGGACAGGCATTACCGTGTTTCTTCAGCGTATCCAACAAGAGAGAAGCGAAACCGAAATTTCCCTTCATGAACTCCGACTGGTCTTTCGGACGGTTCACCCCGGCCAGGTTAAAGACAAAATCGGCCTTCTTGCAATAGACGTCCAATTCTGCCGGGTCGCTGTCCATATCATATTCGAAGACTTTCAGTTCAGTCCCTGAAACAGGATAATTGCGAGCCTTTCCCGACTGGATATTATGAAGTTGGGATACAAGATTCCGACCGATGAAGCCTTTTGCACCGGTTACTAATATGTTCATCTTTTTTTTAATTTTAAGTTTGAAGTTTTGAGGCTTGGCACGAAGCAGGTTTATTCGCTTCTGATTTCTCTCGGTTTTGCCCGTTCGATCAATCCGAGATCTTCCTGAATAAAACGTAGGCGGAGTAACAGTTTTTTCATTCCTTCGACATCCAGACGGGTCGTGTTATGGCTATGATAGTCCTCGATCTTGGACAGGCATTCGCTTCCTTCGGTAAAGTACTTGTCGTAGTTCAAGTCGCGCGTATCGCAAGGGATGCGGTAATAGTCGCCCATATCGATCGCCTTCGCCATCTCCTCGCGTGTCACAAGGGTTTCAAACAGTTTCTCTCCATGACGCGTGCCGATCACCTTCACCTCCGTATCCAGATACTTCGGATCGATCTGCGCGTATGTCTCTTTCAACGCCTGTGCCAGGACAGACAAAGTAGCCGCCGGCGCCTTTTGAACAAAGAGATCTCCATTTTCTCCATGCATAAATGCATAAATAACGAGGTCAACGGCATCATCAAGTGTCATCATGAAACGGGTCATATCAGGATCTGTGATCGTAATTGCCTTGCCACTCATCATCTGCTCCACCCAAAGAGGAATCACAGAACCACGGCTTGCCATCACATTACCATAACGAGTACAGCAAATAGTAGTCTGCGCATTAGTTCCTAAAGCACGACCTTGGGCGATCGCAACCTTCTCCATCATCGCTTTGGAAATTCCCATAGCATTAATAGGATAAGCAGCCTTATCGGTAGACAAAACCACCACATTCTTTACTCCGTGAGCGATAGCAGAAAGAAGCACATTGTTCGTTCCTTCTACATTGGTTCGCACCGCTTCCATCGGAAAAAACTCACAAGAAGGGACTTGCTTCAACGCCGCTGCAGCGAAAACATAGTCAACTCCGTTCATTGCAAAGTCGACAGCTTCACGTTGACGGACATTTCCGATATAGAATTTCACTTTAGCAGCCACCTCTGGTCGCTCAGCTTGAAGATGATGGCGCATATCATCTTGTTTCTTTTCATCACGAGACAAGATACGGATTTCTCTGATATCACTGTCTAAAAAACGACGCAAGACAGCATTTCCAAAACTACCTGTACCACCTGTTATCAACAAGACTTTATTTTTAAAAGCACTCATATTATATTATTAAATTCAAATCAATCACCAAACAATCTATTTTTCTACCATAGCCCAAACTATTAGCGTTCTTTATGAGATTAGGTTAGCATATTTCCAAACACAGAAACATCATTTAAATCGCGAGTCAACCGAATTTCATAATAAAGTTTTACCCAATAGAAAACTTTCATTCTTTGTCCAGCACTTCATATACCGAATTCTTGCTCTTGAACTCAGGCACGATTCCTTTCATCATTCGGACGGTTCCCATTTTGTCTACTTTGATCGCGAGGTCGATCAAGGGGGACATGACCGTACAGATGTCTTCGTAATCGTATTCCCGGACTTGGGCACGGTAGATCTTTTCGTTTTCCGTAGGTAATGTATTTTCTTTCGTTGCCAACAGTTCTTCATAGAGCTTTTCACCCGGACGGAGACCGGTATATTTGATCTCGATATCCTCGCCGGGGACAAGGCCTGCCAGTTCGATCATGCGGCGTGCCAGATTGGCGATCTTCACAGGGGTTCCCATATCGAAGACGAAGATTTCGTTTCCTTTGCCCATAAAGGCGGCTTCCAAAACCAAGCGGCAGGCTTCGGGGATCGTCATGAAGTAGCGGATGATGTCGGGATGGGTGACGGTCAGAGGGCCACCCTTTGCTAACTGTTCGCGGAAACGGGGAATGACGGAACCATTGCTGCCTAACACGTTGCCGAAACGGGTGGTGATAAAACGGGTTTTACCGGAATGCCGACCTTTGCTGATAGCGATGCTCAGGCTTTGCACATACATCTCCGCCAAACGTTTGGACGCTCCCATGACATTGGTCGGGTTGACGGCTTTATCGGTCGAGACCATGATGAACTTGTCTACGTCGTACTTGACTGCCATATCGGCTACGTTACGCGTACCGTAGACATTCGTATGGACGGCTTCGCAGGGGTTCTCTTCCATCAGGGGCACATGCTTGTAGGCGGCGGCATGGAAGACCAACTGGGGATGGAAACGCTGATAGATGCTTTCGACACGATGGATCATGCGAATGTCTCCCATGACCGGGGTAAACTCGACATCGGGGAATTTTTCTTCCAGCTCCAGCCGGATGTTATGCATCGGGGTTTCGGCACTGTCGAACAAAACCAATTGCTTCAGCCCGAAATGGCAGAGTTGGCGACAGAGTTCGCTACCGATGGAACCGGCGGCTCCGGTGACCAAAACGACTTTGCCTTTCAGGGAACCTGCGATCTCCTCCATGTTGATACGGATCTCTTCGCGTCCTAACAGGTCTTCGATGCGGACTTCGGGAAGGGCGCGCATCTTCAGTTTGCCTCCTTTCAGTTCGTCCAAAGAAGGAAGGAGCAACATACGGACTTTTTCTTTTTCGCAGAAACGAACCAGACGTTCGCTTTCTTCCTTCACCGCCTTATAGTCCGTAAAGAGGATCGCCTTGATATTGTAGCGGTTCACCAAACGGCTGAATTCCTCTTGGTCGGTAATGAAATAGACCTTATACAAACCGATGCGCATGGAGACACGCTGGCCGAAACGGAGGAAGCCTTCCACCTGATAGGATGAGTTTTCACGCAGAAAGGAATCGTTCAATAGGGCGGGAGAAGAATCTTCATGCCCGAATATGAAAAGCTTGTCTTTCCGGTTGGATACAATGCTGCTCACCATAAAGGTATAGAGCGTGATCAGGAAAGCACGGAATATCGTCAGGATAAAAAAAGTGAGGAAGAGATCCACCACACTTCCCAGCAGGAAACCGCGAAAGGAAAGAAGGCCGGTCGTAAACAAAAGAACCGGCAGGATGGTCGCCACTTTCAGTGAAGAGGACATGGCGATGCGTCCGGTTTCAGTAAAGGCGGAATGGCGAATAATGCCTTTATAGGTCTGGCAAACAAGAAAGCTGGCAGTGCTACAGAACAACGACGCCAGAAAAACCGTCAGAATGATCTGGTCGGTATAGTTCCAATCCAGAATATAACTGACCAAAGCCAAAGAAGTAACGGTCGAAAAGACGGAAAGGAACAGGTCAATCAAAAAAATTATCCAGCGATTGAGGTATTTCTCTTTCGTTAATCTTAATAGTAGATCATTGATTTTCATATAATTAAAGAATTTATTACCCTACAACAAAGTTCGTCAGTCCCAATAGTGGAATAACGAATAGAAATCGATTTTGGCAGCAAAATATCTTAATAAAATATTAAAAGGGTTACTGCACGTTGTTTATTTTGTGCTATATAGCACAAAATAAAAGCTGTTCAAACAGCTTTTATACACTGAATATATATTTTCCCAAGAGCGCACAAAGATAGTTAATTTATTTGAAATTCAAACCTTTTAATTTTTTATATACCTAATAATCAATAGTTTGATATCATTATAAATATCCAATGATTATCAAGGATTAATTCTATTTTGCTCTAACTAAAAAAATCAAATAATATATAGATTAGAAAGCGGTATAGCACATCTTATCATATAATATTTATTGAATATCAAGCATTATCAAAATTATATCGATTTTATACTAAAATTATACTGTTTCTAAATAAGTAGATTGTCTATCCTTCTCTTTCCGATAGAACGGGCAAAAGAACGGGATATATTTTTTCACTCTGTTAACCTATTTTTGAAACAATATGATTTACAACAACTTAACAAACAATACATTCCACACAAAAGCTCGTCAGTCCCAAAGCAGAAAAAGACATAACAGTCTGGACATATGAAGATTAAGTGTCTACAAAATGACTAAAAGAAACGTACGTTTCTTTTAGTCATTCCATTTACGAAAGATTGTTAACTATTGACTTTCGGAAAATAGCGTGCAAAAGACTCGATATATTTGGCAGACAGGAAAATAAAAAATAAACGAAGATGTGTGAATTTCAAATATTTTAAGTATATTTGCCCCATCAAAATGACTAAAAGAAACGTACGTTTTTTTAGTCATTTTATTGTTATGGGAATCTGCATGGATAGAGAGCGTCACTATTCTTTTCAAAGAGACACAGGAAGGGAAAGATATAGGCAGATATGATTCAGGCACGAATTTCAAAGAAATCCGTGCCTGAAAAAACGTGATGAAACCAGTGACCTATTCGATCGTGCTAATCGTAGAAATCATACCGAACCTTTCGTTATCGTTCAGATTCCAGATCACTTCACCTTTATCATTGATTTCGAATACCTGGGGGCTGTTGGCCTCTACGGCATTCTTGTCATGTCCCTGCCAGTTGCAGACGTACAGGCCGCCATCCTTTGCAGGAAGCAAGCCGGCAACGAAGAACAGGCGGGCGCCTTTGATATCGTTCTCACCGTAACGGCGGGCTACTTCGCCGTTGTCGAGGTTCACTTCCATCAGGGAGTGACCGTCACCACAGGCAACCCAATGGTTCCCGTTAGCCAATGCCAATGTCGTGAAAGGCGTTCCTTCGAGACGGGTGATCTTCACGACTTCGCCTCGCGGAGAGATCTCGCGCACGTCGGAAGTGGCAAAGAGGGGCATCAGGTAGTTACCGCGGGCATTCTTGTTCAGCTGGCGGAACTGGGCATGCGGATGTTCGATGCCTGTCTCATATTCGGTACGCGACAGGATTTCTCCCTTCGGGCTCACCTCCATGATGACAGCCGGATGGCCTACCCAACCCAAAAGATAGTTACCGTCGGGCAACACGCGGGCAGTCTGCATCTCACAGGTATCGGGAGCGGCAATATTCCAGATCTCCTGATGGTTGCGGTCGATCAGCTTCGCACCTCTGGCATAGGCAAAGAGGATATTCCCGTCGGGAGTGGCAACAGCGGAGTTGCATTCCCAACCTTTTTCGAGGGGATGCTCCCACTCTACCTGCTTGGTGTTCTTATCGATGATCACGATCTTGTTCCAGCCGGAACCACCCAACAGCAATTTTTCTGTCTTCTTCTCGCAGGATGTAGCGGTTACCAGCAACAATGCGGAACAGAGATAAGTAAATAATTTATGCATAACTAATAATTTATCAATTTGCAAATGTGCCAATATGCCGGTGAAATACTCCAAATGGGACATTCATTCCATTGGTGCATTGGCATATTGACCCATTAGCACATTATTGTAAATCCTTGAACATTTCGAAACCTTGTTCCGGTGTCAAGCCTTCGTGTACGACAGCGTGTACGGCCTGAATCATGGCGGCAGGGTTTTCGCTCTGGAAGACGTTACGTCCCATATCGACACCGGCAGCACCGTCGTTAACGGCGTTGTAGCAGAGTTCGAGTGCTTCCTTTTCAGGCAGTTTCTTACCTCCGGCGATCACAACGGGAACCGGACAGGCGGCAGCTACCTTTTCGAAACCGTCGCAGTAGTAAGTCTTCACGATAGAAGCACCGTTCTCGGCGCATACGCGCGATGCGAGTGCGAAGTAACGGGAGTCGCGTGCCATCTGTTTGCCGACAGCCGTCACACCCATGACGGGGATGCCATAGCGGTTTCCCATATCGACAGCTTCCACCAGGTTGGCTGCCGTGATGGCTTCCTGTTCGCCGTCGCCGGCAGAGAACATGACTGCCATAGCGGAAGCATTGTAACGGATCGCATCTTCGATATCGATCAAGACGTTACGGTTCAATTCCGTCAGGATCGTAGAACCGGCATCCGAACGGAGGCAGACGGGCTTGTTGATGTTGGCGGGAATGGAAGTCTGCAAGATACCGCGCGTACACATGATACAGTCGGCATATTGTACGAGGGGAACGATATTCAGATCGATACGTTCCAAACCTGAAGTCGGACCCATGATAAACCCATGGTCGAATGCCAACATGACGGCACGACCTGTTTTCGGGTTGAAGATACGAGAGAGGCGGTCTTTCATACCCCAAGAGTAGTTAGACGCACCTTTTACATGAAAATTGTCGAATTGGGAAGTTTGTCCGAAGCCGAAATTATTCGCTTCTCTGAACCCATCCATATCTGCCATAGCTTTTTTCCTTTCTTAATTTTTAATTTTTAATTCTTAATTTCTCAAAGCGCTTGCGCGAACGATTCAAACATGCAACTCCAAGAGGTAGCACCGCTGTCGGCATAACCGACGGAGCGTTCGCCGTAGTTACGGGCACGGCCGAAGTTGGCTTTCATTTCTACGGTCGAAGCAGCACCGGCAAGGGCGGCTTTCGCTCCGGCTTCGAGGATTTCCTTGATATCGTCCGAAGAACATGCCTGGATCGCTTCCACAGCCGGGATCAGGGCGTCCATCATGGTCTTGTCGCCTTTCTGGGCTTTCGTCTGTTTCTGCACGTTGGCAAGACCGCCGGCAAACATGGCTTTCACTCCGGCGGCATCCAGTTCCGTACCGGAAGCATGGTCGCTCATACCTAAGAAGAAAGCCCCCAACAGCGTACTGGTGGAACCGCTTACCTGCAACATGACGTCAAAACCCATATCGTTCAGCATGGCTTTGAACTCCGTTCCTTTCTGGGCCGTAGCCACGATAGCGGACATGGCTGTCACGATTGCCTGACCGTGGTCGCCGTCACCGATAACGGCGTCCAGTTTAGAAAATTCGTCTTCGCGTTCTTTGATGTTCTTCAAGGCGTTGTCGAGCATCGCCTTGAAGTTTTCGATAGTCAGTTGTTTCATATCTCGTTTATTTACCGATTGTTGTCCAGTAAGGTGCATCAGCACGTTTGTTCTTCAGATAGTCGATATGATCTTCGTCGAGGATAGCCATGATCATCTGGAAACCGGCCTGTTCCTGTACGGTCAGGATTTCCTGGATGCGGCTTACGACAACCTGGAGGCCACGGGCTTCCAGTTCCTTGTAGGCCTTACGGAAGATGATGTTCAACTCCATGTGGGTAGTCGCTCCTACGCCGTTGATGATAAGCATCATCTTGTCGCCTGCCTTCGGCTTGAGCTGTTGGCAAAGCAGGTCTACCATCTCGGCAGCCGTATCGTCGGCAGATACAAGCGGTTTCTGTCCGCCACCGCCTTCGCCGTGCTGTCCCATACCGATCTCCATGATGCCCTGGGGCAGGTCGGTGATCGTACCGCCGTTCTGCGGATGCGTACAAGAGCGCATGGCAACGGCCAGAGTAGCGACCTTGTTGTTATAGCGTTCGGCGATTTCGACCAGCTCGTCAAGCGTCTTGCCTTCTTCGGCTGCAGCACCTAATATTTTATACAAAGGCACACAACCGGCCAAGCCGCGACGGTCGTTGATGTCGGCACCGATACCGGCGCTGATATCGTCGTGAGTCAGCACTTGTTTCACCTTGATGCCTACACGTTCTGCCAACTGGCAAGCCATGTTCGCACTCATCACGTCGCCGGAGTGGTTCAGGACAACCAACAGGATACCGGCTTCACGCTTCATCAGCTGCAAAGCCTGGAACAGACGCTGTGCACCGGGAGCGGCAAAGATGTCGCCCACGACAGAGCAGTCCAGCATACCTTCGCCTACGAATCCGCTCAATGCGGGTTCATGACCGGAACCGCCCAAAGTCACGATAGCCACTTTGTCTTCGCTCTTCGGATTGGCACGTACGACGATGTTTTCACCACCTAACTTGACCTGGTCCGGATATGCCAATACATAACCTTCCAACAATTCGGGTGTTATCTGTTCGGGATCATTTATAAATTTTGTCTTTATGTCTGACATGGTATATTCCTCCTTTATTTAAGTATGTTATTAATGTTATTATTTGATTTCCATGATTTCGATAGCGATGCCTTCTTCTTCGATGAAAGCGATCGTCAGGTGTTCGTCGCATACGGCCGGGCCGAAGATCACCTTCTTGCCTTTCAACTCTTCCTCCAAAGAAGGAACGGTGTAGGCAATGTGTCCCTGTTTCTGTACCAGTTCGGGCAGGCAGCTACCTTCCTCGAATTTCAGGAATTCGATGCGATTCGGACTTTTGCTATAGTCTGTCAACCATACTTTCAGGCCTTCGTTAAACATAGCCCCTTCTACTTGTTCTGTCGTTACGATACCGACATGATTAAATGTTCTCATGACTAATTAATTTTAAGTGTTCGTACTATTTTTTATTCGTTATCAGTTCTCTCAACCTCAAAACATAGATGTTTCGCATTCAAAACACCGGTGTTTCGTTTTCAAAACATATATGTTTCACACCTTCATCTTCCATCTCCTGTACGAAAGGACAGCCAAGATAACGACTACCCCCAAGGCGATATAAAGATAGGTGAATATTCCATGCACATTATCATTTTGACCGTATGAATGCATTCCGCTCAGGAAATAATTGACACCGAAGAAAGTCATCAGCACGGAAGCGAACGCGATCACGGATGCCAGATTGAACAACCAAAGACTATTCCAGCGTTTCACCAAGTGGAGATGAGTCACTACGGCATAGACGACCATCGTGATCAGCGCCCAGGTCTCCTTCGGGTCCCACCCCCAATAACGGCCCCAGGACTCATTCGCCCAGACAGCACCGAGGAAAGTGCCGACAGTCATCAGGGCAAGCCCTACCCACAACGCCATCTCACCCACAATACTCAGTTCGGAGATACGGGCTTTCAATATCTCTTTGTTCTTCTTTCCGGCGACGGACATCATCACCATATTGGTCAGCCCGATCAGGCAACTGATACCGAAAAAGCCGTAAGCGGCAACAATGACCGCCACATGGAACATCAGCCACGGCGATTTCAGGACCGGTACGAGCGGATTGATCTCAGGGTCCATCCAGTTCAGACCGGAAACGAAGAGGATGATACCGCCGAACAGGGTGGCCAGCGCGAAAGTGATCGTACTACGGCGCACGAACAACAGTCCGGCAAAGACAGTCGCCCATCCCACATAGACCATCGTCTCGTAGGAATTGCTCCAAGGAGCATAGCCACCGATATACCAGCGCATCCCCATTCCGAACATATGATAATGGAAGACGACCAGTACGCCGGCTCCTAACAGCCATACGGCAACCTTCATCCAGCGGGTCCGGCGGAACAGCATCGCGAAAGAAAGGACCAACAACAGTCCGCCCAAGACCAGATAGCCGATCTTGCAATAGCGGAAGACATCCATCTTGTTATATTTCAATTCGGCCTGCATGCGCTTCGGACTGATATCGAGTGTCTTGTTCTTGGCTTGCTGGTAGGTGTCGATCATGCCGACCACTTCATCGGCTTTCGCCCAATCGCCGCTCTTCAAGCCCTCCTGCACTTCGCCTAAATACCAGTCGAAAATACGGGAGACGAACATGGAGTCTTTGCCGGTAAAGGCAGAGAGGTCATCGCCGGGTGCATACCATTTATGATTCGGGTCGTCTTCTTTCGGAAAAAGGTTCAGCATCTGGTGATTGATCAGCTGATGGAAGATGTTCAACTGCTCGTCCAGTTTCATCAGGTCCTTGTCAAAACGCGTACGCTGGGCAGGCATCTTGTTATAGGCTTCTTCCAGCTTCTCTTGCAGTTTGTAGTTGCCGTTACTGTCGAAGGCCTGGATATAGGCGCACTCGCCGTCCGTCAGGTCATAATAGGCGGCCAACTCCGGATTGGACAGGGCGATAAAGGGAACGCGCATCCACATATCGGGCATGGCTAAAAGGCTCAAAAGGAACTGGTCAGAGTTCAACTGACCGATCTTATCCGACTTATGGAGCTTACGTAGAATCTCCGAAGAGAAGGTATTGACCGGCATCATACGGCCGCTACCCGACTGGATCGGAAGGGCTCCGAAGAGGGCAGCATGTTCCGGGCTCACCGCATATTTCTGCACGGCATCGAGCATCGGGGAAGCCTTCCCGCCGGCATTTACGGACAGGGGTACGGCAAGGAGCGCAAGCAACAGGACCGCTACGTTGGTCGCCTTGCGCAATTCTTTCAGGCGGCGGCTCTGACGCATAAAGCGGGAATCCTTACCGACCAGGCAAAGGATCAGGCCGATGACCAGCAACAGATATCCGGTGTAGGTGATGTTCCGCCCCGCCACGTCGCGGTTGACGGAAAGGATGGTCCCGTGTTCGTCCTGGTCATAGGAGGCCTGGAAGAAACGGTAGCCTTTTACATCCAATACGTTATTCATAAAGATCCGCTCTTCGCGGTCTTCCCCGTCCACATGGACGATCACTTCGCTCTCGTAGGAAGAGGGACTGGCGGAACCGGGATAGCGGGTTAAGGTGAATTTCTTCAGTTCAACGGAAAAAGGCAGGGTATGAAAGGTCGTGTTATCGGAAGTGCGGACAGCAATCTGGTTACTTGTCTCCCCTTCACGCAGATGCAAAATTCCTTCTTCGCCGAAAAGGAAAGAGGTCAAGGCGCCGAGAAGGATGATGATAAAGGCGAAATGAGTCAGCATCAGTCCCCATTTGCCGCGTTTCAGGTATTGGTGTTTGATCGTAGCCGCGATAAAATTAACGACTAAAAGGAATTGGAGCAGAAAAAACAGGGGGGAATAATAAACCATTGCTTTGGCTGTCGCTGTACCGTGATACTTTTCGATGAAAGTGGCAACGGCCAGGCCAAAGGCATAAATCAGTAACAGGACGATCGTCGTTACAAAGGAGGAGAAAAATCTTTCGAGATTTGTTTTCATTTACTTTTTTATTAGAGTTCACAGATGCGGCAAATGTACGCAGATTAATCGTTTGATGAAATAACCGGTGGCAATCTGCCACATCTGTGTCCTCTATTAGTTGATAGATATCATCTATACCTTTTCATTATCAATCTTCAATGATCATACGGAAGCCGACGTTGAACACACGCTGGTACGGATAGTAAGCCTTACGCGTATGGGAAGCCGCATATTTCGGACGGTCGATATAAGAACCGCCGCGGGCCACCTTGTATTCGGATGTCTCTTTCGTCTTCTCATTGTACGGATACGATACATAGTCGGAACGGGTCCATTCGGCTACGTTTCCGTGCATGCTGTACAGACCGAACGGATTGGCCTCATAAGCCTTGCCGCCGACCTGGACCAGGTTACCGTCGTCCACGCTCTCTTCTTTCGGAAGGAAGGTATAGTACTTGTACCACGGGTTGGTCTTCGCCATCGGCTGCGGGTCTACACCGTAAACGGCGAACAGCAGCGTCGTCTTGTCGGCCAGGTTGTCCTTCTTGCCGAAGTCCGCATGCATGTCGCCATACCAGAAGTCCTGGTCGCTACCGGCGCGGCAAGCCCACTCCCACTGTGCTTCTGTCGGAAGCGTGATCTTGAGACCGGTCTTTTCGCTCAGTTTCCGGCAGAATTCCATAGCATCGTTGTAGCTGACACGGATAACAGGCTGTTCCGGTTTATTGGCCGGATATCCCTGAACCACGTGGTCTTTCCACTGCTGGTCGACGAAACGGCTGTCGTGATCCGGGAAGACAACGTTGAACTGTTCGTTCGTCGTTTCCAGCTCGGCCATCCAGAAGGCTTTGTCGATCTTCACCTTGGCAGTCGGATAAGCATCCGGTTCGCCACGGTAGCTACCCATCACGAATTCACCGGCCGGGATACGGACGAAATTGACTTTCACACCCGGAGCGATCTCAACCACCTTACGGGTTTCCTTCTCCTTAGCCAGCATTTCCTTGATCCGGTCAGCACCGAAAGGCCAACCTTTCACCTTCAAGGTCTTTTCCTTTACAGGAGCGGCCTTTTCAGGCATTACCGGGGTGATCGGGCCTTGTTTCTTCAGGTAGTCGGCATAGTCGGCGATTTCTTTCTTCCAGTCGACACCGGCTCCGTTCGCATACTTGTCGGTCAATTCCTTACGACGCTTGATCTGGTCGAATCCCTTATAAGGAAGATCAGTCAATACGTTCGCATTGAAATAACCCTTGTCGGGAGCGTTGTAGTCGATCCAGTTATAAAGCGTCTTCCATTCCTTATCGGTCAGTTTCACGTTGTGATGGCCTTTCTTCAGCAAGCGTACCAATTCGCTCGTGTTGGGATGATATTCGTACGGCTGCAAAACGACCATGTCGCCTTCGCCTCCCTGACGATGCACATACGGATGCAAGTTCAGATAAGACGTGCCATAACCTAGCTTGTCTTTCTTTCCACCCCGCAGGTCGAACGCTTTTCCTTCACCGTTATGACAAGCGATACAAGCGCGGTCCAGGATCGGCTGCACTTCCAGGTCGAACGTGAAAGAGCGTGTACCGCCTTCGGGCAGAGTCAAGGCAGACGGAGCTTTCTGCGAAGCGATCACACGTTTCGGGATCGCGATCTGGTTCTGGTCTTCATGACAACCGATACAGGAAACCACTTCGCCCGGCTGACCGGTCACCCAGCTTCGCATCCACTGGATAGCCACGCCGTCCTTATCCAAAGGCTGGATGGAGATCGGTGTATTGGCAGGAGCCTTGAAGATCACGGAACCGTCTTCTTCGACAGGAACCGTCCCCAACATACGCTTGATATCCCAACCGGACTGGATTCCGTGCCAGTTATGGTCGGAACGGGTCTTTACATACGCATATTCGTAAGCATGCAGACGCAGAGACTTGACCGTTCCGCGAGGAATACCTTTCAGGCCTTCTCCTTCGTAGATATCCTGAATAAAGAAGGTCGCTTCCTTTTCATTCAGTTTCACACGGTCGGGAATGGACGGAGGAGTCTTTGTCTTGCGCACCAGGATCGGGCTGATATAGCCTTCGCCTTCTGCCTGCATCAGACAGGTCACGTTGTCGTAGACGTCCACCAGATAGAGTCCCCACAAGGCATGCGGGTCCAACTTGGCTGCAACCAGGAAGTATTTGTCGTTCAGCGGAGTCGGTTTGATGAACTGCGGCCATACACCGTTTACCAGCTGGTCCTTGATTTCTTCTTTGATCGGACGGTTACGGTGAGGGATTTCCTGTACCATACCGGCTGTGCTCTTACGTCCCTTGGTCGGATCGAAGATGATCATACGGCCTGAACGTGCCACACCGTGGTGGCCGGAGATGATACCGACGAACGCCGAACCGTGGCCGGGCAACGGCTGCACGTCGAACGTACTGTTCGGGAACATCGCACCGCTACCGTAGAGGGCTTTGTTTTCCGTTCCGTCCGGGTTCATGTGCATTACGATACGGGAATAGTAGTGGGTCAGGTCGGTGTACTCCCAGCGGGTGTACATCACACGGCCGTTATTCATGATGACCGGATTCCAGTTGGCGTCCTGGTCGAATGTCAGGCGGCGCATGCTCTTGTCCTTCGGGTCATACAGCACCATGTTACCTACCGCATCGCTACCGTTCACACAAGGAACACCCTGGTAACCGATGTTGGAGATAGCGATCACACGACCGTCGGGCAGGTAAGTACCATCGTAGAACTCCAGATCCGGCTCGTCGTTTTCCACAAGCGGCTTGAAGCCTGTCCCATCCAGATTCACTTCATAGATGTTCCAGCGCTTGTCGTCCTGTGTCTGTGTGAACATCACACGGTCACCGTCCCAATGCAGTTTCAGGTCAGCGATGGAAGAACCGTTTTTCGGTTTGTAGACCTGACGCATCTGTATATCGCCACGCAGATTGGAGAGTTCGACGATCTCGGCATCGAAGCCCTCACGACCGGCAGACTCCTGGTTACTCCAGTTATTGGCCTGAGTCCCCAAGGAAGGAGTCATGATCTGGTGTGCCTTCGAACCTACCTTGAAACGGGCTGCCACGATCTTGTCGGCATCCAGCAACGGGTTAGCCAGCAAGATGGCACGTTTGCATTCCAATGCTTTCTTGGCATCGGCGATAGCCTGTTCGTCACCGTTATAGATGCCTTTGAAACCTTTCTTTTCGAGCCGTACCAGTTCGTTCAGCATCGGTTCGTATTTGGCGGCGTCGTAGCCTTTCTGCTTTTTCATATCGGCGAAAGCCAATTTGACAGCCTCGACGTTCAGCCATTCCAAATCGCTCTGAAGCGTGTACAGCTCCTGTACTTTCTCAACCAGTTCGAGATATTTGCGTATCTGTGTATTGAGATCTTTTTCGTTTGCGATCTGCTTTGCCACATTCGAATAGTAGGCTCCGTCCTTCAATCGGGCGATCGCATTATCCGCAGCCTGCTTTTCGACTGAGGCATCCGGGGTGATCAACCAGGTATCCAGGCCGTCCAGTACCGCACCCAGCATACCGATTTCTTCCGGATACTTGTTGTTCAATTCTTCCGCCACAAAGGTCGGAACCGTATTCAATGCCTGGAAAAACACACTTCCGCCACTTGAAGTATCATCGATACCGACTTCGGCTTCGAAACGGACATACTGGCCACCCACCGGGTATACCAACGTGCCGTTCGCATGGCAGAACACACCGTGTTTGTATTCCTTTCCAGCAATAACGATCTCATGATCGTATGCATTCGTGTTCATCTTGGGTTTTGCCCAACCGGCAACACCGTATTCATAAGGAACTTCGTCCAACCATACGGCTGTACCATCGGCTTTGATCAAACGGGCATTCGCCCATACAGCCTGGTCGTAATCCGTACCATCGGGACCACCGGCCGTTACAAGCACCAGCTTATCCACGCCTTTCAAGTCTACCACGAAAGGTTCGGCTTTCGCCTTATGCTTCATCCAGGTAGAAACGATCGGCATTCCGGATTTCTTCAGCTTTGCCTGTAATTCCGTTTTGGCTTTGACTGAAGCATCAATCCACGTTTCCGCCTTCTTCTGCTTGGGGCCGGCAGACACCATAACAGAAGAGGACAGAAAGAGTGATACTAATAAATAGTATTTGTTCATGTAATAAATTATAAGGTGTTTATTACTTATTATAACGCAGCTTTCGTGTTGGTGAAGCGCAAGCCGTCATTATCGTGGTAGCATGCCCATTCATCAACAATAGCACCTTCAGGACCAGCCATCATAAAGTGGAATGTTTCCAGTTTTTTCAGGCGAAGAACATCACCTACATTCTGTACGACGAAATTTTTGCTCTTGATCGCACCGTGGGTAGCGGGGATAGCAGGAGCGTTCGGAGTCTCGTCGCCTACTTCAGAGAAGTTGTAAACCCATCCCTTTTCTACCATCCAGGATTCATGTTTAGCCGGGAATTTGGTCTTTACATGCGCATGTTCGGGGATCATCTGTCCCGGAAGCAGGTAGATCGCGTGAGCGAAGTAGCCGTATTCAGGATCGTTGACCCAGAAAATACCACCCATACCCACGTTTTCAAAATCACCCAGACCGAAATCAGTCACCCACATGTCCTTAGCCATCAGTTCGGTGAAAGGAACACCGTAGAAAGCGAACATGTCTTTCATTGCTTCCATAGCAACATCCTGTTGGAACTTGCCGTCTTTGTAGAAATCGGCATTTGTGTACTTCTTTGAATACTTCATTTCTTTATTAATTTTACAGTTAGCATTGTTGTTACATTCATTCTTGCAGTCGTTTCCGCACTGTTCGGTGCATTGTCCTTCGCCTGCCGCTGCGCAACAGGTAGCCTCGCCAGTAGATGTTTTGCCGTTACATGCAGCCATCGAAAGCAGGAGGGCTCCCATAGCGGCCGATTTCATAAGATTCTTTTTCATTTTTTCTCTTGTTTATTTAGTTAGTAATATTTGTTCTGTACCTATTTCCTACCGGAGAAACTTTGTTTCCATAGGGTGAAACGACTGTTTCCATACGAGAAAACTTTTGTTTGATGCCTATGAAACGTTTACTCGATGGCGATCCCTTCTATTTCGATCAATAACTCATCCCGGCAAACGTCCGCCCACATATAAGATATGGGGATATTCAAATTATATCCTTCCAGCAGTTCGCGTGCCTCTTCATAGAAGGATTTCTCTTTCAGATAGACACGCAGCATTTTCAGTTTCGCCTTACCAATCAGCTGGCCGATGTTTTCCATCGTGATATGGAGCTGGCGTCCGAGCCCTACTCCAACCAGGCTTTCCTCCCCGCGGATAGCTGCCGTACCGGAAATATAAACGATCCGCCGGTCATCGAAAGTCATGCTTTTGGCCCGTTCGAACTTCGGAGTGGCTTTCTTCTGCTGGGCAGCTTCGAGGACCTGGTCCGAATAGGCGTGGGCGGCTATCTGCAATTTATTGTCGATCGGGGTGGCATAGCATTCGGAACGGGCGAACACGGCCGCATCCAAGTCGACCAATATGCCTCCCAAGTTGGCCCCGATACCGGTAGCAGCCGGATAACCGTTGCTCCAGTCCGTCTTTCCATAGAAATCGGCACGGGCGTTGTTGAACATCTGGTAATGCTGGTCCGGCCCGTCGAAGCGGGTGATCTGCTCGATGTAGTTCCACTGGCGAATGATGCAGTTTACGGGGAAGCCTTCCCGGCGCATCACCTCTCCCATCATGTGGAATACTTCGGCGGACTGCTGCTGGATACCGAAGTTTATCACATCCCCATGGAGGCCACCGGCAAAGAGGAAACGACCATCGGCATTTTCCAGTACGACATACGGGAAGCCGCCGTGACGGCGGAAGGTGATATGATCGTCTTCGTCCGCTTTGTAGCTATGGACTTCCAAGATAAGTCCGGCATTCAGAGGTGGCTGGGAAACATAACTCAATACCGGTTCATGATTCCCATAAAACTTACGGATTTTCTCACGCAGCATGATGCGACGGGAAACGTATTGTTCGTTGTCGTTCGGCATGCCGAAGAATGCCAAACGGAGAATCTGTTCGTCTTGAGGCAACTGTGCCAGCAGGGCGTCTACCATTTCACCGAAAGTAGCCAGTCCGGTCGTATAAATATTATAATGTATTTTATCGCAATAGTTCATAAAGAGTTCACATATTCGGTTAATGCTTCGATATCTTTCTCTGAAACTTTCTTCTCGATGCCGTGTTTATGGACACTGAACACTTCCTTCATGGTAGCGGCACGTCCGTCGAACAAATAAGGAGCCGTACGCCACACTTCACGCAAAGTCGGAGTATCCCAACCTTTTTCGAACTCTATATCCTCACCTATGCGGTGGTATTTCATATCCGTATAATAAACACCGCTATGGCATTCCCCGCATTTCAGCTTTTCGAAAACCTTTTGCCCTTCCTTTGCCAAATCAGACAGCTCGCCATTCACCAAGTAAGGACTGGGCACGGGACGAAGTGATTTCAAATAGGCATCCACACAAACAGCATCTTCTTCCGAAACTTCAAAAAACTGGATGAAGTTGAATCCTGCCCGCACAGCCCGTTCCGCATGTTCACGGATACCGGAAATCATGTTGGGAGGAGTCACATGGCTAAAGAGCATGCTCTTGCAGTTCTTGGAGTTGCCGACACCGTCGTTCATCAAGTCCCAGTTCATGCCATCCGTTCGTCCGTCTCCCGGATGGCAGCCATTACAACTCTGCCAATTCTGGAAGCAGTGCGAAGCATCGTTGAAGTAGCGTTCACCCTTGTTTTCAGCCGTTTCTTCACGTCCGGGATTCAGTTCGACAGACGTCACTTCGTTCGTATTGATATCCATGATGTTCAGGATATCGGCAAAGTAAGTCGGGATAATCAGCTTATCACCGTTCAGGATCATATTGCGAGGACCGTTCCCCTCCAGCGGGATACGTTCGCGGAGGCCATACAAGAAAGTCAGGTCGTAGTCCAACACCGCCTTATTGGGATAGTTCAGGAATTTCTCCAACATCGCCTTATGGTCAATCACGCTGACCTCGTGCGTTCCCGAATGGGAGATGAAAACAGACTCGTCGTTGCAGGCAATGCTCCAGATACCGGCCGCACCCCGTTCGGGTTCATCCACGACGATGGCTCCCAGGAACTCCTGCTTGTCGACATCGATCACGCTAAAAGCACTCGTGTTCATCCATCCCTGCTGCAATTGAGATGTAGGGACGGTGAAACGCCCCAAGTTGTGCGATACATATATATATTTGCCGTCGGGAGTTATACAGATTCCCCGAAGGGCATTGCTTCCGTTTGCCAACTGGATGTCCTTCACCTTCGTGAAGCCATCCATTTCGATGACGGATACACAGGCGGCCACATAATCGAGATCAGCCCGCTGTGCAGGAAGGAAGTTCGTGACGAACATATATTTGCCGTCCTTGCTGAACACGGCGGACTTCGGTTCGCGCAATACCTTCACCGTACGCATCACCTTCCGCGCAACCGGATCGATTTCGGAAATCGTGGTCTGGAACTGGTTACATACATATATATGCTTCTTGTCCGGACCGAACATCGGATGACATGCTCCCGAACCGGTCGGAATAGAAGCCTCCACCCTGCCCGATTCGAGCGAGAGGATCTGTAAATGGCCTGTCGTTCCGAATGTAGTCACATATGCCTTGTCGCCATCCAAAAGGATACCCGTAGGCGCTTCGTCCATCGGGAAAGAACGCAACAATGTCTTGCCATCAGGCGAAAAAACATCCACCCGCTTTACTCCTTTATCTGTCATCAGCAACTCACCTTTGGCGTTCGCCACGACATCTGTCGGGAAGAACGGTGGGTTGCCTGCTGAAGCAAAGGAGATGCAACAGCAGGCAAAACAAGCCACCAGTGAGTTTTTAAACATGTATTTTCGTGTGTTCATGGTATATTATATTTTTTTTGCTTTACTATATCCCAACTCAAGAGAAATCGTCTGGGCCACTTTCCTTATACAGTCTGCCGAAACACGTACGACCTCTTTCGACAGCCGGTCCTTAGGGCCTGAAATCCAAATTGCCCCGCAAGGATAACCCGTATAATTAAAGATAGGCGCTCCGATGCAAATCACACCGTTCAGTTCTTCCTCATTATCCATGGCATAACCCAATTTCCGGACCTTTTCAAGTTCCTCCAGATAAGCGTCACGTGTAGTAATAGTCCGGGCGTTGTAGCGTGTAAATTCCATATAAGACAAATATCGGTCCCGGACTGTATTCGGCAAATAAGCCATGATAGCCTTTCCCGGAGCCGAACAATGCAAATCGAAAGGTTTTCCCGGCGAGAGGATAAAACGGAACGTATGATGTCCCTGCGCCTGCTCGATAAAGATACCTTTCCGGTCCCCCAGCACGCCGAAGCATGCCGTCTCTTTCACTTGGTCTCGCAAATCGCGCAAACGAGGCAAAACAGTTTCCAGCAAATTGTGTTCATTCAACGATCTGAATCCCAAAGTTAGTAATTTACGGGATAACTTGTACCTTTTTGTGTCTTCATTATAGATCAAATAATCCAGACGAACCAACGTATTTAAAATACGGTAGGCCGTAGTCTGTGAAATATCAAGGGCGGACTTGATATCCTGAAGCGTCTCACCCTGGGTGTGAAGCGACAAGTACTCAAGTACAGCGATCCCTTTTTCGAGATTCGGAACCTTGTAGTTCTCTTCTGCTTTTTCCATATTTGGAATAACGCTTTCCATATTTGAAATATTGTTTCAGATTTGAATCAAATATAAAAGAGAGCGAATAAATGCAAGCAGGATGTTTGTAAAAATTAGTTAAGTATGTCGTAAAACACATTATAGTTGAAAGGTGAAAGTGAAAATGCAAATAGCAACGCGAAGCAACTTTCAACTCTTCTTGTAGCTGACGATGGCCAGTATGTTAAAGAACACTACGAACAGGTAGATGATCCCCCTATTGCCTACCGACATCAACCCATATACAAGCCAGGCGATACAGGTACCTGTCGTGAGCAGGATAAAACCAATAATCCAATAATGTTCCAATATGTCTGACACACGCATCAAAAGCAATATAAAAAAACAGGAGCGCAACAGCTACACTCCTGTTTTAATATCTTTTAGAGATAAACCAAATCTTACTTATCTATTGTACGGGCGGGAACACCTTCGAAAGTCATTTTAACAGGATTTATAAATCCGTTCTCATCGAAAGTCATCCGGTCGATACAAGTCACACGGTGGTCGCGAGTATTGTCGTTCAGCGGGCGGCGATGGTAGACGATATAATAATCTTCAGTATTCGGAACATGCAATACGGAATGATGCCCGGCTCCTCGCGCGATTGTCGAATCCTGCTGGAGAATCGTGGCGATACGATTGAAAGGTCCGAAAGGCGAATCGGCAATCGCATAAGCGACACAATAATCGGGACCTGTCCAGCCCCCTTCGCTCCACATAAAATAGTACTTCCCGTTCTTCTTGAACATGAACGGACCTTCCACATATTTATCCGGTGTCACTTCCTTGTAGACCGTCCCGTCTTCAAAAGGAACCAACCCGGTGAAATCGTCGTTCAGGCGAACGACATTGCAATGTCCCCAACCGCCGTAATACATATAGTAGCGGCCATCATCGTCACGGAAAACGAACTGGTCGATCGGCTGTGCCCCGTTTACGATCTCGTTGATAAGCGGTTTGCCTAACAGGTCCTTATACGGACCTTCCGGGCGGTCGCTGACGGCAACCCCGATTCCTCCTACTTCACCTTCATGCACGTCGTTGGCCCCGAAGAAAAAATAATATTTGCCATCCTTATGGATGATAGACGGCGCCCACATGGCTTTCTTCGCCCATTTCACGGCGGAGGTATCGAGCACAGATGAATGTTTCGTCCAGTTCACCAAATCCTTGGACGAAAAACAGTCAAAATAAGTCTGCTTCTCATACGCATCGCTCCAGGTCGGGAAAACCCAATAGGTATCACCATAAATGATCCCTTCCGGATCGGCATACCAGCCCTCGAATATCGGATTACCACTGGTCACGACATCAGCAACAGCCTTCTGTTGCTGTTTCGGCTGTCCGCACGAAACCAATGCGGCAGCACACAATAGCACATATAAACTTTTTTTCATTTATGAGTTAGATTTTTTCTGTTCCATATTCTTAGCCAACCCCCCTTCGGATGTTTCCTTATAGAGACTCGGCAGGTCGTTTCCGGTCTGACGCATCACTTCCACCACCTGGTCGAAACTTACACGGTGCTTGCCATCGGAGAAATTGGAGAAGGTGTTCGCATCCAGCGCACGGGCTGCCGCAAAGGCATTGCGTTCGATACAAGGAATCTGTACCAACCCGCAAACCGGGTCGCAAGTCAGTCCCAAGTGATGCTCCAGCCCCATCTCGGCCGCATACTCGATCTGTGCAGGCGTCCCCCCGAACAACTGGCTGGCCGCAGCAGCAGCCATCGCACAAGCCACACCGACCTCTCCCTGGCATCCTACCTCGGCCCCGGAAACGGATGCATTCGTACGGACCACATTACCGAACAACCCGGCTGTCGCCAACGCACGCAAGATACGGGAGTCACGGAAGTCGCGGGACTCTTTCAGATGGTAAAGCACAGCCGGCATGACACCACACGAACCGCAGGTCGGGGCCGTCACGATCTTGCCTCCGCAAGCGTTCTCCTCGGAAACGGCCAGAGCATACGCATAGACCATCCCACGGCTTTTGATACTGCTGCCGTAACCTTTGGCACGGATCATATAGTCGGATGCCTTACGCCGGATTCCCAGACCGCCGGGCAAGATGCCTTCGGCTTCGAGGCCGTTACGGACTGCTTGTTGCATCACTTCCCATACTTCGGCCAGATAGTCCCATATCTGCGGACCTTCGCACTGTTCGACATATTCCCAGTAGGAATGGCCGGTTTTTTCACACCAGGCCTGTATATCCTTGATAGTATGCATTTCGTAAACCTGGCCCTGCGTCAACTCGTTGTAGGTTTCGTTTGCCAACGTCCCTCCCCCGATACTGTAAATCGTCCAGTTATCCAGTTCCTCTCCGCTTTCGTCAAACGACTGGAAGAGGATGCCGTTCGGATGAAAAGGCAGGAACACCTTCGGTTCCCAAGTGATATTGGTCTTGGCCACCGGGCTCAACACTTCGAGAATTGCCGCATCCGTCATGTGGCCTTTGCCTGTAGCCGCCAGGCTCCCATAGAGCGTAACATTAAAACGTACGGCTCCCCGATTGCGTTCCAGAAACATCCGGGCAGCACGCATCGGCCCCATTGTGTGGCTACTGGACGGCCCGTGACCGATCCTGTATATTTGCTTGATCGATTCCATTGTTTTGAGATTTATGAGTTATCATTTGTAATTTATGATTTATAGTTTATGCATTGATGATAAATTATAAATCTTTTCACACTTTCAAAAATATATTCCGCTTATAAAGCAGCCACAAAATTACATAAATAATCAATGCGTTCGACGCTGCAATCAAAGCCGGATAATAATTTCCTGTATATTGTTCGAGGCCATGAAAAAGAGAAGTTCCTATACATCTGAAACTAATCACGTTAGCCAGCATATAGGCCACGATCGAATTCATGCCGTAGACTTTCAACCAAGTCAGGTTCTTCCGGTGTCCCTTATAATCGATCCAATAATAGAACAAGCCCATCAACAGGAAACAATAGCCACTGCTGACCAACACCATCGAGCTCGTCCATATCTTCTTGATCACCGGCAACTGCAAGCCCCACAGCCAGCCCAGCGCAACCATTATCACACCGATTCCTAACAGCCATTGCCATTTGTGCTTCCGGTCCATTCCGCTCTTCAAGATATGCCCGGCAAAAACTCCGGTCAGCACCGTCACGCCAAAGTTCAGGCTGCTTAATATCCAGGTATAACGATAAGATCCGGCAAATACGATCTGTCCGTTCTCCACAACAGCAGCATCGCGGAATCGTCCCAGGACCGTACGGTCCACCCATTCCGCCAGGTTACCGTCCGGCGTGTAGTTGCCACCTCCATAACCATCGACCGTAATAAATTGCATGGCTCCCCAATAGGCTAACAACAAGGCGACCGCCGTCCCGATCTGCACGGACAGACGCACATGCAGGAACAGCATTGCCGAAATCAGATAGCCCATCGCAATTGCCTGCAATGTGTTCGAATAAAGATAAATCCGATCCGGGTCCAATCCTAAAAGATTTCCCTGGCACATCATACCGAAGATCCAGAGCAAGGCCACCCGCTTGACGATACGACGGTAGACCGCCCATTTATCCGGCATCACTTTATATCGGGAAAGGGCGAACGGCATCGACACGCCCGCCATAAACATGAAGAGCGGCATCACCAAGTCCCACGAAGAGAACCCCTCCCACTGCACATGCGAGAAGCACCACAAAAAATCGTTATACCAAGGCGCATCTATCGCACGTCCGAGAGGATGCAGAACCCCTTCCAGCGCCACCAGACAAAACAAATCGAAGCCACGTAACACGTCGAGCGACTCCAGGCGTTGATAAGATGGTTTCATGATGATTTATGATTTATGATTTATGATTTATGATTTATGATTTATGATTTATGATTTATGATTTATGATTTATGATTTATGATTTGTATAAAAAAAGATTTCAGATTTATGTTTAATGTTATGTTTTCTGGTCATAAATCATAAATCTGAAATCACAAATTTCTTCACACTTTCAGGAAAATTCGTTGACGGTACAGGAAGTACAGGAATCCCCAGCAAACGGCAATGTAGCCGATCGAACTGGCTAAAGGCTGCGCGGCTTCCGGCATCCATCCGACAAGTCCGCCAAACAGGCCTTGGGATGTATAAGAGAAATCGATGAATTTTTGCGCCAAATAGATCGTAATCGAATTAACCCCGATCACCTGGAAGAAGAAAGTCCATTTCCGCCATCCCAACACATCGACAATGTAATAAAACAGGGCGAACATCCAAACCGAATAGGCTCCGACAACGCAGACAAACGAACTGCTCCACAGCTTTTTGTTGATCGGGAACACCAAACTCCACAACACCCCCACCAATAGTAACAGCACACCGGCCAACACCAAGCCTGCCACCTTCCGCTTGTCCGTCAATCCCTCTTTACGCAACTTGATAAACTCGCCCGTAAACATTCCCAACATAGCCGTCACAATCCCCGGTAACGTGGACAACAACCCTTCCGGGTCAAAAAATCCTTGATGCAAACGCCCCGGCAACAACAAACGATCCACATAGCCGACCCAGTTGCCTTCCAGCGTGAATGGTCCGACCTCCGCACCCGGCACAGGGATAAAAGCTATCCAAACCCAATAGCCGACCAAGATCGTCCCGGCTATCCACGCCCTGACTGAAGTCCGGAAATGCACGAACAGCAAGGCAGCAAACATCCATCCCAACCCAATACGCGCCAAGACGCTGGCGCAACGAAGGTTCGCAAAGTCAAACTGTAGCAATCCGTTATAGACACATCCCAGCAACACCAGCGTAATTCCTCTGCGGACAATCCTTTTATAGATATCCGACTCGCTCTTCCCCTGTTCGCGCTGCTTTTCCAACGAGAACGGAAACGAGATGCCGGCAATGAACAGAAACAGCGGAAAAATCGTGTCGTGGTGTGTCAACCCGTCCCACTCCACATGATCCATCTGTCCACCTATCGCCTGAAAAAAAGAATTCGGAAACAACGTTGCCAACGCAACGAAAAGAGAAGCCCCTCCCATAATAAAGAACATATCAAACCCCCTCAGGGCATCCAGCGACAGCAGTCGCCGGGACTGTTTTTGTTTTTCCATATTACATATACCTAAATTACTATTAGAGTTTATACAGAATAGGAAACGGGATTATTGAAAATCAGTATCCTAAAACCTTATTCGATATATTGTCTATTGAACATAAAAATCATTCACAATATGCAATGTGTTTCGTGCACGAGTCATAGCCGTATACAGCCATTGATAAGTAGCCACATTCGGTTCTCTGGCAATCCGCCTCGGAATATCTAAATAAACTTCTTCCCATTCCCCGCCTTGTGCTTTATGGCAAGTCAATACATAGCCAAAAACTGCACGAAGCGCATTCAGATAAGGGTCTGTTAACATCGCCTTTTTAAACGCTTCACTTTTTTGCCTGATCCCTTTTTCTTTCATTCGGATAAAGAAATCGATAAATAGTTCTTTCTGTTGCGTCTGCGTTAAATTGATCATCGAACCATATACAATATCTACTATCATCAACTGGGAATAGTTTTTACCCGTAAACAGTTCTTCAACTTCCACATAGACAAAAGTCAAGCCGGCTCTTTCTCTTCTCTTCCCAATATCTTTTATCTTGACCATATCCCCATTCATCAGACCAGAAATATAGTTATTCTGCGTAACAAGCAGCAAATCCCCTATCTCTATTTGTGGAGAATGAAAACCCAAAACAGGTCTGATGATATTAGTCAGCTCTGCACAAGCTTTGTTGGACTGTGTGAGCATAGTTACCGCATTATATCCTTTCTCCTTAACACCATTGATATAAGCGCCTAACAGATTATATTGGGATGGATACAAATGAATATGTTGATACCCACGCAAAGGGAATCTTCCCCACGTACATACCGGCGGATGCATATACAAGTTACGCATTTTTTGGGCCGACAAAATCAAATCGTTTTCGCTATTTTGACGTACGATTTCCGTCAACTCCATCTTTTCAACTGCTATCTTATACACTTCTCGAATATACTCGGAGGACAAAGCCGGGAAATTTTCTTGCAATATGGGAGATAATTGACAGACGTCACCGACGAAAATAAATTTTCCTTTGGGGTCAAAAGCCAACAAATCCGCCAATAACCGTCCGCTTCCAAAATAAGCTTGAGTCGCATTTTTATCCATGACATCCGAAATCATGGAAGATTCGTCTACAATATAATACCTCGACTCACCCGGATAATCTTCAACCGGCGTTAATAAAAAGTTCAACAACAGCTGTCCGGATTTATCCACTCCGCTCTTTTCACGTTGCTCCACCAAGTTTTCCATATTCTGATTCAAGTCATCAAACGTATAAATCAGACTATGTATCGTAGACGCAAGATGTCCTGTCACATTCGACAAGATCTTAGCAGCTCTGCCTGTCGAAGCCAATAAAGAGAAAGGCAGGTTACGCCGTTCCAGTTCCTTTATGAATACCTTCATCATAGTAGTCTTTCCGGTACCGGCATATCCACACAGGATAAATATTTTCGTCACCTTGTCGCGAATAAATCCGATCAAAGCCTCCAATACCTGCTGTTGACTACCTGTCAATACCAACTCCTTATTTTTCATTTTTTTAGGCTCCATACCTCCTGAATCGAATAAAATTAAAGAATACCTCTTTATGTCCCGATCCCTCTTCTCGAACAATCCTCTCCGATGTCGAAGCGACACAAACAAATCCTGCCTGTTGCAACCGACAGATCAACGCAAACGAAAAACACATCTCCCCCATCACATGAAACACATCGTGAAGCGGATCATATTGCGAAATAATATCACTTGCATATGCTGCCACCAACGCAGCGATATCACTTTCACTCGCTGTCGCCGGAACAACAGGAAAAGGCATGTCAACAATATCGTCACCATATTGCCGAGCTGCGTCCAATTGCCCAGCAGACCAAGCAGAAGTAGGATGGTTTGATAAATTTATAAACATCAGTCCTTTGCTTTTCCTCTTATCTGATTCATAAAATCCTCCATACGAGAGGGAGACTCTACATCTTCTCTGCATTTATATGATATTCCCATATTCTTTGCAGTATTTTTCAAGTTTTCATCTTCTGGCGCTAATGAGCAAATAAACGTAGTTGCAGATAATCCCAATACTGCTTCTTTTATTGCAGTTGCCTTATACACTGTTTCATTAAACATCCCTTGGCTCAAAATACCTGTTTTACATTCTATTACAAACAGTTTATTTCCGGAAACAAAAACTACATCCAAATCATTCTGATTTGTATTTTCCGTTCTTTTAATCAAGACACCTAATTTTATATCTTGTGGTGTTATATATCTTTTTATTTTATAATAAATATACTCTTCAAACCAACCCCCGGTTAAATACTCAATTTCGTTTCGTTTTAGAAAACCTTTTTCTGCAACACGAAAATCAACATTACTCAAAAATTCGTTAAGTCTTTCTATTCTAGGTCTCTTAGCTGTATGGATAGATGTTTCAATACTTGCAATAGCAATCCTTTTTTTATCCCGATAAGAGCGCAGCAGATTCATAACCTCATAATCTAACGAACCTTTCACAAATCTCTCGAAAAAATAATCGCAATAAGCTTCATCTGTGCTTACTGCTTTTTCCATAAAGGATACATTATAATTAGAGAGATACTCTTGTATCGTTAATCTATACATTAAAGGTATCGAAGTATTTCGAGAAGGTTCTAATATAACATTTTTGGGATAAGGAATATAACAAAACGAACTATTGAAACTTTCAAAAACATGCTGAACCAATAAACTCATGTATTTTGTTCCGCCAGTCAGATTTACGATATAAAATTGCTCTGACGAAAGTTTTTCCTTTAACATAGATTCCATATCTTCCCATCTTTCCTCACCTCCTTCCGGAAAAAGAATGGATTCCACTGAAATATCAGCAAAACCCAATGACTGGACAATCCATCCAATCCTTTCGCTAAATTTTTGAGATGCAATGAATAACAAAGAATCTCCCGGCTGAAAGATTTCTTTAATAAACAGATAATTAGGAATTGTCTGTTCCGATATGATATTTACTATTACTCGACTCATAATTCATTCTTTTATTGATAATTTCACAAACCCTAAAATATCTCCATCCTTATCCAATCGACGCGATTTAGGGAAGTCATACTCTTCATACCGGTTATTGTTTGGACGTGAAGCTGACACCACTTCATTAAAATTACTCAATTCTTCACTCCATCCTCCCGTTATAAAGCGCCATCCAACTCCATATCCGATACGCAATACACACTCTTTCCCTTTCCGGCACTGTTTGATTTCCTCCAATATTAATTGCATATTTTCAATATATTCATCCGCTCCGGAATAACGATCTGTCAAATCGGTCCAAATATCTATTTCACTCGAAACCAACGATTCCGAATATGTATTTATCAACATAAACAAAGAGGTCAACGACTCCATCTCTTGCGGCAAAATAGCAATATCTCCCGGTTGTCGATCTTTTGCCCATCGATAATAAGCATTGGCAATCTTCATTTGGAAAGTTGTACTATTTTCAATACCTATTGCCTCTACTATTTGAGTTTTTGAATTATCCATCAAATCCTCTTTCTTTCTGATATTCAGATTTACCATACGGATTGCAATTCCGCAATCATCCTCGAAATAAGCGTCGCCAACCTGTAAAAATCGAAAAACGTCATTATTCGGATCCCTTCCGAAAAAATCTTTTTCTATCTGTTTGGCATTTACTTTATTATTTCTGTCTTTTACCTTGCTTTCCAAAGGTTTTCCTTTTGCCAAAGTCGATAGGACAGCCGTCCGAATAGCTCCTTTAATAGAGCTACCTGGAATATAATACAACCCCATGCCATTATGCAAACATTCTTTTAACGTATCAGAAGTTTTCACTTCTGCAAAGTTGGTAATGACACGTAAAGCGTAATCATCCGGTTGTGCATTCTTACTATGGCGTCTGACAAAACCTGCTACCGTATCATTCCTGTTCTCGATCGAAAGCAACCAGTCATCCAAATGTTCTTCTCCTACCAATACCAATATTTTCCTCAGATCTATCACATAGATAAACGAATTTTCATTCTCTTGATAGACAACAAAATCTGCATTATTCTGCAGGAAATTGCCATTCCCTATATGAATCGGCGTAAGTGTTTTCAATTCTATCCGGCTCATAATACAGTCGTTTTTACAGATACAACAAAAGGTTTCCCGCTACGAAAAACAGGATGCATCCGCTCATCATTCCAATCCGGTTTCAAATCCACCACTTTTCCTTTCAAAGAACCGGTCGTATAAAAGACAGAACCTACATTAAACATATAAACCGACTTTTTCCTTAAATGCCTGAAATCGGAATCCTGGCTACCAGACATATACCCTCCTCGCTGCAATAATTCATAACGTGAATGCTCCAAATCCAAAAGCCGAAGATCTTCTTCGGTCGGGATAAAAAGAGATAACAGCAAAGTTGAATCGGGCGATTCAACCTCTGGTATAGATAATACTGCGGTTTCCACCTCAAATTTCCCACCACCGACATTCCGATCTGTTCCCAAACCACTTTCTCCCAGTCGTTCGAATAGCCGAAACACATCCTTCTTTTTGTCTGTAGGAACATCCAACAAACAATACAATCCGGAATTTGCTCCAAAATAAGTCCATTCAAAGAAAAATGGTTCAGCATCCTTTCCATCCTCACGCGAAACGGAAACCCGTTGGTTCACTTGCGATTTATAGGGTATTATAAACTTCGCTTCCGGAAAATCAGACGGCAAAAGGAAAGCACCTTTCAATTGCCAATTCCGAATCGTAAGTTTTTTTCCTGCGATCAGTTCATTCCATAAGCCAATTTCCACAAACCGCAATTTCTTCAGTTTTTTCCTAACCACATATTCATCTGCATCAACTACCTCTACATTGATTTTACCATAAGGTTTAGGAAGAAAATAACGATCTCCGATAAACGGGAAAGCCGAACTCACAACAAAAGACTCCAGAAAAGACATCAAGTCATCCCCTTCAGCCACTTGCATCTTTAGCGCAGCCAAAGCAGCCGACAAAGTATCGCTATGCAAATCAGAAGAAGAAAAATCATAATTTTCTTTTCCCGTTCCAATATGCAAAGGAGTCATATTCTTAAATTTGACAAGCGTATAGGTAGCCATGTTCAATATGTTTCAGTTCGACCATCTTGCGAATCCAATCTGATCTCAACTTGTCCATAACCACGAGATCCATGTCCTCCCAAATAATCATCTTGAAGCAGACGAATCGCCAACTGCAATGTTTCTTTCAACCGTTGTTCGTTTTCTCCTTCAAAAATATTCAAGACCATATTCAACTTAAACTGCGCACCTGCCGGAACCCGTTCAAAAGTACGCGGGTTAGCCTTTGCCGTTATTCGGTCTATAGCCACTTCCGTTTTACTCTCCGTATAGGGCAAATCTGTATTGTCGAACATTTCCGGTTTACTCAAATCCAATTCCGCATCTCTCACGATTAGACGCGACGGACGATTATCACTATTTCCAGTCGCCACGCCAAACAATTCTCCGGAAAGAGACTTCGGATCATTGCTGGCTTTACCATCCGAGATACATCCTTTGGCAATCTCAACCAATGCTCTCATCTTTCCTTTCAAGGAACTACCCGGAATGTATGGCACGTTATTGATTGGATTACGGACGACAAACTTATCCGGTCCTCCGATATTCAAAGCGGCATTTGTTCCACCTATATGCAAACCCGTCTTTAAAGTGATTGTTCCCGTATATATTATTTTCTTTACTAATTTAATTGCTGCCATGATTTTTTATTTTAAAACATTAAACATAAGATTAATCTTTCCCACCATACGCTTTATGATATGCCAATATAGCTTCAATGAATCCACAAAAATTCTGATAACTTTTTTGATCTGAAACATCCACAGAACATCTATCGAATATCTTCTTGAATAACTTCAAACCTTCATTCTTATCATCGCGTCCCAAAGCATAAGCGACCTTGGGTTTCAATAAATAAAAAGAGGATTTCTCTTTTTCAAAAACACCCATCTGTACTCTTTTTATCTCTCCATAGATACTTCTGATCTTCGAATTTGTCAAACCATTCTTAGCCATAAATTTACCGGCTGTTTCCGCATACTTCACCAATGATTCGGTAGCTTCCTTTGTTATCCAAGAACTTTGGTATTCCAATTTATTAAAAACCTCATCTGCAGTTTCTTTTGTTCCATTTTGATTATTATTTCTGAAATTCGTACTCCGTGCCTGAGGCCAATTATTCTCTTGATTTCTATTATTAAAAGCCATATTCTTTTTATTTTTAAGTTATTCTTTATCTTTCCTATATTCCAGCTCTGCCCAACGGGCTGCAAAAGCCCACAACTCCAAAGCATGGTAATTTGTAATTACCGGCTCTGCGTTCAATGTATTCCTACCTTTGTCACAGACTTCACAAATACAATTATCAATCAAAGCCTTGACATCCGTATGGCTTCGCTCTTTCATCCGGCTCAGATCATATGTCAGCATCCAATATGTTTTAGGAGTCGTTATGATATGTCCTACAAGCCCTGCATTTGCATGATGGTTCATCAACTTTGATAAAAATGACTTCGGTATTTTTCCCATTTGCAACATCTCACAAAGCTTGTCTTTCAACTTTTTTACCTGTGGATACTCCAAATTCCAATTCAATGGCATATCCATAAACGAGATGGAGTTCTTTTCTGCAACAAGATCCTCTGTATGCACAATATGCAATTTCGCAGCACTTTCTTCTACCGCACTTTCTTCCGCTCCTTTCATAATCGGGAATTTTGGAGGCACGATAGCCACACCTCCGGATAATGAGAATAGTGTATTATGACAAGTAAACTCCCTAAAATCATTCCGGATCCGTTCTGCTAATTGGATTGTCACATCCCAACTTCCCACGATAAAGACATCATCACCACCACTATATATGATAAATGATTTCCTCGGATCCGTTTCTCTCCAAATCGTATTCAAATAGCCGGAAAAAAAGAAATCGAAAGAACGACTCAATGCTGCAAACCGCGACAACGTAGCACGTTCCGGAGCTATTCCTTGCTGAAAAATATGGCCCAAATTGTCCACATCCATCCGAAGGATTCCCATGCGGGAAAAACTATTGTTTTCACACATATCCTCAAAAGTCGGGACTTTCTGCTTATCGGTTTCATTGCCTCCATAAAATTCGAGGCTATAAATATTATTTATTCCGTCCATTGTACGAAGGAAATCACAATTACCCTCTTTCCCGTTCAAGGTAATGACAGATACTTTATCAGCAGACGCACACAACTTTTCTTTCATCCCAGAAAGATCAATGTCATTAAGAAAATAATAGGTAAAGCCCAAATCAGCCGGAGCAATCCGGACTTTATCTCTCCAATAGGGAAGTTCATCCCCTTCCTTCACAACTATCAGATTCGTATCCCGTAACTTTTTTCCGATCTCTATTTGTTCATACGTCGTTTTTTTCAGATTTAATTTGTCTTTCTCAATAATCTTTTCCTCTTGTAAAAGTTCCTCACCGGTGATACTGTCACGTTTTGCGTCTCCTCCACGTTGGGAAGGATTGAAAAAGATCTCATAATCAGACAATATGCGAGAAGCGAACTTTGCCGATTTTTTCTGTTCGCGCTTCGTGAACAACCTTCCCCAAACACTGCCTAAATCCTCTCCCGCCTGTTTATGCATCAGCGCTTCTTTAGACAATCCGATGCTATCAATCGCCACAAACAAAGCCGTACCGTATGTGTCAAAGAAATGCACTTCAATCGTCTCTTCCGCTTTTTTCAATTGCTTTTTGACAAAAGGTGTATTGGGAGCCAACAAATAGAAACCACCACCTGAATTATAAATTACGTTCGCCTGAAACAAGCGAAGCTCTTTCAACAAATAACGGACCACCGCATCCGACAATATCCTCAAATAGAAAGAACGTCCTTTCAAGTTCTTACTGGCATATTTGGACACGATTTGATAAATATAAGACTGTATGCCACTAAAATCTGCACCAATCAATAGAAAAGGTTCTTTTTCCGTACTTCCACTTTGCTGAAAGTCATATAGGCAAATAGCCAATGCTGCCGTTGTTTTCAGATGGTCATACAAAGAGACATCGGAAAAATTGATTGTACTGGCCGGTATACAACTCGTATATTTCAATAACAAGCTCAATAATGTCTCAGAAAAAGCCCGATAGGTATTGGCCTGGATAAACTTGAACTCATTTTCGAATTTTTCCCACAAAGACTCATAATCCGGAACCCTGCTAAAATCTTTTTTGGGGAAACTTTCTTTCGACAAATCCATTTCCCGGACCGGCAGATGATACCAATCGTTTCCGTCTGGAGAACCAATCGTCTGCAAGACCGAAACCATCCGCTTCCGCTTAAACGAATCCCAACCGTTTTCCGTCTCGTCTTGCTCGTCTTTCAAAGCCTCTTCCGAACTGCGATCCATACCGGAAGAAAGGCAATCCGCCTCTTTTATAATACGCCCAGCTTCTGAAAGTTGTCTTTCCTGCAAATGATGCCCGGCAGCCAAATAGATCAAACTATCTTTACCGGAAATCAAACTGTCAGAATTACCAGACAGCAAATTTTTAAACACAGAAGAGAATTTCTCTATGAACTGAACCGTCCATAATACATGCTTATGACTATGCCTACCTGCAGCAACAGTAGGACAAAATGTCGTTTCATCCTTGCCATGCGCTTTCAAGTAGCGACTTGACCGGACGCTGCCTGTATCCGCCCTCTGGTAGAACTTCCCTATATCGTGCAGCAAGGCCGCCAAATAAATGCGTTCTCTACTATTTTCCATGATTTATTAGACTAAGAATAATATTTGTCTCAAATATAATAGATAAAAAAAGGAAAGTCAATCTTTTCGAGGAAAATATGTTCGCAAAATTCCATTTCCAAGGCTTACCCCCTTTCCCAACCCGATGCCGTCGGGGAGGGAAAGGTTGGATTTGAAGCGTATGTTGAAAGCTGTCATACGCACACCTTTGTATCTGATGAGATAAGGATCATAGGCTTCCAGGATTTTGCAAACGACACGGTCTTCAAAATAAATGCCCATCCCCTTCGCAAACGAAAGAATATTGCCAGTCAGTTTCTGTTCGAGGAAAGCATAACGGTCGGCAAGGCTTTCCATGCTTTGGAATGCATGATAGTTTTCTTCGTTGAATGGCAACCAGCCGGTCAGCCGGTAGGTGAACAGGGTGTCCCACAACTGCACCAGCACTTGGCGGGGCTTTATCGAATCGATCTTCATATCGACCATCCGATCGCCGATCCGGAAACAAAAATCGCCTGAGGAAAACAGTTCGCCGATCGCCTCTGTCCCTTCTTCCAAACAGACGATAGCCGCCTGCCCTCCCAAGCATTTATATTGGATCAACGGGTAGGAATAACGGAAACCATCGCCAACATGGTTGTGGAACAAGACTGAAGCCGTTTCCTGTAATTTATCCAACACCGCTCCCCGGAACATCTCGATCTCAAAAGGCCGTAATTCGTTTCGGAACCGGACACAGAGGATCTTTATCTTTTTCATCTTTTCAATTGTTGTTTTTTATATTTACTACTACCACCACTATACTCGTCCCAAGTACTTCATTTGCCTACAACCAAATAGAGTTTCCCCCGGTTGGAGTTGAAAGTTATCATGTTCACTTTTTTCAAAAACCGCCCGAAATGCGGGATCTGCCCGGACGGGAGCTTCGTGCGACTCTGCTTCTGCAAGACTTCGTAAATCTCGCCAGCAGACATTCTCGTGCCCTCCTCACGGTTGACGGCCGGACGGAAAAATCGGAAGAAGAGATCTTCGTACAATGGACACTGTTGGAACTCCTCGTTCGCTTGCATCTGCCTCTGCTCCTCTTCGGGCATAAGCCAATAACGCTCCCCTTTGTCCAACGCCGCGACGGCTTGCGCGTAAAGCTGGTCGTATTCGACCGGTTGCGTATTGTCGATCCGGCCTTTCACTTCGATACAGATGAAACGGCGGCTTCCGGACGGGTCACTCAGCAGATCCGTATGGTTGCTGGTCGCGATGAAAGAGGCGTAGCGACGGACGGCTTCCACTTGGGTAGCATACGGTTTGCGCAGGTTCACGATCGGTTTCTGCAACAGGTGCTTCAGGAATCCTTGGTGCTTTTCGCTGACCTGGTCGAACTCGTCGATGTTGATCAGGCAGAAACGGGTCAGGTATAGCTCGGCATCCCGCCGTTTGCCGAAGTCGATGCTGTCCGTATAATAGGCACTCAGTCCGGGTGGAAGCAGGTTCAGGCAGAACGTGGACTTCCCGCACCCCTGCCCGCCAACCAGCAGGGGCGAAACGCTGTTGCCGTGCCTCCGGTCCCGGCCTTGCCAATGGGCGACCATCGAAAGAAACCAGATGTAGAACAGATGTTCCCAATGAGGATTATCGCAAGGTATGCGGGAGGCAAGCGGACGGATGCGGTCTTTCCCATCCCAGTCAGGCAGCCGGAAAAGGTAGTCTTCAACCGGGGCGTAGTCGCGAATACGATCCGAATGAATATACCGGCGCACATCACGGTCCCACAGTTGCAACCCTTCTTTTTGCGCGTTCAAGGCGACGCTGTTCATCACCCGTTCGGTCACAGGCCGGTAGTCGAAACAGAATGTGTTCCGCTCGCGATACTCCACCCCGCCGGTCATCGTGTTGAACCGGAAGTCGTAGCGCCTGCCCATAAACTCTTCCGTTTTCAACGCCTGTAGCTGTTCGGGGTTGCTCAGCGCATGCAGCCCGAAGCCTTTTTCCGACAGGTAGGCGTGCCCGATCGTCTCGCGCACTTCGACTTCCGCGAGCAAGTTTCTAAAATAGAGCAATGTCCATTTCACGCATTCCTCCTCCTCGATGCCCGCCCCGAAACAAAGTTTGCCGATATGGACCAGCACGGGCTTGAAATCCGGCTTGTCACCCAACTCACCATACTTTTCCACGGCCTGTTCCAAAGCCAGTTCATACTGCACGGACAGGTAACGGTAACGCTCGGAAAGAGACCTCACAGCGTTTTCAGGCGGGACCAGCTTGTCATACTTTTCTTGATAGAAGCTTTCTTCAGGCATTTCCGCTGGCTGCTCGATATGGATGGTCAACGCAGCGGGATTATAATACACATCCTCGTCAAAACTCATCCTGCACCCCCGTTCCAGCATCGGCTCCTTCAGTTCCACCGGGTAAGAGAGGCGCGGTTCGTAGGTCTTGAGCGCGTGGCGGTAGGCGTGCGCGTGAAACAACTCCGCCTCCCTCCGCAAGCGCGGCAACGAACCGTCGGGGCGTGTATAAGGTATCACGAACTTCACGCTCCGGCCACTCGACCCGACCATCGCGAACAGCGTCTGCGGGTATCCGGCAATCTTCCGGCGCAAAGACTCCGCTTCCGCCTTACCGTCCAGCCGGTTTACTTCCAGCAAGACCCATCCGTTATATTCTTTCATCACGTCCTTACGAAATGTTCCGGCAAACAACAGTTGCGGCAGTTTTTGCGTGAATGTATAACGGCAGTTCGGCTGAGCGCACCGTAGCCTCTCCCTGAACCGCCCGACCTCCTCCTTCGTCTTTTCACTTTTGACCAATTCGACGACCGCTTCCATCTCCAGCGCCCGTTGCGCCAACTGTTTCTGATATATTTTTTGCTTTGTGACTTTCATTGCTTGCATAATTAGGTTTCCCGGATTCGATAAAAAGTTTCACTTTGTTTCCCTTAGGCGAAACTAAAGTTTCATGCAGAGGGAACAAAAGTTTCCCGCAAGTGAAACTTTAGTTTCATGCCTATAAAACTAACAGTAACCACCCTACCATTCATAATCGAGCTGATAGCTGTCGAAAACAAGTTCGTTTGCAATACCGAATTTCCGGAACACGCCTTCCACATACACTTGGTCTTCCGGCCTGAAACAACGTTGCTTCCGCATCAAACGATAAAAATGAGTTTTCCCGAAATGGCTTAGCATACAATATCTTACGTCCTTTACCGTCCGGTAAGGCAAGCGGTCCCAAACGCCCGTCATGCCGTATGCATATTTGAGCACATGACAAGCCTTGAATTGCCCGCATCCTTCATCGGAAGAGATGGATAACGGATTGACGACACATACAACGAAACGTTCTCCCGACACGCATTCCGCCACCTGATAGCGTAAGCACTCGCCTGCCCGGCGGCAATCGCTTTTATAACACAATGCAAACCGGGAAGGAACTTGAACGGATTCATTTTTTCCCAACATAGCTTTCTTTTTTAGATTTCTATAAATATAAGCATTTCAGAAGTCAAAAACAAACTTTTCAAAACAATATCATCAAAAAAGTGATAGTAAATCATATTTTTCGTATTTATACAATTTACTACAACAACCATCACAATTCATTATTATTCAATCCATATAGTACTTATAGTGACAGCAGTGTCAGTAAATGGATATTTCATCTATTATGAAGGGAGTTTTTTAATCCTTGTTCTACTGGAATAACCTTTCTAACTACTCCGTCTTTAGAAACATAGCGTAAAGTTTTTCTTTGTCTTAATCCTTGTTCTACTGGAATAACCTTTCTAACGGGCTTACCAATATCGAACAATTTACTACTACGGAGTCTTAATCCTTGTTCTACTGGAATAACCTTTCTAACCAGCTGCATAAGTAAACTTGGGCATTTTGTTTACTTGTCTTAATCCTTGTTCTACTGGAATAACCTTTCTAACAGGAACGAAAAGCGGTTATGCCGCATGTGAAAGAGCTTGTCTTAATCCTTGTTCTACTGGAATAACCTTTCTAACAAGAACGTACAGGTCGTAATGGCAGCCCTTATCTCAAGTCTTAATCCTTGTTCTACTGGAATAACCTTTCTAACGAAAAAGAATTGAAGGAGTAGAAATAACTACTAAGTGTCTTAATCCTTGTTCTACTGGAATAACCTTTCTAACACATATTGGAGATAGATATACCGTTATCCTTGCCGTTGGTCTTAATCCTTGTTCTACTGGAATAACCTTTCTAACTCCTTATCTCAATGCGTTTGTTACCATTGCTAGTCCTGTCAGTCTTAATCCTTGTTCTACTGGAATAACCTTTCTAACTAGAATATATAGTATTCTTCATATGGATCTTTGTCTTAATCCTTGTTCTACTGGAATAACCTTTCTAACTATACGCCGTTGGTAGTATAATGGTTAAATATCGCAACATAGTCTTAATCCTTGTTCTACTGGAATAACCTTTCTAACACATCACAGCACAGCCAGAGAACGATCCATTTGCTGAAGGTCTTAATCCTTGTTCTACTGGAATAACCTTTCTAACAGTTCGGTAAAACATTCAATTATGTAATGTTTATTACGTCTTAATCCTTGTTCTACTGGAATAACCTTTCTAACATATAGCGTATCATAAACAATTAAACAATTAAACAACTGTCTTAATCCTTGTTCTACTGGAATAACCTTTCTAACTTTTTCAACCGCTGAGACATTGGAGACTAAAAAAAGTGCGTCTTAATCCTTGTTCTACTGGAATAACCTTTCTAACTTCTATTATTCGAATGATTACGGCGGCTTTTGTTTTAGTCTTAATCCTTGTTCTACTGGAATAACCTTTCTAACAAAGGTAGCAGCCCTCGCTAAGGATAAAAAACGCCTGGTGGTCTTAATCCTTGTTCTACTGGAATAACCTTTCTAACTAAATATTAAAGAATTAGAAACCCTAATCCCAGAGTAAGTCTTAATCCTTGTTCTACTGGAATAACCTTTCTAACCTTTGTTAAGTTTTCCCTATACTCTAAAGTATATAAGGTCTTAATCCTTGTTCTACTGGAATAACCTTTCTAACCATAGTTATGTAATGACTACTGTCATTACTAATATTGATGTCTTAATCCTTGTTCTACTGGAATAACCTTTCTAACTATGGAGAAGATAGAGAGAAAGTTTGACGGTATTACTGTCTTAATCCTTGTTCTACTGGAATAACCTTTCTAACCTCTAATTTGGTAGGTGCGGTTAAGTTGTACAACGCTTTGTCTTAATCCTTGTTCTACTGGAATAACCTTTCTAACTTGTTAAGTTTTCCCTATACTCTAAGGATAGCAAAGTAGAGTCTTAATCCTTGTTCTACTGGAATAACCTTTCTAACCCGTATCAAAACGCAAGGACACTATGCCGTTATGTGTGTCTTAATCCTTGTTCTACTGGAATAACCTTTCTAACATAGTGTAGCAGACGGAAAATATAATAACAACATAGTAGTCTTAATCCTTGTTCTACTGGAATAACCTTTCTAACTCCTGACAACGCTATTTGGGTATCTAAAGAAGAATATCGTCTTAATCCTTGTTCTACTGGAATAACCTTTCTAACAGCAAAAAAACCAACTTACTATCCATCAACACCTTGTTCCACTTTTTCACATAAGCCACTTTCGTTTTCACAAAAATTAGCTTTATTTCAAACAGATGCAAAGATAGTAATAATATTAATATATCAAAGAACTCAAAGGAAATATTTCCAAAGGTGAATCAACTATCAGTAAACGAACAGCTTTCGTCAGAAAAACAAGGTATTCTTGTTGTGCATGATGATATCCAATTCGATCTTCTGTCCAATCACCTTCATCGAACGTAAATAATCTGCCGATATCGGAACGATCAATATGCTATCATTATTTTCATATGCCGCCTGAACTTCTGCCAAATCTTTCCGTATGCTGTCATATTCCGACATCGACAAGTCCGCCAAAAAGATTGATCGTTGGACACGCATACACCCTTTCCTCTGCAAGTATTTGACGACTTGATGGCGCACTTTATTACTCTCTATATCATACATCACAAAAAACAACATATTGGAAGCCGGTCTGTTTACTCGATTTACAATTCCTAAAACTTTTTTGATGCGTTCATCCAAAGAGGACAAGTCCTCCGCATGGCCATCCAAACGATTCGGGACGGCCGATCCGGATATGCCTGCATGAATGAACTTTTGCATCTTCTCGACAAAAGTCAATGCCTTACGAGGTTTCTTTGCCATCTTGATTTCCGGTTATCGATCATTTATGAATCCAGTTATCAAATTGGCCATCAATTGGTTCAAATCGGCATTCGTCCCCGTGCGAGGCGATTGCACGACCGAGAAACCTCTCTTCCCGTAAAAGAGGTTCACCTCAGCCTGCTTCATTCCCATTTTAAACCGGATCTTTTTACCATATTGGATATTAATCACTTCGGCAATGGTAACACCAGCCTGCTCAACATAGGGTTTCAAGGCTGCCATCATCTCTTCCAATTCCTGCGGGACAAATACTGGTTGCCGCTCTTTCTTCGCCTTCGGGTTGAGTAGCTGCTTGATCCGATCCATCGCCTCCTTGTCCGGATCGGACAGCCCCCGCTCTCTCGGGACGGAAGATGCTTCATAGGCTTTCACGATCTTCTCCTGTTCTCGCTTTTGCTCGAACAAGGCATAAGGATTGTCGAGATCGACAAATGCACTCATATTGACCGCCAAAGCATCCGGATTGTAATAAGCATCCGGATCCACACTAATGAAACAAGCACGTGTCACATCGCTTGTCCGCGCATCTATCACTTGCTGCAATTCGTATTGTTGGCTGAATTGCAACAAAAAAGCTTTGTAGAACACCGAATACAGACCGCTGTCATAACAACGTTCCTTTAATTTGAAAAAGACCTTCAATCCATCTTCTCCCGGAGAAAGGAACGACAGGACTACCCGCTCGTCCTTTTCGATCCGCCTGCGTAACTCGGAAACAGAAAGCCCTTTGTCTGACAAATGATCAATGTCCATAATAAAATATTCGGTATAAGCGAAGTTTTCCGTTCGCCGATAAGGCGGATTGAACATCCCGCAAACGATATAAGGCAATCGACGTTTCAGCAGACCGTATTGCTTGCCGTCTATCTCACGTGCGACCCGAAGCTGGCGGATGGCGGAAGAAATCACCGGACGAGGATTACGCAGCGAGTCGTGTAAATATTTCACCGTCACTTTACGCAACGAGTCCGCTCTATTTGTTATGTTGGCCCCTGTCGAAATCATACCTAAATATATTTTTTCCATTTTTGTGCCAAATCCTGAGCATACAACGAGAGTTGCGTCAAACGGCTCCGGGAAACCCCTTTCACCATTATAATCTCGTTCAAATAGTCATTCAACGACTGGATGAGCACCCGGCGTCCCAAGGCTTCAAGCCAGCAGGAGCCATCTTCGCGAACAGAATAATACTCATCAGTCACCACATCCTGCATCAACAAAGAACACACGACATAATCCACCCATACACGGTATAATTCAATCACATCATATACCAAGACCGGACGATTGTAATCGTCTCGGTGCATGACCCCGACATACGGGTCGATACCGGCTTTTATCAAAGCGCCTTCGATCTTTCCGTATAACAGGCCATATCCATAATTAAACAAAGCATTGGCCACATCCGTTGCCGGATGTTGGCTTCTTGCTTCAAAACGATATTTTTCGGGAAGAAGCAAATTCAAGGCCTTGAAATAGATTTTAGAAGAAAGCCCTTCCCAGCCTCGTAAGGTCGGCGCCACATCTGAAACGATCTCGCCATCAATGCCCTGCACCTTTGTACGGTAATCTTCCAAACGGTTGACCGACTTGTTCACCTCTTTCTCTATTTCGGCAGCACGCGGGATCATCATCAGCAACAAGGCCTGCTGGTTTTCGATCTTCCTAGAAATAACATCTTTGATCCAAAACACGGCATCTTTGGAAAAAGTAAAACTCAATTGCCCTTTCCTGATCAACGAAACGGAACCGTATTTCGGACTCCAGATCCTCCCAAGCGGCTGCCCACTCTTATCCATAAACAACACTTCGATTTCCCGCTCAATCGCGAGTAGCACTGCATCACTTGTGATTTGCGCTCCACGACCGATCTGGATAGAAGTAATACCTTCAGACGGAATACGTTGTTTCTCATCTTTCGTAAGAATGACAAAGCCCTCGTTATCACGACTCAATGATGTTCCAAATGTATTCAGCACCAACTCCATAACTGTTTCTTCAATATTAAAATAAGGTAATCGTTTACAAACATAAGAATATTTCTTGCAAAACTTGAATATATAAAGAAATATCTGCTCGTAAAGATTATATAAGAGGCAGATTTTTACTTGAAGATGTATCCGATCACCGTACCAGCGGTTGCCACTTCATATAAGTGCCGGTCCGCCACAACCACTCCATCAGGCCGAAGCGGAAACCTTTCAACCAATAATGACTAATCGCGATCTGCACACCCGTACAAACAAGACAAACCAATACGCTAATAAATCCCCAGTATCACATATATCAGCAAAATATCCACCCGGACAATCCATATTTTCAGATTTGATTTTTATTCGTTTTCTTCCGGGAACAAAATTACAGGGCATCACTCGAACAGAAGGAATACAAATTACGGTTTTGTGGATATTTTTTACTGTAGAACGGCTCTTGGTTCGGAATGAATCACATAGTGACCTGTTTTAGGATTCAAGAGAAACAAGATTGTAAATTAATTCGTATGTTTGCAGCCGTAACCTAAAAAATAAAGACAATGACAGTAATCATTTTAATAGCAGTGATCGTGATCCTGGCAATCTGGATCGTTTCTTTGTATAATTCGTTAGTGAAATTGCGCAACAACCGCGAGAACGCATTTGCCGACATCGACGTACAGCTCAAACAACGCCATGACCTTATCCCACAGTTGGTCGAAACGGTCAAAGGCTATGCCACACACGAGAAAGAGACCTTGGAACGCGTCATTAACGCCCGTAACGGGGCGATCAGCGCCAAAACGATCGACGACAAGATCATGGCCGAAAACGCCCTGACTTCCGCTCTTGCCGGACTGAAGATTACGCTCGAAGCCTATCCCGATCTGAAAGCCAACCAGAACTTTTTGCAGTTGCAGGAAGAAATTTCCGACCTGGAAAACAAACTGGCCGCCGTACGCCGTTATTTCAATTCGGCTACGAAAGAGTTGAACAACGCAGTCGAGACATTCCCATCCAACCTGATCGCCGGCATGTTCGGTTTCAAGAAGGAAGTGATGTTCGACCTGGGCGAACAACGCGCAACACTCGAAGAAGCACCTAAAATCAAGTTCTAAGGATGCAATACGTCGGTATACAAACCCAACAGAGCAGGAACAATTTCCGTTCCTTGCTCCTGCTTTGCTTGTTTCCCTGCCTGGTAATGGGATTGCTTTTTGCGTTCTGCTACCTGCTCCACCTGCTGGCGATGAACGACGACGGCCTGACGGGGGCCGAACTGCTTGGATATTCCACCGGGATGTTCATCCATTTGGCGCCATACGTGTTGGGTGGTGTACTCATATGGTTCATCATCGCCTATTTTGCCAATACAAGCATCATCAACTCGGCAACCGGCTCCGAACCTTTGTCGAGAATGGAAAACAAAAGGGTATACAACTTAGTGGAAAACCTATGTATGAGCCAGGGAATGAAAATGCCCAAGATCAATATCATCAACGACGATTCTCTGAACGCTTTTGCAAGCGGCATCAACGAAAGGACTTACACCGTCAGCCTCTCACGGGGGATCATCGACAAGTTGAACGACCAAGAACTGGAAGCGGTCATTGCACACGAGCTGTCGCATATCCGCAACAAAGACGTGCGCCTGATGATCGTATCGATTGTCTTTGTCGGCATCTTTGCCATGCTCGCACAGATGGCCATGCGTTCCGTCTACTACTCGTCGATGAGCCGCAGGAGAGACGAGAAAAACAACACTGCGATCATCATCGTCTTAGTCATGGTTGTTGCAGCCATCGGTTATTTCTTCTCCATGCTGATGCGTTTCGCCATCTCGCGCAAACGGGAATACCTGGCCGACGCCGGGGCTGCCGAGATGACCAAGAATCCGCTCGCCCTCGCCAGCGCACTACGGAAAATCTCGGCCGATCCCGACATCGAAGCCGTCAAACGAGAAGACGTAGCCCAGCTTTTCATCCAGCATCCGGGCCAACAGGCCAAAAGCGCACTGAATGGTTTAAGCGGACTTTTCGCCACTCATCCACCCATTGAAAAGCGGATACAAGTACTCGAACAATTCTAAATTTAATCAAGATTTAATATCCCTAATCATTCCAATCCCGGCATTAATTTAATATCTTTGATGCCGGATAAAAATAAGTGTTGGAAATGATACAAAAAGAATTGACCGGCGATCTTAAGCTGAAATGGGATCGCATACAACAGGCGATGCGGAAGATAAATGCCGACGGATGCCTGCTTACCGTGGATGTAAATCTGTATTACACAACCGGACGTATCTATAGCGGCTATTTCTATCTTCCTGCGGAAGGTGCTCCGTGGTTCTTCGTGAAACGGCCGAACGGACTGGCAGGCGATCATGTCGAATACATTCGCAAACCGGAACAGATGGCCGAGCTCTTCGCGTTCTACGGACTGGAAATGCCGGAAAAGCTTCTGCTCGAAGCCGACGAACTGACATACAACGACTATATACGTCTGCAAAAGATCTTCAATCCGAAAGAGACCGGAAACGCAACCGCAATGATGCGTGAACTGCGCCGGATAAAGACACCGTACGAGATCGAAATGTTCCGCATCTCGGCCGAACGCCACGCCAAGACATATGCCGAAATTCCCGAATGTTTCCGCCCCGGAATGACTGATCTCGAATTCCAGTATGAAATAGAAAAACGGATGCGCAAGAACGGTTCCATCGGACTGTTCCGCGCCTTCGGAGCTAATATGGATATCTTTATGGGAAGTATCCTGGCGGGAGAAAACGCCGAAGTCCCCTCGCCTTTCGACTTTGCCTTAGGTGGTAGTGGTATCGACGCTTCCTGCCCGTTAGGTGCAAACGGAACGCCTCTGAAAGAAGGGACAGCCATCATGGTAGACATGGCAGGAAATTATACGGCTTATATGACGGATATGACACGTGTGTTCTCCGTCGGCCACCTGACCGAGCTTGCTTACCGGGCACATCAGACAGCCCTCCTTATCGAAAGCGAGATCGAGAATATCGCCCGGCCGGGCACACCTTGTGCCGAACTCTACGAGATAGCCGCCAAGATCACCGAAAGCCAGAGACTCGGCGCATACTTCATGGGGACCAAGCAACAAGCCAAATTCGTAGGGCACGGCATCGGCATCCAGATAAACGAGCTGCCGGTACTTACGCCCCGCTCGAAAGACATGCTGGAACCGAACATGGTATTTGCACTCGAACCGAAATATGTGATACCGGGTATCGGCGCCGTCGGCATCGAAAATAGTTTCCTGGTTACGGAAACCGGACTGGAGAAGATCACGCACTTCACAGAAGATATCATACAATTAGACAAATAAATCATAAATCATAAATCATAAATCATAAATCATAAATCATAAATCATAAAT
>OGPG01000003.1_pt1 | contig 201597 bp, 155 predicted proteins | sample 1552851 | NCBI WGS metagenome assembly OGPG01 (sample SAMEA2579909, study PRJEB22360) | human gut metagenome | biome: human gut; feature: human-associated habitat; material: faeces | place: Denmark | collected 2008/2010 | reverse complement strand
CCAGGGAGCCATACAAGCCGAATATATGTTGTCTATGCAAGTGAAAGTAGTCAATACCTCGGTTCTGCGGATTAGAAATCAGGCAAGAATTTTCTTACAGAATTATCAACCAAAAGAGTAAGACATATATGAGCAAATATTATTTTTTCTTTGTGTGCTGGAGTTGTTTTTTTATCAGCTGCACGTCCGACTCACCATTGGAACAGGCGTTGAGTAAAAGCGGGAAAAACAGGATGCAGCTGGAGCAGGTATTAAAACATTATTCTTTGCATCCTGCCGATTCGTTGAAATACCGGGCTGCCTGCTATCTGATCGCTAACATGCCGGGTCATGGCTGGTATGAGGGAGAGGCCCTCGATGTTTATAAACAATGGATCGATTCGGTTTACTGTGGACAAAGCTTCATTTTTAAAGCGACTTTGTACGAAGCATTCTTTCAACAACCCGGTGCAACGGAAGGGTTGGTGCGGTATGAAGATATCGAACAATTGGATAGTAATTTTCTGATTACTTATATCGATTCGACTTTTAGTGCCATCCGGAGAAGACCCTGGTTAAAAAACTTGCTGTTCGGTCAATTGTGTGAGTATGTATTGCCCTACCGGGTTGGACACGAACGTCCTCAGCAACTTTTCAGGTTGCAGGATTCGATATTCAACACCGATATTGCCGATTTATTGCACTATGACGATATCGGCAACGAAGTGGCAACAGGCATCGGGTTGTCTCAGATTTTTAATGGCCGGATTCCCCGGGAGGCAAAAGTATTGTACCGGGGAAATCTTATCAACTATAATCTGACGGGATGTGTGAGCCTGGCTATGCTCAGAAGCTGGTTGGCCAGACTTACGCTGTGTCCGGTTGCTCTGGACCTGAATCCGGCTTTCCCGACCCGGAACGACAGACATTGCTGGTCGGTGATGATAGATAACAGACAGGTGAACAGTATACAACGGCTGGCATTTGAGGTTAATAAACAGGGGAAGATTTATCGCCAGACTTTTACCCGTAATCCTGCTCCGGACACCGGTAAAAGTGAATACATTCCTCCTTTTTTCCGAAGTCCTTTTTACCGGGACGTGACTTCCTGCTATACCCGGGTGAAAGATGTCCCGGTGACACCCCTCAAACCGGTATCCGTTACCTATGGGTATTTGAGTGTATTCAATAACTTGAAATGGGAACCTGTCGCTTATGCCGGACCTCGGGAAGGACGGTTCCTTTTTAAAGATGTCGGGTGTGGTATTGTATATTTGCCGTTGATTTATCCGGACGGGGATGCCGTTGCCGTTTCTTATCCTTTTCTATTGGATTTGACCGGAAAAGTACAGCTGTTACAACCCGATACCACTCATCTGCTCACGTTAAAACTGAAACGGAAGTATCCTTCAAGGCTCATGCTAAGGTCGGCCAACCGACCGTTTTTGAATTCGGTGGTGGAAGCTTCCAATGATCCCTCTTTCCGACGGAAAGACAGTATCGGCGTGTTTAAATATATCTCCGAATTGCAATGGGCTGAAATAAAAACCGGTTCTTCCCAATCCTACCGATACTGGAGAATATGTTCCCGAAGGCCGTTTTATGTAGGTGAATGTGTATTATATAACGCGAAAGGGGAAAGTATAAAACCCCTGCAAAATGTTCCGGGATTCACCGCTTCTTCCCCTGCTTTCGATGATAATCCGATTTCTTATGCCTTTTCGGATCGGAATTACATTTTACAATGGGATATGGGCAAAAAAGTTTCCTTGTCGGGTATAGAGTGTTTATTACGTAACGATGGCAATAGTGTATATCCTGGCCATTGGTATGAATTGAATTATCATGACGGCTCGGGATGGTGTTCGCTGGGAGTAAAGGAGGCCACTGAAAGGTGGGTGGACTTCAGTGAAATACCTGCCAATGCCCTGCTATGGTTAAGGGATTTGACTACCGGAAAGGAAGAACGGATTTTCACTTATACGGATGGTAAGATCTGTTTTTGGTAAATGGAGTATGTTTTATTTTTAAAAAGGAGGTGCTGATGAAAGAAAAAAATGAATGAAGTGAGTAATGAATGAAATGTAAATGATTTATGAAAAGAAAAAAATTATTGATTTTCGGGATATTCTTATCCTTCTTTATTTCCTGTTCCGATGAGCTGGAACGAATACCTCCGACAACGGGAGAGGTTGAGTTTAAAGATTTTGGAATAAGGGATGCCCGTTATTATTTTGAAGAAAATGCCACCGATCTGGCTCCCTTTCGCTTTACAGATCGGGTAGCGATGAAATCCTCTGCTTTGCCTGCAGTTGAATTGATTCCTGAGTGGGATAAGGCGATAGAGTCGGGGCATAGCGGTGTCCGTTTTATTGAAGTGCCTCTTCAGGCGAATATTTTCAGTTTATATGTAGAGAGCGTAATTAAGTCGGGTAAATTGCTTTATCAGAAGCGAGCCTTTATGCGCCGTCGTCTGATAGTAGCCTGTCGTTGCTGTGGAGAGACTGATGTGTTTGTGAAACATTACCCCCGTCCCTTTGTTTCCTACTACCAGGCATTATGACGATGGGACGGTTGTATCATTTTATGGGTGCAGGGTGATCAGAGGGGAGATTGTCGCTATGATTCCTGTGGTAATCAATCCGATATAGATCGTGAGGCGGGTATGGGCGATCTCTTTCGGGTGTTCGATCAGATAACGGTTGTGTTCGTCGTATTTCAATAATCCGGCGATTTTCTTTTGGCGAAGGGTATAGCGTAGTAAATAATAGAAGATCAGCGCACCACTCAGCCCGACGAACATACCTGCCAATAAGTCGCCCGGGTAATGTACACCTAAATAGATGCGGGTATAACAATTCAGGACGGCCCAACATAGAATGAAAATACTTAACCAACGTTGTCTGAAGAAAAAAAGCAGGAAGAAGGCTAACCCGAAGGAATTGGAGGCATGACAGGAAGGGAACCCATAACTGCCTCCCCGTTTCCCGTTTACGATATGAACAAATTCGGATAAAGGATTGTTGAGATTCGAAGGACGCAAACGCTCGACTGCGGGACGTATCCAGGTGGCACATAGCTGATCGGCATAGGTGATGGTTAAAGCAATGGCGACGGCCGTGAGTAAAGTCACATATACATTAAAATTTTTGCAGAGTATATAGAGAATCGTAGCGTACATCGGGATCCAGATAAATCTTCCGGTAAAAAGCCACATAAAACTATCCCAATAGGGAGAATGTAAGCCGTTCAGTGTTAACAACAGCTGTTGGTCTAATTGCTGTAAAGTTTCAAGCATAAGATTTGTTTTTTCATGTAAACGTACCCCGGAATATATAGTTCACTGAAAAAAGGAACGTTTAAATTGGTTGAAAGAATAGCTATCTCCGGCGTAAAGGTATTATTTTTCCCGAAATTTAAAGTAATAATTTTCAAAAGATTACGACTTTGACCTGCTCTCCTTATAGAAGTCGTTGAAAACCAAGTAAAAATGTTCGTTTTTGAGTTTATCAAAGTGTATAAACTTTATGTGTTCGGTGCAGAAGATTTCATAAATAACTTACAAACTGAAAGCTTTTAAACGAAGAGTACCGTTCAACGGTTACAAAAGTTGTTGTAATTCAAGGAGATCAGAAATTGGGGTTGACTGTTTTAACTGGGAACAGTGGTTTTCCGGCCTAATCCCTGGGAATCGTGAACCAGAAAGTCGATCCTTTCTCCGGTTCCGATTCTACTCCGATTTTTCCGTTGAATTTGTCGATGATAGTAGAACAGATCGATAGGCCTAATCCTGTTCCCTGGATGAAATTGTTTAATTTGACAAAGCGACGGAAGACACTGGCTTGTTGATCTTTCGGAATACCGATTCCGGTATCTTCTACATAAAAGTAAATATCTTTTTCCCGGAGTCGGTAGCCGAAAAAAATGTGGCCTTGTCGGGTGAATTTCAACGCATTGTTCAGGAAATTAGAAATCACCTGATTGAGGCGTATACGGTCGATTTTGATTGCATACTCTTCAGCCTGTTCTGGTATGAATTTAATTTCGATACCGGTTTTGGCTTTTAGTTGAAAGACGGATTCGATTTCCTGAAAAAATTGATTCAGTTCCACTGTGTTTTCCGTAAAATCCATCACACCGGCTTCAATCTTGGAGATGTCCAAAATGTCGTTGATCAGTTGCAGCAAAAGGTCGTTGTTGACAGAGATAATCCGGGTATACTCGGCCTTATCTTCTTCGCTGAAGTCCATTTCGCTGGCCAGTAGATTTGAAAAACCGACAATGGCATTGAGCGGAGTTCTGATTTCGTGACTCATATTGGCAATAAAAGCGGATTTCAACCGATCCGATTCTTCTGCTTTGGCTTTTGCCTGAATCAAATTCGCTTCGATCTTTTTCAGATTATCGATATCTGCACTCAGAAAGACCAGTTCGACTTGTTCGCCGGAAGCATGAGGATCACGAAGAGAGGCATGATATTTATACCAATGCCATTCGTTGTTCTGGCGGATGCGGACATGTCTGCCGAAAGTATGGGCTTGCCCCTGAGCAGCTTCGTCGATAAATTGTAATAATGCTGTCCGGTCTTCCGGATGCATATATCGGTAAGTATCGATCACTTGTGTGATATCCCGGGTGGTTTCTCCTAAATTGATAAACCACTGATCGGTAGCAAATCCCTGGCGAGTAGATACGTTCCATTGAGCTACTCCGATATGGGCCTGGATCGAAGCAAAACTGAAAAGTGATTCGAGTTCCGCTACCCGTCGTTTGGATTGGGTATTTCGTTTTTCACTGCGGAAATGTTCGATGCCTATACATAAAATTTGGGCCAGGGTTTGCAAATAGATTTTATCTTGCTGGCTGCAAGGGCGGACTTGCCGGACGTAGTCGACCCCGACATATCCCCACAATTGGTTGTTCACATGAAGAGGGGCGACGAACATAGAGATAATTCCTTGCTCCAGCAGGAGGTGGCGCTCTTTTTCAAATTTGATTTTTTGTGTCACGCGCAGGTCTTCGGTGATCAATAGCTTATCTTCCTGCATCTGACTATACAACCACGGAATATCCTCGTTGGGAATATGCTGAAGATATTCGATTTGAGGGGGGACCGTATCGGCACAAATTTCATATGTATTCTTGCTGGTATTGTGTTGCATATCGAACTCGAAAATATAAGCCCGGTCTGCTTCCAGTTCTTTCAACATCCTTTGCAGAATTTTTTCCACGGACTCCTTTTCATTTTTAGCTTCCAGGAAAACCCGTAAGGCTGCGGATAAATGTTCTTGGTTATTCATGGAAGTATCGATTTCACTTTGTGTTTTGTCCAATTTTTTCCGATAAAAAACAAATCGTAATGAAGTGAAAATGACCAGATAAATGAGAATACCACCCCCCAGGCTACCACCGCACAACAACAGGAGTGTCCGGTGTTTAGTCCAAAAGGTCGGAGGCCGATTATAGAAATAGAGCCGGGAGGTGTTACAATTGCCGATGTTTAAATGATTGGCTTCCAATAGAGTTTCATTGATATGTACACCGAGGGATTGAGTATTGCTCTGGAGGGGAATAGCTTTAGCCGGTACTCCGCCGAGAACCCGGAGGGCCAGCTCCGACAATAAAACCCCGTAATCGAAACTTTCAGCATAATATCCTCCGATATAATCGATATTGTTATTCCCCCAATCCGTGACAGAGAATACGGGAGTCGGAGCCAATTGGCAAATATTATGGTGTACTTTTTCATGATCGTATAAGTACCCCTCTGCATCCTGCATCCAGCCAGTCAGTAATATACCGGTATTCGGCGAAAGATGCTGCAAACGTTCATATAGCGTGTTGGTCGAAAGGAAACGGCCGTCCAGAAAAGTGAATTTCAGATCGGAAGGATATTCCTGAAGGTATTTTTTTACCAGAAGGGTAGAATAAATCCCGAAAAACTGGCAATCTCCGATAACGGCGATTTCTTGTAAATCAGGACGTAAAGCCTGCATGAGCTGTATGTTTTGCGGGATGTATATATCTTCGGTAATTCCGGTGGCATTATAAGATCGGCATAAATCTTGGGTAAGCTGAAAGTTATGGGCAGACAATCGGGTAGGGTGAAGGTATTCACTCAGGTCTAAACTATATTTTTTTACTCCGACTAGTAGAACATCTACATTTTTCCAGGAGTCCTGACGTGTATACCGATAGGCCATCCAGGCGGCATCCGCGATGAGGATAACCATTTTGGGGGGATGTAACCGATGATTGTTCAAAATGAAACGGGTACTTTGAATCCAGATTTCCGGTGAAGCAAACAAATCGGTATTTAAATATTCGCTATATACCGGGTAGGGGCAATCGTTTTTTTTTAATTCTTGACGGAATGAGGCCTCGAGCGTTTTTGCCCAGCTTGAATTACTATTGTATGAACTGATTAATAAAATATAATCTTCCCTTTCTCCTTTTACTTGAGTAGGTAAAATTATACCTGTAATTACAATCAGAATAACCAATAGGCTTTGCATGCCGTTCGTGTATTTTTCCTCACAAAGATAGGTTTTTATTTCGAGTCTGATTATGATTTCCCGGAACTTTACATTATAAATCAACTAAGAAATCAATACCTTATAGAAAACTGTTCCGACCGGGTAATCCAGGTATCCGTCTGCCGATAGGATGACTTGTTCTGATGACACAAAAACCGAACTCGGAATAGAAAGAAAAAAATATACCTGCCTTTTACTGGAACAATAGAGAGAAAAATAAGTGGTTGATTATTAGTATGATATGATAATGGTGAATATTTTATTTCAAAAATAATCGAAAAATGGTAACCTCGGGTTGGTTTTGCCCGTAGAAGAGGGTGTAAATGATGATTGAATTTATGATTTTATTTTAGCTGTTATTTAGATTAAGATTATTTAGCACACACCACGAGGGAGAGGAAGCTTATCAACAAGCTGATTTTCGGAAAAGTTCTTTATATTTTGGAAAGTGATCTACGGGAATAATACACCACGCACATATACACCACACAGACGCACGCACATATAATAACATCTTTTCATTAATCCCACTATTTTCCGATATAAAGAATCTACGAAAATGTCTCCCTTTTTTTATTTTATTTACCTTTTACTTAAAACCTTTTATTTCCTGTTTGTTGTTTTTTCCTTAACTTTGCAAGTTATTTGTAAGGATTGAAAAAATGAAAGAATTTCAGGAAGAAGAGGGACAGATTGTCATTTACGGTGCACGTGAGCATAATCTGAAAAATATAGATTTGACTATTCCGCGGAATAGTCTGACTGTCATTACCGGATTGAGCGGGAGTGGGAAATCGTCTCTGGCTTTCGATACGATATATGCAGAAGGACAGCGTAGGTATATGGAGACTTTTTCGGCCTATGCCCGTCAGTTTCTGGGAGGGATGGAACGTCCGGACGTCGATAAAATTACAGGATTGAGTCCGGTTATTTCTATCGAACAAAAAACGACTAATAAGAATCCCCGTTCGACAGTCGGTACGACGACCGAAGTTTATGACTTTTTGCGTTTGCTTTTCGCACGTGCCGGCGAGGCTTATTCTTATGTTACAGGGAGCCGGATGGTGAAATATACGGATGAGAAGATCATCGAATTGATTCAGAAAGATTTCGCTGGAAAAAAGATTCTGCTTTTAGCACCGGTAGTGAAAGGACGGAAAGGAAATTACAAAGAGCTTTTCGAAAATTTACGGAAGAAAGGATTCATTTCGGCACGGGTAGACGGGGAGATCCGTGAAATCGGACTCGGTATGAGTGTGGATCGGTATAAAATCCATGATATCGAGATTGTGATCGATAAGATGATTGTCGACCATATCGATTTGAAACGCCTGAAAAGCTCGGTGGCTACTGCCATGAAAAACGGTAAAGGGGTGATGATGGTTAAACCGTTGGATCGCGGGGATATTAAATACTATAGCCGGCATCTGATGTGTCCGGATACCGGGATTTCTTACCGGGATCCTGCTCCTCATTCTTTCTCTTTTAATTCCCCTCACGGAGCTTGTCCCAAATGTAAAGGGTTGGGGTATGTGAATGCGGCCGATATCGATAAGATCATTCCTAATAATGCGCTTTCGATTTATGAAGGAGGGATCGAACCGCTGGGAAAATATAAAAATAGCATTCTTTTTTGGCAAATAGAGACGGTGTTGAAAAAACATGGCTATGAATTGCATACTCCGATCCGGGAGCTTTCGGAAGAGGCTTTGACGGATATCCTGTATGGTTATCCCGGACAAATCCGGTTAGAGAATACAGCTTTGGGTGTCTCTTCCAATTCGCTTTATAATTTCGAAGGTATTATCAAGTATGTCACTATGCAGGAGGAGAATAGCACTTCGAAAAAAGCGAATAAATGGGCCGAACAGTTTATTTCGGTTGTAAAATGTGATGTATGTAACGGGCAGCGCCTGAATCAGGAAGCTTTGAATTTCCGGATTGCCGGTAAAAATATTGCTGAACTGGCTTCTATGGAACTGAGCGATTTGTATGAATGGGTATGTACCACCGAAGCACAGCTCGAAGACAAACAACGGCAGATTGCCGGAGAGATATTTAAAGAAATCCGTACCCGGTTGAAGTTCCTTTTGGATGTGGGCTTGGAATACTTGTCTTTGAATCGTCAATCTATGACCTTGTCCGGCGGGGAATCGCAGCGGATACGTTTGGCTACTCAAATCGGTTCACAGTTGGTAAATGTGTTGTATATTCTGGATGAACCGAGTATCGGCTTGCACCAAAAAGACAACCGGCGGCTGATCCATTCCCTGCAACAATTGAGGGATAATGGAAATTCGGTGATCGTAGTGGAACATGACCGGGAGATGATGGAAAGTGCGGATTATATTGTCGATATGGGCCCAAAAGCCGGTAGGAAAGGGGGAGAAGTTACCGCTATCGGTACGATCGACGATATTAAAAAGAGCGATAGTCTGACAGCTCAATATCTGAATGGTACCAAAAAAATACAGATACCCGAAAAAAGAAGGGAAGGAAACGGAAAATTCCTGACCTTGAAAGGATGTATGGGGAATAACCTGAAAAAAGTAGATGTAAGCATTCCTTTAGGGATGTTGGTATGTGTGACGGGAGTCAGTGGAAGTGGCAAGTCGTCGTTGATCAACGGGACTTTGCATCCGATCCTGACCGAAAAGTTCTATCGCGCGATTACCTCGCCTCTTCCTTATAAAGCTATCGGGGGAATCGAACATATCGATAAAGTAGTGGTGGTGGATCAAAGTCCTTTGGGCCGTACCCCCCGTTCGAATCCGGCGACCTATACCGGTATCTTTACCGATATACGTAAGATTTTCGAGAAGTTGCCGGAAGCTCAGATTCGCGGATATGGAGCCGGACGTTTTTCATTCAATATTCCCGGCGGACGTTGTGAAGAGTGTAAGGGAGCCGGAGTGAAGACGATAGAGATGAATTTCCTGCCGGATGTGTATGTGCATTGTGAAGCTTGCGATGGAAAGAGATATAATAAAGAGACCCTGGAAGTGAGGTATCGCGGAAAATCGATCGGCGATGTGCTGAATATGACGATCAATCAGGCAGTCGAGTTTTTCGAAAATGTCTCTTTCTTGCAACAAAAGCTGAAGGTGCTTCAGGATGTGGGATTAGGCTATGTGAAACTGGGCCAGCAATGTACGACTTTGAGCGGTGGAGAATCACAACGAATCAAGTTGGCGGCTGAACTGGCAAAGAAAGATACCGGTAAGACACTTTATATTCTCGACGAACCGACAACGGGATTGCATTTCGAGGATATCAATATACTGTTGGAGGTTATACAGAAACTGGTGAATAAAGGAAATTCTGTCATCGTTATCGAGCATAACCTCGATGTTATTAAAGTGGCCGATTATCTGATCGACATGGGACCTGGAGGGGGGAAAGAAGGAGGAAAGATCGTGGCTACAGGTACACCCGAAGAGGTAGCTGAATGCAAAAAATCGGAGACCGGTAAATTTCTGCGGGAAGAGTTGAAAAGGTAAAAGGCTAAAGGCTATAAGCTAAAGGCTAAAGGCTATAAGCTATAAGCATATATTTCGAACTGCCTATAGCTTTTAGCTTATAGCCTTTTACTTTTTAAATGATTCCCAGTACGTTCAGGAGGATCAGGAATATACAGATAGGGGCTATATATTTGAGAATAAAAGTATAGAGCCGGAAGAAGCGGGTTTTCAAACTGCCGTTGTTGCTGATTTCACTGTAGAGGATGCTTTTATCCAGGTACCATCCGGCAAAGATACAAATCAGAATACCTCCCAAAGGAAGTAATATATTCGAACACAGATAATCACAGGCATCGAAAAGGCTCATTCCGAAAATTTGTACATGGCGGAGGGGTCCGAATGAGAGAGTATTGAAACTACCGATACAAGTGATGACCAGCGTGGCGATTACCGTAGCCCAGGGGCGTTTCAGTTTCTTTTCTTCGACAAGATAGGCTACCGGCACTTCCAGTAAAGATATGGCGGAAGTCAGGGCGGCGAAAGTGAGCAGGATGAAAAAAAGGATCGCCCAAATTTCACCTGCAGGCAGTCCCTGAAATACTTTAGGGAGAGTCAGGAAAACCAATCCCGGACCGGCTTGTGGATCGATATGAAAAGAAAATACGGCCGGCAGAATAGCGATACCCGCTAAAATGGCAACCAGGGTATCGGTGATAATTACTTTCAGGGAGATACCGGTCAGATTGTCGTTTTTAGGAATATAAGAAGCATAAGTCAGCAGAATACCCATCCCCACAGAAAGTGAGAAAAAAGCCTGACCTAAAGCGGATAAAATACTATCGGCGGTGAGCTCGGACAGTTTGGGAAAGAATAAGAATCTCAAGCCTTCTGCCGAACCGCTTAAAGTCATAGAATTAATACTCAACGCAATAATGATGATAAACAGTAGGGGCATCATCAGTTTGGAATACCTTTCTATCCCTTTTTGTACTCCTCCCATGATAATCGCTCCGGTAAGGAACATAAAACCGATATGCCAAAGGAGTGCTTTGTAAGGATGGGAAATGAAATTGGTGAAAATGGAATTTATATCTTCTGCACTTTGCCCGTGAAAGGAGTTACTTATAGACAACCACACATATTCGAGCGTCCAGCCGGAAACCGTTCCATAAAACGAAAGGATCAGAGCGGCTGCAATAATCGAGAGGAGACCGAACAAAAACCACTTCGTGCCCGGTGCCAATACGCGGAAAGTACCGAGTGCATTTTGTTGGGAACGACGTCCTAAAGAAAATTCGGCCAACATCACCGGTAAGCCTATGGCTATGGTAAAGAATATATAGACGAGTAAAAAAGCTCCTCCGCCGTTTGTACCTGCCACATAGGGAAATTTCCAGATATTTCCTAAACCAACTGCCGAACCTGCTAAAGCTGCTATAGCCCCGAATTTGGATTTAAAACCGATTCTATGGTTTGAATGGTGCATATCAGATCTATTTTTGACTGTAAAAATAAAACAATTCTTGTTCCCAGTTAACTTTGCAATAAAGTTTAACAGATTGAATAATAATGTTTTTGAATTCAATTTGATTTACTTTCAATTTGAAATTGAATTTTCTTATCATGTAACGATTCTGAAGTAGAAAAGTTGATGCGAGCTACTTTTCCGGTTAATAGTTGCAATGGTTGCAAAAGTTTCAGAAATTAAGCCTAACCACTGCCGTGTTTTAGTCCAATTAATATTTCTTCGATAAAAAAATTGAAAACCACTTGTATGTTACTATGGAGTAACATATATTTGTGACTGAATGGTAACATATATAAAAACAGTAAGAAAATGAAAATAGAAAAAGACAGGGAAACTACAGAAAAGCGTTTGCTTACAGCAGTTGGTGAAATCGTAGAGGAAAGCGGACTTGAGTCTTTAGGGATAAATGCCGTAGCACAAAGGGCCGGAGTATCAAAGATGTTGATATACCGCTATTTCGGATCATTGGAAGATTTGATAGCCCAATATATCATACAGCGAGATTATTGGGTAAATATTCCGACAGAGATTCCCGGGAAGAATGAACTAAACGCATTTGTTAAAGATATGTTCCGGGAACAAATTCGGCAGTTAAGGGAGGATAAAATGCTGATACGCCTATACCGTTGGGAATTGTCTGTCAATAATCCGATAGTAGAACAAATAAGGCGGAAGCGAGAGGAAAACGGGATTAAATTGATTGAATTTATTAGTCGTATTTCCGGTGTTCCTTTTTCTCAAATTCAATTTTTGGCAACAATGATTAGTAGTTCTATTACCTATTTAGCAATGTTCGGGGATGTCGGAAAAGTTTATAATGGTTACGATTTTAAGACCGATGATAGTTGGGAACAGTTAGAAAAAGGAATTAATTTGATTGTTGATAAATGGATATGATATATAATAAGTTTAGTAATCATGGTTTTAGGAAATATAAATATACATGTTCAAAATCCCGATTTCCTGTTTATGGTAGAGTATGCCATTAAAGCACCGTCAGGGCATAACACCCAACCGTGGCTTTTCAGGATCAACGAAAATAACATCGAAATACATCCTAATTTTGACAGGGCGTTGCCTGTTGTTGATTTTGATAACCGAGAATTGTTTATCAGCTTGGGATGCGCTTTGGAAAACCTTTGTATAACCGCTTTAGAAAAAGGTTATGATTATGATGTTGAATTAACGAAGACGGGGATTATAACTGTTTACCTCTCCTCTCCGGATACCTCTGGATATAATTCGTTATTTCAGCAAATTCCGTTAAGACAAACAAACCGTAGTATATACAACGGAAAACAAATACCGGAAGAAAATATTGCTGAATTAAGAGAAGTTATAAATGATGAAAATATCAATATTCGTTTTTACAAACATGGAACTCCTGAATTCGATGCCATAAGGAATTATATCGAACAGGGCAATCGGATTCAAATGCAGGACAAAGCATTTAAAAAGGAATTGAAAGAATGGATGCGTTTTAATAGGAAACACAGCGAAAAAACAAATGACGGTTTAAGCTACCTTGTTTTCGGTGCCCCTAATCTACCCAAGTTTATTTCAAAGCCTATTATTGGCCAAGCTGTAAATGAATGGTCGCAGGTAAAAGGGGATAACAAGAAAATCGCATCCGCTTCACATTTGGTTTTATTTACAACGCAAAACGATAATATTCCCGAATGGATTGATCTCGGACGAAACCTGCAACGTTTCCTGCTAAAATCTACTGAACTGAACATTATTCATTCTTACTTTAATCAACCGAATGAAGTACGGGAATTATCTGTAAAAATGGCTGAATCCCTCGGTTTAGCCGGGGAATACCCTACAATACTATTACGAATGGGTTATGGTGAAACGATGCCATATTCGAAAAGAATAAACGTAAATAAAGTTCTTATAAACAATTGATAAAAACACTGCGAGAATGATAAATAAGTGTAGATATGTATATCACTGTCTTCCTGTAAATTTAAGTTTGACATTTATTTTTACTATAAGCAAAACGGCGGACAAATGGTAGCGGAAAACGATTTATGATGTCTGTAAAGTACCCGTCGTAAACAGATGTACAATGTAAGATAAAATCCCTAAAAATAGGTATTGCCGGGTAATTTCAAGCCCTGTACTTTTACAAAAATAAAGACAGAAACATCGTTCATTATTAATGCAAGTGCTGAAAGAAGACATACGGGGGCGTATTTTGGCGGTTGCCAAACTGCAATTCGGGCAGAAAGGTTATTCCAAAACTTCCATGCGCGAAATAGCCGAGTTGGCAGGTGTTGGCGTGGGAAACATCTACAACTACTTTGCGAGCAAAGATGAACTGTTTGGCGAGGTGGTTCGTCCGGTGATGCATGCACTGGAGGCAATGTTGCAGGAGCATCACGGCATACGGGGTGAAGATGTGATGAGGATGAAGTCGGAAAAGTATCTGAAAGCCTGCATAGACGAATATGTTTCGCTTATTGACGAGCATCGTACCCTGCTGGAGATTCTGTTGTTTCGCGCACAAGGCTCTTTGTTGGAACATTTTCGTGAAAGCTACACCGACCGCTCCACGGAATTGGTCAAGGCATGGTTCGCATCCATGCAGCGGAAATACCCTGAAATCAATACGACGGTGTCCGATTTCATCATCCACCTGCATACGGTATGGATGTTCACCATGTTTGAGGAATTGCTTATGCATTCAGTACCCAAACAAGAAATGGAAGCCATCCTGCACGATTACATCTTATTTGAAATCCAAGGCTGGAGGGCAATCATCAAGATATGAGAGACAGAAAACGTACATACGGGCAACCGGCCATATCACAATGGCTGGGAAGGAGGAAAGCTTTACGGAGGTTTCCTCCTTTTTTTATGAACAATTCTGAATATCGTTCACTATTAAATAATAAAAAATATGAAACAGAAACACGAGTTTAAGAGCATTGTGGCGGAAACACTGCTCATTCCGCTATACATGCGGGCAAAGGAGAGCCGCCGGGAACGTCCCATTCTGAACGACAAGGCGGCTGAGTGTCTGGCAGACAGTCTGGAATACGACTATTCCCGCTTCGATGGAGCAAAGCTGAGTGAGGTAGGCTGCGTGGTGCGTGGATGGTATTTCGACCGTGCCGTGCGGCGGTTCATCGGGACACATGCCCGTCCGGTGGTCGTGAACGTGGGCTGTGGGCTGGATACCCGCTTCCAGCGTATCGGTGGCGGGAAAGCCGTTTTCTACGATATGGACTTACCGGAAGTCATCGCGTTGCGCCGTGAACTGATACCCGAACAGCCGGGTAATGCTTATATCGCAGCGTCTTTGTTGGAAACCGGTTGGATGGACGATTTGCTCCGGCGACACCCCGATGCAGAGTTCATCTTCATCGTGGAAGGCGTGCTGATGTACTTTTACGAGAAGCAGGTGAGGTCTTTCCTGCACGCCGTAGTAAGCCGTTTCGGAGGGGGCGAACTGTGGTTCGACGTATGTGGCACGATGATGAGCCGGCACGGTGTGAAACCTGATTCGCTCCGCAAACACGAGGCGCAAATCCGTTCAGGCATAAATGACGGCCACCGGGTAGAGCAATGGGAACCTGCCTTGCAACTCATCGAACAAGCCAATTACATGAAGTTCTTCCGCCCGCGCTGGGGTTTCTTCTTCGGACAGATACTGGGACGGCTGACCCGGCTGTGCTACCGGTTCAGCTCGTTGTTGGGCTATAGAATCCTGAAGGGATGAGAAAGCCTGTTTGCTTGCTTTACGTAAAAATGATTTACATCCATTATGAAAGCTAAGAAAAAAGAAGGATTGTCCTGCCTGTTCGAGATTGCAGGGCAAAAGAAAGGGCTGCTTGTATTGGCAGGCTTACTGTCTGCCGGTAGTGCAGTATGTATGCTTGTGCCCTATTGGGCCATCTATGAAATCTTGAAAGAACTGTTGTCGCACGGCGGAAATCCTCCTGGTGCAGACGGGGAAGCCGTGATACGGTGGGGATGGACGGCATTCGGCGGACTGGTTGGCGGACTGGTATTGCTGTATGCTGCCCTGATGTCCTCCCATGTCGCTGCTTTCCGTATCCTGTACGGCTTGCGCGTCCGTCTGTCCGAACATATCGGTAAACTCCCGCTGGGGTATCTGAGCAACACTTCCACCGGAGCCATCAAAAAAACGATGGAACAGAATGTCGAGAAGATAGAAGGTTTTATCGCCCACACTATCCCGGATTTGGTGAATGTGGTGGCTACAGTGGCAGTGATGCTCGCTGTTTTCTTCTCGCTGGATGTGTGGCTGGCCTTGGTGTGTCTGGTTGTCGTGGTGCTCAGCCTGTTCCTGCAATTCTCCAATTTTATGGGGAAAAGGGCAAAGGAGTTCATGGCCACCTATTACGACGTGCAGGAAAAGATGAGTGCATCCGCTGTGCAATATGTGCGGGGAATGCCCGTGGTGAAGATTTTCGGACAGAGTGTCCGCTCGTTTCGTCAGTTCAACGCCGAGATTCAGGCCTACAAGACCTTTGCCTTGAAGTGTTGCGACACATACCAGAACGGGATGATAGCTTTTACCGTCCTGCTCAATTCACTGGTGACGTTCATTCTTCCTATGGGTATTTTGTTGATACAAGCCAATCCGCAGTCGCTTTCGTTGGCGGCGGTGTGGCTATTTTTCATCATCATGGGACCTGGCATGACTTCGCCAGTCTATAAGCTGACGTTTTTGGGAGGCAACACGCGCGACATCAACGAAGGGGTGAGCCGCATCAACTGTATATTGGAAAAGAAACCTGTGCCGGAACCGGAGCATCCGCAGGTGCCTGCCGCTTACGGTGTGGAATTCCGCCATGTGTCGTTCTCTTATGAAAATACAGAGCAAGGAACACGGACGAAAGCCCTGCATGATGTCAGTTTTATCGCACCACAAGGGAAAATTACTGCTCTTGTAGGCCCTTCCGGGAGTGGCAAATCAACAATAGCCAACTTGATACCCCGTTTTTGGGATGTGGAACAAGGGGAAATATGCATAGGTGGCGTGGACATCCGCCGGATTGCCACGGCTAAACTGATGGACATGGTGTCATTCGTATTCCAAGACACCTTTTTGTTTTATGACACCCTGTATGAGAACATAACCGTCGGTTCTCCTGTTGCCACTAAAGAAAAGGTTATAGCCGCAGCCAAGGCCGCCCAATGTCATGACTTCATTGAGAAACTGCCACAAGGTTACGAAACAAGGATTGGTGACAAAGGCGTGTTTCTCTCTGGTGGTGAAGCACAACGGATATGTGTGGCACGTGCCATATTGAAGAATGCACCGATATTAGTGTTGGACGAAGCCACTGCTTTTGCCGATCCGGAGAACGAACACAAAATGCAGATGGCTTTACAATCGTTAATAAAGAACAAGACGGTTATTGTGATAGCCCATCGCCTTTCCTCCATTGTTTCCGCCCATCAGATAGTCGTCATGAAGGAAGGGCGTATTGTACAATGTGGGATACATGATGTGTTGTCGACCGCAGAAGGGGTTTATAAGAATATGTGGGATGCCTATACGAATGCTTACCAGTGGACGTTGAACAAAAATTGAAAAAACAGAGAAGAATCATGAAAGAAAAGAACTTATTGAGCAGAATTTTACAAAACATAAGTTGTCCCGCAGGGATTTTGGGGACGGATGATTTTACGGGGAATGAATTGCTTTCACACACCTTTGGCTTATCGTGGATACATATTATAGCACATAAATGAAAGGATTTAAGATATGGATGCAATCGATAATATTACAATAGGCCATACGGAACGGCTTTACAAGCCCGTGGGCTATACCATGCTTACCAATCTGGTTAACATCGTGCCGTTCTGCCTTTCCATTGAAGCGGTACGTATTATTTTCGGCGCGTTTGACGGGAGCGGACAGCCGCTTGACACAACTCGCCTGTGGTACATATTCGGTATAATGGCTGTTTATATGCTGGTCATGTCTTTGGCGGAACGGGCTTCTTACCGAGCCAATTTCAGGGGAGCATACGAAATGAGTGCTTTGGGGCGTTTGGCACTGGCGGAACACCTGCGGAAACTTTCATTGGGTTTTTTGTCCAGACGTGACCCCGGCGATTTGTCTTCCATGCTCATTACGGACTTCATGTTGGCAGAAACCGGAATTTCGCACCACTTGCCTCAATTGATGGGGGCTGTGGTTATGCCTGTGCTGGCTTTTGTTTCGTTGGTCTGGATAGATTGGAGGATGGCGGTCAGTATGTTTGCCGCCTTGCCGCTCGCCCTGCTCGTTCTGTGGGCAAGCACAAGCGCACAGAAAAAATTAAGTGGCAGGCAAATCCAAGCGAAAATCAATGCCGGGAACCGATTGGAAGAATACCTGCAAGGCATCCGGGTAATGAAAGCCTACAATCTGTTGGGCGACCGCTTCATCCGGCTGCGTGATGCCTTTGCTGAACTTCGCCGGGCCTGTATCCGTCAGGAGGCCTTATTAGGGCCGTTCGTCCTGTTGAGTATCACGTTAGTTCGTGCCGGACTGACGATGATGGTACTGTGCGGAACGTATCTGCTGTTGGGAGGGGAACTTTCCTTACTTGTCTTTATATTGTTCCTTGTAGTCGGTTCCCGTGTGTTCGACCCGCTGACTTCCGCCCTGACCAATTTTACCGAGTTCCGCTATTTCTCTATTGCCGGAGGACGCATCCTTTCCTTGATGAAAGAGCCGGAGATGAAGGGAGAACGGCAATCCCCGGCGGCAGGAGACATCGTATTCGAGCATGTGTCGTTTGCCTATCAGGACAAGGAAGTATTACATGATATAACTGTTACGCTTCCGAAGAACTCATTGACGGCTCTTGTAGGTCCTTCAGGAAGTGGGAAAAGCACGGTGATGAAGCTTTGTGCCCGTTTCTACGATCCACAGCAAGGACACCTCTTTTTCAACGGTGTTCCGATGGATGAAATAGCACCTGAAAGCCTGATGAGCCACATCTCTATGGTTTTTCAAGATGTCTGTCTGTTTCAGGATACGATACGCAACAATATCCGCTTCGGTAAAACCGATGCAATGGATGAAGAAATCATCGCTGCCGCCAAGAAAGCCTGTTGCCACGATTTCATAATGCGCTTGCCGCAGGGATACGACACGATGGTAGGCGAAGGTGGTTGTACACTTTCTGGTGGGGAAAAGCAACGTATATCCATCGCACGTGCTATGCTGAAAGACGCACAAATCATTTTGCTGGACGAAGCGACCGCCTCGCTTGACCCTGAAAATGAAGTGGAGATACAGAAAGCCATCGACACGCTTATCAAAGGCCGTACAGTCATAGCCATTGCCCATAGACTCAAAACCATCAAGAAAGCAGACCGGATAATCGTCTTAGATAATGGACAGATAAAGGAAGAAGGAACGCATGATGAACTTATCCGACAAGAAGGACTTTATTCTCATTTGTGGAATATCCAAGAAAGTATCTCAGGGTGGAAACTATAAGATGATATTGTGCAATGGTCCTGTAGTGCTGACGGAAGATGCCGGGTTTTGTGCCGGAAGACCGTTTAATAGTCACAACGGTTACAACAGTAGCAGAAGTTGGGCCTAACCGTTGTAACCTTGGTCGTTCTTTCAACTTTTGTAAAAACGCAAAGGCCTGAGTTCAGTGTCATTTAGAACTCAGGCCTCGGCTTTGGGGCGTTTCGTATTTATTGTACCGTTTTGAAAAGTATCGGTTTACGGGTCCGGTCGGTCCATTCCGTTATCAAAGAACGGAAAGCCGGATATTCGGCCGGCGTTATGAGTTGCTTTTTGATTTGAAGGGCTAGCTCGATGTGGAGACTAGAACCTTCGGAAGTCAGCGTTATTTTGAAACTACCGATAGGGTTATCGATTTTCTTTTCTTGAATCGGTGTACAAAGAGTCAGATTTTCAGGAAGCTGGATATCATAAGAATAATTTTCGTCTACCGAAGCCGGTAAATATAAATTCTTTGACCGGGAAGTGTTGTAATAGGCATAGGATTTTCCCGTTATTCCTTTATAACAGACAGGAAGATAAAAAAAGTAATAATTTTCTTCCTGCTTCAATCCCGCTTTTCCTTTACCGGAAATAGTCGTCGTTTTTTCACCCGGAGTGACAGTATATTCCCGAATACCGGGTAGTAAGGTACCGGCGTAGTTGGAAGTGTAGGGAATCAATAGATTATTGAGGGTAGCTTTGATGTCCATATCGGCTTCTTGTTGGGGAGTGATGACGATAGAAGCCTGATAACCGATCGAAGCGATAGGGGGATCAGGAAGCGATTTCTTCCCTTCGGCTAAATCGACAAGGAAAGTGCAGTCTGTTGCAGCCGGATCGGCATTTTGGACGCTCAACCGATAAGGTCGTCCGTCAGCCTCGGCTAATATGACAAATTCCCGGATCGCATTCAGACCGCAGTTGTCTGTTTCCGAAGGGATGGAATAAGCGGCTGCAGGTACTGCCTTTATTCCGGCAGCCCGTAATAAGTTGGTCATCAAATTAACCTTTTCTATACCAGTTCCATAAGCTGTCCGGATCACTTCGGCCGAAGGACGGAATCGGAAACCGGTTTCAGAGAGGGAGAGCGGACAATCGCTCAGCTCCGTTTGAATATATTGTTGGATACGGGTTATTTTTTCTGAATTCGACTGACATCCCTCGGTTATGAGTTGTACTAACTCCTGTATCTGTGGGGTGGGAGCCGGATCGAATTGCCGGTAAAGGTTTTGTAAAGCCTGTGCAGCTGTGGGATAAGTGGTAAACAGAATTCCGGCCAGATCACCGTTCTGTAAACCGGTACCCTGTTCTCTCGATCGGGCCGGTAGATTGCGGAATGTCCATTTCAGTTGCTGCCTGTCTTGTCGTTGCGATTTTTGGGGTTGCGCTTTTAGCTGAAGAAGGGCATAATGCGGAATAACGGAGGCCGGTAAATTGAAGGTCAGGCTGTATTCCTTTATCGGTGAACTTTCTTCTAATGGTTTGCATACATCGATTGCCGGGAGATACCCTGCCTTGGAAATAACCGAATAATCCAGATAGATCGTAGCTCCTAATTCAAGTCCTGTATGTACGATGACCATTTCTTTCAACCGATTGTAGGCCGGAGCATCCGCTGCACCGGCAGGCAATACTTCGACAAAGGCATTGTCCGGAGTTTGGATCGTCGTTCCATCCTTTTGTTTTACGTAGGCACTATGTATCTTTAATTCCTGAAAATCGGGATTATAAGTGATAAAAGTCTGGCCATAAGTAGAGTTCATCGCTGTATGGGTAAAGAGGGTCAGCTCTTTGTAATAACGATATTCCTGGCTACCGTCCTGATGTAAAGTCCAGGTTTCTGCTAATTTCCGGAATTCCGCTTCGGAAGGGATGGCTGACAAAGAACCGGAGAAAAGGAGGAATATCCAGAAAAACAGGTTTTTTATAGTATTTGTTTTCATATCGGATCTGATCGGATTTATTTATTAATAATCAGGTGATTGCCAAAAGCTTTGTGAGCATTTACGGCAGTACGGAAACCGTTCCAATCCCCGGCTTCATATACTCTTTTTTTCAAGGCCAGTTTTTGGTGTATATCGATTTTATTGTTTTCTTGCCGGATATAGCCTTCAAAATCGGCTGCCGGGCTCTTCCGGTTATCTTCGACGGATTGCACCAGACGATATCCCTGAGGTAACTGAATCGTCTCGTCCAGTTCCACCAAACGGGAACAGCCGTCTTTAAATCCATACTGACGTTCCGGAATATCTGTGTCGATCCGGAGGTATGAGCGAACCTGGTCGTAAAGTCCGTGCATAGTCAAAGGAACCAGCGCCATTTCGTCGTTGCCGATGATTGCATAATCGGGAATTTCATACCAGAATGTGATTTTGATCGGGGCTGCCTGATAGTCTTTGGGATTTTTACCCCAGTCTACTTTCAATAGTTTGGCTTTGGGAGAAATACTCAGCAATTGGCTTTCCATCGAATTTTTCCAGTCGCTTTGCCAGCCGGTAGTGAATATCCGGCGTATATTCAGGTCGGATTGGCCTTCGGCTGTGAGGGTGAATTGTCCGGTTAGTTTACCGTTTTTGTCCAGTTTATTATTGGCTTTGATGCGAAAATAATGGTTTTCGGGAGCGGAAACAGGCGTAATACAAAGATCCGAACCTTCCGGTACACCGGGGAGGTAGTTTTGCTGTTGTTCGGCACTGCTCCAAAGTTCCCGGCAGAAGGGCACCCAGGTCGGGTCTAAAGGCATATAGGTACCGTTGCTTAATTTTACCACTGCAACACAATGGTTGAAATGGTCGGCGGGTATACTTTCCACCCGACTTCCGGCCATAGTCATGGCCGGATAGGCTTCGAAACCTGCCATTCGCAGAAATGAAATCAGACTGCCGGCAATGTCTTTACATACACCGCAACGGTCTGTATAATTCATTTTCGTATTGTGCAGGGTAAACCCTTCTCCTTTTCCCATCGTGATTCCGGCATAGCGGATATTATCGGCAACCCAGTGGGTTAATACGGCGATTTTTTCCATTTCGGTTTTCTTGCCCCGGATGAGCTCATTCACTTTTTGCCGGGCTTCGGGGAGAGGGGCGAAGCTGCCGTAATCTTCGTTGGTTTTATGAAACCAAAGGGATTTATCTTTCCAATGTGGCGTGGAGGACATCATTAATTTGGGAGCGGCATCGTACAGATCGACCATATTGGGTTCACGACGTACGGGCATCATATTATTTTTGGCAAAAGTATAGACTTTACGATCGTTTTCATAACGCATAGAAGAAGCACATTCGCCTTGGTAGAATTGGAATTGCATCTCTTTCTCCCGGGGGAGAGTAACGGAATATACCTTGCGCATGGTCGGGTCGTCACACCAGAAAGGAACAATATCATAAAACTGCCCCCGCATAGGAGGAACGAACCGTTCTTCGTCCGGTTGATCGGTCAGCAGGGCATAGGTGAACCCTTTTTTATGTATTTCGTATTCGATGATATCTCCTGGGTCAAGCCGGCCCAGTTCCAGCATGATTTGCCGGGCTCCCCAATAGATCATCCGTGCCGGAGCCGTATAATCCAGTGTTTTACCGACATCTACCGGACGAACTTCTCCGTTTGCTTTGTAAATATTCACCCGATGAAATTCGGCAAAAGCAGTCAGGGGATCGTAATCGTATTTCAGTACCCGGTTAGCCAAAGCTCCCGACCGGTTCTGCACCAGAATAACCTTGTTGATCGTAAAGGTGCCTGTCCCGCTGGGAGCTACAGAAACGGCGGTACTGTCCAATAGGATGATTTGTCTGGCAGAAGCCAGCTCCCCTCGCTTTTGGGCTTGTTGTTGCAAAGCCCGCCAACTTTGTCCATGAACCGGAAACAAAGCCGGCAGGAGCAGGAGTACACTTAAAAATATTTTGTTCATAAGCTGGAAATTTGGTTAACACATTTTTCCAAAAATAGTAATCTTTTTTTGGTTTTTGAAAAAATAGTTCCGAAAGTACGATTGAAATTTGAGTTAATGCCTGCTTCTGTTTGCGATAGGGGTATAAAAAATTACCGGATGAAAAGTAATCGTTCTTTTCATCCGGTAAAATCAGGGCAGACCGGTCGTTTATCTGATCTCAGCGCCTAACTGATGTTTGTAGGTTCCCATCAGTTTATTCATGATCTTATCGATCTGTTTGTCGGTAAGTGTTTTTTCATCGTCCTGCAACGTGAAGCTGATCGCATAAGATTTTTTACCGGCTCCCAGCTTTTCACCTTCGTAAACGTCGAATAAGGTCACTGATTTCAACAGGCTTTTTTCTGTCCGGAAAGCAATGTCACGCACCTCTTTAAAACTGATTTTTTTGTCGAGTAGTAAGGCCAGGTCGCGTTTAACCGCCGGGAACTTAGGCATAGGAGTAAAGGTGATCGTATGGTTTTTAATCGCTTTCAGTATATTTTCCCAGGAAAACTCGGCATAATAAACCTCCTGTTCGATATCGTTCGATTTCAAAACTTTATGACTCAGCATGCCGATTGTGACGATGTGCTTACCGTTTTGTGTATAGCTTATCCCTTCGCGGTAAATATCGGCACTACATTCTTCTAAAGTCAGCATTTCGGTTTTGAATCCCAAACGGATCAGGATCATCTCGGCATAACTCTTGAGATTGAAGAAATCGGTCTTTTGTTCTTTACTGTTCCAGGAAGCCTGGATTTTATCACCCGTAATGAAAAGGGCCAGTTTATCTTCTTCTTTGTATTGTTTCAGGTGATTTTCGCCTTCTTTTTTGTGGAAGGTATAAGCTTTTCCGAATTCGAAGAGACGTAAATTGCTGTTTTTGCGGTTAATATTATAGGCGATCGTCTCCAGCCCTCCGAATAGCAGGCTTTGCCGCATAGCGCTCAGGTCTGAGCTGAGCGGATTGAACAACATAACCGTTTCTTCGGGACGATAAGTCTCCAGATGCTCGTAATAAGAAGCTTTGGTCAATGAGTTGTTCATGATTTCATTAAAACCGTTAGCGGCCAATAAATCTGCAATTTTATTTTTCAATTGGAAATCATCCGGTTTTTCGCTGTAACTCAGAGTAGAGTTTACTTTAGCCGGAACTTCGATATTGTTGAAGCCGTATATTCTTAAAATATCCTCGATCACGTCTGCTTCGCGGCGAACATCCACCCGATAAGGGGGGATCTGCAACGAAAGCCCTTCGGTATCTTCTTTTACAATCTTTATTTCCAGAGCATTCAGGATTTTTTTGATCGTATCTTGTCCGATTTTTTTGCCGATTAGACGATCGATGTGGGCATACTTTACTTCGACTTCGAAATCGGCTACCGGATTCGGGTAGATGTCGATGATTTCGGACGTAATCTTTCCGCCACCCAGTTCTTTGATCAATAAGGCAGCCCGTTTGAGGGCATAAATAACGATGTTCGGATCGGTGCCTCTTTCAAAACGGAAAGAAGCGTCGGTATTCAGCCCATGACGACGTGCTGTCTTCCGTACGAATACCGGATCGAAACAGGCACTTTCGAGGAATACATTGGTCGTAGCTTCGGTGATACCGCTTTCCAATCCACCGAATACTCCGGCAATACACATCGGTTCTTCGGTATTGCATACCATCAGGTCGTTCTCGTTCAGTTCACGTTCGACACCGTCGAGTGTTGTGAATCTGGTACCTGTCGGAAAACTACGGACGATCACTTTATTTCCTTTGATTTTATCTTTATCGAAAGAGTGCAGGGGTTGTCCCAGCTCGAAAAGAATGAAATTCGTAATATCTACCACATTGTTGATCGGGTGTAAACCGATGGCTTTCAAACGCGTTTGCAACCACTCGGGAGATTCCTGAACTTTAACTCCTTCGATACATACTCCGGCATATCGGGGACAAGCTTCCGGACGCTGCACTTCGATCGAGATTCCGGCAGTATTGCTGTCGGCTGCAAAGTGAGCTACGGAAGGAAGGGTATAATGAATCTCCTGGGTTTGCTGTAAATAGGCAGCTAAATCACGGGCTACTCCAAGGTGAGAAGCGCCGTCTACCCGGTTGGGAGTAATATCGATCTCGATGGTGTAATCGGTTGTAATGTGATAATATTCGGCAGCTGGCATACCTACCCGGGCATCCGACGGAAGTACGATAATCCCCGCATGATCGTGACCGATACCGATTTCATCTTCGGCACAAATCATTCCTTCGGATTCCTGTCCTCTGATTTTTGATTTTTTGATGGTAAATTCTTTGTCTCCATCGTAAAGTACCGTCCCGATGGTGGCCACTACCACTTTTTGTCCGGCAGCTACATTAGGAGCTCCGCAAACAATGGGGGTAAGGCGTCCGTCTCCTAAATCTACCGTTGTCAGGTGTAAATGATCGGAATCCGGATGGGCTTCACAGGTTTTTACTTCACCGATCACCAGACCTCTCAAACCACCCCGGATAGATTCGAATTTTTCATATCCGCCCACTTCGAGCCCGATACTGGTCAATATTTCGCAGACTTTTTCGACACTCAAATCTATTTTCAGGTATTCTTTCAGCCAATTTAAAGATATATTCATAGTTTTTGATTTTCTGATAGTTTATATTCCTGTTTTGGGAATACAGCTGTTTTATTTGATTTGTAACATTCTCTCGATAGGGGCCCAGGCTCTCTGACGGATATCTTCAGCCACTTCGACTACGTATTGCTCTTTCTCCAAAGCTTCCTGTACCGATTCCAGCGTTACTTTTTTCATTTGTCCACAAATGGTTTTAGGATGAACCGGAATAAATTCTTTGTCCGGATTATCGTTTTTCAGTTTATGGATGGTTTCTATTTCTGTGGCAATGATAAATTGCTTTTTGTCCGACCGGCTTGCATGTCTGATCATTCCTGCCGTCGAGTACATATAAGCTTGAGGAAGATTTAAAATGGCCTCGTCGTGTGAACAGTGGCTCTCGGGGTGAATGAGGATATCTGCCTGAGGATAGTCCCGGCTTTTTTCCAGGATCATGTCGGTGGTGATGCGTTCGTGTACACAACAATCTCCATGCCAGAGTTCCATTTCCCGTCCGGTAACTTTCCTGATCCAGGCTCCCAGGTTTTTGTCCGGTACAAACAAGATCTTATGATCTGGAGGAATGCTTTGTACGACTTTCAGGGCATTGGCCGAAGTGCAGCAAATATCCGTCCAGGCCTTCACTTCGGCTGTCGTGTTGACGTAACTTACAATAATCCCGTCAGGATTGGCTTTTTTCCATTCCCGCAATTCATAACCGGTAATGCTTTCAGCCAGTGAACATCCGGCTCCTAAAGCCGGAATCAGGATCTTTTTGTCCGGAGAAATGATCGCTGCGGTCTCCGCCATAAAATGCACACCGCAAAAAACGATAATCCGGGCATCCGTTTTCCCGGCTTCCTGGGATAATCCCAGTGAATCCCCCAGATAGTCTGCTATATCCTGAACCTCCGGACGAGTATAGTAATGTGCCAGAATAACGGCATTTTTTTCTTTTTTTAGTTGCCGGATTCTGTCAATAATCTCTGTATTCGTCATAACATATTAATTTTCCGCTTCAAAGATAACAAAGAAAGATAAAAAGGTGAAATTATTTAATCTTCATTTCTTCCTGAATTTTTTTACTCTCCCGTTTTAGAATGAGCGTTGAAAATTTAGATTTTAAAATACTGATGGATATTTTTTCGTTTACACTCAATTCCTCTTTAAACTGTTCGTAATATTTTTCTGTATAATCGTTGAACCGGGCCTGTATTTTTTCCCATTCAGGATCGGACAGGGTGGTACAGTTTTTTTCTGTTTGGGTGATAAACTTTTCGAAGTCTTTTAAATAGCTGTCTTTGTTCATACTACATCGACAGAAAATCAATACAAGACATCCGATGATAAATAATTTGAGTGCTGATTTCATGAAATTAGTTTTTTTGAATATTCATACTGATGTCCAAAGCCGTTACGGAGTGAGTTAAGGCACCGACGCTGATAAAGTCGACTCCGGTGGCTGCCACTTCTTTTAAACGGGGAATACTCATATTTCCGGAAGCTTCGGTTTTGGCCTGTCCGTGAATGATTTTCACCGCTTCGGCCATCTCGGCGTTACTCATATTGTCCAGCATGATAATATCGGCATGCGTAGCGAGGGCTTCGCGCACTTCGGCCAGATTGGTCGTTTCTACTTCGATTTTGATACCGGCCGGAATATGGGCTCTGACCGCATTGACCGCATTGGTAATTCCTCCGGCCACCTTAATGTGGTTGTCTTTGATCATGGCCATATCGTATAATCCCATCCGGTGGTTGGTCGCTCCTCCGTCTTTAACGGCCATTTTGTCCAATACCCGTAAGCCCGGAGCTGTTTTCCGGGTGTCCAGTAATTGGGTGTGAGTACCGGCTAATTCTTCGACGTATCTGGCCGTTTCCGTAGCGATGCCCGACATGCGTTGCAAGATGTTCAGCGAAAGCCTTTCTCCTAATAAGAGGCAACGGTAGCTGGCTTCGATACGCAGGATAATATCGCCTTTTTTTACCCGATCCCCGTCTTTTACTTTGGCGTCCCAAAGGATGTCTTTCTCGAATTTTTCATACACCCGTTTGGCTATCGCCAGTCCGGAAATTACACCGTCGGCTTTCATTTTCATTTCTGCAACGGCCCGGGAATGAGCCGGGATGATGGAGTTGGTCGTTACATCTCCGGTAGCGATGTCTTCCTCTATGGCGAGGTCGATCAGGCGGTCGATTAATTGGTCGTATTGTGTCATTTTATAGTGATTTTCAGTTTAAAGACTTTTTAGTATTGACAGGTAGGGTACGGAGGTCTTTTTCTTTCTGTTGTACGATATGAAAAAGATAGGAAGCATCGCTACAGGGATAATCTTCCCGGAAATGTCCTCCACGGCTTTCCTGACGGTAAAGGGCAGAACGGATAATCAACCTGGCAACTGTAATCAGGTTACGGCAAATCAGGGTGTAATATTCGTTTATTTCCCGGGGCAGATTGTCTTCCAGACTTTCCAATTCGTTCAATCCCTGTTTCAGTTTTTCTGCATTCCGGATGATGCCGGCATAATCGGTCATTATCCGCGAAATCTCTTTTTTCAAATGGACATAAAGCGCAGCATAATTGTCATTGCAATGATAGATCGGTTTGAATACCTGGGTAGGAGAGGTTTTCAGATTTTTCCGTGAAGCCTCGATGGCCCGTTTCCCGAATACCAGACATTCGATCAACGAGTTGGAGGCGAGCCGATTGGCTCCCATGATTCCCGAAGAGGCCAGTTCGCCGCAGATAAACAGACGTTTGATGTTGGTCTGTCCATGGGTGTCCGTCCTCACTCCCCCTACCATATAATGAGCTGCCGGTGCTACGGGGATCCGGTCGCACATATCGATACCCAATTCCTGGCATTTTTCATAAATATTCGGAAAGCGGTGTTTCACCACCTGAGGATCGAGGTGTTTGAGGGACAACCAGACGTACTCCTGATCGTATTTCAGCATCTGGCGGTAAATAGATTGAGCGACGATATCCCGGGGGGCCAGTTCGGCCAATTCGTGAATCGCCGGCATAAAGCGTTCTCCGTTTTGATCGATCAGATAAGCCCCTTCACCCCGGACTGCCTCACTGATTAGAAATGCCTCTTCCGATTCGGTATAGATGGCCGAAGGATGAAATTGAATGAATTCCATATCGGCGATTTCACAACCTGCATTAAAAGCCAGAGCAAGTCCGTCTCCGATCGTGGTATGCGGATTGGTGGTCCGTTTGTAAATAGCCGAAGTGCCTCCTAAAGTGAGGAAGGTATTGTCGGCATAAAACAGTTCTTCGCTTTCTGTCACTAAATTCCAGGCCCGTACGCCGTAACATTCCTGATTTTCCTGAAGGATACCGATCACGGAATGATTTTCGAAAATATCTATCTTCGGATTATTGATGACTTTGCTGATCATAAAACTGGTCACCATACGTCCTGTCGCGTCACCGCCGGCATGAAGAATTCTTTTCCGGTGATGTCCGCCTTCCAACCCCAAGGCGAGGCTGCCGTCTTCCATATCGAAATGCATACCTGCCTCTATGAGTTCATGTATCCGTTGCGGACCTTCGTTCACTAAAATATCGACAGCTGGGTAATCGCAAAGCCCGCGTCCGGCAATAATCGTGTCCTCGAAGTGAAGTGCAGGAGCATCGTCTTCGTCTGTAACGGCGGCGATTCCACCCTGTGCAAAATAAGAGTTGCTCTCTGTAATACCGGATTTGGTCAGCAAAGCAACTTTTCCATAAGCGGCAGCGTGATAGGCCGTGTAAAGCCCTGCCAATCCACTCCCTGCTATAATATAATCGTAATGGCGCATCTTCAAAAAATGTAAATTAGTGCGAAAGTACCATTTTTTTGGAAATAGGGGAGAAATTTTTCAATTATTTTATCGTACTTTTGTGCAAAACCAAATCAATAAAAAGAATGATTACGAAAAATAAGATGGTATCCGTAAGTTACGAATTAAGAACGGAACAAAACGGAGAGTTACTCGAAGCAGCAGGTGCAGACCGGCCCTTGGATTTTATCTGTGGACAAGGGCAGACTTTAGAATATTTTGAAATGAACCTTCTGGATAAAAATGAAGGGGATAAATTCGATTTCAGCATTCCGGCAGCCCATGCTTATGGACTGGTGAACGAAGATATGATTGTGGATTTACCCCAGGAAATATTTAAAGATGTAGAAGCTGAAGAGATGGTGGTCGGCCATGTTTTACCGATGATGGATAGTGTCGGAAGACGTTTGCAGGGCAAGATCCTGTCTATCGGTGACGAGGAAGTACGTATCGATTTTAATCATCCCCTGGCCGGTAAAGATTTGTTTTTCAAGGGTGAGATATTAGGTGTCCGTGATGCAACGGATGAAGAACTGGAAGCTTTACATTCGCATAAATGCGGGGGGTGTAGTGGCTGTGGTTCTGAAGGAGGTTGCGGATCCCACGACGAGGGCTGCGGATGCGGAGGATGTCACTAAATATATAAGGAATACTTTCTACTTTTTATGTCCGGTAATTCTATAGGAAAATTTTTTCGGCTGATGTCGTTCGGAGAGTCACACGGTAGTGCTGTTGGAGGGGTTATCGACGGTTGTCCGGCAGGAATCGCCTTGTCTGCTGATTTTATTCAAGGTGAGTTGAACCGGCGGCGGCCCGGTCAGTCGGAGGTTTCTACCCCCCGGAAGGAAGAAGACACCGTAGAGATTCTTTCCGGAATATTTGAAGGAAAATCTACCGGCATGCCGATCGGATTTCTGGTGAGAAATCAGAATCAGAATAGTAAGGATTATAATCATCTGAAAGATTTATACCGTCCTTCTCATGCCGATTATACCTGGGAAAAGAAATACGGTATCCGGGATTATCGGGGAGGCGGACGTTCGTCGGCCCGGGAACACATTGCCCGAGTCGTTGCCGGGGCTGTTGCCAAACAGGTGTTGGCCGGTTACGGGATAAGCATTCGGGCATATACTTCACAAGTCGGACCGATTGCTGTTACCCGGCCTTATCAGGAGTTGCCCTTGGAGCGGGCAGAAGATAACATCGTACGTTGTCCTGACGCCGGGATTGCTGAAGAAATGATTGCATTGATCCGGCAGCTGCGGGATGAAGGGGATAGTGTCGGTGGAATAGTCAGTTGTGTGATTCAGGGGGTACCTGCCGGGTTAGGCGAACCGGTGTTCGACCGTTTTCAGGCAAGACTGGCGCATGCAATGATGAGTATCAACGCAACCAAAGGTTTTGAATACGGAAGCGGATTTGCAGCAGCCTCTATGCAGGGAAGCGGGCATAACGATTCTTTTGTCATGAAAGGAAGTGAAGTACACACGGCGACGAATCGCTCGGGAGGTATACAGGGGGGCGTGACGAACGGAGAAGATATCTATTTCCGGGTAGCTTTCAAGCCGGTCGCCACTATTATGAAACGTCAGGAAACGGTGACACGTGATGGGAAAGAAGTTACTCTGGAAGCACACGGACGCCATGATCCTTGTGTTATTCCCCGCGCTGTGCCTGTAGTCGAAGCTATGGCGGCTATCGTTGTTTTGGATATGCTGCTCGAGGCCCGGACCGATTGGGGCCGTTGATTTATTTTTGAAGAAAAATCTTTCCGATTGTTTGATTTTAGAAAAAAGTTTTTCATCTTTGCTCCGTTGAAAAGAACAAAATATGAATTTATTACTGACAAATAAAGCATGGTGGTGGCGCCTTTCGGGAATAAACCGGTGGGACGCACGCTTTATGATGTCTGGTCAGTAATATCAGTGAAGGAACTATATTATCAGCATATGGAGGCTATCGGAACACCGGTAGCCTTTTTTGTTTTTTGTCCTTAATGAAAATTCCAAAAGTAAATCATATGAAAAATTTTAATGTAAACGACCAGGGGTTTTACGGTAGGTTTGGTGGTGCTTATGTTCCTGAAATTTTACATGCGAATGTAGAAAAATTACGTGAATGTTATTTGCGGGAAATGGAAGATGAGTCTTTTCAGCAGGAGTTCAGGCTATTGTTAAGGGATTATGTCGGTCGTCCCAGTCCGCTTTATTATGCCCGTCGGCTGAGTGAAAAGTACGGTACCCGGATTTATCTCAAGCGCGAGGATCTGAATCATACCGGAGCCCACAAGATCAACAATACGATCGGTCAGATTCTATTGGCCCGGCGTATGGGAAAGAAGAGGATCATTGCCGAAACCGGAGCCGGGCAGCACGGAGTAGCGACGGCTACTGTATGTGCCCTGATGAATATGGAATGTATCGTTTATATGGGAGCGACCGATGTGGTCCGGCAACAACCTAATGTTGAAAAAATGGAGATGTTGGGAGCGAAGGTGGTAGCTGTTGAAAGTGGCAATAAAACGCTGAAAGATGCCACCAACGAAGCGATCCGCGACTGGTGTTGTAACCCCGCGGATACTTATTATATCATCGGGTCGACAGTGGGACCTCACCCTTATCCGGATATGGTGGCTCGTTTTCAGTCGGTGATCAGCGAAGAGATCAGAAAGCAATTGTTGGAAAAAGAAGGAAGGGAAGAACCCGATTATGTAATAGCCTGCGTGGGAGGAGGAAGTAATGCTGCCGGGGCTTTCTACCATTTTCTGCATTCTCCCGAAGTTGGGTTGATTGCTGCCGAGGCTGCCGGAAAAGGTTTGGGAAGCGGAGAGTCGGCAGCTACGATCCATTTGGGAAAAGAAGGTATTATCCATGGAAGCCGTACGTTGGTGATGCAAACGGACGACGGACAGATTGTCGAACCCTATTCTGTTTCTGCCGGACTGGATTATCCGGGAATCGGCCCTTTACATGCATTTCTGGCAGAAGAAAAACGCGCTGAAGTATTGGCTGTTACGGACGAAGAAGCGTTGAATGCCGCTTTTTGCCTGACAGAAATGGAAGGTATCATCCCGGCTTTGGAATCGGCCCATGCCCTGGCAGTTCTGGAACAAAAAACATTCCGGCCGGAAGAGATCGTTGTCATTAATTTGTCCGGTCGGGGTGATAAAGATATACAGACCTACAAAAGGATGAATAAATTTTTACACTTATGAAATATAGAATTAAAACAATCACCCGTATTCTTCCGGCCGACTTGCAGACTCCTGTGGGAATTTACCTGAAGGTACGCGACTTATTTCCACAATCGGCTTTGCTGGAAAGTTCGGATTATCATACGACTCAAAATAGTTTTTCTTTTATCGGCGTGGAACCGATGGCCGATTTTTCGGTAACGAAGGAACAGATCGTACGTCGTTTTCCCGATGGCCGGCAACTGACGGATGCTCTTACAGAAGGCGTGGATGTTATCGAAATCCTGAAAGATTATATCGCTTCGTTCGAGACCGAAACAAACCTGACCGGGATCAACGGTTTTTTCGGGTATACGGCCTATGATGCCGTACGTTATTTTGAAGCTGTCCGTATCCGGAAGAAAGAAGAGAAGTTTGCTGAAATACCTGATATGATGTATATATTATACCGGTATATTATTGTAGTCGATCATTTTAAAAATCAGATGACGATCGTTGAAAATTTACCGGAAGGGCAGTATTCCCATATGCCGGAACTTATTGATGTCATTCATAACAATAATATGGCTCGGTATGGTTTCGAGGCGTTGCACGATACCGGTTCTCCGATTAGCGACGAGCAGTATATGGAAATGGTGAAAAGGGGTATTCGGCATACCCAAAGGGGAGACGTATTTCAGATTGTACTCTCGCGTCGTTTCAGCCGTGGATTTCGGGGAGATGATTTTAATGTATACCGGGCCTTGCGGTGTATAAATCCTTCTCCATATCTGTATTATTTTGATTTCGGCCATTTTCGCATTTTCGGTTCCTCTCCCGAGACTCATCTGCGTGTTGCCGGAGGTAAAGCTTATATCGATCCGATAGCCGGTACTTTCCGCCGTACAGGAGACGATATCCGGGATTCGGAATTGGCCCGTAAATTATTGGAAGATGAGAAAGAAAATGCCGAACATATCATGTTGGTCGACCTGGCACGTAATGATCTGAGCCGCGGGGCTGGTCAGGTAAAGATCGAGTTCTTGCGTCAGATCCAATATTATTCGCATGTGATTCATATGGTGTCGAGAGTGAGTGCTTGCGTTTCCGAAAATACCGATGTTTTGCGGCTCTTTGCGGATACTTTTCCTGCCGGTACGCTCAGCGGTGCTCCCAAAGTCAGGGCGATGCAACTGATCGATGACATAGAACCTCATAGTCGCGGGATTTATGGGGGCTGTGTCGGCTATATCGGTTTTCAGGGAGAATTGAACCAGGCCATTACGATCCGGAGCTTTCTGAGTTACGGTAACCGGCTTTATGCTCAGGCCGGAGCGGGGATTGTAGCGCACTCTTCGCCTGAAAGTGAATTGCAGGAATTGAATAATAAATTGGGGGCTTTGATGAAAGCGGTGGAAATGAGTGAAAAGGTTAAAAATTGAACTTATGGAAAAAATATTGATACTCGACAACTACGATTCGTTTACTTATAATATTGTTCACCTCTTACATGAATTGGGAGCCGAAGTGGATATAGCCAGAAATGACCGGATTTCGGTGGAGGAAGCCGGCCGATACAACCGGATTATTTTGTCTCCGGGGCCGGGAATTCCAAGTGAAGCCGGAATATTACCCGAAGTTGTGAAGCGTTATGCGGCTGAAAAATCAATCCTGGGGATTTGTCTGGGTGAACAGGCCATCGGGGAGTGTTTCGGCGCTGAATTGGAGAATCTGCCGGAAGTTTTTCATGGTATTTGTACACCGGTGCGGGTGATTGCCGAAGAAAAGATGTTCTCCGGTCTGGGCGAAAGTTTTGATGTAGGCAGGTATCATTCCTGGGTAGTAAGTCGGAAGAATCTGCCTGAATGTCTTACAGTTACCGCTGAGGATGCTGCAGGCAGAATTATGGCCCTGTCTCATAAAAGCTATGATGTTCGCGGCCTTCAGTTTCATCCGGAATCGATTTTGACTCCTATGGGGAAAATGATGATGGCGAATTGGTTGCATGCTTGAAGTAAAGGGAATGTATATGATATATTGATTACTATGAAAGAACTGTTATATAAAATGTTCGGGCACAAAAGCCTCTCTAAAGAAGAAGCTAAACAAGTCTTGTTGAACATTTCCGATGGCCGGTATAACGACAGCCAGTTGTCGGCTTTTATGACCGTTTTTCTGATGCGTAGTATTACGACGGAAGAATTGGCCGGGTTTAGGGAAGCCATTCTCGAACGGAGGGTGGTCGTGGATTTGGATTGTCATGATGCAATCGATATTGTCGGTACGGGAGGGGATGGAAAAAATACATTCAATATTTCTACGGCGGCTTGTTTTGTGGTGGCCGGAGCAGGCTACCGGGTTGTAAAACACGGAAATTACGGTGCCAGTTCGGTGAGTGGGGCTTCGAATGTACTGGAACAACATGGGGTGAAATTTACAGGACACTCCGGTCGGTTACAGCAATCGCTGGAAGAAAGCGGGGTCGCTTATTTGCATGCACCGTTTTTTAGCCCTGCCTTAAAAAGTGTAGGACCGGTACGACGTGCTTTAGGAGTACGTACCTTTTTCAATATGTTGGGGCCTTTGGTCAATCCGGTACTCCCACGCTACCAGTTATTGGGAGTATATAACCTGAAACTGGCCCGTTTGTATAACTATATGTATCAGCAGAGCGGAGTGAATTACACGATAGTACATTCGCTGGACGGGTATGATGAAGTTTCGCTGACCTCTCCTTTTAAAGCGCTGAATAATCGGGGTGAGGGCATTTATTTGCCGGAAGAGATCGGATTCGGTCGGGTGGCGGAAGAGGAATTGTCGGGAGGAAATACGGTGACCGAAGCTGCGGCGATTTTTGACCGGGTTTTAGCTAACGAGGCTACCCGGGGACAAGAAGACTGTGTGATTGCCAATGCTGCTTTTGCAATCCGTACCCTGAGGCCCGGAATAGCTTTGCCGGATGCTATTGCAGAAGCGCGTGAGGCGCTGGAGAGCGGGAGGGCACTGAGGGCGTTCCGTAAATTTGTAGAACTTAATGAAAAATGATATGTCAGTTTTAAACCGGATATTGAAAACAAAACAGGAAGAAGTGACTGAGCGGAAAAACAGGATTTCCGAAAGGGATCTGATGAGTACGCTTTTAGCTGGGAGACAACGGTTATCGATGCGAAAGGCCTTGGAGGAATCGGCAACAGGGATCATTGCAGAATTTAAACGGAAGTCTCCTTCCGGAGGATTTATTCATGAGGCAGCCGGAGTGCAGGAGGTGGTCGGCGGATATGTACGGAATGGTGCTGCGGCTTGTTCGGTGTTGACGGATACGGATTATTTCGGAGGATCGTTATTGGATCTCGCTATGGCCAGGAGGGTTTCGGATATTCCCTTATTGCGTAAGGATTTTATCGTCGATTTCTATCAACTGGCCGAAGCGGTGGCTTATGGAGCCGATGCCGTTTTGTTGATCGCTGCAGCTTTGTCGCCGGCACAGTGCCGGGAATTGGCCGATGCTGCTCATGGACTGGGATTGGAAATACTATTGGAAATACATCGGGAAGAAGAGTTGGAATATGTCTCCCCGGAAATGGATATTGTGGGGATCAACAATCGGAATCTGACTACTTTCGAGACGGATATTTATACTTCTTTCCGGTTAGCTTCACAAGTCCCGGTTGCTTGTCTGAAAGTGGCCGAGAGTGGAATTCGTGCCATGGAGACAGTCGTCGCGTTACGCAGATTGGGATTCAGAGGATTTCTGATCGGTGAACATTTTATGCGGGAAGCACAACCGGCTCAGGCTTTAAAAAATTTTGTCGGATATGCTGATTAAAATTTGTGGCATGAAGGAACCCGGGAATGTGAAGGAAGTCGCTGCTTTACATCCCGATATGTTGGGTTTTATTTTTTATAAAGCCTCACCGCGTTATGCCGGTGATTTGTCTCCCCGGGCTTTGGAACGTTTACCTGCAGCTATCGGGAAAGTAGGAGTTTTTGTGAATGCAGAAACCGGGTTTATCGAAAATATAGTACGAAGGTATAAGATGGATACGATTCAACTGCATGGGGATGAACCCCCTGAAATGGGTCACTATTTTGTACGGAAAGGCTACCGGGTAATAAAAGCTTTCGGTATAGAAGAGGCCGGTGATTTTCAACGGACTTTGCCTTATGAATCGGCTTGTCAGTTGTTTTTGTTCGATACCCGGAGCAGACAGTTTGGAGGGACCGGGAAATCGTTCGACTGGAATTTATTGAACCGGTACGAGGGGAGTGTACCTTTTTTCTTAAGTGGAGGAATTGCCTGGGAAAATAGAGAAGAGATCGGAAAAATCAAACATCCGAAGCTTGCCGGACTCGATTTGAACAGTCGGTTCGAAACGGCTCCCGGAATGAAAAATATCCATTTATTGTCTCGTTTTTTAGCTGAACTACCTTAATTTTTTTAGTTATGAATCGGATTACAGAGTTGTTTCAAAGAAAAGATAGAAATCTTTTGTCCGTGTATTTTACTGCCGGTTATCCGGTTTTGGAAGATACGGTCGAAATCATACAGATGTTAGAAAACCGGGGAGTCGATCTGGTGGAAATCGGGATTCCTTTTTCCGATCCTATGGCCGATGGGGTAGTCATCCAGCAAAGTAGTACACAGGCACTGAAAAATGGCATGACGTTGCCTGTATTACTCGAGCAGTTGACTAGTATACGAAGTCGGGTTGAATTGCCTTTGCTATTGATGGGATATTTGAATCCGATGTTGCAGTACGGTATGGAAAACCTTTTTCGAAAAGGGATGGAAATCGGGATCGATGGAATGATTATTCCGGATTTGCCGTTTCAGGAATACCTGGAGTCGGTTAAACCGCTTTGTGAAAAATATGATATTCCGGTGATTATGTTGATTACCCCCGAAACTTCGGATGAAAGGATCCGTCTGATAGACGAATATTGTGGCGGTTTTATCTATATGGTCTCTTCGGCTTCGACGACCGGAGTGAAAGATCGGTTTACAGCCGGACAGATTGAATATTTCCAAAGAATAGACCGTTTGAATTTGAAAAATAAACGTTTGATCGGTTTCGGCATATCTAATGGCGAGAGCTTGTCGACCGTTTGCCGTTATAGTAGCGGAGCTATTATCGGAAGCTTATTTGTAAAATTACTGGGAACGGAGCCTACGGTGGAGGAAGCTGTCGATCACTTGTTAAAAATAGCTCACAGGGACGGGCTATAGCCTGCTGCCCGCGTCCCCGTGAGCTAAGAGCTAAAAAAAAGTTGAAGAAAGGGGAGAAATCTCTGGGATTTTTCTTATTTTTGAAAAAATTTAAATTCTTGAAAATTATGGCAAGTATTAGAAGATTAAAGAAAGACATCGATTGTTTGACTTTTGCTGTTGTTGACGATAGCTTAAATTGTCTGGCTGTAGGTAAAAGTATGGATGATATCAGCGAAATAGTACAGCATATTATAGATTCCAGAAATGATTTAAGACAACGTGTAAATGCTGGAAAACAAGTGGCGAAAGCAGATAGAAAAGGATATTACAGGACTATCGGAAAGGATTTGATTGCTTCTGTAGACGGTGCATTTACAAAATTAAGCGATTTGGTAAAGCAGGCTTAAGCTGTTCGTAGAGAAAAGAATAAAAGGAGAATGCGATGAAGGCATCCTCCTTTTATTGTTCTTTAGTGAAAAATAGTTTTTCAGATCATGGAGGTATTGGAACTTGCGGGTATTGGTGAAATAAAGGTCCGGCGGAGTGCGAATATCAAGTATTTGCGTATTCGGATGGCTCCGGGGCGTGGGGTTTGGGTGAGTGTTCCTTTCGGCGTGAGCCGGAAACAGGTGGAGAAATTTCTGGAAGAGAATCGGGAGTGGATTCTCAAAAACCGGAAAGATATGAAAGTTTATGAGGAAGACACCGGAGTCGGTTTGGGAATAGGGGCGGAAATTAAGACGAAGTTGCATGTGCTGAGGATTGTGGAGACCGAGGAACCGAAGCCTTCTTATCGGCTTGAACAGGAAAAAATAACCCTGTTTATTCCTAAAAAAGTCGATTTCAGTAAAGTAGAGAAAATCGTTCAGCAGTTTTTGCTGGAAATCTATATGATGGAATGCCGTCGATATTTGCCGCAGCGGATCAGAAACTATGCCGAAAAATTCGGATTTCGTTACGGACGGGTTACGTTCAGGAACAATATTTCCAATTGGGGTAGTTGTTCTTTTGACAATAATATCAGTCTCAATATCAAGTTGATGAAGCTACCGGATGAAATTATCGATTATGTGATCTTGCATGAGTTATGCCATACGGTAGAGAAGAATCATTCGGCTGCATTTTGGAAGTTGGTCGGCAAAGTATGTCCGGCTTATCCGACTTTAAGGGCCAGGCTGAGGAAATATAATACCCGGATTTAATCTGGACGGAGAGTCGTTTTGGCGAATCGGCTATTTTTACTATTTTCGTTACCCCTAAAGGGATATTAAATTTTTAAATGTTATGATGCAGGAAAAACTTAAAGAAATCAGGGATCTTCTCACAGAAGTGAAGTATCCCGGTACTTCTAAAAATATTGTGGAACTGGATATGGTGCAAAATATCCGGATCGAGGGAGAGAAAGTGTTGTTTCGGCTGGTGTTTCAGAAAGCCAGCGATCCGTTTGTCGGGTCGGTGAAGAAAAAAGCGGAAGCCCTGATAAAAGAAAAAACTTCTTATACGGAGGTAGAGATCGAAAACCTGTTTGTTCAGGATTTGGAGAGACCGTTGTCCCTGGAAAAGGTAAAAAATATAATCGCTGTTTCCTCGGGTAAAGGAGGAGTAGGAAAATCTACCGTGGCGGCCAATTTAGCGGTTGCTTTGGCTGCTGAAGGATATAAAGTGGGTTTGGTGGATGCGGATATTTTCGGTCCTTCTATTCCGAAAATGTTCGGTTGCGAAGAGGCTCAGCCCTATATGGAGCAGATCGACGGAAAGGATTTCATTGTGCCGGTAGAGAAATATGGCGTAAAATTGTTATCTATCGGTTTCTTTGTCGATCCGGCTTCTGCCACTGTCTGGCGGGGGCCGATGGCTTCCAATGCATTGAAACAGATGGTGGAGCAAGGTTTTTGGGACGAATTGGATTATATGCTGATCGACCTTCCGCCGGGAACCAGCGATATTCATTTGACTTTGGTACAAACTGTCGCCCTGACAGGAGCTATTGTAGTCAGTACACCTCAGCAGGTGGCTTTGGCCGATGCAATCAAAGGAATCAATATGTTCGAGTCGCCGGGTATACAGGTGCCCGTGCTAGGCCTGGTGGAAAATATGGCCTGGTTTACTCCGGCTGAATTGCCCGATCATAAATATTATATTTTCGGACGGGAAGGGGCGAAACAACTGGCCGAACAAAGAGGTCTCCGGTTGTTGGGCGAAATACCTGTTGTACAGAGTATTTGTGATGGAGGCGATGCAGGTAAACCTGTAGCTTTGAATGCCGATTCGATTACGGGAACAGCGTTCAGGCAGTTGGCGGATGAAGTTGTGAAAGCCGTAGAGGAAAATCACGACCCGGCAAAAAGAGTGAGAGTCACCAGACAATAGGACAGCATGTCTAAATGAAATATTCTTCTTATATATTAACGGGGATGATGGTGGTGCTGTGCGGTTGTTCGGTGAAGAGAAACAATTTCTTTTCACGTAACTATCACCAGTTGACTACCCGTTATAACGTATATTTTAACGGTGACCAGGCTTTGAAGTCCGGGATAAAGCATATGGAAAACAGGCATAAGGAGGATTATACCCACCTTTTGCCTGTTTTCGTATCTAATGACGAACAGACGCGTAGTATTTGCAGCTCCGATATGGACTACGTGATCGAAAAGGCGGCTAAAGCGACCGATAAACATTCGATCACGGCTAAACCCAGGCGGAGAAAGAATAAAGATTCCAAAAATTATCAGACCTTCCGAAAGAAAAAAGAATTTAATAACCAGTTGGATAAATGCTATCTGTTATTGGGGAAAGCTTATTTCTATAAGAAGAAATACACGATGGCCAATAACACTTTTCGTTTTATACAAAGGCAATATGCCGAAGACGAGGCCTTGATGACCGAGGTGTCGATCTGGTTATTCCGGAGCCTGACGGAAATGGGACGCTACGAAGAGGCTGCCCGGATCATGGACCGGCTCGACGGGAGCACATTAAAGCGGAAACAACGGGAGATGGTTGCTGCGGCGAGAACCGATTTCTATGTGCGTCAAGGTATGTACGAACAAGCGATTCCTGAGGCAGAAAGATTGGTCAGGACTTGTAAAAGCATAAAACGTAAACCGCGCTACAATTTTTTGTTGTCTCAATTATATGTAAAAGAAAATCAGGATGGGGCTGCTAAACTGGCATTGAAAAAAGCTACCCGGTTCAATTTCAATTATGAAATGGTCTTCAATGCCCGGATCGGTATGGCTTTAGCCTATCAGGAAGGAGATGCGGCCGTAGAAAAGAAATTGAAGAAAATGTTGCGGGATTCCCGGAACGAGGAATTTCAGGATCGGATTTATTATGCTTTGGCCAATATCGAAAATAAACGTGGAAATGAGGAAGGAGCGGCCGGTTTGTATTGGAAATCCGTGCATGCCTCTGTAGATAACGATAATCAGCAGGCTTTGTCTTTTGTAAAATTAGGGGATTATTATTTCAAAAACAAGGCCTATGTGCAGGCACAGAGTTGTTACGATTCTTGTTTGCTTGTCATGGATTCGCGTTATGAAGATTATGAAAAACTAAAATCTTTACTGACCGATCTGACCGAATTGGTTACGAATCTGAGAATTATACAAACGCAGGATAGTTTGCAGCGGATAGCGGTGTTACCGGAAGAAGAGAGAAACCGCTTGATCGACGATAAAATCACTGCGATTAAAGAGCAGGAAAATACTCGCAAAGAACAGGAACGAAGGGAGCAGGCCGAGCGCAATTTTTATCGCCGTAACGATATGCTTAGCCGGGGAGATGCTTTTTCGCAGGGTAACAGCGGAGGGGATTGGTATTTTTATAATCCCGTGACGATTGCTCTGGGGAAAAATGATTTTAAGCGGAAATGGGGACGGCGTAAGCTGGAAGACAATTGGCGCAGACGAAACAAAGCAAGTATCGGTTTGGCAGACGAAACCGGCGAAGAATTAGCAGAGATGACGGGAGGGGAAAGGGAAGTGAAAGATGTAAAGAGCAGGGAGTATTATTTGCAGGATCTCCCCCTGACACCGGAAATGCTGCAGGCATCTGAAAAACAGATCGAAGAAGCTTATTATAAAGCCGGCGAAATTTATTTGTACCGTTTGAATGATCCGGAAAAGGCTTTAGAGTGTTTCGATGCTTATATTCAGCGTTTTAAAAATACCGCTAATCTGCCGATGGTCTATTATCTGGCTTCCACGACCGCTCTCAAGGCAGGTAAGGCGGCAGAGGCTGAAAGATATAAAACAGAGCTGACCGCTCTTTTCCCTGAAAGTGATTTCGCCCGGGGACTACAAGACCCGAACTATTTCCGTCAGGTCGAAGATGTGCTGAAAGTGGTAGAGAAAAAGTATCAGGAAGCTTACCGATATTACCAAAAAGTTTATTACCACGAAGCAGCACAAATTTGTGACAGAATCCTGAAAGCGTACCCGGATAATAAATTGAAAGCAAATGTGCTGTTTCTGAAAGCGATGTGTGTTGTAAATACCGGTTCTCCCCAGGAGGCGAAGAACGCTTTGGAAGAGGTAATCGCAGCCCGTCCCGGAAAAGAGATCCTGCAGGTGACTAGCGACATCCTGGCTTCTTTAGCGGTAGGAGAAAAACCTGTTCGGTATTCCGAAGCGGAAATGGCTCAGGTCCGTTCTTTACAGGCGAACCGCAATTGGCAATTCGATGAAGAAGTACTGGCTGGTCGTAGCCGGAAAGAAGAAACAACTTATAAAATCGAAAAAGAAAAAGAACAATGGGTGGTATTGTTTTTACCACAGGAATTTACAACCGTTCAGGAAACCAGATTTAAAGCGCGTTTGAAGTTTATTCATGCTGCCGAAATGGCCGAAGGGAAAAGTTATGAAATGAAAAAAGAAGAGCTCGGGTACAAAAAAGAGGTGCTGGTTGTTCGTCGGTTCGGACAGTATTCGGAAGCTTCCGAATATTTGCATAAAATAGCTACGGATAAGTTTTTGTTGAAGATTCTGGGAAACGAAAGTTACCGGATGTTCGCTATATCGCCGGACAACTTCTCTATCCTGAAGCGATTGAATAATATCGATCAGTATGTCGATTTCTTTACCGAGAATTATTTTGAGGATCGTTACCAAGGTGAGAAAATTGTAGGGAAATGGGGGACTGCTGCCCATGTCTTTAACAATGAAGAACAAGAGAATCATCATTTTGTTTTGGCTGTTCCTTTCCGGGAAGTCAATACGAAACGCATTGTAGAAGCTTTGCAGGAGGTGGATCCTGCATTTACATTCGAAAAAGGGGATTATAACCGGGACCTGGAATTGATAGTGGTCAAGCATATCGGTAATAAGAAACAGGCGTTGGACTATATGTCGGCAGTCCTGAAAAATAAGAAATTGTTCGATTTGCTGGCCGGGGTAGATTATGAAGTATTCCTGATCACTCCCCATAATCTCAAAGCTATGCAGGAAAATGAATACCTGGAAGAATACCTGAAATTTTTCGATGATCATTATCTGAAAAGTGCGGGAGCTATCGGGGTTGAAGATGGGGATTATATTTACAATAAGAGCGTAGCACACAAGTTCGTTTTGTTCTATCCCAATACGATCGATCCCTACCGGTTGAAAACAATTTTCGAAGAATTTAATTTTGCAGGACTGACTTTGAACAATTTGAAGTTCGATGAAGAACACGATTGTATGGTGGTGTCCGGTTTCAATAACAAAGAAGAAGCGATGCGTTATTTCACGACAGTCATCGGTAACCGGAAATTATTCAAATCGCTGAAAAATGTCGATTATACGAATTTCATTATTACTGAAGTGAATTTGCAGACATTGACCGGCAAAAAGAATATAGAGGTTTATCTTGAATTTTTTAAGAAATATTATTTGAACTAATGGATTTAGAAGCCTATGAAATGGACAATCAATCATCTCGAAGATCTGAATAAAGTGGCGGCAGAATTTTTGGATTATGTCGGAGACAAAACTATTTTTGCTTTGTACGGACCGATGGGAGTAGGGAAGACTACTTTTGTAAAGGCCGTCGCAGCCTGTCTGGGGGTAACCGACGATGTGAGTTCCCCGACTTTTGCCCTGGTCAACGAGTATCAGACAAAAAATGGGAAATCCCTATATCATTTTGATTTTTATCGCGTAAACCATATAGCTGAAGCGCTTGATTTCGGTTATGAAGAGTATTTTTTCAGTGGAGACCGTTGTTTTATCGAATGGCCTGAAAAAATAGACGAGCTGCTTCCAGAAGGTATCGTCGATTGTTATTTTACTGAAAATCCGGATGGAAGTCGTGAATTGAAGGTGGAAATTTAACTTTTAAGACTATGGACAACACAGGCAGAATGTCGGGAACGATTAATAAGCAATGGTTTCTTTATCAGGAAAAAGAAGTTTTTCAGGATAAAAGGCAGAAGAAATTGATTCTGGGGATACCGAACGAGCTGGAGAAAGGGGAGAACCGGATTTGTCTCACTCCCGAATCTGTTCATATCCTGGTTTCTATGGGACATGAAGTGTTGATCCAGCGTGGGGCCGGTAATAATGCCTATTACGGTGACACGGAATATGCCGATGCCGGTGCTATGATCGTAGAGACTTTAGGTGAAGTGTATACTGCCGACGTTGTGCTTAAGGCGACTTCTGTTTCTGCCGGGGATACGGTTTATATGCACGACCGGCAAGTGATTCTTTCCCCTCTGAAACTCTGTGACATGCGGAAGGATGCCATTACCGAAATGATGCAGAAAAAAGTGACGGCAGTCGGTTTCGATATTTTGAAAGACGGAGAGGGGTATTATCCGGTGGTCCGGATTATGAGTGAGATTGCCGGTAATTCGGCCATCATGATAGCCAGTGAATATCTTAATAATTCGCGGGGAGGTAAAGGGATTGTTTTGGGAGGTATCAGTGGGATTACGCCGGCGGAAATCGTTATTCTGGGAGCAGGCACCTTGGGTGAATTCGCTGCCCGTACAGCCTTAGGCCTGGGAGCGACCGTGAAAATCTTCGATCATTCGGTCGAGCGTCTCCGGAAGCTGAACGAGGTTTTGGGACAGCGGGTATTTACCTCTGTTTTTCATAAACCGGTATTGGATAAAGCGTTGGCTTCGGCCGATGTGCTTATCGGAGCTATGCGTTGTTTCGATAACGGAGAGAATACCGTTGTTTCGGAAGCCCAGGTGAGGTTGATGAAAAGAGGAGCGGTGATCGTGGATATGTCTATCGATCATGGCGGATGTATTGAGACAGCGGGTCCGACGACTCACGAAAAACCGGTGTATACTTATGAAGGAGTAATCCATTACTGTGTTCCGAACGTATTGTCGCGGGTAGCCCGGACTGCTTCGATCGCTTATAGTAATGTTTTCTTACCTATGCTTCAGCATATTGCCAGGCAAGGAGGATTTACCAATGCCATCCGGATGGATGCAGGGTTAAGGGAAGGGGTTTACCTTTATAACGGAATTTTGACTAAGAATGTGATTGCGGATAAGTTGGGCTTGATAGCCAGAGATATAAATTTATTGATCGCTGCTTTGTAAAATCGGGGCAGATGCCGGTTAGTTGGATGTGGTTATGAAATTTTTTCTGATTATTTGTGGTGTGCTCGTCGGAATGATGGGCTGTTCTTCAAAATATTATATGAGGAGAGGGGATCGTATGGCGGAGACCGGACGATTTTATAAGGCCGGATCGAAATACGAAAAGGCTTATCATAAAACAAAATCCAAAGATTTTCAGGCACTTGCAGCGATAAAGGCTGGGCAGGTAAATCAAAATGTAAATCGGCTGAAAGAAGCTTACAACTGGTTGAGAAAAGCCGAAAGAGCCAATCCGCAAATACCTGAAATCTATCTGAAAGTGGCTCAGCTTGCGGTGATGAACGACGATACCGCTACGGCGAGGGAATATTATCGTAAACAAGAAGCATTGTTCGGTGATGGAAAAGGAAACGATGGCCTTTATTATCTGGAACAAGTGGATAACGATCTGAGAGAACAAGGGCGTTACCGGATAGCTTTGAAGCGGGAGTTTAACTCCAGGTACAGCGATTTCGCTCCGGTGTATGTGCCGGGGGATACGACCCGGGTTTTATTGGCTTCTACGCGCAAACCCGATCCGAGAAAAAAGAGAATAAAGACAGACCCGGTTACCGGCGAAGGGTATAGCCATATCTACGGGACGAGGTATGTGCAGGAAATCAGATCTACGGATAAACAAGGTAAAGTGAAGGTAAAGCGTTTTAAGGAACCACGATGGTTGCAACCGGAATTGCAGAAAGATTCTATTTATTCCAACCGGAGTGAAGGAGTCATGTGCTTTGCTCCCGATGGGCGTACACTTTATTTCACCTCTTCACGTATGATCAAAGAGAGCCAGGTAGGTACCCGTATTTATAAAGTAATCCGGCAAGCCGCTAATTCCGGGGAGGAAACCGAAAAAAAAGAATGGGGTAGCGTTTCTTTAGCTGGTATTTGCGGGGATTCTGTTTCTATCGGACATCCGGCATTGACTCCTGACGGATTACGGTTGTATTTTGTCACCGATCAGCTGCCCGGAGGGTTCGGAGGAAAAGATATCTGGTATGTGGACAGGCTGGAGGAAAAATGGGGGCAACCTCAGAATGCAGGCGAATTGATCAATACGGCCGGGGACGAGATGTTTCCTTATGTGAGAGAGAATGGAGAGTTTTATTTTGCTTCTAACGGGCATTATGGTTTTGGGGGATTGGATTTGTATAAAGTGGGGAATGTAGCTGGAAAGGAGGTTATCGTTCATTTGCCTGCACCCTTAAATTCTTTTGCAGATGATTTCGGTATTGCCTTTAAACCGGGAACGGAGGACGGTTTGCTTACTTCGGGACGAAGCGGTCGAAACGATCATATTTATCGTTTTAGTTTTATACCGCAACAATTGAAAATCAATTTATTGACAGTCAATACAGTGACCGAACTTCCGATAGCCAAAGTAAATGTTACGGTTACTGCCGATAATGGAGAAGTCTCTTATTTAGAGACGGATTCACTGGGAAGGGCAGAAATGGAAGTCGTTTCTGATTGTGAGTATGTATTTGTCACCGACCATCCCCGTTTCCTGAAAGGGAAGGGACTGGTATCGACTTATCGGGAAAAAGCCGACCGGCTTTATGAATTACAGATCGGGATGCAGCCGATAGAAAAACCGATCGTCATACCTAATATCTATTTTGATGTGGCTAAATGGGAGTTACGTCCGGAGGCACGACAGAATCTGGAAGAATTATTGACTATTCTGGAGGATAATCCGAATATAACGATAGAGTTGTCCGCTCATACGGATATGGTGGGAAACGACGAAGCTAATCGGATTTTATCCGAACACCGGGCTCGGGCTGTGGTCGATTATTTGATCGGGAAAGGGGTGTATTGGGACCGGCTTGAAGCGAAAGGATACGGGGAAACTCAACCCCGCCAAATCAATGAAAAGGATGCCCATGAATATCCGTTCTTTAAAGTCGGGGAGGTATTGAACGAAAGGTTTGTCGGCCGTTTGAGAGGAGAGCAACGGGAAACGGCCTTGCAATTGAATCGGAGAATCGAGTTTAAAGTATTGCGTACGAATTATAAGCCGGGACCGAACTCTTTATTCAATCCGAACCAGATGGCTGTTGCTGCTGAAGAAGGAACTAAAAAAATCGGAGAGACTCAGTTGAGGGAATTAAGGGCGGTAAAAGGCCGTTTTTTTACTTTGCAGTTGGGCGTATTTAAAAATGTGCCTGCTGTCCTCAATCAGTTTCGGGTAGTGTTTACAGAGAAATTAAGCCATGGGGTTGTGCGTTATTGTACCGGTGTATACGATACCCGTGAAGAAGCACAACAAGCTGCTGCAGCTTTAAAACAAAAAGGGATCGGGTATCTGATTAAAGAATTCGAATTCAGTCATTGAACTATTTCAAAAAAGTCTTTCGTAACCGGTAATCGGGCTATTGCGGTTGTGTACTGTTCTTCGGAGGGCTCGGATTATTGATTGCATTTATATTGGAATATAAGTATTCCCGGAAAAAATAAATCCTTTCCTGTTTAAAGGAGCCACGTGAAAGCGTGGTTTTTTTTATATAGGAATAATATAGTCCAAAGTAGATAGAATAAAATTTTAGCCAAAATGAATAAATTGTATAATTCATTTGCTTTTTTATCTAAAAATAGTTATTACCTTTGTTTCGGTACAAAGAGTTGTACCTAAGTTTGTAATAACATGATGTAAAGTTTAATCTTTTTCAATAGGAAGTCGGCAAAACTTTTACGAAATAAGAAAGATGAACTGTATGTCGCGTAGAGATATGTGACCGATACGTTTATCCTCTTATTTTTGGGACTGCCGACTCCACTATTGAGAGGTAGACTATCGGTCACTTCTATATCTTGGAGTGTGGGCATACAATGAAAAAGGTGAAACATGAAAAAAGTATTAATCTGTCTAATCTACTTGCAGAGGGATTATTGACAGTGGTGTGTGAAAAGAATGATCTGGTGTGGACAGTTCCTTTCTCAGTAGAGCTTCATGCGCAAATTGTAAAAGAATTATTGTCGAAATTTAAGATTTCGGATAGCTGAAAAATCGATAAAAAATGCTGTTTGTTTGAGGTTTTTAGGGGGATTTTTTGTATATTTGTAACATGAAAAAGATATCGAAAAACACAGTTTTTATCACTCCGGTACGTCCTACCGAACGAAAATTTATCCTTGATTCTATGATAGCTTCTTTCCGTATAGAAGGGATTTTTATTCCGGAAGCAAAAGTTCAGGCTATTTATGCCCGGGTAAATGAAAAACTCAAAAAATAGTTTCTATAATTCTTTGCATCGGGAGATAATTTTTTTCGCTGACCCGCTGTACGGCAACGACGTAGTCCCTGAAATGTATTTTATCGAACCTTAATCCTTCATAGCCTTGTTTGCGTACCATTAGATTCGCCAGGATACGGGCCGTCCGGCCATTTCCTTCCCGAAAAGGATGGATGAAAAGCAATTCTCCGTGGACGATGGCTACATCTTTGGCTAAAGAAGCCTTATCGGGATAAGTATCGGGTAATTTTTTCAGAATTTCATCTTCAAAAAATTGCATGCTCTGTGGTATAAACAGAGCAGAAGGGAAGAGGAATCCTCCTTTCGACATATTGACCGTCCGGTATCTTCCTGCAAAGGTGTAGAGTTCTTTCAGAGCCAGTTTATGTATATTGCGGATATATTGACAGTCGAAACGAGTGGCGGTAGTCAGTGTTTCGGTCAGCATGATTTCAGCTAACAGGAATCCTTCGAATTCTGCTTCTGCAATCTCCCCGGGACGGGTTAAACCGAGCCGGTTAGGCAGACATTGGCTTTCTTCTTCATTTGTCGTATACTTGCTCATGACAAAATAGCTGAATAGACTGCTGTAAATATAAGTATTTTTCAGGACTTATTTTTCAGATGCTTATCTTTATAACCGCTTATACTTTATTTCCCCGAATTTTGTTTTATCGAACTGCCGAATAGGAGATCATAGACAAAGGAGAGAAGCGGGTTATTCTAAAAATCCGTTTCAAAGACCCGGTGTTAAGACACCTCGTGTCGGAAATAAATCTGTATCTTTGTACAAATAAAACGATCGAACGATGAAATCAGATTATATTCCGGCCCCGATAGATGTCAGCGATATACAACTACCTTCGGAATTATGCGAATTGGCCGAGATCATTGCAAAAAATGTACATGAAGTATGGGCTGCAGGCCGTTTGGCCGAAGGATGGAAATATGGTCCCGAAAGAAATGATGCACTTCGTACCCATCCCGGTTTGGTGCCTTATGAGGAATTATCCGAAACGGAAAAAGATTATGACCGCCGGACAGCTATGGGGACTTTAAAATTGATTCAGAAAATCGGCTTCGGGATAAAAAAAGTGAAAAACGTTTAGTTTTTCACTTCGATACCGATTCTTTTATATTCTTTGGTTAGGATATCTGCAAATTGTTCAATATCCAGTTTCTTGGCGATGATTTTTTTATCCTTATCCAGGAGATACATGACCGGAGTAGAATCGATGTGATAGTATACCCTGAAATTAGTTTGATTCTGAGGATCCCAACAGTTGATAAAATCGAATAGTTCATGTTCGGTAACAAAATTTTCCCATTTTTCTTTATCGTTCTGAGTGTGTACGGCAAATACTTTGAAACCATAAGGTTTGAATTTATCCAGTAATCCTGTTTTGACCTGAGGTACCTGTTTTTTACAATGTCCGCAATCGGCTTCCCAGAAAAGCAATAACGTAAAGGGGGCTTCGGTTTCATATAGACTGACCCAATCGCCGTCCATAGTCGGCAGCTTCAATTCCTGCGCTTTCAGGCCGATCAGATTATATTGCGTAAGGATCACTTCCCGTTCGATATTTTCGAGGGTCTTTTTGTCTACCCAGTCGGCCTCGCCTGTCAGGTAATATTTTTTTGCCAGATATACAAAGGCGGCGTCCATTCCCATATACTTGTTCGATAGGGCATAATTGAAACAATAGCTTACCAGATAGCGGAACATGGCTTTACAACCTCTCGATTTTTCAATGATATTCACCGATTCTTTATAGACACTATCCGGAATCATCAATACTCTGGTATTGAAGAATTCGTCGAGCTTACTTTTGAAAATAGGAGTGCGGATTAAAGTACTGTCCTGAAAATTAGTATTGTCCCAATAATGTGCCTTTGAAAAGAGGTATTCTTTTTTTTGTATTTCAAAATCCCGGTTGGGGGTATTTTCAGGTATTTCTTTTGAAAAATCAGGAGTAGGAACGGAGAGTGTAAAATTGGCGAAGGTAGCTAAAGCCGAGTTCGGAAATTGTTTGCAAAGTCCGGCGATATGATCACGGACTTCCTTATCGATCTGATCGAATCGGGCGGAATATTTCTTTTTTGCTTCGGGGCTTGTTTTTGCCGGATCTTTTTCCATGGCTTCTTTGATCTGCCGGCTTTTTTGGGTTGCCGAAGTCATTACTTTTTGAAAACCCAGAAAAGCTGTATTTTCAGGCGAACCTTCAAAACGGATTTTATCTATGACCTGGAGGGTATCGGTTGTGATGGAAAAATTTTGGTTATCCCCGATCATAATATCGAAATAATTACTGGGGGAGAAAAGGAGAATATACATTCCCCGTGCCAGTTTTTTATTGTTTTTCTGGAAATATCCCGTACCGTTGCTATTGATTTGGGCCGTATCTACAGCGTAAACTTTTCCCTCGAAATAATTGGCGAGGATAACTTGTTTATTAGACATTTGTGGAATATTCACCTGGATTTTATATCCCTGTGCAAACGAACCGACGGACTGAAAGCACAGTCCGCATACCAAAAGTAAGAATAAATTTTTCATATTCATCGAATTATACACACACCTAAATACCCTTTCGGGCTATACTTAGTTCTTGAAATAATCGGCGATCACCTTGTCGGCTGCTTCAAAGCCCAACCGGGAAGCGATCTCCAGGTCTTTTAAAGCTTCCTCGGATTGGTAGAGTGCCATTTTAGCAATGGCCCGGTTATAATAGGAACGGGCACTCGAAGGATCGATATCGATCGCTTCGGTGTAATCCCTGACCGCTGCTTCTAGTTGGCCTTGTTTCTGCAATACTACTCCCCGATTGAAATACAGAGCACTGGAATTCAAACCGAATTCTTTTGCCTTCGCAACTTCTAAATCGACATTTTTTCCGAGGCGCAGGGCTTCGTTATAATCTTTTAAAGCCCCTTCGAGATCGTTCATCCTGAACCGGGCTATTCCCCGGTAATGGTAAGCCTGGATAAAATCGGGACGCAGGCTGATCGTCTGGGAATAGTCCTGAATGGCATTGGCATAAATACCCAGATTTTCATAAAGAATACCCCGGTTAAAATAAGCATCTGCATGATCCGGATAATTGGCTATGACATAGTTGAAATCTGCTAAAGCTTCTTTGTAACGGCGGGTATTGGCATACGAAATAGCCCGGTTATAATAAACCGGAAACCAGGTATTGTTTATACTCAGAGCGTTGTCGAACTCGGTAATCGCTTGCTCATACAGGTTTTGTTTCATATATTCCAGTCCACGCTTATTAGCCTGTTTCACTTTACTGTTACAGGCTGTCAGGAAAATTACTACTATAAGCAATAATTGATATCTCATTGGAATATGATTTTCTATACACTATTCGGGCAGATGCCCAACGATTTGACAAAGTTAACGAATCGTCCTGAATAATTAAAACATTGGTTCTATTTTTCTCTCTCTTTTCCATATAATTTCGGGATTAGATCCGCCCGATGGATTCTACGGAGCAGGGTCATGATCTGTTCCCGGAATTCTCTTTTATACCAAAAGAAAAACATGTTTTGTTGTTTTTTTTCTTTTTCTGATTTTGCTGTGTCGATTTTTTGTAGCGAATAGGGGTGATAACCGGAATAGTAAATGGTGGTCGCCACAGTCATCGGCGTGGGGGTAAAGTCTTGCACCTGTTCGAGTTTAAAATCCAGAGTTTTTGTGGCTACAGCTAATTCCGCCATATCTTCGGGGCGGCAACCCGGATGAGAGGAGATAAAATAAGGAATGATTTGTTCGTTCAAACGGTGTTTTCGGTTAATCTCATCGAAAATCGATTTCAGTTGCTGGAACAAACCGAAAGCAGGTTTGCGCATCAAACCTAACACTGTAGGAGAACAATGTTCGGGAGCAACTTTGAAACGTCCGGATACGTGGTGACGAATGACAGTCTCAAGATATCGTCTATTCGTTTTATCAACTTCTTTATTTCCTGTATCACTTAAACACAAATCATACCGGATCCCGGAACCGATAAAGCAATGTTTGATGCCGGGAACCTGACGGGCCTCTTCGTAAATTCGTAATAAGGGTCCGTGGTCTGTATTCAGGTTTTTACATACGGTCGGATAGGCGCAGGAAGCCCGTTTACACAACCGGCAAATTTCCTCATTTTTACCTTTCATGTGATACATATTGGCCGAGGGGCCTCCCAGGTCGGTAACGGTACCTTTAAAGTCGGGCATGGCGGTGATTTGTTCCAACTCTTGCCGTATCGATTCAGGAGAGCGCGAAACAATGAATTTTCCTTGATGGGCAGAGATGGTGCAAAAAGCACATCCCCCGAAGCATCCCCGGTGCAAAGTCACGGAATGCCGGATCATATTATAGGCCGGAATTTCTTTCCCTTTGTAACGGGGGTGAGGCAGACGGGTGAACGGTAAAGCATAGACGGCATCGAGTTCCCGGGTAGTCGGCGGAGGATAAGGAGGATTGACAATCACTTGCCGGTTATCTACGGGCTGAATCAGACGGGCCGCTTCGATACTGTTCGATTCTTCTTCGATATACCGGAAATTTTCGGCATGGTGTTTTTTATTACTCAGACAAGATTCGTGGGAGTGTAGAATGATCGTTCGCCACTTTTTATTGGTCGCGACAGTTTCATCACCGGCTCTCAGGACGGCGGTCTGTGGTATGTTGGTCAGATTGCGGAAGGGAATTCCTTTTTGCATCAACCGGCAAATATCGGTCAACGGTTTTTCTCCCATACCGTAGATCAGCATATCGGCTCCACTATCGATCAGGATAGAGGGTTGTAAGGTATCCTTCCAGTAATCGTAATGGCTGAGACGGCGTAAAGAAGCTTCGATTCCTCCGATAATCACCGGGGTATCGGGATATAGTTTTTTCAGGATACGGGTATAAACGATCGAAGGCATATCGGGACGTGCACCTGCCCGTCCATCCGGGGTATAGGCATCGTCCGACCTCCGGCGTCTGGCAGCAGTATAATGGTTGACCATCGAATCCATACTTCCGGCACTGACACCGAAGAACAGACGGGGAGTACCTAGTTTTCGGAAATCCCTTAAATCATCCTGCCAGTTGGGTTGAGGCACCAAAGCGACTTTCAGTCCCAGAGATTCCAGTAATCTTCCTACGACAGCTCCTCCGAAAGAAGGATGGTCGACATAGGCATCTCCTGAGAACAGGATGACATCCGGAACATCCCAGCCTCGTTCCTTTACTTCTCTGACAGAAGTTGGAAGCCATTGTAATGTTTGCGTCGTATTCATTCATTTGAGATATTGCGCAAAGATAACTAATTTTTGTACCTTTGCCCTCCCCAAAGTTGAAAACCTCGGTGACCGAAGAGCGTCTTTGGGTATTTTTAGATATTTTTGACGATATGAAAAAAGTAAATATTATCAGTCTGGGGTGTTCGAAGAATCTGGTCGATACCGAAATGCTGTTGAAACAACTGGATCAAGCAGGCTATGATACTGAAACCGATGTAGAAAATTCGGATGCAGAGGTGGTTATTGTGAATACCTGTGGATTTATCGGGGATGCGAAAGAAGAATCGGTAAATACCATTTTGGAACAAGTGGAACGGAAGAAAGAAGGGATTGTAGAACAAGTATATGTGATCGGTTGTTTATCACAACGTTATGGAGCAGAACTTCAAGAAGAAATTCCAGAGGTTGATGCTTTTTTCGGTAAGTTCGATTGGAAAGGGGTATTGGAGCGGATGGGTGAACATTTCGACGAGCGGATCCGTAATCAACGGGTTTTAACTACACCGGACCATTATGCTTATCTGAAAATTTCGGAAGGATGTAACCGCACTTGCTCTTATTGTGCTATACCGATCATGACCGGAAAACACAAGTCCAGGGATTTTGAAGAATTGCTGGAAGAATGCCGGGCATTGGTAAAGGGGGGAGTCAAGGAAATTTTGGTGGTCGCTCAGGACTTGACTTATTACGGTATAGATTTGTATGGAAAAAATCGGTTGGCAGAACTGATCGGGCGGATTGCAGATATAGAGGGCCTGGAATGGATTAAGCTGCATTATGCTTACCCGGCCGGATTTCCGTTAGAATTGTTAACGGTGATGCGTGAACGTCCTAATGTATGCAAATACCTGGATATCGCCCTGCAACATTGTAGTGATCATATGCTGCAACAGATGCGAAGAGGCATATCTAAGAAACAAACCATTGAACTGATACGTAAAATCCGGCAGGAAGTACCTGGGATATTTATCCGTACGACTCTAATGACCGGACATCCCGGGGAGACTGCCGAAGACTTTGAGGAACTTTGTGAATTTGTCCGGGAAATGAGGTTCGAACGCTTGGGAGTATTCCCTTATTCACATGAAGACGACACCTGGTGTGACCGGCATTATCAGGATGATGTTCCCGAAGAAATCAAGAGGAAACGGGCCGGGCGAATCATGCAGATACAAGCCGGTATAGCCGAAGAGATCGGGCGTTCACAAATCGGACAGGTTGTGAAGGTACTTATCGACCGGCAGGAAGAGGAGTATTATGTCGGGCGTACCGAACACGATTCTCCTGAAGTAGACCCCGAGGTTTTGATTCCTGGTGAGAGAACTTTGCAAGTCGGTGAATTTTACCGGATGGTGATTACCGGGGCAGACGAATACGATTTATTTGCTGAAATCAGGGAAGAAGAATAGTTTGCACTGTATAATTATAATAAAAAACGGAAAACAATGAAAGAAATGAAATTAATGTTGTTGGTGCTGCTGGTTGCGGTAACCGGATGTAAAAGTAGTGACAATTCACTGACTTTGTTAAGAGCCAAAGAATGGCAATTGAAGTCGATGACTGAAAATGGAAAGGAAGTAAAGAATCCTCAGCAAATTCCGACTCTGGTATTTAGCGATAGTAGTGCGGTATATGGTTCTGCAGGATGTAATCGTTTCTTCGGAACTTATGAAGTTGGGGAAAAAGGGAAAATGACCTTTAAGACCGGAGGGGCTACCATGATGTTTTGCCCGGATATGCCTTTCGAAGATGCTTATTTAAAGGCATTGAACAAGGTAGAGCAGTATACGGTAACGGATCAGGAGTTGCAGCTTAAAGGAAAAGATCAACTGCTCATCGTGTATGTACCTGTCGATACCACCCAACGCATCGGAGTGGCCGAGGACGATCACGGATGTAATGCAGCTGCAGGTTATACCTGGTCGGAAGTAAAACAGAATTGTATCCGTTTGTTCGAAGACGGCGTGCAGTTGGTGTCTGAAACGGATAAATCCAGTTCTTCGGCTGCTTATGTCGTTTTTGCTGCCGATTCGTTAAAAGCAGAAGTATATGTTCCCGGGCATGATAATCATCCGGTGCTCGACCGCCGTACTCTTCCTGCAGGAGGATATGTCTGGAACCAGGAAGATGACGACACTTACAATGTACGCCGGCTCGACGGGAAATGGGTGATCGAACAACGGGGGAAGGTACTGTATAAACAAGCTGACAAATAATATCGATAACTTAAAAGAGTCCTCATTGCCGGGGACTCTTTTTTTGGGAACTTATGAAGTTATTTAAATCTAGGTTTATTTCGTTAATAATTCGTCTTCGGTGATCGGAATTGTCGAACCGGTCGCTTCTGTCGGTCGTCTAACTTTTTCTATCACTGACCGGCGGAACTCCTCACTTCGCAAAAAACTTTACGTTACGTTTCCGTCAGACATCACCGGTCTGACGGTATAAAAACCGGAATCGGAATAGAAGAAAAAATGCCCCTGGATTTTATTTTTAATTATTATTTCTTTTTATTAATTTCCGCAACAAAAATATCCAATTCAGAAGAGTAAACCTGTATGGTCCAAGTTCATTACGGAGGTATTGATAAGCTCTTTTTTTTAAAGTTTTCAGTGTATTAACCGAAATTTTCAATTGTTCGGCGATTTTGGGATTAGATACTCCTTCCAGCGTCAGTAGTACAATTTTTCGTGTCTGTTCCGGTAATTTATAAATTGCATCGTACATAGATCCGAATACCTCCTCTTCTATGATTTTACGCTCCAATGGCTCCCTCAATTCATTTTGTAGCCATACATTGAGTTCTGTACTATTCCTGTTTCGTACTTTGTCATGCCGGAGATAATCAAGTGCTGCATTCCGGACATTCCGGAAAAGATATACACGGATAGCTGTAAAGCTGTCAAATCCTTTTAAATGATCCCACAACTGGATAAAAGCCTCTTGTACCAAATCTTCCGCTATGTCTTTGTCTTTAACATAGTGAAATGCGAATGACCAAAGTGAAGTGTAATGGCGGTCGAATAACCGGTCGAATACATCTGGCTGGTCATATGAGAATTCCTGTAAATCAGTTTTAGCATGGTTGTCTGAGGCTTTTTTCAGCATAGTATAATAATAACGAACAAAAATAATGGCAAATATATGAAATTACTTATTTTCCTCTATAATTTATTAGTAATCCTATAACTTTTCAGCCATTAAAACTGTTTTATTTTCTCTACTATATCATTTTTTTCCGATTGTTTCTAATGCTTTGTCTACAACTAAAACTTCATTACCTGGCATGTATCCGGAATGGGTCCATACCACTTTCTTATCGTTTATAACTAAAACATAGGGAATTGCTGAAATATTGAATGCTTTATATAGCTCTTTATTCGGGTCGAGCAGTACTTCGAATGGCCATTTTTTCCCTTTTACAAGGGATTTTACTTTAGCCATTGCTCTGGCATCATCAATTGATACTGCTATAATCCGGACTTTATTTTTCCAGGAGTCTTCTAAATCTTTTAATGCTTCCAGTTCACTTTGGCAAGGCTTACACCAGGTTGCCCAAAATGATATGATTACCGGGCCTTGTTGTACTGCGTCTTTAAAAGTAATTTTTTTCCCGTCCAATTGTTTTAAGGTTACATTTTCCGGAATCATTTGTCCGCAAACTTGTAGGTTCCAGATCAATAAAGTGAGTAAAATTAGAATTCCTGTTTTCATTTTTTTCTTTTTATTAGGATGAATAAGTTACTTCTTTTTAAGAAACGTGTAGCCCTGTTATTCGGGTGACAATTCTTTTGATTTTATATATAAAATCCCAGGGATATTTCCGGGAGAACCAATGAAATGGATCTTACCCTTTGCCGCCGGAAAAATATTTTTCCTGAAATGTGTTTTCTTTTCAGTCACCCTGTCAGGTGGGGTATACGTTTCTTATTTGAAAAATAACTTTTAAACTTATAAATTATGAGAAAATCGTTTTTATTGTTTTTGTCTGTTATCTGTGTGATAGCGTTTTCTTGTTCTGATTCGGACGATGGAGATGATACGGGTGACGGCATTTTAAGCGGTCTTACCTTGACTTCAGACCGTTCTTATTTTTCAGCAGATGGTGTGGATGCTGTAGTTTTTACCGTGAAGGACAATACCGGGAAAGATGTAAGTACACAGTGTGTGTATAAAGCCAATGACCAGGAATTAGTCGATAACACCTTGTCTTCTGACACTCCGGGTACTTATAAAGTTGTTGCAACTTACAAGGGAATTGTATCTAATACCTTAGATGTGATTGCTATGAATGAGAATGTAAAGTTAAAGGTGACTTCTGATAAAAAGAGTATCGTGGCAGATGGCGGAGATTTTGCCTGTCTTTATTTAGTTGATGAGCAGGGGAGCCGTATTTCTGGGGGAGAGTTTTATATTGACGGGGAAAAGTTAGATAGCCCCTATTTCGGAACGACAGAGGCCGGGATGCATCGAATTACTGCAATGTGGCAGGGGAAAGAAGCTGAAGAGGCATTGAATTTGGGTGCATTTAAAGAAGGTGAGTTTACAGCGCGTATGTTAGTAGAAAGCCTGACTGGAACGAATTGCGGATACTGTACCAGTACAATCCAATTACTGACTGAAGAAGATGCATTGGCCCGGAAAGATCCCAGAATCGTTTTGATCGAGACGCATTACGAGGGACAATCTCCTGAAATGTGGCAGAAATACGATGAACGCAGCCGGGAGATGGAGAAAGCTTTTATTGCATATTTCGGCTCTACGGGTACTCCTTCGGTTTATTTAGATCGTAATAAAGATAAATTTTCAGTCGATGCTATGGGACGTGATGGATTACTGTCGGCTATTAAATCCAAGGCTGAGGTTGCTATCGCCATTAAAAATTCTTTATCGGAAGATAAAAAACAAGTTGAATTGACTGCTGTGATCGGTAGTAAAAAATCTTTCAACGGTAAAGTGATCGCTGCTTTGGTTGAAGATGGCATGTATTTGAATCATGTTTCTTTAGGGATGATAGAGTGGTTTCATACCATGCGTGATTATATGCCTTCATTTGAAGGAGAGGAAGCGGTGGCTTTTGAACCGGGTGCCCCGAAAGAAATTAAATTCCAGATCAATATGGGAAAAGCAGATCCGGTAAAGAGTACGCTTGTGGTTTTTGTAACGAACGAACAGGGGGTGGTTGAGAATGTGCAACAGGTTGCTATTGGGACGAATGTCGGGTATTGAATCTTTGAATATAGGTAGGAATGTGTAATTGTAAAATTCCTGTTTTATTGGTTGTATTTGCTGTATTTTCCGGGTTTGTACAAGCCCAGGAAATACAGCGCTCCAAGGGACATTTTAGCGGAAGTCTGGAGACGAACTGGGGATTCTACATGAAGGATGATAAGTTGGGGGTGAAGAAGGTGGAAGATAAAGTGGCTACCAATACTTATCTGACTTTAGGATATTCATTTAAAGCTTTCCGTTTTGGTTTGGAGTATGATATCTATGAACCTCCGATGATCGGTTTTTCTCCGGAATGGGAGGGATGTAAGTTGATGAGAGGATTTGCTGAATGGACCGGTAAGTCTTTGGAATTACGTGCAGGGACGGTATATGAACAGTTTGGAAGTGGTTTGATTTTTCGTACTTATGAGGAAAGGGCCTTGGGGATTAATAATGCCTTGATGGGGGGGAATATCAGGTGGCGTCCGTGGGATGGGGTGACTTTGAAAGTCGTGGCCGGAGTACCGCAGAAATTTCAGGAATATGCTCCGGTACGGATCTATGGTACAGATGGAGAAATAGATTTGGGAAGTTTGTTGTTCCCGGAAAACGGAATGCTGCTTTCGGTGGGTGGTTCCTGGGTATTGCGTGATGACAGAAGTGATGAACATAATGTGAAGGCCGACCGGGTAGTACGGAATTATGCCGGCAGGCTGGATTTGTCCAAAGGGATATTTTCCCTGGGAGGGGAATATGTTGCAAAAAGTCGCTCTGTGTATTGGGACGACGCATATAACATCCGCTATGGAAAAGGTCGTAATGTACTGTTGTATGCAGGGATCGATGCTCCGGGAATAGGTTTTTCCGCAACATTTCGTGCTTTTGAAAACGGAGATTTGCGGGTCGACGATTGCTTAAACGATGAAAGTGTCAGTTTGAATTATGTGCCGGCATTGACCATGCAACATAAATATGCATTGTTGACTTTATTTCCGCATGAGATAAAAATGGCAGGAGAGACAGGAGGACAATTCAGTTTGTTTGGGGAGCTGCCTATGGGGGGGAAAACAGGAAATCCCCTGTCTTTTGCAGTGAACGGATCTATGTATCGGAGTCTTACTATGAAAAAGGACGATGAGAGTACGTATCTTTTCAGGCAGAAAGGAAAATTACTTTATGGAGAGATCGGCTTGGAATTGGAGAGAAAATGGTCGAAGAGTTTCAAAAGTACATTGTTGTTTTTCCACCAGAGGAAACTGGAATTCAGTAAATATGGTTTTGGGAATATGAGGATGGACTCAGAGGTATTGGTTGCTGATCTGCTTTACAAAGTTACCCCGAAAACTTCTTTACGGATGGAGTTGCAGCATGTGTGGAGCGACTCAAAAGATAATCAGCGTTGGGCCATGGGATTGTTAGAGCTGGGATTGGCTCCGGCATGGATGGTATATGTAAGCGATATGTGTAATTATGAAAGTTATGGTGACAGCCTTCATTATTATCGTGTCGGAGGGAGTTACAGCTGGCGTAGCTTGCGGGCATCTGTCGATTATGGCCGGAATCGGGAGGGAATACAATGTGCCGGGGGAGTATGCCGCTATTTTCCGGAACATACAGGAGTTACTGTCATGTTATCCGTTGCTATTTAAAAATGGTTAACCATTAAATATAAATTTATGAAGACAAAATATTTATTTTTTAGTGTTTTATTCGTGTTCATCGTATGGGGTATCGTTGCCTGTAAAGATGATGATGGGCTCGATATGCCTGTTGAGTTGACAATTGGCGGAAATCAAACAACTTTTGAGTTTCCGGCAATGGGTGGAGAACAAAAACTGGCAATGAAATCCAATTATCCCTGGGGTGCGGAAATGTCTCCATTGGAAGACAGTGTATGGTGTAAATTGAAAGTTTCTGAAAAAGAATTGGTGATCAGTCCTTTACAGAATCTGGATACATTAGTGCGCTCTTCCCGGGTGAAAATTTTTTCAGGGGAAGGGGAAAATATGAAAACTTTGTACCTGGATGTGGTCCAAAAGGCCGGAGATAAAATGTCTATTATGTTTTCTCCGGAAAAAGTCGTTTTTTCTCCGAAAGAAGAAACCAGGGAAGTGATGTATATGACTTTCAGTCCGGAAATCGAGTACAAGTGGCGTGGCGATACCTTGGTCGATTGGATTACCGTACAACTCGATGCAGAAAATTCAAAATTATTACTGACTTCCGAATTTAATGAATTGTTGACAGCCCGTCGTGCAACGTTGGAAGTATCCGGTGGTGTCGGAGGTAACCGTTTCACCGATACTTTGGCTATCGAACAAATGGGAAATGAGCCGATGATCGTGGCGAATCCGGATACTGTCCGTATAGATGCTGCCGGAGGTAGTGTTGATATTGAAGTTTTGTCGACAGTCGAGAAATATAATGTAGAGGCTTCGGGATGGGTAAAAATGGAACTGAAAGAAGGGGAAACGGATAAATACCTGTTATCAGTGGAGGCTAATCCGACTTTGAATGAACGTTCTATTGGAATTTTACTTAGCACACCTTATGGTGCTACTCCTTTTGTGAACGGAAGATTGACAGTTATCCAGGAAGGAAGTGTTTTGGCGAAAATTTCTACCGACCAGGAAAAAGTTAATTTTAAAACAGAAGGCGGTGAGATAACGGTGAAGGTAAACTCTTCCTGGGAAAACTGGAAAGCAGAAGTTAATGAAGAGGCGCAGGAGTGGTGTTCTATCAGTACAGAGGGAGATGTGCTGAAGGTGAATGCGACTGTTTCCGAGCTGGAAACAGATCGTACGGCTACCATCACCCTGAGTACCGGTGCGGCTTCTAATACGGCTTCATGTGAGGTGGTTGTAACTCAGCTCGGAACCAAACCGTCACTGGTACTTTCGACAGACCGGGTTACCTTGAATGAGGCTGGAGATGAAGTGATTGTAAAAGTCTCTACGAATGCAAAACTATGGGGAATGACCCTGCCTGAAAGCGAAGATAAATGGTGTACTGTGATACAGGATGATATTAATAATCAGATAAAGATCAGTGCTACACCTGCAGAAGCCGGTTCCCGTTCTGTCGAATTAATCGTTGAGATTCCTCAGACGGATGTGAAAGTGAAATTGACTATTATACAAAGTAAATATTATAAAGTAGGTGATTTGTATGTAGTCAATGGTGAACCCTTAGGTCTGGTATATGAAATCAGCGACGGAGGTGCCCATGGTAAAGTGGTAGCTTTGAAAGCTCACAGGGATCTGAATCTGTGGTATCGTACAGGATTACCTTATGATGAAATCCATCCGGAGGATCCTAATAATGTGGGAGTAATTGCCCGTAGTGAGACAGACGGACAGGAGAATATGAAAGCTTACAAACAGATCCCCGATTGGAAAACTCATTATCCTGTAGCTGCTTATGTCAGTGATTTGAATGACGAGAATGGAAATCCCGGATGGTATCTGCCGGCTATTAAAGAAGTACAGGCAATGGTAGGCTGGATTGACGGGGAGGTTTTATCTCCTGATGGTGAAGTTGGGCAGGAGCCTTCTGAAGCCATGAAAGAAAAACGTAAAGCTATTAACCAGTTGATCGTTGATAATGGAGGCAATGAGTTCTATTTCTATGGATATGATGTCAGTTTTATCATTGATCAGACCAATGCATGGGAGGCAGATTATTTCAACCGGATTTATACCTCGACAGAAACCGATTATCAGGTACATCCGATGGTATTTAAATTTTATTTGCGAAATGGTTGGTGGGAAACGATGCATGTCTATGGAGATCTGGCCAGAAGTTATGGAGAAGTTCGTCCGTTCCTTGCATTTTAACAAGTAAAAATATCAGATATGAAATATTTAATTAATTTATTGTTTCTTTTGGGAGCAGCCTTCTTTTTAGGAGGTTGCTCAGACAACGGCGATCCTGTAGATACGCCCCGGCTGGAAGTCTCGGAGAGTTCCCTGCGTTTCGGTTCTCTGGCAACAGAGCAGGTTATTCAGGTAACTTCTAGTGAGGCCTGGAAAATTGCAAATATTCCCGACTGGTTATCGGTGGAGCCGGTAAGTGGACAAGCCGGAGAATATGAGGTAAAGGTTGCGGTAATTGAAAATACGACTGAAGTAGAACGAAAAGTACGCCTGGTGGTTCAGGCAGGAACAGAAAACTGGAATTTGCCGGTATATCAGCTGGAAAAAGGAGTATTGGAGATCAACGAAAAAGAGTTCATCGCTTTGTATAACCATACTTCCCTGAAAGTTCCTTACCGGTCGAACGGAACTTTAAAGGTAACCTTCAGCGAAGGCGTGGATTGGATAACAGCTCCTGTCACCAAGGCGGTGACCGACCGGAATCTGGCTTTAACTTTGACTGTGAACAATTCCAATGTTATCCGGGAGGCTATAGTTTATCTGAAGGACACTCAGAGTAATCTGAACGATACATTGAAAGTGACCCAATATCCGGAACCCAAATGGAAGTTGGACAACGATAAACTGTTTGCCAAATATGATATGACAGAATTGACACATTCGTTTGAATGTAATATACCTTTCGATGTGGTGTTTGACGAAGAGGAGGTGAGCTGGGTAACACTTAAGGAAACAAAAAACGAAGACGGTCAATTCAAGATGGTTTTCAAGTTAGAGCCCAATACAGGTGAGTTTTTCAACCGCACGAAATTGCATCTGAAAAATAAAGTACTGGGATTGAGCTTCCCGTTATCTTTGAGTCAGATGTACAAAACTTACGACGGACATACTGTGATCTGGAAAAAACCGACTTATAATGATCCTTTTGCATCAGTATCTGATTTCCAGCGTATTACTTTCAATTTTATTTTGATTGGAGATGGTTTCACGAAAGAAGAAATCGAATCGGGGGTTTATGATTTGTATTGTCAGGAAGCGATGGAGGGTATGGAATCGCTGGAGCCTTTCAAAACTTATTCGGAACGTTTCGGATTTATCCTGCTGCATGCTGAATCTGCCGAATCTGGATGTACGGACTATAATGCGACTTATGGAGGACCTAAGGTGGTAGATACCCGTTTTAAATGTTCTTATGATGAGTTCGGAACCGGTATGAACTGTGATTATACAGCTATTCAGGAGTTTGTCAAGACTAGTATTGAGGGTGCAGGTTTGGACTATATTCCGACGCAGGATGTTGTGATTGTGATGGCTAACGGTAAACGTTACGGAGGGGTAGCCAACCTGACCAAATCTGGAGAAGGTGTCGCTATTTGCCCGGTATCTGAGGAGCCTTTCCCGAATAATTTTGTCCAGATTTTGCGCCATGAAGCCGGAGGACATGCTTTCGGAAAATTGGCCGATGAGTATTCTTTCGGTGGGCCTATCGATGCGAGTACGGCTAGTTACCTGAAGTCATGGCAGGATGCGGGGATGTATCTGAACGTATCGATGTCGTCCACCGAATTTCCGCAACCCTGGCAAGAATTGAAAGACAGGGGTAAAATTTCCGATGTCTATGTCGGTGGTTTCTCATGTAGTGGCGGGGTATGGCGTTCTTCTGAAAACAGCCTGATGAAAGGGATGGATGAGGGATTCAATATTTTGGGCCGTTATTTGATTTATTTACGAATGAAAAATTTCCGGGGTGAAGGGATGGATTTTCCAGCTGCGTCGCTGGACGATTTCCTTTCCCGTGATAAAGAAGATACTGAATGACTCTTTTGATTAGCTATGAGAACGGACAGTGAAGAGGCGATTAGGCGTTCGATTATTCATTCTCTGTTGGAAGATTTAAACGAACAGGAAAGTCGGGCATTGGAAAACTGGCTGAAAACACCGGAGCATCAGGACTTTTATAAAAAAATCAGTAACCGGGAATATGTCAGATGTAAGATGGCAGGGTTGGAGTTGTCCGATAAGGAAAAAGCCCGTGAACGTTTGAAAATGAATATTGCGCGTCGGATCGAGAGATACAGACGGCGGAAATGGTGGGGGAGGGTAGCAGGGATTGTTCTGCTGTTGTGTATGGGGGAAGGCGTCTGGTTTTATTGGCAAAATGAAGTGAAGCAAACGGATCAGGACCTGGCAGAGAGAGTGACAGCCTCTTCTCTGCCGGTCATTCGGCTGGCTTCAGGTAAAGAGATTATGTTGAACAGGGATTCTGCTTACAACTGGGAGGGAGGCTTCTTGTTAGCTGAGGATGGGTATGCCCGTTATGAACCGACTGCAAACGTAAACCGGGCAGACTCTTCCCAATATAATGAGATACGGACACCCAGAGGAACGGATTATAAGATGATCTTACCGGATGGGACGAAAGTATGGATGAATGCGGAATCTGTAGTACGTTTTCCTGTAGTTTTTCCGACAGGAGAGCGTCGGGTAGCTTGTGACGGAGAGGTATTTTTTGACGTGGCACGTGATTCCTTGAGGCCTTTCCGGGTGGAAACGGCAGGAAATGTCGTGAAGGTTTTAGGAACCCGTTTCGATATCCGTCATTACGAAGATGAACCTTATTCGGCTGTGTTGTTGTCGGGAAGTATCCGGTTAAGCCGGGGAAAGCATGAGGTTTTACTGAAACCGGGAGAACAAGCACAGTTGATGGAAGAACGCTGGGTGGTTGGAAAAGCCGGAGCTTCGGCAACAAGCTGGATCGACGGGTATTTTTTGTTTGATAACCGTTCTCTGGAATATATCATGAGAGAATTGGCACGTTGGTATGATATTGAAGTGTTTTTTGTAGATAGTGATAAACAGAACGAATATTATTCTTTTGAAATTGAACGGAGTAGTTCGTTAAAACATGTGATGAATATACTGGAGAAGACCCGTACGCTGGATATCGAATTGAAAGGCCGGACGGTCATTATCCGTTGAAAGAGAGGAATAGGTAATTTAATGAGAATATGAAAAATAATAGAGAGAATCGAATACGGTGGGGAAAGGTCTGCCGTTGGGCAGGAATATGGATCCGGTTATCCTTAATTACTTTGTTAATATTAACCGAACCTTTAGTGGTTGAAGCTGCCGGACAGAGTGTGGCATTCCGTCTGGAAAATGTTTCATTGAAAGAAGCTTTTAAAGAAATAAAGAGACAGTTGGGTTACAGATTGGCTTATAATGAGCAAGTTATAAATACTATTGGAAACGTTTCCGTAGACGTTGTATCGGGAAATATAAATGAAGTGATGGAACAATGTCTGCGTGGTTCTGATTTTAGTTATGAGATTGAAAATCAGATTATTGTTATTTATAAGAAACAAGCCGGGGCCGATATGGCTGCTCCCCAGAAATTAATTAAGCTGGAAGGTGTCGTAGTCGATTCTAAAGGAGGGGTACTACCAGGAGTTACGGTTGTGGTGAAAGGTACCACGATAGGGGTGGCAACGGATATTGACGGTAAATTCAGTCTTGAAATAACAGAAACTCCGGGTATCTCTCTGGAATTTTCTTTTGTGGGAATGAATTCCAAAGAGATTCCTGTTAAAATAGAGAATGGAAAAGTACAACCTTTGCGGGTTGTTCTGGAAGAAGCAGAGACTGAATTGGATGAAGTTGTGGTTACCGGTATGTTTTCCCGTAAAAAGGAAGGATTTACCGGTTCTGCGGTGACGGTAAAAGGGGATGAATTAAAAAAGATCAGTACTACAAGTATTGCTAAGGCTTTGTCTACCATTGAACCCAGTTTCCGGATCATGGAAAATATCAGTGCGGGTTCGGATCCGAACCGTTTACCGGACATGCGTATGCGTGGTTCTTCCACGCTGCCTGCCGGAGGGGCCGGAGACAATAGCTTGGTGTCTTTGCAGGGAGAATACGATACTTATCCGAATCAGCCCTTATTGATACTGGATGGTTTCGAGATTGACGTGCAGACGATGGTCGATTTGGACCCGGATCGTGTACAGTCGATCACAATGCTGAAAGATGCTTCTGCAACGGCGATTTACGGTTCGAAAGCATCTAACGGTGTGATTGTAATAGAAACTTACACTCCGAAACCAGGAGAAATCAATGTGAGTTACGGCGGTAACCTGCGTTTGCAAATGCCGGACCTTTCGGCTTATAATTTGATGGATGCAGAGGAAAAAATCCAGGTTGAAGCTTTGGCTGGTTTATATTCTCCCAATGACCTGGATTCCCAACGGGACTATCAGAACCGTTTGCGTGAGGTGAAAAGAGGAGTTGATACGTATTGGTTGTCCCAACCTTTGCGGACAGCTGTACAACACCGGCATGCCCTGACGCTGGAAGGAGGAAGTGAAGCTCTGCGGTATAAATTATATCTGGGACTCAATCAAACGCCGGGAGTAATGAAAGAGTCGGGGCGGCGGCGTTTGGCCTTGGGGATGGAGTTACAGTATATCTATAAGAATTTGACATTCCGTAATACCCTGACCTATTCTAACGTGAAGGCGGTTAATTCCCCTTATGGCTCGTTCAGTACTTATACCCAACGGAATCCGTATGTACGGTATAAAGATGATGATGGAAACTATATTTACGAGGTGGACCGGTATATTCCTATCAGCGGAGGTGGATTAGGACAGACATTTTATAATCCGTTGTACAATACGACACTGAATACAATAGATGAAGAAAAATACAACGACGTAACCAACAATTTCGGTGTGGACTGGACAATTATAGAAGGTTTACGGCTGAAAGGCAGTTTCTCCTTTACACACCAGAATACCTACGGTGACAATTTTAAGCCTGCAAGACATACGGATTTTGCGGATTACAGCGACGAGGATTTTGACAGAAGAGGAGCGTATATTGGTTCGCGTGGAGAGAATTTCAGCTATGATGCCAGTGCAGTACTGACCTATTTCTGGCAGCTTGATAAACATGTGGTTAATGCTAATCTGGGGTGGAACTTACAAGAAAACGTGACCCGGGAGTTTACGGTAAAAACCGAGGGGTTCCCCAACGAAAATCTGGATTATATCAGTTTTGCAACGCAATATGAAAAAGAAGGAGCTCCTGCAGGGGATGAGTATACATCCCGCCTGGTAGGTTTCTTGGGTAACCTGAATTACAGTTACGACGAACGGTACCTGCTGGACCTTTCTTTCCGTGAAGATGCTTCTTCGCGTTTCGGTGCTGATAAACGGTGGGCACCCTTCTGGTCGGCTGGTTTAGGTTGGAATTTGCACAATGAGGGATTCCTGAAGGATGTAACTTTTATCAATCGTTTAAAAATACGTGGTTCGTATGGGTTGACAGGTAGTCAGAATTATAATCCCTATCAGGCGATGACGACCTACAAATATCTCACCGGAGAACGTTATCATCATACTGTGGGGGCTGAAGTAATGGCATTGGGGAACGAAAAGCTGGGATGGCAGCGTACTTTGCAGCAGAACTACGGTTTGGATATCGATCTTTGGAATGAACGCATTAATATTACCGGGAACTACTATATAAAACTATCAAAAGATGTATTGACCTCTGTAACCTTGCCTCCTTCTTTGGGCTTTGATTCTTATATGGACAATTTAGGAGAGGTAAAGAACTATGGGTATGAATTAAGCTTGCGCGTGGCAATTTTGAAGAATCCGGCCAAGCGGCTCTTTTGGAGCGTAAATGCCAATGCTTTACACAACAAAAATAAGCTGATGAAGATATCGAATGCCCTGAGGGCTTATAATGATTCGCAGGATGAGGATTCTATGGCGGGTTCCAAAAAGAAAGAGTCTAACCGTCCGAAAGTACGTTATATTGAAGGGGAGTCCATGAATTCCATTTGGGTGAACCGGTCTCTGGGGATCGATCCGGCTACCGGTAATGAACTGTTTCTGGCGAAAAACGGAGATATCGTGACAGAATGGAGTACAGACAACTATGTGATCGGCGGCTGTACGGATTCGGAATTGGAAGGAACTTTCGGAACAAACTTTCAGTGGAGAGGATTTCAGTTGAATATGATATTCCGTTACAGTCTGGGTGGACAGATTTATAACCAGACACTGGTAGATAAGGTGCAGGATGCCGATTTGCGTGGTAATGTGGACCGCCGCGTATTCGAGGAACGTTGGCAGAAACCCGGTGACAAAGTGATGTTCACCAAATTCGGACCTGGGATAAATGCCAATGCGACCAGCCTGACTAAACCGACTTCCCGTTTTATCGAGGATAACAATTATCTGGAATTGTCCACGTTGAATCTCTCGTATGAATTCGGTATGCCCTGGATGAAAAAGGTGGGGTTAAAACGGCTGAAAGTCCTCTTTTATATGAACGACGTGTTCCGCGCTTCCACTGTGAAACAGGAGAGGGGAATCGATTATCCGTTTGCCCGTAATTTTAGTGTAGGATTGCAGGCGCGTTTCTAAATGTTTACGATTAATTGATAGAAGGTTATGAAATATACAATATTGAAATACGGCATGTTGGCAGGCACACTGTTGTTAGGTGGCTGTAATAATTGGTTGGACGTGGATCCTAAATCGCAGGTAAAACAGGAGGTGCTGTTTGAATCGGAGGCTGGTTTCCAGGATGCACTGACAGGTATTTATACAATAATGGCACGTACGGACATGTACGGAGGACATGAGACGATGGGATTTTTGGAGATGGTGGCACAGGTGTATACGGAAGTGGCTTCTACTTATGAGGATGTGTTGAAATACAATTATGAGGAGACAAATTCGGAAGCCTGCATTGATGGTTTTTGGAAAGGAAATTATAATGCGATAGCCAATTGTAATCAGATTCTGGCTCATGTAGACGAACAGAAAGGTGTATTCAGCAGCGGAGTGTATGAGGCGGTAAAGGCGGAGGCGATGGCTTTGCGTGCTTTCTTGCATTTTGATCTGTTGAGGGGGTTTGCTCCTTCCTATGGGATTGGTAAGGATGAACTTGCCATTCCATACGTAGATAAGGTGACGAACAAGCCTGTGGCGCAGTCGACGGTGGCAGAAGTTGTGGATAAGGTGATTGCCGAAACGGAGGAGGCGCGGAAACTGATCCGGGAAGTCGATCCATTGGGACCGTCTCATGAATCCTATACAGAGAAAGGGTATGATACGGATGATTATGTTCAGGGTGGAGGATTTTGGCTTTACCGCAAATCGAAGTTGAATTACTATGGAATGACAGCTTTTCTGGCCCGGGTATATTTGTATAAGGGGGACAAAGTGAATGCGCTGGCATGTGCGAAGGAGGTCATCGAAAGCGGAAAGTTTTCATTGCTGGAAGAAAAACAGTTGCAGGGCGACAATACCTGGGGCTATTTGTGCAGTGAGAGTGAGTATATTTCTTCCCTTTATGTGTATGATATGGAAGAGGGGCGGTCGGATGTGTTTTTCGGAGAAGAGAGTACAATGAAATGCTATATCTCAGATGGCCGGCGTTCGATTATATTCGGCACGCCCGGTGTGGATATCGATTGGCGTAATCAAAACATGTTTGTGTTAAAGACCGGTGAGGCGAAGTATTATGTCGGCAAATACCGGGGGGTGAATCGTATTCCTCTGCTGAAGTTGTCGGAAATGTATCTGATTGCTGCGGAGGCTTCGGGTGATAAGAGTTGGTTGCAGACTTTACGCGATCACCGGGGATATGTAAATTATCCGTTGGCGGACGATTGTGACCTGACAGCTGAAATAGAGGCGGAATACCGTAAAGAGTTTATTGCTGAAGGTCAGCTTTTCTATTATTACAAACGGTTGAACTATGACAAATTACCGGGGATGTCGGAACCGATGGCAAAACATTATGTTTTCCCGATGCCGGACAACGAACTTGAATTTGGTAATATTAAATAAAAAAGACAGACGATGAAAAAATTAGGATATATATTTTTATGCCTGGCAGTGCTATGGAGTTGCCAGGACAATGCAGACTACCCGTTCAAGGGAAAAGATGCCGTATATTTTCAGTTACAGACGGATGATTATTATTGGACACAAACTCTGGACAGCATGGTGTATACTTTTGCCGGTAAAGGGGTTGAGGAAGATACGTTATGGGTTCGGGTAAATCTGCAGGGGGATGCCGTCCCGTATGCCCGTGATATTCTTGTCGTGACGGACGATGAGAAAACGACTGCAGAGGAGGGCCTTCATTACGAGGCTTTGAAACCGGTATACGAATTGCCTGCCGATGCCGTTTATACGAGGATTCCCGTAATTATTTACAACAAGGACGAGGAATTGGAAAAGAAACAGGTGACGATAGCCCTTGCCTTGAAATCTTCTGATGAATTGGACCTGGGCATTACTGACCGGCGGACTTGTCGTCTTTTGGTGTCGAACATGTTAGGAAAACCGCTTTATTGGGAAGAAACGATTTCCTGGGATTTCGGGGAATATTCCCGGAAAAAGCATGAGCTTTGTATTTTGGAACTGGGACGGGATTTCCCTGCCGAGGCAAGCGAGTACAGTGCAGAAAGCCGGATGTGGGATGTTTATGGGGCATATATGAGTGACTATTTCGAGGAAAATTATCCGGTTTATGATGAGAATGGTAAAATTATCGAGCCTTGGTAAGAAGGAGTGTAATCTGTAAAATGAATGCGATATGAAGAAGATATATTTATTGCTGTGTTTTGTAGCCTGTCTTTTGGCTTCTTGTCTGGAAGACAAGGGGAATGACCTCTACATCGAATTGAATGACGTAACCATCGGGAAAATACGTGATACGACAGTGGAACAGTTTACCCGCCTGAAAATCGAACCGGAGATTACAACTCGTTCCGGTGAGTTCAAAGCTGAGGATTATACCTATTTGTGGTATATGTATACAACTTATGGGATGAGTAGTCTGACTTCTGCGGATACATTGAGTCTGGAGAAAAATCTGGATACGGAGATCACTTGTATCCCGGGTGACTATAGTTTGGTATTTAAAGTAATGGACAAAGAGACGGGGATAACGTATACTACGGAGTATGCCACTTCTGTCACAGTTATCAATTCCTATTCCAAGGGCATGATGGCATTGAGCAGCGAAGATGGAGAGGCGAGTGTGACTTTTGTGAATACCGTCGGTACGGTGACGGAGAATGCCTATAAGAAAGTGAATGGGGAAACGGCAGGTAAGAACCCTACGGGTATCCGTTATATAACAGGCATGATATCGGAGGCGGAAGAAATGATCGTTATCATGACGGACGATGAGAAAGGCGGTACGGTGGTAAAGCCTCTCGATATGTCGTATGTGATGGATTTCAAGGATATGTTTTATATACAACCGGAAGTCATCAAGCCCCAATCCTTTGGAACTGCCGAAGTAACCTGGTATGAATATGTAAATAATAACGGAATTATCTATCGCCGGGAAAATAGGGAGAGTGGTTATCCGAAATACGGAGTGGCGGTTAAAGGGGAATACGACCGGATCGCTCCTTTTGACTTTTTTGATGCGACAGGTAGCTATGTGGCCTGGTTCTATGACCAGGGACGGGAACGTTTCATTTATTTGAACTGCCCACTGCAAGGTGATGTTATGATTGAATTGCAGGATATGTCAGGTGCGTTTAATCCCAACAATGTGGGGATGCAGATGTTGTGGGGAGGTGCATTCGGCAGTAATAATAAGTTGAATAACGGGCGTATGGTGATGGAGGATGATGCCGGGGAACGCTGGATGCTTTCCTTTACTTCGAGCAAGGTTGACAATCAAGTTGTATTTACACCTTTGGCGAAGATTCAACTGACCTATGAGGGGGCTCGAGAGGCTCATACCTTTACTACCGCTCAGAATGCCAATTTCCTGTATTACGGTTACGATAACAAGATTGCGTGCGTCAGTTTTTCTACCGGCAATCTGCTGAATGTGTATGAGATGGAAGGAGGAAATGTGGATTATATCGAATGTGACCAGGTGGGGAATATCAATCAGATGTGGGTAGGCATCAGCGATGGTTCTGGTACGGCCAAGTCTGGTTCTATCGTAGTATTGGAAATGAGTACGGACGGTTCGCTGAAAGAAGTGACGCGGTATAAGAATGTGTGTGGAAAAGTAGTCGATTTTGAATACAAGCAATAAAACTGTAAAAATGAAGAAAATATTGATATTAGGGACCGCACTGTTGTGCGGTTTCCTTTGCCGGGTGGCTGCACAGGGGGTGGAGTTCCGTGATCTGACCTTCGGACAGGCATTGGAACAGGCCCGTACAGAAAACAAGCTGGTGTTTATGGATTGCTATACCAGCTGGTGCGGACCTTGTAAGAATATGCTGAAAAACGTCTTCACTTTGCCTGAAGCCGGTGAGTTTATGAATGCGCATTTCGTTTGTGTGAAGTATGACATGGAAAAAGGCGAAGGGATCGGGTTGAAAAAACAGTTTGCAGTCCGTGCTTTCCCGACATTTTTTATTATCCGGCCGGACGGTACGGTGCAACACCGGTTGGCCGGAGGAAGTCAATGGGAGCGTTTCCGCGAACGGGTTGCAAGAGGATTGGAGGAAACGACTTCTTATGCCTATCTCAACGAACGCTATCAGCAGGGTAAGCTTGCCCGGAAACAATACCCCCATTACGTTCAGGCTTTGAAAGATGCCGGCGATCGGCCTGCCGTGAAGAACGTTTGTATGGAAGTTTTCGGGCAACTGAGCGACAAAGCGAAATGCAGTGCAGAAAACTGGTATATTTTCGATCAGGAAATGGGACCGGCCGATCCCCGGTTTGAATACCTGGTGGATCACAAAGAGGCTTTCGACCGGACAGTGGGGCAGAAAATAGTGGATGAGAAGATTTATTCCGTTTATGGAGATGAATTGCTTGGCATCAATAATAGTAAGGATGCTGAATGGCCGGAAAGAATTGGTCGTATCGCCCATCAGATACAAAAGATCGGTTTTGAGAAAAAATCGGAGATCGAGAATACATTGGACTACGTGGTGGCTTATCTGAGTAAGGATATCGAAGGGGTGTTGAAAAATTTGGAAGAACGGACTGATTTTCCCCAATATGTGATGATGGATCTGGCTTTTCGTTTCGGTTTTATTGTTCAGGAAGGTACGGATGAGCAAGTAGTCCGGTATATTCAGTTGGGACGACGGGCCGAACAGCAGGCGGCTACCCCTCAGCTGGCCGGCTTGATCCGGGAGTATATGGACCGGTATGAAGCAGAACTGAACGACCGCAAGACTTATGCCGGCATACGGGGCCGGGTGACTCGCGAGAGAATGAATGAAGTGAATTTGTATAAGGTGGAAGACGGAAAAGAATGTCTGATCGCAACCTCGAAGGTGAGCCGGGACGGTTGGTATGGATTTACCTTCCAGCCTGAACGGAAAGGTTTCTATACGGTGGGGGGAAAGGAGAGGCTGGATCGGATCCGTCTTTATATGAAACCGGGTGATCAGGGAGAAGTGAATTTTCCCGAAGATACTATCGTGATTACTGTACGGAATACGCCGGAAAATCTCTTGCTTGCCCGTTGGGAAACGATGATGATTCCGGTACGGGAAAGAGTCGATAATCTGAAGTATGCTTTGTTCGATTACCGCGATTTCTTTCCTTATTTTATGGATTTTCTGCCACAGGCCCGTGAGTTTCAGGAAAAGCTGACGTTCCGGGATGAGACATTCGCACGCTTGGTGAAACAAACGATTGATTTCGATCTCGATTATTATGCTTTCCGGATTTTGAATGCCCTGAAAGCGGGTAAAGATACTTTTAAGCCGAGCCGTCCTACTCCGGCCGATTACCCGGCCTATTACGAAACCATTATCTCCCGGGATAAATTAACGGATGCTTCGGTACTGGAACAACCTTATGGTTACGATTATCTGCAACGCTATACGACGTTTGCTCTGGCAAAAGAAGGAGAGAAGGACAATTTATCCAATCGGCTTAAATGGTTGCCGGATGATTTGCTGAAAGCGGAAATCGTGCTTTGGTATGCCGAACGTTGCCGGACTTATGAAAACTATCAGAAAATACTCGGTGAATATGGCAGTTTCCTGACAACTGAAAATCACCGGGAGCGGATGAATGCCGTTTCGGCCAGGCTGTATCAGGGGAAGAAGGGCGAAATGGCAGCCGATTTCACTTATCCCGACCGGAATGGTAAGCTGGTATCCTTGTCCGATTTCCGGGGTAAGGTTGTACTGGTGGACGTATGGGCTACGTGGTGCGGTCCCTGCCGGGCGGAAATCCCTCATCTCGTGAAACTGGAGAAAGAAATGGAGGGTAAAGATGTCGTTTTTATCGGTGTATCGATCGATCAGAAGAAAGATCACCGGAAGTGGCTCGAGGTTCTGGAGCAGGAGGGGCTTAGTGGTGTACAGCTTTTTGCTGGCGTGTCTCCGCAAATTATGAAAGACTATAAATTTACCACGATTCCCCGTTTCATGGTATTTGACCGGGAAGGGAAAGTGGTGACGACCAACTCGCCTCGGCCTTCCAGTCCGGAATTGAAAAAATTATTGGAAAAATTATTGAATTCGGGTTTATAAACTGAGTTAATTCTACTTTTTAAATAGTTACAAAAGTAACTATTTAAAAAGTACGTTTTAAAATCTCCCGGATGTTGTCGGCTTTTCCCATGGTATAATAGTGGATAGCCGGGGCACCGTGGGCTAATAAATCCTTGCTTTGGGCTGTACACCATTCGATGCCTACCTGATAGATGGCTTTATTGTCTTTACATTTCCGGACTTCGTTCATCAGTTCCTGGGGCAGGTCGATACTGAAAGCCCGGGGGAGCATTTCGATGTGGGTTTGCGTCGAGATGGGTTTCAGGCCGGGGATGATCGGAACAGTAATACCGGCGGCCCGGCATTTGGCTGCAAATTCATAAAACCGGGTATTGTCGAAAAACATTTGAGTAACGATATAATCGGCTCCTGCATCTACTTTGCGTTTCAGATTTTCGATATCGATGTCTATATTCGGGGCTTCATAATGTTTTTCGGGATAAGCGGCGACACCGATACAAAAATTAGTAGGTACGGCATTTTTCAGACATTCGTCCAGGTAAATTCCCCGGTTCATATTGTGGATTTGTTCCACCAGTTCGCAACTGTAACGGTGGCCGTCGGGTTCGGGAACGAAATATTTTTGGCCGGGGATAGCATCTCCGCGTAAAGCGACTACATTCTGAATATCCAGGAAGTTCAGGTCGATCAGGTCGTTCTCGATCTGATGTTTACTGGCTCCTCCGCAGATCAGATGGGGGACGACTTCTACGGGAAACCGTTTCATAATCGCTGCTGCAATGGCTACCGATCCCGGCCGTTTGGTGATGGTCACTTTTTCAAAAGTACCGTCGGCCGTCTGGCGGAATTCCACTTCATCCCGGTGAAAGGTGATATTGATGAAGGGAGGGGCGAATTCCATCAGAGGTTCTATGGCTCCGTATAGTTTGTTGATATCGCTTCCTTTCAATGGAGGCACCAGTTCGAACGAAGCGAAAGGTGCCTTTTTCTGATTGATAATATCGATTACTTTAGTCATTATGTACTGGTTATGGGCGTAGCTCGCCCGGTTTTATAATCCTAATAATCTTTTTCCTTCTTCCAGGGTGATCGCCCGCTTCGTGCAATAGTCCGTCAACTGGTCTGCACCGATTTTTCCAATGCTGAAATAACGGGCAGCAGGATGGGCGATGAGCATACCACAAAGACTTGTCGTCGGATAGATCGCATAAGACGTGGTCAGGGAAACCCCGATTTTAGACGGTGCATCCAATAGGTCGAAGACATCTTTTTTCAGTGAATGATCCGGACAGGCCGAATAGCCGAAGGCCGGGCGGATCAGGGACAAACCTTCACTCAATTGTTCCTGCATCCATTCGGCCAAAGCTTCGGTTAACCGGGCACATAAGCTTTCACGCAGCAGATGGCTGAAGTCGTGGCAGTCACAACCGCCCTGTTTGTCGGCGACTTTCAGAGCGAATAACCCGATGGTGGAAGTTCCGTAAGCCTTGGGACAGATATAATCGGATAAACTCAGGCATTCTTGCCCCGCTTTTTGTTGACGCAACATGGGGAGACGGTGACCGTTATCCAATACGATTTCGTCATCTTCTGCATAGGCATCGAAGAAGTTGACCACGATCGAAGCTTCGAATTCATTGCCGGCAATAACGGTGCCCAACATTTCCAGAGCGGCCTGGTAAGTACGGTCGGCTTCTTCATGCTGATGAATGATTTCCGGGAATTTACCCTTGAATCCCCAGAAATGGAAAAATGGAGTCCAATCGATTTTAGCGATCAGGTCTTGCAAGTCCATATTTTTTCCCAACAGATTGTGTTCCCCGAAACTGGCAGGCAACCGGTAGCTTTTCCGGTCAAAGACAGGAGCCAGGGCCTGAGCTTCTGTATAGGGAAGCAAACGGTCCTGTTTATGATAATATTGCCCGCGTATTTTTTCCTGTTCTGCTTTCACTTGTGCGAGGTAGGACGACCGGTCGGATAGTAGCCGTTTCATGATCCCTGCAGTCCGGGAGGCATCTCCCCCCTGGATGACGCCATAATCGTATCGGGGTGCCAGTTTTACAGCGGTATGTACGGTTGAAGTGGTCGCTCCGCCTACGATAAGCGGAATCCGGAGCTGCTCTTTCTGTAGTAACTCACACAAAGCTTCCATTTCGCTTAGGGAAGGAGTGATGAGTCCGCTGATTCCGATCAGGTCTGCCCGATGGGCTTTAGCTGCGGCAACGATTTTTTGGTTATCGACCATCACCCCCAGGTCGATGACATCGAAATTGTTGCAGGTCAATACGATACTGACGATGTTTTTACCGATATCGTGTACATCTCCTTTGGCAGTCGCAAGGACAACTTTAGGGCGCTGTATATTTTCTCCCGTACCGGCGTTGTGTTTCTCGATCTCCGGTTGTAAAATTGCGACAGCTGCTTTCATCGCTTTCGCCGATTTTACCACTTGGGGTAAAAACATTTTTCCTTCACCGAATAGTGTCCCCACTTTATCCATCCCCTGCATCAGGGGACCTTCGATGATTTCGACGGGAGAGGCATAAACGGTCAGGGCTTCGGCCAGATCGGCTTCCAGATATTCCGTATTACCTTTGATCAGAGCGAAATTCAGGCGTTCGGATAACGTACGGGTGCGCCATTCTTCATTTTTTATAGCCTTTCCGTCTGCGGTTTTCTGTCCCTTGATTTGTTCGGCCAGTTCGATCAGGCGTTCCGTGGCTTCCGGGTGTTTGTTCAATACCACCTCTTCTACTGCTTCCAGTAATTGAGGCTCTATCTCATCGTATACCTGTAACATGGCCGGATTGACGATGCCCATATCCATGCCTGCCTCGATCGCATGGTAGAGAAATACGGAGTGCATGGCTTCGCGCACCGGGTTATTTCCCCGGAAAGAAAACGAGAGATTGGAGACTCCGCCGGAAGTACGGCATCCCGGCAGGTTGGCCTTGATCCAGGCTATTGCCCGGATAAAATCGACGGCGTAATTATTGTGCTCTTCCAGGCCTGTTCCGATAGCCAGAATATTGACGTCGAAAATGATGTCTTCCGCACGGAAACCGGCTTGCCGGGTTAAGAGCCGGTAAGCCCGCTCACAGATTTCGATTTTACGTTCATAAGTGACGGCTTGTCCCTGTTCGTCGAAAGCCATAACGACGACAGCAGCTCCCAAATGATGTATTTCCCGGGCTTTTGCCAGAAACAGATCCTCTCCTTCTTTCAGGCTGATCGAATTGACGATACATTTCCCCTGGGCATTTTTGAGTCCTGCTAAAATGGTATTCCAATCCGAAGAATCGATCATCAGGGCTGCCCGGGCAATATCGGGGTCATTGCTGATATAACGGACGAAAGTGGACATTTCGAGAGCACTGTCGAGCATGGCATCGTCCATGTTGATATCGATAACCGATGCCCCGTCCTCGATTTGTTTCCGGGCGATCCGGGCAGCTTCTTCATAAGCTTTGGCGTGGATGAGTTTGGCAAATTTAGCGGAACCGGCAACATTGGTCCGTTCACCGACATTGATGAAGTTATTTTGGGCTTTATCGACTACGACCTTGTCCAGACCACTTACCACAAGCTGGGCCGGGATAACCGGTAGCTGTCGGGGAGAAATGGCTTGAAGGGCTTCACGTATGGCCCGGATGTGCTCCGGAGTAGTACCGCAACACCCTCCCGCGATATTGAGTAAACCTGCTGTGGCCATCTGTTTCAGACAGGAAGCCGTTAGCTCCGGGCTTTCATCATATTCTCCCATTTCGTTGGGAAGACCTGCATTAGGATAAATACTCAACGGACAAGGCAGCGTCTTGGATAAGCGTTCGATAAACGGCAATAAGTCGGTGGCCCCGAACGAACAATTCAATCCGAAACTGAACAGCGGGTAATGGGATACGGTGGTGTAAAGTGCTTCCAGGCTCTGTCCGGTGAGCGTCCGCCCACTTCTGTCGTTGATGGTGGCCGATAACATGACAGGGAGTGAAGTCCTTTTTTCTTCCTGTACCTGGGTAATGGCATAAAGGGCTGCTTTTGCATTCAGACCGTCGAAAACGGTTTCCACTAACAAGAGATCTACTCCGCCGTCGATTAATCCGCTTACCTGCTCTGCATAAGTCGAGACCAGGGTATCGAAGTCCACTGGACGGAATTCCGGCCGGTTGACATCCGGTGATAGGGATAATGTCTTGGAAGTCGGTCCCATACTGCCGGCTACATATACCTGGTGTGAAGCTGCACGGGCTTCCGTTACAGCTAATTTCGCCCCCGCGTAGTTTAAACGGTATACGAGCTTTTCTCCCCGATATTCGGCTTGTGAGATGGCGTTCGAGTTGAAAGTATTGGTTTCGATAATATCGGCTCCTGCTTCGATATACGACCGATGAATCTGCCGGATCACTTCGGGACAGGTCAGGTTCAGGATATCGTTGTTGCCTTTCAGGTTTACCGGATGGGAGATAAATTCACTACCGCGAAAATCGGCCTCTGTCAGACCGTAGTGCTGGATAGCTGTTCCCATGGCTCCGTCGAGGATCAGAATCCGCTTCTTGATTTCGTCTTGTATCATAGTTGTACGTTCGTTCAATTCAAAAAAGTTTGAGTTCAAAATTACCGCATATACCTAATTTATCGTCTTTGATCGCAATGGCGGCCAGTATGTCTTCCTGCTCCCTGATTTTTTCGATGCAGGTCTGGACATCCTCCGCTGTCTGAATCGTGTTGGCGAAAGCGGTTGCATAAGTGTCGGCCAGTATCACATCCGAACAGACAATCATCACCGCATCGGCTTTACCGAAGCTGAGTGACGGACCGACGGTTCCGGAAGAGGTACAAATCCCGAGGGGGGCATAGGCTGCCTCGATATGCAAACCGACCTTTTCAGACAAGGGGGAAGAACCGGCAAATACCGAAATATCCATATCCTGACAGAGGTCGGCATAAATATCCCCTCCGTTTTCGACGATCACTTCTTTTATACCGAATCGTTTTTTCAGGTTTTCCCCTACTTTCAGAGCGACGGCGCCGGCTACGGCACTCATCGGGCCGATACCGCTTGTTTGTGCTGCCCGCGACATCTCTTTGAATATGCCGGGAGCATCCTCGCTTGCCTGAAAGGGGGTTAAAGCCTGGGCATAATCCGGATGTAAACCGATCCAGCGGTCCATATCCGTCCGTAATTCCCGGACAAATCGTTCTGCACAGACCGGTATTTCCGGTTGCCAGGAACCCCGGTCCACGCCGATACACAGATCGGTTTCTTTATAAGCTATGGTAAAATAGCTCCAGCGATCCTGACGGAAATGCTTGCGATAGGTACGATCGATATATTCCATACGGCATAGGGTAAATTCAGGCTTCGGCAAATTCGATCCGGAATAGTTTGAGAGGACAAGCTTTCAAACATAATTTGCAGGCAATACATTTTTCCGGATTGAAATGCAGTTTCCAATCCGGTGCCCCTATGGTCAACGCGTGGGAAAAGCAGGCCGATACACAGTTGCCACAATCGATACAGAGGCTCGCGTCATACGATACTTTACTGGATACCGGACTTACCGTAACTCCGTTTTCGATTAAATAGGCGATACCCTGGTCCAGTTTGTCGGTATCAGCTTCGAGTTCGACTAATAGATTACCGGATTTCCCGGCTTGTATTTCGGCTTTCAGTATATTGATCCGGATATCGTATAATTTGACCAGGTCATAGGTCAGCGATCTGTCGGTAGCATCTACCGGGAAGGATAATACAACTTTCTTTATCATGATGTTTCTAATTGACAAGGTTTTAAATTTTAATCTTCAATGGCTTTCAATCCGTTCAGGCTGGCTTGTACAGGCATTGGCCGTACCGGTTCGGTGAGTAAAAATTCACCTTTCTGAATCCAGCTTTTCAGTAAATCTGCGATTTCCCGGGCTTTGGCCAGACTGGAAAGGGGCGCTGTTCTTACTTTATGGCCATTGATTTCGATAGCACCACTTTGTAGAGCGGCATAATTCGTTTTTCCCAGAATTTGATTGCCATTCCCATAATCGACGACAGTCGTTTCGATTTGTTCATTCCGGATAGACACTCTTTTTGCCAGATCTTCGTCCAGAATAGGGATAGGAATTCCGATTCCGACATATAAGGTGATACCGTATTTTTCGATATATGCCCCCCGGAGGTATTGGGTGTTCATGTTTTTCAAGTCACCCACAACGGCTATCGTACGGGCATTACTAGTGGGAATACCGTGTTCATTTACCGCTTTGGAAGTGTTGAACTGAGTGCCGTTCCAGGTGACATAACCGTCTGTACCGCAAAGGAAAATATGAGTTCCCAACCCGATGGTCCGGCATTCCGGATCGTTAAGCAAGGGCGATAGCTCACCGGCAGAACTGTAAGAGGCATTCCTCATCTTAGGAAGCAGCGTACCCATGTAGGTATATTTGATCTGATCGGTGGTGTTGGTCGCTACATTATAGTTTTGGTAACAATTTCGCGGATTGTATAAGATAGCTTCATTGATGCAATTCTTGTTGATAATAGCTTTTATATGTTTGCGGGGATAACAATCCGTCCCTTTTCCCCAGGCTTCGAGCGTAATGTCTTTACCATTGACCAGGTCTTCGATGATATGGGCTCCGCCATAAGCCGGAGAGGATGGGTTACAATCTGTAGCGCCGACATAAGTATCTACCGCTGCCAGTCCACCACTAACCCGGACGCCGTTCAATTCGATCTTCTCCATCCGGATAGGGGGATTGGAATGACCGAAATTCAAAAATGCACCCGAAGAACACATCGCTCCGAAAGTGGCGGTGGTTACTACGTCTACTTTTTCTGCAATTTCTTTGGGTGATAATGTCTTGGATAATTCGGATACTTCTTCGGCTGTCAGTACTACGGCAGTCCCTTTTTTTATCTTTTCATTGATTTCTGCGTAAGTTTTCATTTTGTCGTTTTTTAATGAGCGTTTCATGTCTGGGGCGTTTACCCTTTAAATTGGTCAGGATATAGTTCGGATTCGACTATACCACTATAAAATAAACATTAAACCGAATGTTTATTAACGGGGCTTGCCAACTACTACCTGGTAGTATCGTAAGCCGGTAAATCGGAATAGGGGGTATAAAAGATCAGCGCATGCAGCGCATGTCCATAGAAGATACAAAAAGAGAGAAGAATTTGAGATTCCGGTTTCTCCGGTCGGTGATGTGGGTTAAATAATCTGCTTTTTTCATCTTACTTTTGTTTTAAATTATAACTCCTGTTATCAGGCCGGGTTTTGGCACCTTTCGGAAAGTTCCGGAGGTTGTCGGAGTTTCATAGAGCCCAGTCTCTCAACTCCTCTTTATAATTCAAACAATCTTTCTTAAGGATTGAATTGACAAGACAAAGAAATAGGAAATATTTTGAAAAAACAAATGAATGCCGGGGAAAAAATGTGCTAACGTTTTAAATAGCCCACAGGGACGGGCAGTGGGCTATTTTTAAATGTGGTCTTAAATAATCTTTAGTCCCAGGGTGAAATTGAACGACCGGGGAGCTTTCAGTTCATGACCTAAATTTTTGAATGCTTTTTCATAATCGATATCGAAGGTCAGTTTCCAGACATCTACCCCGACGCCGACTTTACCGTGCCAGTTGGTTTTATCGGTACTGATATCTCCTAGTTTTTTCAGGTTTTTTACTTTCCCGACGGAAAGTACCGGTCCGAGGAAGGCCCGTAGTTTAACGATAGATAAATCCAATACTTGGAAACCCAACATAATCGGAATATCGAACGTGTTGAGTTTCAGATCGAAGTTGTCAGGATTTTCTCCTAGTGCCTGTGCCTTTTCTTCTATCACACTTTTCTTATGCGAATAGTTTAAAGCAGGTTCCAGATAGAGTTTTCCCAGATTGACGCGCATAAATGCGCCGACCATATAGCCAGTATTGGCTTGTGTCCCGATAGCTTGGGGGATATCTTTGAATTTTATCCGGTTACTGGAAATCCCGCCGTGAACACCCAGATTGATCGGTAATTGGGCCATCGCTCCGAAACCCAGGCAACAGATGCATAATAACGTAAAAATCTTTTTCATTTCGTTTTATTTTAAATTGCTGATTACATCCTTCTTTTGAATTCCGACAGAATAATACCGGTAGCTACTCCGACGTTCAGCGATTCGGTCGATTCGCTATTCCGGGCGAAACTCGGAATCGTTAGTTTCTGTCCGGTCAGCGCTTCTATTTCTGCTGAAATTCCTTTTCCTTCGTTCCCCATGACGATCAGGCCCCGGGTACTTAATGCTGTCGTATAAATATTTTTCCCATCTAAAAACGTGCCAAAGACAGGAAGGCCTTCTTGCTTCAGTTCGTTCAATAAAACAGGGAGATCCGTATAGAACGTCTTGACCCTGAAGATGGCCCCCATGCTGGCTTGTACACATTTGGGATTATAAACACCGGCACAATCGGCATCACAGAATATGTTTCCGATTCCGAACCAGTCTGCCACCCGGAGGATGGTACCCAAATTACCCGGATCTTGTATCCCGTTCAATACCAGGGATAAAGAATCGAGAACCTCTTCCTTCCGATAGATATGGACAGGTATTTCGGCCAGTGCGATGACTTCGGGTAAAGATTGGAAGTTGGATATCCCATGCATTTCCCGTTCATCGGCTTCAATGATATTTACGTTTGACAACGCTTTTTTGTTTTGTTCGAGCCAAGACGGGAAAGCGATCAGGGAGTGGATTTTCAGGGGAGAATGCAACAGTTCTCCGACCAGTTTTTCCCCTTCGATTTTAAAGAGATTATATTTTTCCCTGAATTTCTTTTTTTCAAGGTTTTGGACTATTTTTGTTACCTGTTTGCTTAACATGGTTTGTGCCTCTACATCGGTTTTAGCGTGGTTTTAATCCTGAATAAAGAGCAATTCAGAAGCTGTGCAAAAGTAGTAACATTTTTTGAGATTTGGAGAAGTGGGTTCCATATAAGATTGTTTCGGAATATTTTATCAGCCAACCGTTCATCAGCTTACTGAAAAAGCGAGGGGGAATTTTGTTATTGACGGGCTTTATGCTGGTCATGGTATCGTGTTCGCCTACCCGTTATGTGGGGAAAGATGAATATCTGTTGAATAAGGTGAAAGTGAGGGTAGAAGAGAAAGGGGTGAATTTTTCTGAATTGAAAAAAACGGTGCGGCAACGTCCTAATACGCGGATATTGGGAGTGGCTCGTTTTCATCTGGGACTTTATAACCTGAGTGGGAAGAATGAGAATAAGCGCTTTAACAAATGGTTGCGTTCCATCGGTGAAGCTCCTGTGATTTATAGTCCTTTCCTGACCGACAGAAGTGTGACCCAGTTGAAATTGTACCTGAACAATAAAGGTTTTTATAAAGCTGAGGTGACGGATTCCGTTTGGTTTAAAAAGAAAAAGGCTCATGTTGTGTACCGGATTTATCCCGGTCCGCTGACTCGGGTAAAAGATTTTACTTTCCGGGAAGACAGTAGTTTCCGGGCCGGAGGATTACCCGAAAGCTCTCCGTTAGTACAATTGGTTTTGCGGGATACCAATCACACTTTGTTGCATCAGGAAATGCCGATGGATATAGAGATATTGGAAGATGAACGGGAACGGATCACTCATATGCTCCGGCAAAACGGGTATTATAATTTTTCAAAGAATTTTATTCATTATTATGCCGATACCTCGCGGAGCGGTAATCCGGAACAGGCTCATCTTTTGCTGAGCATCGTCAACAGTGTGTCCGACAGTATGGCTTACCGCAAATATAAAATAAAGCACATTCAGGTAAATTTGGATTATGATCCCCTGCTGATGGCCAATGGACTCGATTCGCTTTACCGGCATACCCGTTACGGTGAATATGGGATTGTTTATCGTGGCCATATGAAGATTAAGCCGAAGGTGATCCTGGAAACGATCCAGTTCAAGGAAGGAGAATTTTATGATGTCCGTAAAGTGGCTGATTCCTATTCCCGCCTGCAAGCCTTGAATCTGTTTAAATTTATCAATATTATTTTCCGGGAAGAGCAAAGGGAAGACGGTGAGCCGGTGTTGTTTTGTGAAGTGCAGCTTACTCCGCTCAAACGGCAGTCTTATAATGTCTTTCTCGAAGGGACCAACAATTCCGGGAATATCGGGGTCGGAGGTAATTTTGCTTATAATCACCGCAATTTGTTTCATGGGGGGGAGAATCTGACCTTGAGTGTATGGGGGGCTTTAAAAAAAGAGAAATTGAAGGAAAATGAAATTTTCAGTACCACCGAAGTCGGTACGGAATTGAAGTTAGTGACACCTCAATTTTGGATGCCGGTTTTTCGTATGGATGAATTCCGCCGCAATTTTGCTCCTAAAACTTCGATCTCTCTCTCCTTCAGTCAGGAAAATACACAGTTTTACAAACGCCGTGTAGCTAGTGCTAAGTTCGGTTACCTTTGGCGGCGGGCAGATAATAAATGGCGGTATAATTTCGATCTCATCGATCTGAATTATGTGCTGATGCCGAGTGTCGATTCGAGTTTTATCAGTGAATTGAAAAATGAATATATCAAAAGTGCCTATACCAACCATATGATTCTGTCGGCGAATTTTTCGGCTGTGTTTACCGACCAGGTGGTCAATTCTGCACAAAGTTTTAATTATTTCCGGGGTAATCTGGAGACTTCCGGGAATTTTCTTTTGGCTATGGATAAACTTTTAAGGGCCAGAAAATCCGGTTCCGAGGAAGAACGTTTTTATAAAATTCTGGGTGTCCGGTATGCCCAATTTATCAAAGCCGACGGTGAATATCGGTTCAACCATTACCTGAATAAAGCCAATTCGGTCGTCTACCGGCTGTTTCTGGGTTGTGGTTATCCCTATGGTAACATGAAGGCTTTGCCTTTTGAAGAGGCTTATTATTGCGGAGGTGCCAACGATATCCGGGCCTGGCAGGCGAGAACTTTGGGACCGGGATCTTATGCTCCGCCGGATAAGTATCCGAATAATGTAGGGGACTTTAAGTTGGAAGCCAATGTGGAATATCGGTTTAAATTATTCTGGTTATTAGAAGGAGCTTTATTCATCGATGCCGGGAATATCTGGAATATCAATCGGTATGAGAATCGTCAGGGTACGAAGTTATCCTCCGGATTTTATAAACAAATCGCTGTCGGAACAGGGGCCGGACTACGGTTGGATGTCAATTTCTTTCTGTTGCGTTTTGATCTTGGTTTGAAATTACATGATCCGATGCAGGCCGAAGGGCAACGTTTTGTGTTGTTGAATCGTAATGGAGGTTTTAATAAATCTGTATTTAATATAGCTATCGGATATCCGTTTTAATTTTAATGAACTTACTATGTTGTCCACTATTCTCGTTTATGTTTCGCTTTTTTTACAGGTTGCTGCTGCCGTTATTGCCATTAGCTTGTTTAAGCGGACAAAATTCAATGCTTCCTGGATTCTGATTTCCGTCGGATTTTTGTTGATGGTGGTGTCGAGGGTCTTCGATTTATGGCCTACGATTTATCCCGAAATGGAAGATGAATTGGCTATTGTACAGAAGATTCTGGCTTTTATCATTGCTTTGGTCCTCCTGATCGGAGTATTTTATATCCGGAAAATTTTTCAATTTATGCGAAGAGTGGATGAGATCCGGCGCGAATCAGAGAAACGGGTACTGGCAGCGGTTATCCGCACGGAAGAGCAAGAACGGCAGCGTTTTGCGAAAGAGCTGCACGATGGGCTGGGACCTTTGCTGAGTGTGATCAAAATGCTGGTCTCGGGGTTGGATGCCAATAAAGAAAGTGAAGTCAACGAAAAGATAAAGCAGAATCTGCGGCAGGCTGTGGATGAAGCGATTAGCGGGGTCAGGGACATCTCGGCCAATATCAGCCCGCATATCCTCAACAATTTTGGCTTAAAAGATGCGGTAGAGGCATTCATAAAACGGATGCGGCAAGCCGATAATTTTAAGGTGTATTTTACTACTAATCTCGAAAATCAACGTTTCAATTACAATATCGAAGTGGTGGTCTACCGTGTTATCTGCGAGTTGATCAACAACACATTGCGGCATGCTGCAGCCTCGAAAGTGACGATCGATTTACAACTCGAAGAAGGAATATTATATTTAGAATATACCGACAACGGTATCGGATTCGATGTAAACCGTATTTCCGGACATACCGGTATGGGATTGGATAACATGCGTTACCGGCTGCAATCCGGTAACGGGGATATCGAGATTGTCAGCGAGCATGGAAAAGGGATGCGGGCCAACGCTTTTATTAAAGTCTTTTGACTTTCTGACTTTATTTTTATCTTTGTTTATCAGTTACGGATGTAAATGTTTATCGATTCATGGACACAAAGAATTTGAAAAAATTAAGAATCTATATTGTTGACGATCATAAGTTATTCAGGGAAGGATTGAAATTGCTTTTGTCTACCCAGGATTTCGTACACCATATTTACGAAGCTTCCAGTGGACGCGACTTTATTGAAAACCTCTCCTTTGTAGATTGTGACCTGGTGTTGATGGATATAGAAATGCCCGAGATGAACGGGATAGAAGCTACGGAACAGGCCCTGCGGATCAGGCCGGATTTGAAGGTGATCGTGTTGTCTATGTACGGGGATGAACAGTATTACTATAAAATGGTCGATGTCGGAGTAAAGGGGTTCGTTCTCAAAAATTCCGGTATAGAAAAAGTGATTGCGGCAATCCGGGCTGTCGCCGCCGGTGAGAATTACTTTTCCGAGGAGTTGCTGGTGAATATTCTCAATAATATGCGTGATGGCGGGCAACATAAACCGGAACCTGAAACCCCTGATAATGAAATATCCGAGAGAGAACTCGAGATTTTGTATCATGTATGCCTGGGACTTTCCAACCAGGAAATTGCAGATAAACTTTTTATCAGTAAGCGGACAGTGGATAAACATCGGGCGAATCTGTTGAGTAAGACCGGATGCCGGAATACTGCTGCGCTTGTCATGTATGCAATTAAAAATAAGATGATAAATATTTAGATGAACGGAATGATATTTGCAGCGGGATTGGGTACCCGTTTGCAGCCTTTGACGAACGATCGGCCCAAAGCATTGGTGGAAGTAGCCGGTAAGCCTTTGCTTGAATATGTCATACGGAAAATGATAGCGGCGGATGTACAGCGTATTGTGGTGAACGTGCATCACTATGCCGACCAGATAGAAGCTTTTCTGTGCGAACGACATTTTTTCGATTGGGATATCGTGATTTCCGATGAACGGGAGAAATTACTCGATACCGGGGGCGGACTTCTGAAAGCCAGGGAGTTGTTCTGCCCGGGTGAATCGGTGCTTATTCATAATGTAGATATATTTTCAGATATCGATATACCTGCCTTGCTCCGCTTTCATCGGCAAAATAAGGGAGATGCGACCTTGGTTACCCGGACCGGCGGGAAAGGCAGAGGATTGAGATTTAATCGTGAAGGGATGCTGAAAGGATGGGAAAATAAGGCCACAGGGGAACAAAAACCGGTAGATGAAGAATTTTGGGATTCCCGGAACTATGCTTTCTGTGGAGTGCAGGTGGTGAGCCCGGAATTTTTAGAACGTATGTCAGGAAAAGGGGTCTTTTCGATTATAGACGAATATCTGTCACAGGCCAGGCTTCACCCGATACTGATGTATTTTTACGAAGGACGTTTTTTAGATTTAGGGACTCCTCAGGCGATTGCCGAAGCCGAAACAATGTTGATCGATTCGTGCAACCCGTAAGGATCTTTTTACGTTAATTAAAGACTTTACGGAATAGCAGGAGGCAGGCCTTGCAGCGCTTTTTTACGATCTGAATAATGGTAATTGCGAAGAATAAAGCTTAAGCATGAAAAGATTTTTTAAATATCTGGGCAGAACGATTTTAGCAATTTTAGGGTTGCTACTGCTTATCGTGTTTTTGCTTTATTTACCTCCTGTACAAGATTTCCTTTTGCGCAAAGCCGAACGTTATGCTGCTTCGCATTACGACTTGGAAGTCCGGATCGGGCATTTCCGTTTGGGTTTTCCTTTTGATCTGGTTTTGGACGATGTGTATGCCGGGAAAACTGCCGGAGATACCCTGGTTGCTGCAGAGGCGATCCGGCTTAGGGTGAATATCGATCGGATATTTCGTAAAGAACTCGGTATCGAACAGTTAGGTCTGAGACAGGTGAAGTTCGGATTAGCCGGCGATACTACCGGTATGCAACTGAAGGTGGCTGTCGGGAATTTGGGGGTACAGGAGGGACGGATCGATTTGGAACGGAAAAAATTGATAGTCGCTGAGATTAGCCTGGAAGAAGGGGATGTTTTTTTGAAATCCGGAGCCGGAACAGTGGAAGATACAGTGCAGAGTAATCCTTTGGATTGGGGGATCGAAGTCAGGCAGATAAAGATCCGGGACGTCGGTTATCGCATGTATACCGAGGGGTTGCCTTACCTGGGGGCCGGAATAAAGGACGGTTCGCTGACTGGCGGAAAAGTTTTGTTGGGGGAGCAATCCGTCGAAATAGATGCTGTCGCTGTCGGAGGGGCTTGGTGTGACATGCAGATGGGAACGGAACAATCGTCCGGGACACCGGTCACCGAACCGTCCGGTAGCCAGCCTTGGCTGATACGTGCAGGGAGATTACAATTGGAGAACAGTGCCTTTAGCATGAAGACTGCCGATGCCGGGCAAACCGATTTGGTGCTGTCCGGTATTGCCGTACAAATCGACAGTGTATATAACCGGGGAACGGTTGTGCGGGGAAACCTGGTAGATCTGAGGGCTGTACAGCAAAACGGAATACAGCTGCAACAGATGCAGGCACAGGTGGATCTCGATTCGGCCCGGACAGCATTGAGGGGGGCATTTATCCGCACCGCTCATAGCAAGATCGAGTTGACAGCCCGGGCCGATACTTCGATGAATAATCTGATGAAACGGGTACCCTTGATCGTTCAGCTGAATGCCAGGGTTGGGCTGGCCGATCTTACTCCCTTTTATGACGGAATCCCTCAGGACTTAAAACATAGTCAGGTAGATTTGAATACGACTTTCAGTATAGATGAAAACAGAGTCCGGTTCGACCGCCTGGATGCCGGTATGACCGGAAAATTCCGGTTGACTGGAAAAGGACAACTGCAATCCTACCGGGACCTGAAAAAAATAAGTGGGGTGATCGATTTGCGGGCGGAGATGCCGGACGCTACCTTTGCTAATGTTTTCTTAAAAGAAGGAATCGTGAAGATCCCGGCCGATGTATCCTGGTCGGCGAATCTGAAGGCTAATCAGGGAGCTTTGGAGGCTTTGGTGCGCTTGTGTTCCGATGCTGGTTGTATGACCCTCGACGGGAGTTATGATTTGAACCGGGAGACATATAACGGCGAATTGACCCTGAGCCGTTTTCCGCTCGATCGCTTTTTGACTGTCGATTCGTTAGGAAGCGCCTCGGCCAATTTCCGGTTGGAAGGCCGGTATTTTTCGTGGCCTCAGGCAAAGACCTCGGTAAATGCCGGAATCCGTCAGTTGTTTTATAAAGAGCACGAATATAAAGATATTACTTTACAGGCTACCTTGGATAAGACGCATTTACGGGGGACTATGGTTAGTAAAGATCCCGATGCTCCTTTGGATTTGGTTTTCCGGGGAGATTCGCTGCAACAACAGTATCAGGTCGGTTTGGGTGGTTATATCGGCAAGGTGGATCTGCAGGCCCTGCATTTGATGCAGGAACCTTTGACTATGGGGCTGAAAGTAGATTTGCAAGGTTTTATCGGGGAACATTCCGCTTATGCTTTAAAAGCCCGCTTCGATAGCCTGAGCATGGCAGATAGCAGGAAGACTTATACCTTGGGAAGCCTGGATATCGATATGGCCAGCGATCTGAAGAAGACGACTCTGGATGTAAAGACCGGTGATTTACAGTTAACTTTCCGGGCCGATACTTCTTTGGCCGGTTTTGGGGAGAGTGCTGGGAAAATTGCAGGGATTGTCGGGAAGCAGATCGCCGGTAAAGATATCGATATGGAACAGATCAAAGCGGAGTTGCCTGTTTTTAGTATGCACTTGAAAGGTGATCAAAATAATGCGATCGCTAAATTTTTGAAGGCCAGGAATATGGGATTTCGTCGGCTTTCTCTGGATATCGTTTCCCGCCAGCGGTCAGGTATCCGGATGGGGATCACGGCTACGGCTCCCTATTTTGGGACGGTACGTCTCGATTCGGTACAGATGGGTATCTGGCAGACCGGCAAGAGTCTGGTGTATGCATTGGGAGCCGGTAGTTCCGACCAGGCCTGGAAGGGACTGTTCAATATCAACCTGACCGGAAAAATGCAGGGGAATCAATTCCGGATCGAACTGAAACAAAAAGATGCCCGGCAACGAGTCGGATTCGATATGGGTATCAATCTGGTGATGCTGGACAGTGCTTTTACGGTGAGCTTTTTCCCGATGACTCCTATTCTGGGGTATAGCCGGTGGATTGTCAATGCCGATAATAAAGTAACGGTTTATAAAGATTGGAAGATCGATGCCAATCTCCGGATGGCCTACCAGAATAAATTGGTGAGTTTGCAGTCTCTGCCTGATGAAGGAGAAAGGACGGATCGGTTACAGGTGGAGATTACCGGTATAGACCTGAAAAAATTGACCGAAATATCACCGTTCTTACCCGATCTGAGCGGTATCCTGCATACGGATTTATTGTTGTATACCGATCGTAAAACCTTCGGTGCCGAGGGAAATATCGGAGTGAATAATCTGTTTTATGAAGAACAGCGGATGGGTACCCTCGATTTGGATCTGCAGTATGCAGGAAAGGATCATTTAACCGATCATGCCGTAGATTTTGAGTTGAAAATCGACAGCATCCGCCGGGCGGTAGTGCAGGGGACTTTCGCTACATCCGAGACCAACCGGGAGGTCATGCTGGACGTAGATATACCTTCTTTACCTTTGTATATGGTCAACGCTTTTGTTCCGAAAGATCTGATGAAACTGGAGGGCGAGTTGACCGGCGCATTACAGTTTCGTGGAACGGTAGATCGGCCGGATTTGAACGGTGGATTGGGCTTTCGTAATGGAAAAGCCGATGTGGTGATGTTGGGTACCACATTCGGATTGGATACCACCCGCCTGATTGTAGACAACGGGAAGATTTTATTTCGGCAATATCGGTTTATTGCTCCTAACAAAAGTGATATGGTGCTGAACGGAGCGATTACCCTGACTCCGTTCGACCGGATGAATATGGATATATCTGTAAAAGCCGGTAATTTCGAGGTCGTGAATGTAAAGAAAAATCCGACTTCGCTGATCTATGGGAAGGCTTATATCAATCTGGATTCCCGTTTGGCCGGGGCCTTTTCGAATTTAAGCGTTTCCGGAAATATCAATTTGCTCAACCGGACCAATATTACCTATACTTTGCGTAGTTCCGGACCCGAACTTGTGGACCGTAGTGCCGATTTGGTCCGTTTCGTATCGTTCAGGGATACCACCTTGAATGAGCGTGACGATCTGACTAACCGGGTAAACACCAGTAGCTTTGCTTTAAAAATGTTGATCGAGATCGGAGATCAGGTGACAGTAAACGTCGAATTATCGGATGATGGAAGTAATAATATCGTCATCCAGGGTGGGGGTAATCTGGTTCTGGCCATGAGTCCTGAAAACGGACTTACCTTGTCGGGGAAATATATTTTATCCGGAGGAACCGTGGTTTATAATATTCCCATTGCAGGTAAAAAAGAATTTAATATTCGCAGTGGCAGCTATGTGGAATGGACAGGAAATGTGATGAATCCGATGTTGAGTATATCCGCTTCCGAACAGGTGAAAGCTACGGTTGTCGACGGAGAACAGAATCGACTGGTTACTTTCGAGGCTATCATCCGGATACAGAATACATTGACCCGGCCGGATATCTCTTTTGACCTGTCAGCTCCCAACGATATGGTGGTACAGAATCAGTTGGCGACTTTTTCTCAGGAAGAACGTACCCGTCAAGCGTTGAATCTATTGATCTATAATACTTATACCGCTCCTGGGGCTGCTAAGTCGGGAAGCGGAGGAAGTATGGCCAACAATGCTTTATATAGCCTGGTAGAAAATGAATTGAATAAGTATACCCGGAAGACCGGTTTTACTTTTGGCGTCGATTCGTATAATACCGATGAAAATACAACCCGTACCGATTATACGTATCAGTTCTCCAAACAATTTTTTAATGATCGGATTCGGGTGAAGATCGGTGGACGGATTTCTACAGATAATAATGAAAATCAGAGTAATAACATAGAAGATAATCTCGTCGACGATATTTCTATAGAATACGTGATTACGAAGAAGAGAAATCTATTTTTGAAAGTGTTCCGGCATTCCAACTATGAGAGTGTACTGGACGGCGAAGTCACTCAAACGGGTGTCGGTATTGTTTGGCGGAAAAATTTCCGTAAATTTAAAGATCTCTTTAAAAATAACCGAAAATCGGAAAGAGAAACAAAAACGGAGAATCAGAAATGAAAGTAGTCGAATTCATCAGAAAGTATGCCCGGAAGTCTGACAAAAGTCGGTTCAGTCACTTTTGTCCTATTTGTAGTACCCTGACCTTTTCTTCTTCTTACTTTTTACCTTTAATCTTTTTCCTTTTCCTTCTTTTTTCTTGTTCGACGACTAAAAAACTGACAGAAGATGAAGTATTGTATGTCGGAGTAAAAAAAATGAAGATCGAGGCCCCTCAGAAAGTGAAACTCAACAGTACACAAAATTCAGCCGCTTCCGGTCCGCTGTCTGTGAAACCCAATAATCCGCTGTATTCTCCTTATGTCCGTTCGCCTTTCCCGATCGGGCTGTGGGTATATAATTGGAATATAAAAAAAGAGAAAGGTTTTAAATGGTGGTTATATCGTAAATTGGCTAAGAAACCGGTGTTGATTTCAGATGTACAGCCCGAATTACGGTTGAAAATGGTGGATAATGCCATGAAAGACTTCGGTTTTTATGGGACGACTTCCCGCTACGAGATTATTCCGCATAAACGGAATCCTAAAAAAGCCCGCATCAGCTATTGGGTCGATTTGCCTCAGCCTTTTCATTACGGTAGTGTACAGTTGTGGGGATGGAATCCTCCGATGGATAGTATCGTGCGCTCGTATATGCGGTTCTCCGAACTGAAACCGGGAAGGCAATACGATGTGAATGTCCTCAATCAGGAGCGGCAACGCATGTCCGATCGGTTGAGAAATCACGGTTATTATTTCTTCCAACCCGATTATATCGAATTTTTAGTCGATACCACTCAAGGTGGAAAAATGGCCGACGTACGAATCGGATTGAAGCAGGGAATTCCGCAAAATGCTTTTCATCCTTATAAAATCGGTGAGGTGAAAGTGATGCTGTCGGGAAATGAAACGACCGGCGGGCAAGACACGATACAGGCGGATCAGGTGAAAATCATTTATGAGCCTCCGCTACGGCTGAAACCGAATGTGATCACCCGGGCGGTGAAGACGCGACCCGGACAAACTTATTCGGCTATGCGACAGAGTCGTACACAAGCCGGATTTGTACAGTTGGGCGTATTTAAGTTCGCCAATATGACGATTACCGTGCCCGATACGGTTCAGGATCGCTTGCTGGATATGCAAATCAACGGCGATTTTGCCCTGCCCATTGAAACGGAAGTGGAGGTGGATATGTCTTCCAAGTCGAATAATCTGCTCGGTCCGGGATTGACATTAGGGATTACTAACCGGAATATGTTCCGCCGGGCAGAGAATTTCAGTGTCCGGTTGACAGGATCCTACGAATGGCAAATCGGAGGAAATAAAAAATCGACAGGCAATTCGGGCTTGATCAATTCTTATGAGCTGGGGTTGAATTTTAATTTGTCCGTGCCCCGGTTATTGGTTCCCAAACTGATGAAAACGAAACGGGATAGGAGAGAACAGACCCATTTTCAGATCGGTACGGATTTGCTCAACCGACATAATTTTTTTAGGATGATCTCGTTTTGGGGAAGTGCGACCTATGATTTTAATTCTTCTACCCGGAATTATCATTCCGTCGTACCTTTTAAACTCAATTATACCTATCTGTTGCGTACTTCTCATGCCTTCGATTCTGTTGTAAATAAAAATCCCGCAGTGGCGCAGAGTTTTAAGAATCAGTTTATTCCGTCGATGTCTTATACCTATACGTACGACCGGGCTGCGACTTATCGTAATCCCAACCGGTTGTTCTGGCAGACTTCGGTCACTCAGGCCGGTAATATTATAGCGGGCCTGCAGTATATCTGCGGGAATCATCAGGGGGAGGGCAAACAAATTCTCAATAATCGTTATTCTCAATTTTTGAAGCTTACTTCTGAATTAATCGGTTATAAGACTGTGGATAATAATAATCAATTGGCCATGCGGATTATGGGAGGGATCGGTTATGCTTACGGTAATTCGAAAGTAATGCCTTACAGTGAGCAATTTTATATCGGCGGCTCGAATAGTATCCGGGCTTTTCATATCCGTTCGATCGGGCCCGGAAGTTACCATCCCAAGGAATCGACCTATTCTTATCTCGATCAGACCGGAGATATCAAACTGGAAGGGAATGTCGAGTATCGTTTCAAAATATACGAACGGTTTAAAGGGGCTTTGTTTATGGATGCCGGGAATGTCTGGTTGTTGAACAATGAAACCCAGCGTCCCGGAGGAGAATTCAGAATCAAAGGATTATTGAAAGAAATTGCTTTGGGGACCGGATTCGGACTACGTTACGATTTTTCCTATATCGTGGTCCGTGCCGATTTGGGAATACCTATACATGCTCCTTATAGTACAGGCAAATCCGGATATTATAATATCGACGGCAGTTTCTGGAAAGGTCTGGTACTGAATCTTGCGATCGGCTACCCTTTCTAAAATTTATTTTATCTTTTACTTTTTACTTTTTACTTTTTATCCTATCTTTGCCCCGCCAAAGTAAGGAAAGATGCAGGAGTGGCTGAACTGGCACGCCTGGAAAGCGTGTAATCCTCTAAAGGGATTCCGGGGTTCGAATCCCCGTCTTTCCGCAAAGAATGACATTCTGGGAGGGACCTGGAATGTCATTTTTATTTCCCGTAAGTATACCGAGGTAGGAGGTAAAATGCTACCTTTGTAAAATAAAAGAAAGTAGTTTATGGAAGATTTTCAACATGTTGGATATAGCAAAGAAGTCATCGAGTTTGTTGCAGTAGCCAAGGAATTTTGTGATTTTGTGGAGACGGCACCTCAGATGCAGCGCAGGGATTTTATCCAGCGTTTGCAGAAGTTTATTCCTTTGATCTATTTGAAGGGCTCCTTGCTGCCGGAGAGTGATAGCGGAGATAGTGGATTGATCGAAGATATCGTCACCGAAGACGATTATAATTATTTATATGGACAGCTTCATCAACTGTTGGGAGAATACGATGAATACCTGGAAGTTTTCGATGATAATATGCAGTTTAGTGAAGTTCCTGTCGTACATTCGATAGCAGAGAAAACTTGTGATATATACCAGGACCTGAAGAATTTTATTTCTTCTTTCCGCTGTGGGATACCGGAAGTGATCGGAGAGGCTTTATGGCAATTGAATAATAGTTTTGAATTGTATTGGGGAAAAGCTTGTGCCGGAGTGTTGAGGGCGGTACATCATGCTGTCTATCAAATAAAAGATGAGGACGATTAAGTTTGAGAAAATGTTGACTGATTTAAAAAAGACTATAGACCGGAAAGAAATGGATCTGTTACCTCCTTACGTGTTTTCGGGCGAAGTGAAGGTAATAGAAGAGGCAAGGCAGGTCGGGGAGGCGGCTGATTTTTTAAGTAGACATGCTTGCCTGGGGTTCGATACGGAGACTCGTCCCGCTTTTCGGAAAGGAGAAATTTATAAAGTGAGCTTATTACAACTGGCGGTCCCGGACCAGGTCTTTCTGTTCCGGTTGAATAAATGTGGTTTTCAACCGGCTTTGGTTCGGCTGCTGGCTAGTCCCCGGATTATAAAGATCGGTGTCGGTATCCGCGACGATAACCGGAATTTACGTAAGTTGACCGATTTTACACCTGCCTCTTTTGTAGATCTACAGGAATATGCCGGACGCTTTGGTATTGAAGACAAATCTTTTTCAAAATTGATGGCTATTATTTTCGGGGTGAAGATTTCTAAACGTCAGCGTACTTCCAACTGGGAAGCTCCGGCATTGACTGAAGCCCAGATTCGCTATGCCGCTACCGATGCATGGGGGGCATTGAAGATGTATCAACGGCTTACGGCTTCTGCAGAAGAAGAGGCTTTGGGAATAGTGAAATAGAAAGTGGTTCCTATTCCTTCTTGGGAATAGAAATGGAGTTTCCCCTTGTTCATGCGGATAAAATCACGGCATAAAATCAGGCCTAATCCACTTCCTTTTTCATTGTGAGTACCGTAGGTGGTGATGTATTCATCGGATTTCAATAAATGGGCCTGAAGATCTTTGGGTATGCCTTTCCCGTTGTCTTTGACATATATTGTCCAGTAATCACCCGAGTCTGCAAGGGATAGTTCGACTTGTCCACCTGTATAGGTAAACTTGATGGCATTGGAAATCAGATTGCGTAATACGGTTTTTATCATGTCTTCGTCGGCGAAAATATCGAACTTCCCTTCAATACGGTTGATCAGCTCGATTTCTTTTGCATTGGCTATTGCACTGAATAGTGAGACGACTTGTCTGGCTACAGGTGTGAGGTTGAAAAGAGTAGCATAAATTTTCGTTTTACCATTTTGGTTCCGGGTCCAGCGCAAGAGATTTTCCAGCAGATTAAAAGCTTCCTCTGTCGTTTCATTGATCATCTCGAATAACTTTGAAATTTGAGGATCTTTGATTTTAGCCTTTTGTGCCTCGATGGAGGAATTGATCATTTTAATGGTGCCGATAGGGGCTCTCAGGTCATGAGCGATGATGGAATACAGTTTATCCCGGGCTTCCAGACTTTTTTTCAATTTCTCGTTTTGCCGGCGGATGACCCGTTCGGCCCGGAGCAGGGATAACTGGTGCTGAACCCGGATGACCAGTTCTTGGGGACGGAAAGGTTTGGTGATAAAATCGATATTGTCATAATTCAGGCATTCCGGAATGTGATTCTCACTAGTCATGGAAGTGATGAATAAAACCGGGATGGCGCCTGTGATTTTATTGGTTTTGAAATCCTGTAAGATCGTATTCTCTTGCCGGACCGATTTGTCGATATCCAATAGGATCAGATCCGGAGAGGTGGTACGGATTCGTTGAATGGCTTCCTGTTGATTACTGGCTTCAAGAAGCATAAAATCAGCTTCCCGGAGAGTCTTTAGGATTTTTTCCGGATCACTAAAGGATGAAGTAATCACTAAAAGAGTATATTGACAGTTGTTAATTGGCATGTAGGATTATTTTACAGAAGGAATAGAACAAATTTTATCTAAATTTGTAAAATGTTGCTCCAGACTGGTCACTTCGGGGAGTTCCGGATGCTCTATTTTGTTTTTAAGTTGATCCCAGACCGGTTTTATCTCTTGTAACCAATGACGTAAATGATTCTGTTTGATTTCCAGCTCTAACCGGGCAGCTCTCTCTTGTTTGAGGTGGACAGTTAAGCGTTTTATAAGTTGATAATTATCCAATTGTAAAGCGATAACCGAGGACAGATCTTGCAGGCATTTGATTTCTTCCGGTGTCCAGGTGTGAGTCGTCGAACATTGGGTGAAAGCGATAAAAGCAAATTGTGATCCCGATTCGAATAAAGGTAATAGTAACATTTGGCGGCAATCGGTAGCTTTTAGTAACTCTGCTAATTCCGGATTACCCGACACATCCGATTCCTGAATAATTACCTGATTTTGTGTACAAAGTTGTTGTACAAGTTCCCGGTCGTATATCAGACTGTTGTGCCTGAATTCTTCGGGAATGGCTTTTAACGACTTTTCATGCCAGTTATAAGTGATCGTATAAGTCATATTGTGATGAACCTCGATGATGTATATACGATCATGATTGCTGATTTTGCCGATCAATTCCAAAGCCTTTTCCAAACTTTGAGAAAATTTACTACCGGATGTAAATGCAATACTTAAACGCATTAAAACATCAGGAGTGATATGTTTCATTTCCATAGGAGCATGAGTATTGTCCCGCATAGCATTGAATGTTAATTTTGGGACGCTTTTTATAAATTAAACCTGTTATTTATACCTTGAATGTGTTCGAGAAGTTGCGAAGAAGAGCTTATTTAACTTTTAAAGGAGGTAAGGGTGTAGGTATAATTTTTTCTTTCTATTCCGATTTCGGGTTTTATACCGTCAGACCGGTTCGTCTGGAACGGTCTGTTAAGTCTTTCCCTCACTGACCGACAGAAGCGACCGGATCCCCGAACACAAGCCCTGAAGACGAATGAGAACAAGATTAATTCTAGAATTATTCTGTCGTTATTTATTCGTCTTCGGTGATCGGAATTGGCGACCCGGTCGCTTCTGTCGGTCGTCTGGCTTTTTCTATCACTGACCGGCGGAACTCCTCACTACGTTCGTCAGACACCACCGGTCGGGCGTTCAGAAAAAGTAAGACGACACTCGCCAGAGCTCCAATGGTCGCCAATCCCGATCACCTCCGACTAACGTTATCACTGAATTGCAGATTAGTCTTGATTTAAGAAAGCTTATTCTCACTGGAAATAATCCGGACGGTCCGGCTTCCTGCTACTGCAAATTTCTGGTTGTATTTTCTTTGCCGGTTAGCTCTGCCGTGAGATGCAGGGTTTTATGCCGGAAGACCATTGGAGTAGTGAGTAATTACACTGACGACGGTATTGACAGGAGCTTATTCATTTACTGCGATTCGGATCGGTTTTTACAAAGGGAATCAAAACTTATTGAAAAAATGGCTTAAAAATAAATAACAGATAATTTAAAAATAGTTTGCTAAATTTTGTGGAAATGCTATTTTTGTATCAGTCATATTTTCAATTATAAAAAATAAGTCATATGAGTAAGAAAGAGAAAAGTATTGAACTGTTGAATAAAGCAGTAAACGATGAGTTATTGGCTGTACACCAAATATATGTATTTTCATTTCCGGTGTGATGATATGGGATTCGATCTGGTTTCCAATTTATTCAAACGGATCGCTATCCAGGAGATGATGCACGTTGAACAATTGGCCGAACGTATTTTATTCCTCAAGGGAGAAGTAGAAATGAAAGTGGCCGGAGAAGTGAGAAAGCTGACCGAGGTAAAAGATATGTTGGAACAGGCGGTGAAGATGGAAATGAATAGTGTAGACGATTACAACAAATGGGCCAACGAATGTGCCGCCAATGCAGATTCTGTATCTAAAAAATTATTCGAGACACTGACTGCCGAAGAAGAAGTTCATCAGGATCAGTTTGAAACCGAGCTGGATAATCTGGAGAAATTCGGAGATCATTATTTGGCCTTACAATCTATAGAACGTAGTAAGAGCGTAGCTACCGGTACTCCGGCAGAATAACGTCCCCAGACGTTTGATAACGAACGATAAATAACAAATCGGGATTGTAAGTATTTGTTATTTATCGTTTTTTTATTCACTATAATCTATTTTACTTATGTTAAATCAATTATTTTGGATTGTACCGATTTGTTCGGTAATCGCCTTGTTATTTGCCTGGTTTTTCTTCAAAGGGATGATGAAGGAATCGGAAGGCAATGAGACCATGAAACGGATTGCCGGCCATGTCCGCAAAGGGGCGATGGCTTATCTGAGACAGCAGTATAAGATTGTTGGGCTCGTATTCCTGGTCTTGTGTCTGTTTTTTGCCTGGATGGCTTATGGTCCGGGATTGCAGAACGGTTGGGTATGGTTTGCCTTTTTGACCGGTGGTTTTTTTTCCGGATTGGCCGGTTTTATCGGAATGAAAACAGCCACTTATGCTTCGGCCCGAACGGCGAATGCGGCCAGCCGGAGCATGAACGACGGTTTGAAAGTGGCTTTCCGTTCGGGAGCTGTAATGGGTTTGGTGGTAGTCGGACTGGCTTTGCTGGATATTTCTTTGTGGTGGCTGGTACTGGATTGCTTTGTCGAAGAAGCCAGTGCTACCCACAAAGCAGTGATGATTACGACTACCATGCTGACTTTCGGTATGGGGGCTTCTACCCAAGCCTTATTTGCCCGTGTCGGGGGCGGTATTTTTACTAAAGCGGCTGATGTCGGAGCCGATCTGGTCGGGAAAGTAGAAGCCGGAATCCCCGAAGACGATCCCCGTAATCCTGCAACTATTGCAGACAACGTCGGAGATAATGTGGGAGATGTCGCCGGTATGGGAGCCGATTTGTATGAGTCCTATTGTGGTTCGGTGTTGGCTACTGCTGCGCTGGGGGCTGCTGCTTTTATCACTGTGCCGGAATTACAATTCAATGCAATCCTGGCTCCGATGTTGATTGCCGCTTTCGGCGTGATCCTTTCGTTGTTGGGTATATTTATGGTAAAAACCAAGGAAGGGGCATCTCAGTTGCAATTGCTGAGGGCATTGGACCGGGGAATCAATACCAGTTCCGTGCTGATTGTGGCTGCCAGTTTTCTGGTGATTCATCTGCTGGGCCTGAGTTATTGGATTTGCGGCTCGGTGATTACAGGCTTGCTGACCGGTATCGTAATCGGAAAGGCGACGGAATATTACACTTCACATGCTTACAAACCGACTCAGGATATAGCTAAAAGTTCGGAGACGGGTCCTGCTACCGTGATTATCAAAGGGATCGGAACCGGAATGATTTCGACGGCAATACCCGTAATTACGATTGTGGTCGGTATCATATTGGCTTATTTATTTGCTGCACAATTCGATATGACCGATATGTCGATGGGATTGTATGGGGTAGGAATTGCTGCTGTGGGGATGCTTTCGACTTTGGGCATCACTTTAGCGACGGATGCTTACGGTCCTATAGCCGATAATGCCGGTGGAAATGCTGAAATGAGCGAACTGGGAGCCGAAGTCCGGCAGCGGACAGATGCATTGGATGCCTTGGGAAATACGACCGCAGCGACCGGAAAAGGGTTTGCTATCGGTTCGGCTGCATTGACGGGTTTGGCTTTACTGGCTTCGTATATTGAAGAAATCAAAATCGGTTTGATCCGTTTAGGGCATACGACACTCGAGGTCGGAGGGAAAGTGGTCGATACAGCTTCGGCAGGTTTGAAAGATATGATGACTTATTACGATGTGAATCTGATGAACCCGAAAGTGTTGGCCGGCGTATTTATCGGTTCGATGATGGCCTTTTTATTTTGTGGGCTGACGATGAATGCGGTAGGGCGTGCGGCACAGAAAATGGTCAACGAAGTAAGACGGCAATTCCGCGAAATTAAAGGGATTATGGAAGGAAAAGCCGAGCCCGATTATGCCCGTTGTGTAGAGATCTCTACCCGTGGAGCACAGCGTGAAATGATCTTTCCGTCTTTGCTGGCTATTATTATTCCGATTATTGTCGGATTGATTTTTGGTGTAGCCGGTGTAATGGGACTTTTAGCCGGAGGATTGGGTTCCGGATTCGTTTTGGCGGTTTTCATGGCTAATTCCGGGGGAGCTTGGGACAATGCCAAGAAATATGTCGAAGAAGGTCATCTGGGAGGTAAAGGTTCCGAATGTCATAAGGCAACGGTAATCGGGGATACGGTCGGAGATCCGTTCAAAGATACTTCTGGGCCGAGCCTGAATATATTGATAAAACTTATGAGCATGGTAGCTATCGTGATGGCTGGTGTGACTTGTATGTTCAGCTTGTTGTAAAGGTTGAATACGGAGTAAGCCGGACATGCGGCCCGATGTGATCCGGCATTCTGCTGAAGGATGGATCGGCGAACCTGAAATTCCTGATTTCTATTTATTTATCAGGACCGAAGGTTTGCCGATCGAAGTTTGGGACGTACTCATCCGGCAGGTTTGAAAAGCTGCAGGTCTCTTTTTGAAACCTTTTGTACCACTCTTCTTTTTCTTGTTTTTTGCCTTGAAAAGAGGTGTTTTAATAGTTAAAAACGAAGGTTATTCGCCGGAAAATGATTATATTTGCATGTTTTGTGAAAAAATCAATTAAACTATAATATGAGCGAAGAGATTGAGAAAAACGAAAGAGAGTATTCCGCCGATAGTATTCAGGTACTGGAAGGTTTGGAGGCAGTGAGGATGCGTCCCTCCATGTATATCGGAGACGTTAATGTCAAAGGGTTGCACCATTTGGTTTACGAGGTCGTAGACAACTCTATAGACGAGGCTTTGGCTGGATTTTGTGATCATATTCAGGTAACTATAAACGAAGATAACTCGATCTCTGTGAGAGATAACGGTCGGGGTATTCCGACAGCACGCCATTCCAAAGAGAATAAATCGGCTCTGGAAGTGGTTATGACCGTATTGCATGCCGGAGGTAAATTCGATAAAGATTCTTATAAAGTGTCCGGTGGTTTGCACGGGGTAGGTGTTTCCTGCGTCAATGCGCTTTCTACTACTTTAATTGCAGAGATTCACCGGGAAGGAAAAATCTGGAGACAGGAATATCACAAAGGGATTCCTGCCGGAGATGTACAGGTGGTAGGAGATACCGATCGCACCGGGACTACGATTACTTTCTTGCCGGATGATACGATTTTTTATGTTACCGAGTATAAATACGATATCTTATCGGCCCGGTTGCGGGAGTTGGCTTATTTGAACAAAGGGATTCGTTTGTCGTTGACCGATAAACGGGAGATCGATCCGGAGACCAATGCTCCCCGGCATGAAGTGTTCTTTTCTCAACACGGTTTGAGTGAATTTGTCGAATACCTCGATAATACCCGGGAAAAACTGATCGAAGATACGATCGATATAGCGACAGAAAAGAATGGAATCCCTGTGGAGGTCGCTTTGCATTATAATACGGGTTTTTCAGAGAATGTATTTTCTTATGTCAATAATATCAATACGATAGAAGGAGGTACTCACCTGACCGGTTTCAAACGGGGCTTGACGACGACCCTGAAAGCTTATGCCGAGAGTCACGGAATGCTTTCAAAACTGAAATTCGATATCAATAGCGATGATTTCCGCGAAGGATTGACGGCTGTGATTTCGGTGAAAGTGGCAGAACCGCAGTTTGAAGGTCAGACTAAAACGAAATTGGGGAATACAGAAGTCGGTACGGCTGTTTCACAAGCTGTATCTACTGTTCTGGAAAACTATCTCGAAGAAAACCCGAGAGAAGCTAAGGCAATTGTGGATAAGGTCATTCTGGCAGCCACTGCGCGTCATGCAGCCCGTAAAGCCCGTGATCTTGTGCAGCGTAAAACTGTATTGAGTGGCTCCGGTTTGCCCGGTAAACTGGCCGACTGTTCGGATAATGATCCGGCAAAATGTGAAATCTTCCTGGTCGAGGGAGATTCAGCAGGGGGTACGGCAAAACAGGGACGTGACCGTCGTTACCAGGCTATTTTACCCTTGCGGGGAAAAATCCTGAATGTAGAGAAGGCTATGATGCACCGGGTATATGAAAGCGATGAAATAAAAATAATTTTCCAGGCTCTGGGGATTACGATCGGTACTCAGGAAGACTCCAAAGCCGTTAACCTGGAAAAATTGCGTTACCATAAGATTGTGATCATGGCCGATGCCGATGTCGATGGTGCACATATCGCTACTTTGATTATGACTTTGTTCTTCCGTTTTATGCGTCCGGTGATCGAGAACGGATATCTGTATATCGCAACGCCTCCTTTATATTCTGTGAAGAAAGGAAATAAAGAACAACGGTATTGCTGGACAGATAAAGAACTGGAACAGTTGGTAAATGAAATGAGTAACGGTAAAGGGGATGCCGGGTTGCATATCCAGCGTTACAAAGGTTTGGGTGAGATGAGTAAAGAGCAGTTGTGGGAAACGACCATGTCACCGGAGAACCGGATATTGCGTCAGGTATCTATCGAAAATGCTGCCGATGCCGACCGGATCTTCTCGATGTTGATGGGAGACGATGTGCCGCCCAGACGGCAATTTATCGAACAAAATGCAACCTATGCAACTATCGATGCTTAAAGCAGAAAGAAGTCAGAACGAATTGTTATTACTTCGGTAGAGATGAGCGGACCTTCGGTACTGATGGAAAATGCAGTCAGCACCGAAGGTCCGCTAAGTTTAGTGTAAGATAAAATAGTTCCCAATAAATTAAAATGAGAGTAGCTGTATTTTGTGCTTCTGCCAATGAGGTGGAGCCATGTTATTTTAGAGAAGCCGGCCGATTAGGAAAAAGGATCGGAGAATTAGGGTGGCAATTGATTTATGGAGGCACGAACATCGGGTTGATGCGGGAAGTTGCCGATGCTACGATTCGGCAAGGAGGCGAAGTAACCGGGATTATACCGGAGTGTATCCGTGACCGTGGTGTCGCTGCCGGCGGATTGAAACAATTGATCGTCGCTCCCGATATGAAGGAACGTAAATACCTGCTGCGGGAACATGCGGATGCTTTTATCGCTCTGCCCGGTGGTTGGGGGACTTTAGAAGAAATAACCGAAGTCATTACCCTGAAACAATTGGGTCAGCACAATAAACCGATCGTTTTTTTAAATACCGCCGGATATTATAAGCTGTTTTTCGAATTTATCGAGCACAGCCGTAAAGCAAAATTTATTTCCTCTGCTTACGATCACCTTTATTATATAGCCGATGCTGTAGAGCCGGCCTTAGATTATATTCAAAAATACCAGCCTATCCCACAGGTAAAAAAATATTAGATGTTTAATAATTTGGAAAGAACTGATATTTTATATAATTTTAGTGCATTATAGTTGCGTGGGAATAAAAAGTTTTCAAAATAAACCATTGTAGGGATTACAACGGTATTTTAATTCGTTTAGTTTAGTTTAGTTTAGTTTAGCTAAAAGGGGGATATACCCCCTTTTTTATCGGGCTTCTGTTTCGTCCAGTAATCCCCGTCCGGCTTTTACAATTTCATTCGTGTCTTTGAGTAAAGCCACTGCTTTGTCCAATACTCCGTTGATAAATGCTCCGCTCTTCGGCGAGCTATAGGTTTTAGAGATTTCGATATATTCATCCAAAGTCACTTTCACCGGAATGGAAGGAAAATGTTTTAATTCGGAAATCGCACATGACATGATCAGTTTGTCCATTTCCGAGATACGGTCCAACTCCCAATTATAGGTAAACTTATCGATGATCTCCATATTGGCGTTATATTCATAAAATGCTTTACGCATCAATGTCCTTGCATATTCGAAATCTTCGTCTTTTTTATAAATCGGGTATAAAATATCGTCTTCTTCTCTCATTTTTTCCTGAAGATGCCAGAGTGTTTTATATACAATGCTGAGTACCAGTTCAAAATCATCGTTCCAGAAGATACTCTTTTCTTCCATCGTTTGATAAAACATCTCGTCCTGTATGATCAGTTCTGAAAATAAATCGAGTACGATCTGTTTGTGCTGCTCGAAAGAGGGCGATTTCTGGTGCATGTATTTCTGATATTTGGACCACTCGATCAGTTTATTGTAGAAATACAATACCGTTTCCTGATTATCGTTCCAACTAATCAGGTTGTTTGTAATATAGTACTGGAATTTTTTGTTATTTTCCAAGATATTGAAAACCGGATTATCGATGAAGCGGGTATTCGGATTCAGATCGACATTAGAAGCGAACCGGCGGTTACGTGCTGTATCTATTTTTTGAAAAGCTTTTCGGCGGACTTCAGTGATTAGTAACAAAGTTTCGTAGTACAAATCTGTACTTTTAGACATACTTTTCAGTAGATCGCGTTCAATCTCGGCGAGAGTAGCACTTTCTTTTTTGCTGTAAGCGTAGAGCAGTTGCAATACTTTTATTCGGATCAATCTTCTGCTTGTCATTTTTATGAAGAACTATAAATATTATGTCGATTTTGACGGCGCAAAAGTATGAAATAAAATGAAGAATGAAAAATCGGGAATGAAAAATTATTAGTATCGGGAGAAAACTTTATATTTGTACTATGATATCATTCTATTTATGTTAAAACAACGTCTCTTCTATTTATGTTTATTTATTCTTATGAGCTATTTTGTTACGGCTCAAGAGTTAAGATGTAATATTTCCGTTTCTTCGCAAAAAATACAAGGGACGAACCGGGAGCTTTTTACCAATATGCAGCGGGATATGTACGAATTCCTGAATAATAAACGTTGGTCGGAAAATATTTTTCAATACGATGAACGAATCGAATGCAGTATACAGATCACCCTGGATGAACAGATAGGGAGCGACCAGTTCCGGGGATCGATGCAAGTACGGGTGAGCCGGCCGGTGTACAACTCTTCCTATAGTACGGTGTTATTGAATTTCAGGGATAACGACATCGATTACATATACCGGGAATTCGAGCCACTGGAGTATAGTGAGACCGGACAAAATTCCAATCTGGTGAACCTGCTGGCTTTTTATGCCAATATCATTTTGGGGATTGACTATGATAGTTTTTCGCTGATGGGAGGAAACGACTTTTTTAACCGGGCAGAGACCATTGTCGCCCGCTGTCAGAATGCCAAGGAATCCGGCTGGAAGTCTTTTGAAAACCGTCGCAATCGCTATTGGTTGATCAATAATTTGCAGGACCGCAGTTATGCTTCTGTCCGGGAATGTATTTATAAGTATCATCGGTTGGGGCTGGATGTGATGTCGGATAACCTGACCGACGGACGTTTGGCTATTCTGGAAGCTCTGGGTTTGTTACAGAAGGCCCATCGGATAAAACCCAATTCCTACTTGATGCAGGTGTTTTTCGATGCCAAAGCCGATGAAATCGTGCATATTTTCAAGCCTGCTTTTACCGATGAGAGGAAAAGAATTTTTAATATTGTCTCAGAAGTAAATCCTGCAAATAGTTCGAAGTATAATGCTTTGATTCAGGAAAAAACGAATTGATAGTAAATAAAAAACGATGATTGAAAATATCAGTATAAATAATTATGCCCTGATCGATCACACGCATATCGAATTGGAAAAAGGATTTTCGGTGATCACCGGTGAGACTGGTGCCGGAAAGTCTATTCTATTGGGAGCAATCGGTCTGACCTTGGGGCAGAGGGCCGATTCGTCGGCTATCATGGATAAAACCAAAAAGTGTATTGTAGAGATAGAATACAATATCGCCGGATATGCTTTAAAAGAATGGTTCGACGAGAACGACCTCGACTATTCAGAACAGGTTATGGTCAGGAGGGAGTTGACTGCAGAAGGAAAATCACGTTGTTTTATCAACGATACCCCGGTAAATAATAAGTTGTTGAAAGATTTCGGTACTTATATGGTAGATATCCATTCCCAACATCAGTCTTTGTTGTTGGGACATCCTGAATATCAGACCGATATATTGGATGCATTTTGTGGTAATCGTGAACTGTCGGAACTTTACCAGGCAGACTTCAGGGAGCGTCAACAATTGAAATCTGCTTTGAAGCAGTTGAAAGACAGGGCTGCCGATGCCGAAAAGGAAAGTGATTATCTGCAATTTCAGTTTAATCAGTTGGAGAGTGCACGCTTACAGCTAGGGGAGAAGGAGGCACTTGAAGAAGAGTTGGAATTACTGACTCATGCAGAAAATATCAAATCGGCCTTAAGTGGGTTATCCTGGAATCTGCGGGATACCGAGCAGTCTGTCATTCAAGTATTGAAAGGAAGCCGCAATGCCATCTCCGCACTAGAGAATGCTTTTAAGGAAGCCGGCGAATACCGGGAGCGGCTGGATTCTGTGATTATCGAGTTGAACGATCTGGCCGACGAGGCCGAACGCAGAGCAGAAAGTGTGGAATATAATGCCGGGCGTATCGAGAAAATCAACCAGCGTTTGAATACCATTTACGATTTGTTGTTCAAATATAAAGCCGAGTCGGTAGAAGAGCTCGTAACATTGAGGGAACAAATCCGGGAAAAATTGAAAAAGGTAGAAGGAGGGTCGGAAGAAATAGAGCGACAGGAAAAGAAACTACAGGAGACTGAAAAACGAATGTTGCAGCTGGCCGGTAAAATCCACGAAATGCGGGTGAGTATGGAGGGGAAGTTGTGTGCGACTATGAAAAAACTACTGGTCGGACTGGGAATCAAACATGCCGAGTTTCAGGTCGGGATCACGGCGGTAGATGAGTTTACCCGGACAGGCCGGGATGAAGTAAAGTTTTTGTTCTCGGCCAATAAGAACCAACAGCCGGGAGAAATTGCCCGGGTCGCTTCCGGAGGAGAAATTTCCAGGGTAATGCTGGCATTGAAATATGTGCTTTCCGGAGCAAAACAATTACCGGTGATTATTCTGGATGAAATAGATACCGGATTGTCCGGGGAAGTAGCCCACCGGATGTCGTTGATTATGCGCGAGATGGCCGGGCGGATGCAGGTGATCAGTATTTCCCATCTGCCTCAGATCGCGGCTGCCGGCAATTGTCATTTTAAAGTATATAAAGAAGATCGCGGTGAAACGACGATCTCTGGAATCAGGAAATTGACACCAGAGGAACGGGTACAGGAGATTGCCGGCATGATCAGCGGGCAGGAAATTACACCGGCAGCCATAGAAACAGCTAAAATTCTGCTCTCGGCAAAAGCAGGCAATTGAGCTTCGGAAATTTTTTGTATTTTTGCAGGTCGGTTCTGAACGTATTTTATATGTTCGGAGTTTACTATTTATGAAGAATATCGTAAATAGGAAGATTATTCATTAAAATAAAAAGAATGGCTTACAATTTATTAAAAGGAAAGAAGGGAATTATTTTCGGTGCCCTGAATGAGATGTCTATTGCCTGGCAAGTGGCGGAGAAATGTATAGAAGAAGGGGCTGAAATCGTATTGACGAATACTCCGCTATCGATTCGGATGGGAGATATACAGGATTTTGCGGCGAAACATCAGATCCCGCTCATTCCGGCGGATGCTACGAGCGTGGAGGATTTGACCCATCTTTTTCAGGAATCGATGACACATTTCGGTGGGAAGGTGGATTTTATCTTACATTCGATCGGTATGTCTTTGAATGTCAGAAAAAAACGTCCTTATGACGATCTGGATTACGATTTTTTGCAAAAGACGTTGGATATATCCGCAATTTCTTTCCATAAAGTGCTGCAAACGGCCAAAAAACTGGACGCCATCAATGAGTGGGGATCGGTGGTCGCTTTGTCTTATGTGGCAGCTCAGCGTACGATGTTCGAATACAACGACATGGCCGATGCAAAAGCTATGCTGGAATCGATAGCCCGTAGCTTCGGATATATTTATGGACGGGAAAAACGCATCCGGGTGAATACGATTTCCCAGTCACCGACAATGACTACAGCGGGGAGCGGAATCAAAGGTTTCGATTCGCTGGTAGACTTTGCCGACCGGATGTCGCCCCTTGGAAATGCTACTGCAGAAGAATGTGCCAATTATTGCGTTTGCCTGTTTTCCGACCTTACCCGGAAGATTACGATGCAGAATCTTTACCACGATGGAGGATTTTCGAGTATGGGTATGAGTTATAGGGCTATGCACCAGTATAATAAGAGTTTTGATAACGAAGATAAAAAATAGGGGAACTTTTTGCAGTTTGTCTTAAAAAAGGGTAATTTTCCGTCTTCAATTTAAAAATCCGGAATATGTATTTATTCTTTGACACAGAGACGACAGGATTACCTAAACGGTGGAATGCACCTGTAACAGACTTGGAAAATTGGCCCAGATTAGTACAATTGGCCTGGATCATGTACGATGACCGGGGAAACATGCTCGAGAGCCGGGATGTCATAGTAAAGCCCGAAGGATTTACTATTCCTCCGGAAGCTTCGCGGGTGCATGGGATCACGACTTTGGTGGCACGTGAAAAGGGGGAACCTTTACAAGAAGTGATGGAGCAATTTGCCCGAAAGATCGATGAAGCGACAGCTTTGGTTGGGCATAATATCAGCTTCGACGAATGTATTGTCGGGGCTGAATTCGAGCGTTTGCGAATGATGACGACCCTGTTCCTGAAGCCGAAATATTGTACGATGAAACTTTCTACAGATTATTGTAAGCTTCCCGGGAAAAAAGGATTCAAATCTCCCCGGTTGGCGGAATTACACCAAGTATTGTTCGGCAGTGGTTTTGACAATGCGCATAATGCATTGGCAGATGTGGAGGCTACAGCCCGTTGCTTTTGGGAACTGAAAAATAGAAAAGTCATCAAGTAGACAGAACCGGAAAAATGAAGCGGTCAGTAAAAGGGAGATAGAGGTTGAATTATTGATTATGGCAAAAAAATCGGATTTTAATACGAGTAGAAGCGTAAAAGATTTGCAGGCGGAATATGGGAAAATGCCCCCACAGGCCGTCGATTTGGAAGAAGCAGTATTGGGAGCCCTGATGTTGGAACGGGATGCTTTTTCTATCGTCGGGGATTTATTGGAACCGGATGCTTTTTATAAGGATGCGCATCAAAAGATATTCCGGGCCATTCATAAGTTGTTCCTGAACGATGACCCGGTGGATTTGCTCACGGTGAGCGAGGCATTGAAGCAAAGTGGGGAACTGGAACAGGTCGGGGGGTATTATTATTTGTCCCAGCTGACGACCCGGGTAGCTTCGGCCGCCCACATCGAATTCCATGCAAAGATCATTGTTCAGAAATATTTGCAGCGTAAACTGATCGGGGTCTGTACAGAATTGCAGGAGATGGCCTATGATGAAGCGACCGATGTTTCTGATTTGATGGATAAGGCTCAGAAAGCTGTATTCGATATTGCCGACGGTAATATTAAAAAAGATACGGCCGAGATAGCTCCGATCATCGACGAAGCGATAAAAGGTATTCAGGCTGCTGCCGAAAAGCCGGACGGGATCAGTGGACTTCCTTCGGGCTTTAATGCTTTGGATGCGGTGACTTCCGGTTGGCAGCCTTCGGATTTAGTGATCATTGCCGCCCGTCCTGCTATGGGTAAGACGGCTTTTGTGCTTTCTATGGCCCGGAATATGGCGGTGAAACACCACCAGGCTGTCGCTATTTTCTCTTTGGAAATGTCGGCCGTGCAGTTGGTGAATCGTTTGATCGCCAGTGAGACCGAATTGAGTGCCGAGAAATTGAAAACAGGGCGTCTCACCGACGAAGAATGGCAGCAATTGCACAGCCGGATCAAGGCTTTGGTGGAGGCTCCCATCCTGGTGGACGATACCCCGGCTTTGTCTATCTTCGAATTGCGGGCCAAGTGCCGGCGATTGAAACAGAAATATGGAATAAAAGTATTGATTATCGACTATCTGCAGTTGATGACCGCCGGTGCCGATATGCGGGGAAACCGGGAACAGGAAGTGAGTTTGATTTCAAGGCAGCTGAAAATTATTGCCAAGGAATTGAGTATTCCTGTTATGGCTTTGTCCCAGTTGAACCGTGGGGTAGAATCCCGGCCGGATAAAAAACCGATGTTGTCCGATCTGCGTGAATCCGGATCTATCGAGCAGGATGCGGATATGGTTATGTTTATCCATCGTCCTGAAAAATATGGGATAACCGTCGATAATGAAGGAAACTCTCTGTTGGGGATTGCGACGATTATTATTGCCAAGCACCGTAGTGGTGCTGTCGGCGAGGTGAATTTGCGTTTCCGGGCCGAATTGACACAATTCTGTGACCTCGATACGACTTCGCCTTTTGCTTCAAGTACTTCGACCGGAGAGATCGTTACCCAAACGTTCAGTTCGAAGATGAACGATGAACCTGTGCCTGCATTGGATCAGGGATTCGAAGGTATGAGGGATAGTTTCGATAATAATGCTCCTTTTTAAATCGGATCATGAAGAGGCTGCTGCTTATCGGTTGTTTTTGCCTGATGGGATGGATCAGTCTGGCGAATCATATTCTGATTCCGATGGATAATACACAGAGCAATCATTTGAAAGCTTATGGAGTTGTTTATCATACGCTGAAAAAAGGATTGGAAGTGCAGTGGTTGCTCAATTACCGGGGAGGAAGTTTTATACTGCCTTTTGATGCGGACGGACGAACGGAATGTCTGTTGAAAGGAGTGGGCTTCGAAGTGATTCCTCCGGCAAGGCTGAATGCGATCCTGGCTGAGATAGCTTCACCGGAGGTAAATGCAGATGCGGTTAAACTGGAGAAAGCGCCGAAGATTGCCGTTTACTCCCCGAAGGAAAAGAAACCCTGGGATGATGCGGTGACTTTGGCTTTAACCTATGCAGAAATTCCTTATGATGTCGTTTATGATTCGGAAATACTGGACGGATGTCTGAAAGAGTACGATTGGTTGCACCTGCATCATGAAGATTTTACAGGGCAGATGGGAAAATTCTACCGGAATTATCGGCATATGGATTGGTATAAAGCCGAAGAAACAACTAATAAACAAACGGCCCGTAAATATGGTTTTTCAAAAATTTCCGAATTGAAGAAAGCGGTTGTCCGGACGATCCGCGATTATGTGTCTGCCGGAGGGTTTATGTTTGCGATGTGTTCGGCTACCGATACTTTCGATATTGCTTTGGCTGCGATGGAGGTAGATATTTGTGATGTCATGTTCGACGGTGATCCGGTAGAGCCCGGCGCACAGGAAAAGCTCGATTATTCGAAGACATTTGCCTTCAAAGATTTTAAATTGCAGTTGAATCCGAATATTTATGAATACTCGGATATCGATGTCACAGACACCCGAAAAGTAACCGAACGGGATGATTATTTCCTGTTGTTTGAATTTTCTGCCAAGTGGGATCCTGTGCCGACGATGTTGTGCCAAAATCATATGAACATGATTAAAGGGTTTATGGGACAGACTACCGCATATAACCGGAAACTGATCAAATCGAATGTCCTGATTATGGGAGAAAATAAGGCTGCCGGAGAAGTCAGGTATATCCATGGGGAATACGGGAAAGGTACCTGGTCATTTTTGGGCGGACATGATCCCGAAGATTATCAACACTTTGTAGGTGATCCTGTAACCGAATTGGATTTACATCGACAGTCTGCCGGATATCGGTTGATTTTGAATAATATATTGTTTCCCGCTGCCCGTAAAAAACAACATAAGACATAAGAGCGGGTAACCGTTTAAGAAATAACGAGATGATGAAAGCAAAATTGATTTTTTTACTGAAGTATTACTTGTTTTGGGTCGTTATATCCATTGTGGCAAAAATCATGTTTTTATTCTATCAATGGTCCGATACGACTCATTTGTCCGCTGCTGACTTTTGGCATATTTTAGCCGGAGGAATCCGTTTGGATTTATCTTTGAGCGGTTATATCCTGATGCTTTCTTCAGTAATCCTGATTTGTTCGGTCTTCGTCGGGGAAAAGATTATCCGGGCCGTATTTGCCGGTTTGACGCTGTCGTTACTTCTCTTTTTTTGGGGAGTTGTTGTGGTCGATCTGGAATTATTTAAGAACTGGGGATTCCACATCGATACGACTCCGCTGATGTATCTGAAAACCCCGAAAGAAGCGATGGCTTCTACGCCTTTGTGGCTGAACTTATGTCTTACCTTGCTTATGCTGGGATGTGTCGTTTTATCCTTTTGGGTATTCCGTCGTTATGTTTTGAAAGGGTTGCGATATAAAAGGGGAAATTATTGGGGGATTCCCGTATTTCTGCTGATCGGTGGTGCTATGATTTTACCGGTAAGAGGGGGAGTGAACCTGGCTCCGTTGAATAGTAGTGCTGTGTTTTATCATGCTGAGAATATGTATGCCAATCAGGCTGCTGTAAATGCGGTTTGGAATTTTATTTACGAGCTGATGCACATGAAAAATCTGGATAAAAAATATAATTATTTGCCGGAACAGGAGGTGGCACAAGTGGTAGATAGCCTGATGCATACAGGAACCGATTATCCTCGTTTGCTGAAAACAGAACGTCCGAATATCGTATTTTTACTTTTGGAGAGTTTTACGGCGAATGCAGTCGAAGTTTTAGGGGGGATTCCCGGAGTGACGCCGAATTTGAATCAGCTGGCCAAAGAGGGAGTACTGTTTACGAATATTTATGCTACGGGGTCGCGTTCCGACCGCGGAATGGTCGCTGCAATCAGTGCCGTTCCTTCACATCCTGCCGTTGCTATGATCAAGTATCCCAATAAAATCATGGAACGTCCGAGGTTTCCGAAAGATCTCGAAGAAGCCGGGTATTCGACCCGTTATTATTATGCCGGGGATATCGATTTCGGTAGTTTCCGTTCTTTAGTCACCATGAGCTTTCAGGGGATGGTGACCGAAGATGACTTTTCCGGTGAAGCTATGGCCAATCGTTTCAAATGGGGTGTACACGATCAATATATGTTCGAACGACTTTATGAGGATATTGCCAAGGCCCGGCAACCTTTCATGTACATGGCTTTTAATATGAGCAGCCACGAACCTTTCAATGTCCCCGGCGAAGTTGCGATACCCGGCGACGACACAGAGCATAAATTCCTCAATGCCATTCATTATAGCGATGCTTGCATCGGAGAATTTATCCGGAAATGTAAAGCTTCGGGGTTATGGGACAATACGCTTTTCATCCTGATGGCAGACCATGGGACACGTCATATCCGGCATGTGGATCCTTCTACTCCGGCAGCTTATCACATCCCCCTGATATTGTCAGGAGGGGCATTGAATGTGCAGGATACCGTGGTGACGACCATCGGGTCACAAACGGATATGGTGGCTACGGTTTTGGCCCAATTGGGTATGGATCATTCCGGATACAAGTTCAGCCGTAATTTATTGGCCGATCAGGTGATTCCTTTTGCTTTCTTTTCTTATCCCAATGGAGCCGGTGTAGTGACCGAAAAAGGGTCTACTTATTTCAGTTTACAGAGCCAGACTTTTGTCGAGAAAGACAGTGTAAAAGAAGATGGCCGCTTGCTGAAAGCCTATCTGCAAGCGATCAATGAGGATTTTAACCGCCAGTAGATCATTTGCTTCCCGGAATCCCTTTGTATTTGATCGCCAGTAAGGTGAGGTCGTCCGATTGATTGCCCTGACCGATGTGGCTATGGATATCTTCGAGAAGTGCCTGAATGATAAAAGCAGGTGTTTTCACTGTTTGTGCTTCCACACATCTGATCATTTTATCCTGACCGTAGAACTGTCCCGACTGATTTTCCGTATCGGTGATGCCATCGGTATAAAATAACAAGGTTGTATTTTTATTGAAAGTATAGATATGTTCTGAAAATTCATGTTCCTCGAGTACACCGATCGGAACATCGGGGTATTTATTCAGAAAACTGGTCTGTCCATTGTGATGTATGATCAATGGATAAGGATGACCGGCATTGGTAAATGTCATGATTCCGGTATTGATATCTATAATCCCGATAAAGATCGTGGTGTATATATCGTCGTCGGCATCGTCACACATATGTTTGTTGATCAGATTGCAGATTTGTGCTGTAGAAGTATTATTGCTGGCGATATAGCGGAATAGTTTACTGATGGAGGCCATGTATAAGGCGGCCGGAGTGCCTTTGCCCGCTACATCTCCGATGGCAAAGTAAAGTTGGTTGCCCAGCTGAAAATATTCGTAAAAGTCTCCGCCTACTTCACGGCATTGCCGTAAGTCTGCTGCCAATTCGATATTAGGAGGAAGAAGGATAGGGCGGGGAAGAAAACGTTGTTGAATACGGCGGGCCAGACGCATCTCAGAATTGTACTGTTCTTTCTCGGCCGTAGTGATTTTCAGCCGTTCTATATAGTTCACCAGGTTTTGTTGCAGATAATGAAAAGAATCGTATAAGTCATAAATTTCTTTACAAGATTTCGGGGTAGGAAGTACGATATCGAACTGTCCTTCCGCAACACGACGGGTGGAATAAGCCAACTCGAGTAAAGGAGAGGATAAACGCTTGACAATGTTAACGATACCGATAAACAGGCAGAGTAATCCCAACCCCATAGAAAGGAATAACATGAAATAAAGTTTACCGGATGAATATAAGATCTCGTTATAGGGACAGATGATACCTATTTGCCAATCCATAGGAGAAAAAGGGGTGTAATAGAGGTAGTGTTTTTGTTTGTCCAATTCCACGGTGGTCGCACAGGTTTCCCCTCTCGATATACTCCGGTGGATAAAGCTGGCTTTGGGACCTGTGAGGTGGCTGATCAGATTTTGTTTCCCACTCGGCGATGGAGCCGGATGAGCAATGTAATTTCCTTCCCGATCGACGACAAATAAATTTCCGGATCTGAACAACTTATAGCTGCCGATCAGAGCATTCAGATTCTTCAAGGGAAAGTCTACTTTCAAAATACCACAGGGCTGATGCTGGCTGTTGTGGATCAGATGGCATAAAGCGATGGTCTTGCAGTGGTTTACTTCGGAATAAATCCAATATCCGTTATTGGGTGCCGACTTGATGATTTTAGCTGAGTCCGGATGACAATAGTTGCAACAAGGATCGGGTTGAGTGAAATGGATTTTCTCATCTGCTGTCCGGTAAGCATTGATATGAATGAAATCGGCTACTTCCGGATTTTTCAGATCGTAATGGACCGAACTTCCGATGAGTGTCTTATAACTTCTCAGAATTCGGATGGGTAAATCAGGGATATTTTTATAATTCAGTTCTCCCTGCATATCGGTTACATTTTGCGGAATACTTTCGATTCTTGCAATTTCACGTTCGAAGATGATCAAGGCATTATTGGCGATTGCTTTTGCCTGGCTGTAAGCATTGTTGTTGATAAATTGTTCCAGTGAATTGACCAGAGCCAGAGAGATTAAGAAAAATACGACGAATAAAACAAGGATTAAGTAAATAATCAATTGTTTTGAAAAACTGATGTTCTGACTTATTTTCATAGATGATAAAGAGGCACTTAGGGAGAAGTTAGCTAGCGGTTTGGGTGCAGGATGAATTCGGTGATCACAGGTCTCAAACCGATTCTACCGGGAAACCCAAGATAACCTTGTCCGCGACTGACATATAAATATTGATTTTGATGCCGGTATAATCCGTCGTATTCCGGATAAATATATTGTGCCGGACTCCATTCGTTTTTTCCGATCTTGATTCCGAATTGCATAGCATGGGTATGACCGGAAAGGGTCAGGGCTATCCGGGGTACTTGTAATACTTCACCTCTCCAGTGTGACGGGTCATGGGATAAAAGGATGATGCAAGCTTGCCCGGGGAGAGAATCTATAGCGACATCCAATTTCCCGTAACGGGGAAAAGGGGGATTACCCCAATTCTCGACCCCCACAAGCCAAAGCGTGTCCCTGCCTTCGACGATGGGAATACGGTCATTGTTCAACATATGAAATCCCATCGACTTCATATTTTCAAAAAATTGGTTCAGGTTGTTCCGTTTGTCCGTTTCAGTGGGCCAACGGGTATAATCGCCGTAATCATGATTCCCGGTAATGGCATATTTACCGTAAGAAGCTTTCATTTCTTGAAATAGAGTGATCCAGGGAGACATTTCTGCTGCGAAATTATTGACCATATCTCCTGTAAATACAATGATGTCCGGTTGTAAACGATTGACTTCCCCGACTAATTTCCGCATACCGGGGTAACTTTCTCCAAAACTTCCCAAGTGGATATCCGAAAGTTGTACAATCTTGAAATGATCGAATTCGGCCGGCAAATTTTCCAAAGTCAGATTTACGGTTTCAATTTTATAATTATAACGCCCTAGAGTAAGACTATATAGTAGAATCAGGAAAAGTGCTCCTGCCAGGATACCCGAAAATAAACGGATCAGTTTGGATATTCTCTGACAACATCTCCGTAATAACAGACCGATTCCGTTGAAAACGGTATAAATGAGTTTCGGTGTATAGAATAAAAATAACAGACCGATCAGTTTTTCTATCCAAAAATAACTGTCGGGACCTTTTAAGCGGGATACGCTGTACTGAAAAAGAATTAAGGTACAGGTGAAAAAGAGAGTATGTAATCCATATAATAGAATTTGCCATTTTTTATTCAAATATTGTTTCAATTGAATCCAGAATATAGTATCTGTCAATAAAATAAAAATGAGGCCTGCTATAAATATTAAATTACTACTCCGCATATAATTTTTAAATTATAATATCATAAATATGATATAATGTTTAATAGATAAGACATACATTTATGTCAGGAATGATTATACGCATTCCTGACAAAATAGTAAACCTTAGAAGTTTTTAAAATAAACCGGTGATATGACCTTGTTCGTCGATATCGATATTCTCGGCAGCCGGTTTCTCGGGAAGTCCCGGCATTCGCATGATTTCCCCTGTAATCGGTATGACAAAACCTGCTCCGGCGGCAATTTCTATTTGGCGGACGGTAACGACAAAATCTTTCGGCCGACCTAGTAATTTAGGATTATCGGACAGTGATTTTTGTGTTTTGGCTATACAAACCGGGAGTTTATCCAATCCCAGAGCGATGATTTTTTTCAAATCGCTTTTGGCTTGTGCTGTATAATCGATAGCTGCAGCTCCATAGATTTCTTTGGCGATGGTTTCTATTTTCTTTTCGATATTCCAGCTCCATTCGTAGAGCGGTTTTAGTTTGCATACGCATTGTTCGGCTACTTTGGCTGCCAGGATTGCCAGTTTCTCAGCTCCTTCACCTCCCTTGGCCCAAACTTCCGCTACTTCCATGGGCACGCCCAGTTCTTTGCATTTGTCTGCAACAATTTGTATCTCAGCATCTGTATCGGTGACAAATTTGTTCAAAGCAACGATGGGGCAAATATTGAATTTCTTCATATTTTCAACATGCTTTTCCAAATTTTCGATTCCTTTTCTCAATGCTGCCGTATTCTCTTCTTTCAGATTTTCAACTTTCACGCCTCCATGGTATTTCAGCGCCCGGATTGTGGCGACCAGAACGACGGCGCTCGGATTCAGACCGGCTTTGACACACTTGATATCGAAGAATTTTTCTGCACCCAGGTCAAAACCGAAACCAGCCTCCGTGACGACAAAATCTGAAAGCGAAAGTCCCATCTTCGTTGCCAGTACGGAATTCGTTCCCTGAGCAATATTGGCAAACGGACCTCCATGAATGATGGCGGGATTCCCTTCGATGGTTTGCACCAGATTGGGTTTGATCGCGTCTTTCAATAAAGCGGCCATCGCTCCATGAGCTTTCAGGTCACGGGCATATAAAGGACGTTTATCATAGGTATAACCGATGAAAATATTTCCCAACCGTTCTTTCAGATCCATGAAACTTTCCGATAGGCAAAGGATCGCCATAATCTCTGATGCTGCCGTAATATCGAAACCGGTCTCCCGGGGAATACCGGATGATGTACCTCCCAAACCGACGATAATGTGCCGCAGAGAACGATCGTTCATATCCATTACCCGTTTCCAGGTCACAGTCCGGGGATCTAACCCCAGGGAAGAAGTTTTACTTTGGATGTTATTATCGATCAGGGCTGCCAACAAGTTATGGGCTTTCTCGATGGCATTGAAGTCACCTGTAAAATGGAGGTTGATATCTTCCATCGGTAACACCTGTGAGTAACCGCCTCCTGTTGCACCACCTTTGATACCGAATACAGGTCCTAGAGAAGGTTCACGCAAAACAACCGTTGTCTTTTTACCGATCCGGTTCAGCCCTTCGGTCAATCCGATCGATATGGTCGTTTTCCCCTCGCCGGCCGGAGTCGGGGAGATGGCCGATACCAAAATCAGATGCTTGCCTTGCATCCGGGCGGGCTGAATCAGGTCGAGGGGGAGTTTGGCTTTATATTTACCATATAGTTCTATCACTTCCGGATCTATGCCTAATTTTTTGGCAATTTCCGTGATCGGTTTCAGTTTTACGGTACTTGCAATCTCTATGTCTGTCATGTTTTTAATTGTTTGTTGGTTATTGGTTGGTTTTATATTAGTTGAGCGTAAATTCTGTACTCCCTATCAGTTCGTTGTCGCTGAATAATTCTGCAATGTATTTTCCTTTGATCAGACTTCCGTCGTTAGGCCAGTATATCGCCATTTCGAGCCGGTCACCTTCATAATTGATTTCCCGTTTGGCGGAGTAGGTCAGAGAAACATTCTGATATTTAAAGAATGATTTTTCGCTAAAGGCGATCACTTTGTCATCCGGACGTTTCAGACGCAGATAAATCACCCGGTCGCCCCGTTTAGCCGTTACATTTTTCGTGATCACAAATTCCGCTTTCAGGTTGTAACATTTTTTCCAGTTCGTTTCCTTATCTTTTTTATTTACGGGATATACGACGAAGTTTTCTGTCCGGAGGGCACTGGCCTGGGCAATCACTTCTTTCATGTCCTTTTGCTGATTTTCAAGTTTCTGATTCCGTTCCCTGACCCAATTCATTTGTTTGCGTACTTCCGTATTTTCTTTTGCCAGTTTTTGATTCAGCTGATTGAGAGAATCTATCTGTACCACATAACTTCTCAATACATTTTTTAATGTACCGATTTCTTTTTTATAACGATTGATTTCTGCATAAGAGTTATCGCGGAATTTCTTCATCTGATCCATTAAGGTAAGGATCTTTTCCTGTTCTAATTGCAGTTTTTCATTCAGGGTATCGTTACTGGTTTTCAGATCATCGTAATTATGGCTCAGATCGGTAAGCTCCTGTTCCAATAATTGCTTTTCCTCATGAATGGCGGCGATATGTTTTTTATTTTCGGATCTTTCAACTAAAAAGAAAATGAATAATAAAATAAGAACTACCGACAAACAACCGATAACGATCATTAACATTTTGTCTTTCTTGTCCTTGATGATAGAATTTTCTTCCATAATTTAATACATTATTGTTTTTATTCGTTTTTATCTTCTGACTTCCGCAAAGGTAGGAAAAATAAAAGTAAAAGGAGAAATGTTAAAACTAAAAGCATGACGATAAGGGGAGCATAAATTTGGATTTTACAATTTTTTAACGTATTATTGTATAGTCCTAAATCATCAGCATATGCGAGAAGAATTTTTACAATATCTCTGGGCGAATGCTTTGTTCAGAAGTAATGAGTTTGTAACGATTTCCGGTCATGCTGTGGAGGTATTGAAAGTCGGGCTGTTGAACCGGAATGCAGGGCCGGATTTTTTCAATGCCAGAATCCGGTTGGATGGAGTAGAGTGGGGCGGTAATGTCGAGGTACATTTGCGTAATAGCGATTGGAACAGGCATGGTCATCAAGTGGACGCAGCTTACGACAACGTGATTCTATCTGTTGTCCTGGAGGCCGATGTCCGTATTTATAACAGCAAGGGACGCGAAATCGATACGATAGTTCTGAATTATGCCAATCGATTGTATGAGGAGTATCTGTATATGCTGGGCGGACAACTGAAACCCGGTTGCCGGCGGAAAATAGAAAAAATCGACAAGAGTAGTTTTTATCTGATGTTGCCGGCTCTGGCTATCGAGCGGTTGATGAGAAAATGCCGGGAAATCGAGGGAATACTTGAATTGACCCGGAATGATTGGGAAGAATGCCTCTTTCGCCTGATCTGTAAGTATTGGACCGGTAATGTCAATGCAGAGCCCTTTTATCAATTGTCGCTTCGCTTGCCTTATCGGATATTACTCAGGTATGCGGATAAGCAAACCGTTTTAGAGGCTTTATTGTTGGGATGTGCCGGGCTGTTGGAAGATGGTGCCGAGGATGAATATGTGGTTGTATTGAAAAAGGAATTCCGGTATTACCGGAATAAACACGATTTACAATCCATGCTTCCCGGACAATGGAGGTTTATGCGGATCCGGCCGGATGTTTTTCCGACTGTCCGTTTAGCTTTGCTGGCTTCGTTGGTCCGTGATTACAGGACTTTGGCCTCCCGTATTTTAGATGCGGCTTCATTGAAGGAACTGATGGGGCTATTCGAAGTAAATGTTTCTGCTTACTGGAACCGGCATTATCGTCCGGGTATTATCGCTCCCGAACGACCTAAAAAATTGGGAGAACAGGTGCGGAAAACACTGGTTATTAATGCAGTGATCCCTTTTGTTTTTTGGTATGGAAAACAAAGAGAGGAAAGAAAATATACCGAAAAAGCGCTGAGATGGCTGGAAGAATGTTCTCCTGAAAACAATTATATCGTAAGGGCTTGGCAAGAACTGGGATTTCGATTCGATTCAGCCTTACAAACACAGGCCATTATAGAACTAACCCGGGAATATTGCGAGTACCATCGTTGTCTGCAATGTAAATTAGGGCGGGAAATTTTAAAGATATGCTGATCTGAAATCCTGTCAGGGGATTAACTCGATCGCTTCCTGACGCAGGATTAAAGGAAGATTGATTTCTCTTTTTTCCAGGCTGATCAGCCATTCTTCTACTTCTTCCGGACGAAGGGTGTAAAGAATATCCCTGAATACTTCGATCTGTTCGTCGGTATAGGCCTCCGGAGCAATTTGCCGGTAAACATCCAGTTCTTCATCATCGAAGTAATCTATTTGGGGACTGGCTTTTTTCAATCCTTTTTCACATATCGCATGAGCTCCGCAGCAATCTGCCGGAGGAGCGACAATGGTCTCCGGGTCTTCACTATGGCGGTGTTTATGAATAAAAGTAAACAGGGCGACTAAAATCAGCAGCCCTGTTAATCCCGATAGAATATAGATCATTGTGTAGATCTGTTATTTTAATAGTTCTTTTTTTAATAAGTTCACCTGATTGGTCAGTTTTTTGATTTCTGCGTCGGCGTCGGCTTTTGTTTTTCTGATCCAATTCAGTTTTTTTGTCATTTCCTCGTTGTCTGCTTTCAGCTTTTCAACTTCTCCGTTTTGAGCTTGCAGGTTATTGGTAGCACTTTCCAGCTGTGCTTTGATTTTCTGATTCTCAAATTCCAGATTGGTTTGTACTTCGGTCAGCTGACGACGCAACTGATCCCGTTCATTGCTCACTTTTTGCAGACTGCTTTCCAATGACGATATTTGCTCGCTGGTAGATTGAGTAGTAGTTTTGATCTGATCGGCAACATTACTCAATTCGGATTTCAACTCCACTTGTTTACTTTCCAAAGAGCGTAATTTGGTATATAGTTGGTCGATCGTTTTATCTTTTACAGCATTATTTTCAGTCAGTTTGTACCGGATGGTATTGAAATCGTCCTTTGCTAGTTGCAATTGATCTTCCAACTGTTTTTTATCGCGCTTCAGATCGAGCAGATTCCGATCGACTTCTCTTTTTGCTCTGGCTAATTCTTCGAATTTCTTCTTAGAAACGCAAGACACGGATAAAGATGAAATAATCATAAATCCACTCAGGTATAAAATCGTTTTTCTCATATGAAGTGACTCTAATTATTTATTGACACATTTTGGTTTTAAGCATTATAATTGCTTACTTTGGGGCAAATATATAAAATAAAATAGAAACGTAACGTAAAATAAGCTTGAATTACTAAATGTACTGATGATTATGGCCAGGAAATTTCTTTTATTATTGCTATTGATATGTGGAGGCTTGTGTATGGGGCAGGCTCAGGAAGATGGAAAAATTGTATTGAAGGGAGTGGTACAGGATGCCCGGACTAACGAACCTATACCTTTTGTCAACATCGGTTTGTTGGGAACGGTAGCAGGGGTTGCTTCGGATGTAGACGGACGATTCGAATTGGTCATCCCGGATCGGTATGCAACCCATGTCCTGCGTCTCTCGGCTATCGGTTATGCTTCAAAGGATATCAAAGTATATGAAATACAAAATAAACCCGACCTCAAAATCCTGTTGCAGCCGAAAACTTATGGGATCGGGGAGGTAGATGTATACGGACAATTGCTGATTTATAAGAAAATGCTGCAAAATGTCGTTTCCAACATCAACAAGAATTATATTTCTAAACCTTATAATTACGAAGGTTACTTTAAATATAGCCGGCAGGTCGACGGACAGGAAAAAGTAAAAGAGGCGACGGTAACGATCTATGATGCTCAGGGATACCATCGGGAAGATGTTGCCTCGGCTTTTAAAGAATTGAATTATAAATTCAATCAGGTCCGTAGAAATTCCGAAGTGACTTCGGTGTGGGACGGCCTGACCTATTTCGATGATATTCTGACAGCAGATATCGTCAGGAATACCCGTAATGTATTGGATATCGTCAATTCCCGTGATTATAAACTGAAAAGTAAAGGTAAGCTGGTCTATGAAGGTGATTCGGTTCAGGTGATCAGCTACCAGGCTACTCATCCTTCTATTTCAACAACCGGTGATCCGGCAGTGCAGACCTATAGCGGAGAGATTTATGTCAATCTGAAAGATCTGGCGGTCTTAAAGAATGTCGTCAACCTGACTTCCCGCGATTTTAATGGATTAGGCCGGAATCTGGTTACGATCAATGAAAAACCGAAAAGCGACGTGAAAATGACAATCACCACAACCTATAAGAAATTGAAATCGGTTTACTTTCTAAGTGGTGTTCAGGTGGAATATTCCTATAAAGAAGAGGGGAAAGAGGTGAAAGGGACGATGGAGTATATCACTACCCGTGTAAACAGGACTTCTCCTACAGTTATTGAAGGCCGGATTTATTACGAGGATATCGAGGCTAACGAAGAATTTTGGAATCGCTATTCGGTCTATTTTGAAGAATAAAATGGAGAGAAAATAAAACGTGCCTGATTGATTCAGGTCCATAAATTTGGAGAAATGGAGTATTAAAGTTCATGTTACTTTTCTCTCTTGTTCCCAATGAAACCTGGAATTATTCCGGTCCTTGTTCGTCTCCGGTATTCGTGTTCGGGGGCCCGGTCGCTTCTGTCGGTCGTCTGGCTTTTTCTGAACGACCGACCGGTGGTGTCTGACGGAAACGTAGCGTAAAGTTTTTTGCGCTACGAGGAGTTCCGCCGGTCAGTGAAGGAAAACCTTACCGGACCGGTCTGACGGTACAAAACCCGGAATCGGAATAGAAATAGAAAGAAAAAATAAAATCTACGTTAAAACCAGACTGATCTTTTTAATCGGAATTTTTTATTCGGATCCACAACTTTATTTGTTAAAGATATCTTCTTTGCTGCGGGGTTGTTTGTCTTGATGCCATTCAAAATCTTTGAGAAAGCGATCTTTCGGATCGACAATGATCAGCGGATTCAAAGTTCCTTCGGGTTTGGTAATAAAAACAATCCGGTTTACCCTTTTTTCTTTTAAATGAATTTTAATAGCGGAACTGATAGTCTTATTCAAACCGATAATTACTCCTTTGTCATCCGGGTAGTATATCGATTCGCCGTTCCCATCGACCTCCACCAGATAAAGTTCATTGTGCCGGATATAACCGGTCATATTCCGTCCTTTGATTTGATTGAACTTGGCCGTATCCAGCTGGTTGACGATAAATGCTTTGTTATTTAAATGGAACAGGTCGACTTCATTGTTCTTGAGGTGCATATCGATCGTTGTTCCCGTTAGCTGATTACCACTGGCCCAGACAATAGGAGTACCGAAAAGATATACGGTAGAATCCGCTACCGGGAAAATCATTGAATCGCATATTCCTTGCAGATCGGGATTGAAAAATTTCGTGTTGTAATAGGCCTTCAGGACGTTGTTACCTAACGAATCTTTACTACTTGAAAGGGTATCTCCATGGACAAAGAGGGAATCGGTTTTACCGACCAGAATCAATTGAGCACGCTCGGTTACATAAGCATAATCGTTGTTTTTCGTGACCTCGCCATAGTTTCCCTCTACAATCACATTATTTACTGTATCGTACAAATGGATGTTTTGATGCATGATAGCCTTACCGGACAGGCTGTCTACAATTAAAGTATCGGCCCTTCCTAAATATTCGTTGTAGGTAAGGTGATTGTTTTTATATAATTCGGCATGTGAAGTCAGTGAGTTATACCAGCCGTTCTCCGAATAGAGGGTTCGGTTGTCGCCATAGATATTGGTCGGTCCCAATATCGTAATGACTTTTGTTTCCGTTTGATATTTCAAAGTATCCGAATACATCGTATATTCGGGAGTGTATACCTTGACACTATCCTTAAAGAACATTTCATTAATCGGGAGGTAATAGTAGCCGATGTCGCTGATCAGGGTGTTGATACTGTCTTTTATCGTCCCTTTATTGAAGTAATAACCGACCCGGTTGGCCGCATCGTAATCCAGAAAATCGGTGGTCAGGGTAATTTTCGGGTCTTTCATGATCACGTTATCCCTGACTTTGGCAAATTCCGTATTGCCATTGTATAGCATAAAATCTCCCCACAGATTCAAAGTATCGTTCTGAATCACGTGGACATTACCGAAAGCTTCCACATAATTACTATCTCGATGGTTGTATAATTTATCGCAAAACATCAGCATATTTTTATGCTTCAGCCTGACATTTCCAAGTAAGCTATCGATATTACTCTTCATATTCACGGCATAAGTGTCGGCATGAAGAATATCGATAACATCTTTTTGCTGGGCAAATGAGGAACATATTGTGCCGGCAAAACATATAGACAATAGGAGGATTTTCAAGTACATTTTATATCGACCGTTTATTTTATAAATTCCCGGATCAGATCTTCGACCCGGATATGTTCAGCCTCTGCTTTATAGTTTTTAAAGATCCGATGCCGCAAAATAGCTTCTGCTACATATTTTACGTCTTCTATATCCGGAGCATATTTCCCTTGTAAAGCTGCATGTGTTTTAGCTCCTGAAATTAAAAATTGAGAAGCTCGCGGCCCGGCGCCCCAGTTGAGGTATTGCTCTGCCAGCGGATGTGCCTCAGAACGTCCGGGACGAGTCCGGGCAACTAGTTTTACGGCATATTCTGTGATATGTTTCGATACCGGCATCAGGCGGATTGCAGATTGGAAATTCAGAATTTCTTCCCCTGTAACGATACGGTTCAATTTTTCCGTTTTCTGTCCGGTAGTGCTTTCTACGATAGCGATTTCTTCTTCCAGAGTCGGATAATCGAGTATCAAACTGAACATGAACCGGTCTAATTGAGCTTCCGGCAGCGGATAGGTTCCTTCCTGTTCTATCGGGTTTTGAGTAGCCAGAACAAAAAAAGGCTGTTCCAATTTCCGGGTTGTACCGGCCGCAGTGATTTCTTGCTCTTGCATCGCCTCCAGTAAAGCACTTTGTGTCTTGGGAGGAGTACGGTTGATTTCGTCAGCCAGGATAATATTGGCAAATAGGGGCCCCTCGATAAATCTGAATTCCTTCTGATTGTTTAAGATTTCAGTACCGATAATATCGGAAGGCATCAAATCCGGCGTAAACTGTATCCGCTTATATTTTAAGTCTAAGGTTTCGGATATAGCGGTTACCATCAAGGTCTTGGCCAAACCGGGGACACCGATGAGCAGGCAATGTCCGTTACTGAAAATAGCTACCAGTATTTTATCGATGATTTCTTCCTGACCGACAATTTTGCGGGCGATCTCTTTTTTTAGTGTTTCATATTTAATCTTCAACTGATCGATCCTTTTTACCAAATCTTCCATGATCATTTGCTTTTAGCACGACTTTCAATCCCTGTTTCTGTTTATTTAATCCATCCGTCGTACCGGAATTTGGTATCTTTAAAACTTTCATCGATATGAATATAGGTATCCGCTTGTTTTTCTTTGATCCATTTTTCCAATTTCTCCATTTGTTTTTCCCGTTTCAGCATCAATTCGAAATTTTGCCAGTCATCATCCAAATTCGCTTTATGACGGGGATAAAATTCTTTAATCTTCACGATCTTGTATTCTTCTTGGCCGTTGGTATGACTGATGAACGGCTGAGAGATTTCGCCGGGTTTCATTTTATTTACTTCCCGTGCCATATCACCGGGAATATCGGGACGGGCAATGCGGGCTTCCGAAGTTTGGGGATCGGCGAACAACCCACCGTTATTCCGGGTTTTCTTATCGGTAGAGAAATAATAGGCAGCTTCTTCGAAAGTCATTTTCCCATCGGTGATGTATTGACGGATGGTATCCAGACGATTTAAAGCTTCCTGTTTTTCCGTATCGGAAACCTTCGGTTGAAGGATAATGTGACGAACATTGATTTTTTCCCCCTGACGGTCGATCAGCTGAATAATATGGAAACCGTATTCCGATTCTATGATTTTAGAAATTTTTCCGGGTTTTAAGCTGAAAGCTGCTTCTGCAAAAGCCGGGTCCAATTCTTTCTTGGATTTATAACCCAGTTCTCCGCCACGGGGAGCAGAAGCATCTTCTGAATACAATACGGCTAAAGTATTGAACGTCTTTTCCCCTTTCAGGATCTGATCCCGGAAAGAGCGCAATTGTTCCCGTATCCGTTCTTTCTCGGCTTCACTGACATCCGGTTTTAAAACGATCTGTTGTAATTCGTAACGGTCGGGCATATCCGGAAGGCTGTCTTTGGGGATCTTTTTGAAATAACTTCTTACTTCCGAAGGAGTAATACGTATTTTTTCAACAATCTTTTGCTGCATTTGCTCCGTAATCAATTGCTCCTTAATCGGATTTCTCATGTCGTCTTTGATTTCCTGGATGGATTTACCGAAATATTTCTCCAGACGTTCCTGAGAACCGATATTACTGATAAAAAATTCGATCTGACTGGAAACGGCATTTTCAACTTCTTCGTCCGATACGATGATACTATCTATTTGAGCTTGGGCCATAAGTAGTTTCTGTACCAATTGTTGTTCCAGAATTTCTGCTTTATAATCAGGTGACGAGGAGATGATCCCCTGGCCCTGTTGTTGTAAAAAGGCATTTTCAATATCGGATTGCAGAATTATTTCATCTCCTACAATAGCGACTATTTTATCTATAACATTTTTTTGTGCAAAAATAAAGCTGAAAGAGAAAGATAAAACAAGTAATAATAAAACCTTTTTCATGTGTATTAATTTGTTATTATATAGTCAAAATTTGAGACCTCTAAACTACTATTTTTATTCAAAACAGCGAAGAACAGTAGAAAGTTTAGTAAATTTTTACATACTTTTTACGAACTCCTTCTTCATTGATCTGTTTTTCCAGGTCGTTTTCGAATTGAAGTTTCTTTTTATTTTTCAGAATAAGGGTAATTTCATCTCTGACATAATCTAAGGGAGCTAATGTTTGTTCATGACGCATCTCCTTGATTTTTAGAAAATAGTAGTTGTCGTCATCTTCTTTTTCGATGTTTTTAACCACCAGAATTTCTTTTTCTAATGTGTTGAAATCTCCGGGAATCAGATTTAATATATATTTTACTTCAATCCATTTATTGTTGAATTTATCGTATTTTTTAGCATGGGTCAGGCAATAATCTTCCAGACTTTCCTGATCGTTTGCTTTATCCGATTTGAACCATTTCTTCACTTCTTTTAAATTAGGTGCATTTTTAGGAAGAATAAAGAATACCGCTTTAATGATCGGAGTGGGCAGAATAAAGTTTTTTTCGTTTTTATTATAATAGGTTTCGATGTCTTCTTCGCTGATCTCGTCCATAAGGCGTTGGGCGATCAGTTTTTGTTTGTATTGGTAAATCAACAAAGAAGTGCGGTAATCTTCAACCTGTTTTTGTATATTCATTTCTTCGTTGGATAGGTTCTCGATCGCTTTATGTAAAAGTAATTTTTGCGTCACCCAATTGCGGATATAGTTCTGAGCCATGAGCAGACTATCTTCACTGGAGGTGCCGTTCGGAATAAAATCGATGATCTCGGAGCGGGATAAGGTACTCTCGAACACTTGTGCCACAGGTGGCTCCTGCGTTCTTTGGGGCTCACAGGAACAAATGATCAGGACCAGCATAAACAATAGGGTGAATCTCATTTTTAACTTCTTGTTTTAAGACACGGGCGAAAGTAGTAAATAATTTTCAATTTTCCCTATCTTTGTCCGAAAGAAGAGAGATGCATAACAGGATTCACGAAATATTGAAACAATACTGGGGATACGATGAATTCCGTAGTTTGCAGGAGGAGATTATTCTCTCGGTATTGGAGGGGAAGGATACGCTGGCTTTGATGCCGACCGGTGGAGGAAAGTCGATTACCTACCAGGTACCTGCCTTGGTGTTGGAGGGGATATGCCTGGTGGTGACGCCCTTGATCGCTTTAATGAAAGATCAGGTTGAAGAATTGCAAAAGCGGGGAATTGTGGCGGAGGCGATTTATACCGGTATGGGGAAAGAACAGATAGAATCGACCCTGAATAAAGCGATTGCCGGAAAAATCAAATTCCTGTATGTTTCTCCCGAACGATTAGCTTCGGAACAGTTTCGCGCACGTCTGAAACAAATGCATTTGTCCATGCTGGCAGTCGACGAAGCCCATTGTATTTCGCAATGGGGCTATGATTTCCGGCCTTCATATCTGCGGATCGCTGAAATCCGGGAGAATTTCCGGCAGATTCCGGTATTGGCATTGACAGCTACCGCTACCCCCCAGGTGGCCGAAGATATCCAGCAACAGTTAAAATTTGAGATGCCCCATGTTTTATCGAAAAGTTTCCGGAGGGATAATATCGCTTATGTAGTCCGGAAAGCGAACGATAAGTTGGGAGAATTATTGCATATTTTATCCAGTCTGAAAGCCAGCGCAATCGTGTATGTGCGCAAAAGAGCGGGAGCGGAAGAGTTGGCCCGTTTTTTGAAAGCGAAGGGAATAGAAGCTGATTTTTATCATGCCGGACTGACTTCTTTTCAAAGAGAACAAAAACAGGAGGCGTGGAAAAAAGGTGAAGTCCCGGTGATTGTCGCAACGAATGCTTTCGGTATGGGAATCGACAAACCGGATGTTCGGATTGTCGTTCATTTCGATATTCCGGATAGTCCCGAGGCCTATTTCCAGGAAGCCGGGAGAGCAGGACGGGACGGTAAGAAGGCTTATGCGGTATTGTTATACAACGAAGCTGCTTTGACAGCCCTGAAAAAAAGAGTCACTCAGGGATTTCCCGATAAAAATTATATCCGTCAGGTGTATCGCCTGTTGGGGGATTTTTTCGGATTGGAGGAAGGGTTAGGGCATGGACTGGCTTTTGAGTTCGATCCTGAACATTTTGTGAAGACTTATAAGCTGGAGCTGACCACTACTTTGTCGGCGATAAAAGTATTGCAGGTAGCCGGTTATTTGGAATGTACCACCGAAGTACATGCCCGTTCGCGTATCAGTTTCCTGGTTTTGAGAGATCAATTGTATAAAATAGAGTTGGGGGACCTTTTATTGGAACGATTGGTGGAATATATACTTCGGAATTATCCGGGGATTTTTGTGCAATATGCTTATATCGATGAAGAAATACTGGCCGGGAAGTTAGGGGTGAAAAGACAACAGGTCTATGAAAGTCTGTTGTTATTAGCCCGTCGCAGGATCATCGGTTATATTCCCGGTAATGACCGGCCTTATATCGTTTATCACCAGCCCCGGGTTCCGGCTCATTACCTGCATATCGGTCCCGAGGCCTATGAGGACAGGAAACAAGCTTATGCTGTAAAAGTCGGGCATATGGCCGGATACATCGAATTAACCGATTCCTGTCGTCAATTGTATTTGATGGCTTATTTCGGACAACGGGAAAAAGAGGTTTGCGGTATTTGTGACCTTTGTCTCGAACAGAAGAAACGACCGGGAAATACCAACCGGAAAACCGAGGAGAAGATCCTTGAGCTGCTGAAACAAAAAGATTATGAGATCAGGGAACTGATCTATGAATCGGCGGGTTCCCGACAGCAAGCGACGGCTTGTATCCGCAAACTTTTGGATGCAGGTGAAATTTATTATAAAACTCCGACATTACTGGCTTTACGTCATTAATCATACTCCTGCCTTATCCCCGAATAACGAGATATGCAATCTGTCACAATATCGCCAACCGTTCCGAATACAATACTCTAAAGTTTTTCGCATATTCCTTCGCATGATTTCCGGTGTCCCTCCTAAAGGCATTAACAGGATGTCGTCATTTTTCCAGGCTTGAAGAACAGATAAAAGTTGCTGGATTTCGTCTATATCTTCATCGCAAGCATATACGAATTTCAATTGGAAATCTTTCTGGTATTGCCGGGCAGAGGATATATATTGCTGTATGCATTCTGGATTCAACCGTTGAATGGAAAGCGGACTCGCTCCGGTATAGGAACTGCTTAGCTTGGGAGATAAACTGAATAAATCGATGTATCGGGCCAATTCAGGATCGAATAAGGTGGCATTGGTTTCTAAAGTCAAATGGAATCGATAGTCGGACTTTAACTTTTGACATAAGGCTTTTAATTCCTTTACCTGAAGTAAAGGTTCACCACCGGTAAGGACGATATGCCGGATAGGACCGGCATTTTGCAAGAGGGTTGTATAAATGGCTTCCACAGATACTTGCCGGGTATCTTTTAATTGATATGCAGCATAAGCAGAGTCACAAGGTGACGACAGACCGTCGGAGGTTTGCCAGTGACATTGCAGATTACATCCGGCCAATCTGACAAATAGAGAAGGGATACCGCACAATTTTCCTTCTCCCTGAACGGTACCTGCAAACTGAAAACCGGATGCCGGCAAATCCGGGAGCAAATGTCCGTCTTTATCTTTAACGATCGGAAAGATTCCGTCTTTGGCTAATTGCATATTTACGCCTCTAACAGTTTATCCCACCAGTCGGTAGATTTCCACTCTGCAACGATCCCTTCGGAGAAATGGATGTCTTTCAGTTGGAATCTGGCCAGTTTTAAATCTTCCTGAAAAGCTTCGGCATAACCTGTAGCCGTTTCATGTACCCGGACAGCATGAAGCTGAATATTTCCTTCCCCGTTGACACGTTCCGTATGCCGGAGGATTTTGTCGATGACATAGGTAAACAGTAAGGCATAACCTTCGGCAGAAGGAGAGACCGGGATTTCTGCAACTCTCCGGTTATAACGGTATACGAATGTTTTTAAATCGGGCGATTCATTTTGCCACAGGGAGTAAGAGTGATCGAAACTTTCGATAAATTCTTTCACTTTATCCAAACGGCAGAAATCCATAACCATATAACCGTCGTCGAGTTTGTCCGAGGTGATAAAAACTTCGACGATATAGGAATGTCCGTGAATATTTTCCCGGCACCGTTGAGAGGAACAATTACGGACAATATGCGCCCCTTCGAATTTGAATTGTTTTCTAATCAGCATACTAAAGGATCTATTTCGTTTGCTTCGGCAAAAGCCTTGGCTCTCAATAAACAACTGTCACAAACGCCACACGGATGTTCACCTCCCCGGTAACAGGTCCAGGTCAGTCCGAAATCGACCCCCAGACTGACGCCTAATTTGACCTCTTCGGCTTTGGTTAGATGCATGAAAGGAGCGTGGATGGTAATTCTCTGTTTCTTTTCGGCTCCCAATACGGTTCCCAGGTTGATCGCGTTTTCCATCGCTTTTATAAATTCTTCCCGGCAATCGACATAACCGGAATAGTCGACTTCACTCACTCCGATAAAGATGTCCGTGATATCTAATGCATCGGCCCACGAAGCGGCTACCGACAGAAATACCATATTCCGGGCAGGTACATAAGTGGAAGGAATATCCTGGCGTTCGATATGGCCGTCTTCTACCTCCATGTCCGGATCGGTAAGTGCGCATCCGCTCCATTGGTTCAAAAGTAAGTTAACTATTTTATGTTCTTTTACGCCGGCTGCTTTTGCAATGGCTATAGCACTTTTTAATTCTTTGTCGTGCTTCTGACCGTATTCGAAAGTGATGGCATAAATCTCATCGAATCCCTGGCTTTGGGCCAGATAAAGAGCTGTTGAAGAATCCAGCCCGCCGGATAATAAAACAATGGCCTTTTTCATAACTATTTATTCTTATTTTCGGGTGCGAAGTTACAATTATTACCCATAAATTGGGTGTGGTATCCCGAATTTTGATTACCTTGCGGCCGAATATGAAAATAAATACCTGTATACCGGAAGCCGTACTTTACTTTTCCCAGTGGAGCGGGAAAGGATATGCTGTTTTTGCTGCTTTGGGCCGGCAAGTACAGATTGCAGGATTAGCTTTGCATATTTGTTTGTGTGCTATGCTCAAATCTGCCCGGAAAGGCTTAATTGTAAGTGGGGTTTTAGCCTGGGAGGAAAATGAGGGAAAAATAGCGGAACAATTGAAACGGGAAATGGAAGGGGTCTGTTTACATGAGGGAGAAGTATGCCCCGGTCTGAAAGTGATGTTAAAGTAAATAAGGAAAGGGTGTGCTGTAAGCATGCCCTTTTTATTTTGAATAAAGAGAAGTATGATTACACAATTAAAAGAAAAAGTGTTGAACGGTGGACAGATCACCCGCGAAGAGGCGATTTTATTGAGTAATGCGGTGGATAAGCAAGCTTTATACCGGGCCGCAGGCGAAATCAGAGATAAACGGGTGGGCCGTCGGTTCGATACTTGCTCGATTATAAATGCCCGTTCCGGAAGATGTTCGGAGAATTGTAAATGGTGTGCCCAATCGGCTTTGTTTAAAACGAATATAGAAGAGTACGAACTGGTAGATGAGAAGACTTGTCTCGATTTAGCCCGTTCGAATGCCGATTATGGAGTGGATAAATTTTCGTTTGTGACCAGCGGTAGGGCCTTGTCCGATAAAAATATAGACCGGATCTGTACTTTTGCCGTTAAAATCAAATCCCAGTCGGACCTTCAATTGTGTGCTTCCATGGGATTACTGAAAAAGGCGCAGTTACAAAAATTGATGGATGCCGGTATTACACGTTATCATTGTAATCTGGAATCTTCGGCCGATTACTTCGGTACCTTATGTACCTCGCATACCCCTGCCGATAAAATAGAGACTATCCGTGCAGCTCAGGAAATCGGTATGGAAGTGTGCTCCGGAGGAATTATCGGAATGGGAGAGAGCATGGAGGATCGGATCGATCTGGCCTTGATGTTAAGGGAATTGGGAATAAAATCTATTCCGATAAATATTCTGAATCCGATCCCCGGTACTCCTCTCGAAGGTACAGCTCGGTTGGAAGATGAAGAGATCCTGACTACCATTGCGCTCTTTCGTTTTATTCAGCCCGATGCCTACCTGCGTTTTGCCGGAGGGAGAATGCTGATATCCCATTTAGAGACAGAGGCGATCCAGGCCGGGATAAATGCTGCGATAGTAGGTGATTTATTGACCACTTTGGGATCGAAAGTAAAAGAAGATATGGAAAAGGTGAAGGCGCTGGGTTTCGAAACAGAAGGAAAATCTAAAAATCTAAAAATATGAATACAGCAGAATTACTTCAATACGACAGGGAGCACATCTGGCATCCCTATACTTCGACGATAGATCCGCTGCCGGTATATCCTGTAAAGAGGGCGGAAGGGGTATATATCGAACTCGAAGACGGACGCAGATTGATCGACGGTATGTCTTCCTGGTGGTGTGAAGTACACGGTTATAATCATCCGGTATTGAATGCCGCCCTTGAAAAACAAATGAAAGAAATGTCCCATGTGATGTTCGGGGGATTTACCCATCGGCCTGCCGTTGAACTGGCAGAACGGCTTCTTTCTATTGCTCCCGGGGGATTGGATAAAATTTTCTTTTGTGATTCGGGATCGGTATCTGTAGAGGTGGCTATGAAGATGGCTTTACAATACTGGTATGCAGCTGAACGCACAGAAAAAAGACATTTTCTGACTATCACCAAAGGATATCACGGCGATACCTGGAATGCCATGTCTGTATGTGATCCGGTAACGGGTATGCACGGTATTTTTCATGGTACCCTCCCTATACAGTATTTTATTCATCGTCCGGAATGTCGTTTCGGAGCTCCTTGCCGGGAGGAAGATATCCGGGAACTGAAAGACTGCCTGGAAGAACATCATGCCGGTATAGCTGCTGTTATTCTTGAACCTATTGTTCAGGGAGCAGGTGGAATGTGGTTTTATTCAGCAGATTACCTGAAACAGGTCAGGGAATTGTGTGATCGGTACGAAGTGTTGTTGATCTGTGATGAAATAGCAACAGGATTCGGACGTACCGGGAAGTTATGGGCGGTTGAACATGCGGGGATTTCTCCGGATATTATGTGTATCGGAAAAGCGATTACCGGAGGTTACATGAGCTTTGCCGCAACGATGGCTACCGAACGGGTAGCGACTCGGATCTGCTCCCGGGATCCTTTTGTATTTATGCACGGGCCCACCTTTATGGGAAATCCCCTGGCTTGTGCTGTCGCCAATGCTTCGGTCGGATTGATTCAGGAGTATGATCTGGAAAAGACGGTAGGGGCTATCGAACGCCAATTGAAACAGGAATTGCAGCCTGCTGCATTATTTCCGAATGTGGCGGATGTCCGGGTATTGGGGGCCATCGGGGTAATCGAAATGAAAGAACCGGTGAATATGGCTGTCCTTCAAGCCAAGTTCGTTGAAGAAGGTATATGGGTGAGACCGTTCGGTAAACTGGTATACATTATGCCGCCATTCATCATCCGGCCCGAAGAACTGAGCCGTTTGACTCAAGGTTTATTGAAAGTGATCGCTCAATAATCGGTTAAAAGCATACAAAATGAATAAAGAGCGTTATTATCACAAATTAGAAACCATAAAAGAATCCGGTAATTACCGGATCCTGAGGGAAATCGAACACAACGGTTTTCTGATCCATGACGATGGACGTGAGATGCTGAATCTGTCTTCGAACGATTATCTGGGCTTATCGTCTAATCCACGCCTGATTGAAGAATTCCGTGAAGAGACAGATGTTATGGCTTTACCATACAGTGCCGTATCTTCCAGATTATTATCCGGGAATCATCCTTATTACAAGATGCTCGAGGACGATTTAGCCGATCTTTACGATAAAGAGGCAGCCTTGGTATTCAATTCGGGTTATCATGCCAATATCGGAATTTTGCCTGCTTTAACCAATAAGCGGGATCTGATCGTTGCAGATAAATTAGTGCATGCTAGTATTATCGACGGATTGCGGTTGAGTGAAGCTCAGATGATCAGATACAAACATTTGGATTACGAACATTTGCGAAGTATACTGACCCATCACCGGGAGGAATATGACAATGTATTCATCGTTACGGAGTCTATTTTTAGTATGGATGGAGATACGGCGGATTTACAACAATTGTGTGAAATAAAGAAGGAATTCGACGCCTTTTTGTATGTAGACGAGGCACATGCCGTAGGAGTAAGGGGGACGAATGGGTTAGGTTGTTGTGAAGAGCAAGCTTGTATGGAAGATATCGATTTTATCGTCGGTACTTTTGGAAAAGCTTTTGCTTCGATGGGAGCTTTTGTCGTGTGTGAACAAGTATTTCGCGATTATTTGATCAATACGCAAAGAAGCCTGATTTTTACAACGGCTTTGCCTCCTGTAAATGTGGCGTGGACGCGGTTTATTCTCAACCGGATGCCCGATTTTTACGATCTTCGGATCAAATTGGCCGAAATTGCTTCGAAGTTACGGCAGGTATTGGTCGAAAAAGGATTCGAAACCCGGGGTGACTCTCATATCGTACCTATGGTATGTGGTTCTAATGAGAGTAGTGTCGAAATGTCGGAATTACTTCGGGATAACGGATTTTTTGTTTTGCCGGTGCGGTATCCGACCGTACCCAAAAATGAAGCCCGTATCCGTTTCTCCCTGAATGCTTCTATTCCAATTGAAGACTATGGCTGTTTATTTGAATTTTTAGAGTGTCTGGTATGCGAATAGAGTGGTTGAACAAAAAAGGTTCCGGTCGGGTGATCGTTTTCTTCCATGGTTGGGGAATGGATGCTGCCGGTGTATCTCATCTGCAAATGGAAGATGACGTCCTGATGTGTTATGATTACCGTTCGTTAGATTTTGATTTTCCGGATTTGGGGCATTACCGCTGCATTTATGTGGTCGCCTGGTCGATGGGAGTATGGGCCGCAGATCGGGTAATCTCCAGGCTTGAAATGAAACCGGAGCGATGTGTCGCATTGAATGGAACTACACGTCCGGTCGACGATGAATATGGAATTCCGGTCAAAATTTATGAGCTTACAGAAAAAGGGATGAATGAGAGAGGACGGGAAAAGTTCTTTCTGAGGATGCTCGATGGGGCTGACGAATGCCGGAAATTCAGCGGACAAAAACCGAATCGTGGAATCGAAGAAGTATGCGAAGAGTTGTGTCGTATACGGGAGTTATGCTCTGGTGTAAAAGGAAACCTGAATTGGGATAAAAGTTACATTTCGGAAAAAGACTCGGTATTTCCTGCACAGAATCAATTGAACTGGTGTAGGAAAGAAGGGATTCCTGCCGTTTCTTTACCCGGCGGACATTATCCGTTTTATCGGTTTCGGAGTTGGAGAGAAATTTTGGGAAAATAGCAAAGTATGATCGATAAGACTGAAATAGAATGCCGTTTCCGACGGAGCGTCGATAGCTATGAAGATAATGCAACCGTTCAAAAATGGATTGTACAGCGCCTGGTAGAATTATTACAGGAATATGTACCTTATTCTTCCCGGACCTTGGAAATCGGGTGTGGCACCGGACTCTTATCCGAAAAAATCAACCGGCTTTGGGAGGATCAGCAATTTTGGGTGAATGATTTGGTCGAGCAGATGTGCCGGAAAACGATAGACAGATGCCAGTTGCCTGTCTCACACGGGCTGAACGGGGATATCGAACAAATACCTTTGACCGGGAAATTCGATTTGATCGTTTCTGCTTCGACTTTTCAATGGCTGGCTCGTCCCCGGGCTACTTTTGCTAAATTAGCAGCTCATCTTAATACAAACGGATGGTTGATTTTCAGTACTTTCGGGAAGAATAATTTTAAAGAATTGAAAGCTGTAACCGGACAAGGACTGGAATATCGTTCTATAGTGGAATTAAGTGCCTGGTTGTCTTCAGAATACGATATATTGTATACCGAAGAGCAGATACATATGCTAAAATTTTCCGATCCCCTGGATATTCTTCGACATGTAAAGAAAACCGGAGTGAATGCAACCAGTTTACCGACAGCCTGGACCAAAGGACGTCTTCGCGAGTTTTGTGAAGACTACAAAATCCGTTTCCTGACAGACGGGTATTGTCCGCTGAGCTATCATCCCCTTTATCTGGTATGCCGGAAAAAATAAATCTGGCATTGCAATTCGGCTACAGCCCCAATTGCAATGCTAAAATAGCCTTACAGCTTTCCTAAATGATTGAAAGTATTGGTTTTCATTAATTGCTCTAATTCTGCAATAATCATTGCAGTGGCTCCCCAAATAAAATTCTCTCCGATCTTATATCCCGGTGCAATAATTTTATGATCGTGTCGTACAAAAGAGTGTGTGGTTTTATTCCGGTCATCGAAAAGATCCCTTAATTTTACTAAAATGACTTTTTCCACTTCATCCTGGGATAAGATAAAATCAGGTAATTGTAATGTTGTCCCGACAATCGGAGTAATATTGAAATTGCTCAAAGGAATATAGATATCGCTCAATACTCCCAGGATAGACACTTTTTCTTCGGGTACTCCTATTTCTTCGTGACATTCCCGTAAAGCTGTCTGTAAAGCATCGGCATCTTCTTTTTCCATCTTTCCACCGGGAAAAGCAATTTGTCCGCCATGATATTTTCCCCGGTTTACCCGTTTGATGAGAGGAAGGGCCAATTCGTTTTCAAAAGGAACGATTAAGGCAAGGATGGCACTATTGACAGGAGGACAGGGATGTACGCCTTCGATTCCTTCGATATACTTCGGGCGAGGAGCCATGAGAGCATGTGCTTTTTCTCCGGGAAGGACATTATATAAAGCAGTTCTGATTTTTCTGGTTTTCATATTTCTATTACTGATTTGACAAAGATAAGAAATAAAGATATAAGATAAGAAACATGTGTTTTAAATTGGACAAACTATCCGAAAATACAAAATTATAAATAAAAATAATGGCGATTTAAATAAAAAAGACTTATCTTTAACCTGTTAAACGATAGCTTGGTGAAATAAATATGAAAATTATTCCAATTTTATATGGATATAATGAAAAATTGTCCTATCTTTGTAATGCCAATATATTTTACAAAGCAGCTTAGGACTGTTGATTAACGTAGCAGGCATTCGGTTGCCTGCTGCTTTAAATATTCGGTTCTTGGCTGATGGGGCAGGTGAAAAACCTGGTAATTTTTTGTAAAATATTATTGGCACCCCATCAGTTCAAGGGCCGATTTTTTATGTGTATATATTCCGGATTTGGATGATATAGAGATTTGACGGGGTAATTGTAAAATTTCTCTAATTAAAAACTTAACGGTTATGAAGACAATTCCAATGGTACCAGCTTGTCAGAACATGGAAGAACTCCACAAGCTAACAGATCTTATTTGTGAGTATATTCATCCTCAGATGGTTATTTTGTTCGGTTATTATGCAGGTATGGACTTTCATAACGCTTTGAAAGGGTATGAAATGCTTGTTATCATGGAGGAAAAACCGACGCTGACGGTTAGGGAGTTGGTCGGATATTTAAAGACTCATTATCCGCTTGATAACCGGAAGGAGAAGAATCTGTCCCTTCATATTTTTACAGCTGAATTTATTCATCATCGCACTTCTTTAAGTTATTTTTTCTATGCAATTAGAAAAGAGGGGATCTTGTTGTATGAGAGTGAAAATTGTATTTTAAAAGAGTCTGTCGCTTATAAACCGACCCGTTCTTATCAGCAAATTGTCGGCCTTTCCGATCAGTGTCTGGCCTTAGGAAGAGCTTTTCTGCAAGATGCACAGCGACATATCGACGGTGGTATTCCCCGTTTAGCCGCTTATTATTTGTATCAGGCTGTCGTCCAATTTCTTCGGGCCGGAAATATGGTACATTATGGCTTTCTGGCCGAAGGGAGAGAAGATCTGGTGACGACTTACCTGAAAATCAGATACTGTACGAAAGAAATTGCTGCCTTGTGGTATGGAGACGGACAATTGGCCGAATGGACTTTATTCGGACGCTTGCAATCTTTTAGTTATAAAACCCGCTTCAGCTATCCGTATACCGTCAACTCCGATCTGTTGACCCGCTGTCTGACTTTTACCTGCAAAACAGAGAAAGTAATCAAAAAATTTTGTAAGGAAAGGATCAAATTCTTAGAGACCTTATCGAAATCCCGCGAGAATTCCCAGGAAGAGAAAAGTGACTTATCGAAGGAGTGAAGACTTGATCGGGACGATAAGATTTAGTTTATAAATCATTTGAACTGAGGTCCTGGCGGATTGGCGGATTTTCGGTTCTGACTTTCAATCCTGAACCTGGTTCCGCCAATCAGCAAGGCACTCGTCGGTTAACCGAAGGTTAGCCTTATCTTTTTCTAGCTTTGCCAGAAAATGACTTATGACTCATTGTTTCTTCATCAATCTGAGGATTTCACCGATCCACAGTACCAGCGAAGTCAAACCGACAATGATCCCCCAGTCTTTCCAACTTAAAGGAACGGTACGGAATACCTCTCCTCCGAATTGTACAATCAAATACTGCCCGATGGGAATGATAAACATAACGATCAGGAAACCGGTACTGTCCTTTAAATTCTTGAATGCAGAGCCATGAGAAAGAAAAGCTTTCGCATTGAACATATTCCAGAACTGTAGCATCACAAAAGTTGTGAAAAATACAGACAGATCGTGTCGGGACATGACTCCGTCGTTTATGGTAAACCAATACATCAGGCCGAGCAGCAATACCGTAAACGAAAGTCCTATCCCCAGGATGTAATTCCGCATCTTGGGACTGATGATAAAATCTGTCGATTTGCGGGGCATTTCATTCATTACTTTGGGGTTGGGAGGGAGAGAAGCCAGGGCAGCTGCTGCGAATGTATCAATGATCATGTTCACCCATAACATTTGAGTTACAGTCAAGGGTAATTCCCGGCCGAACATTGAACCGATCAGTACAATCAGCAAAGCCGATAAGTTGATCGTCAGCTGAAACAGTATAAAACGTTGGATATTGTGATAAAGCGAACGTCCCCACATTACGGCTGTGGCAATACTGTTGAACGAATCATCCAATAAAGTAATATCACTGGCTTCCTTAGCCACCGAGGTTCCGGAGCCCATGGAAAGTCCCACATCGGCATGATTCAATGCCGGTGCATCATTTGTACCGTCCCCGGTTACAGCTACGACTGCTCCCGATTGTTTCAGCAGTTCGACCAGACGTTGTTTGTCGGTAGGGCGGGCACGACACATTATTTTGAGTTTCAAAACCCGTTTCGCCGCTTCTTCGTCCGGCAATTTTTCAAAGTCGACTCCGGTGATAATCTGTTCCTCCGAATCTTCGGATTTCCAAATACCGATCTGCCGTCCGATTTCCCGGGCGGTTGCCGGAGTATCTCCGGTGACAATCTTTACATCGATTCCCGCATTCAAACATTTGGCTACTGCAGCGGGGACATCCGGACGTACCGGATCGGAAATCGCCGCAATTCCTAAAAAGATAAAATCTTCCTGAGCGATAGCTTCGATCTCGCCTTCTGAAGCAGAATCTACTAGCTTATAGGCAAATCCCAATGTACGCATCGCCTGATTCTGAAAGTCCAGCAATTCTTTTTCTACAGTAGCATGATATTCTTGTGCAGGAACTAAACCTGCGGGGGTTTCTACCTGTTTACATTTGGCGAATACAATTTCGGGAGCTCCCTTCAGATAGAGAATAAGCTTTCCCTCCAGCACGGAGCGGACCAGGGTTGCCATGTATTTCCGTTCGGTAGAAAAGGTCAATTGTTCCAAAATTTCAGTATTATCCCGGTAATCCATATAATTGACCTTCTGCTGATGCAGCCAAAGTAATAAAGCGGCTTCGGTCGGATTTCCCAAGGTCTTGATCTGATCGTTACCGTATTCCAGATAGGCCGTTGAATTGATGGAAATCCCTTCCTTGATCAATACCTGAAGGCGATTATCCTGTTGCAGTTCTTGGTCCGGCAAACCGTAAAACCGGGTTTGATAAACCTGCATTTGATTTTGAGTCAGGGTTCCTGTCTTATCTGTACAGATAACGGTTGTGGCTCCCATCGTTTCGCAGGCATGCATCTTACGTACCAAATTGTTCGTCTTTAGCATTTTACGCATGCTTAATGCAAGACTTAGTGTAACACTCATCGGTAAGCCTTCCGGGACGGATACAACGATAAGAGTGACTGCAACCATGAAATATTTCAAAATCCTTCCTGCCGTTTCTAAAGTGAAGATCGTATCGGCAGTGAAAATTCCGGCTATAATATCTTTTGTAAGTAATCCGACAAAAGTAACCCCGGCAACTGTAAAACCGATAATACTGATAAACTTGGCCAGGCCTTCCAGTTGTTTGCTGAGCGGAGTTTTATCGTGATTGATCTCTGTAGATTTTTGGGCCACTTTTCCGAATTCTGTAGCGTCACCTACTTTTTCTACTTTGTAGACACAATGCCCGTTGACTATAGTGGTACCCCTCATGATTTTGTTGGAAGGGTAGGTAGCCTCCGGATCGAAATCGGCAGGATCGGTAGTCTTATCGATGACCGGTTCGCCCGTTAGGGTAGATTCGTTCACTTGCAAAGAAATAGCTTCGATCAATTCTCCGTCAGCGGGAATTTCTTCTCCGGTCTCAAGTACGACAATATCGCCGACTACAATTTCACGTTTAGGTATTTCGTGTATGTTTCCATTGCGAAGAACCTTTATGTGTATATCATCATTGACCTGGTTCAATAATTCGAATTTTTTATTGGCATCCATTTCGAACCAGAAACCGACTCCGGTAGCCAGAAATATAGCGAAGAAAATACCGATCGTCTCTGCATATTCATTGTGCATGATAGAAATAATCAGCGACAAGACGGCTGCTACCAACAATATACGGATAATCGGATCTTTAAATTTCTCAAGGAAAAGTTTCCACAAAGGAGTATGCGGAGGTGGAGTGATGATATTTTCTCCAAATTGTTTGCGGCTTTGCTGCACTTCTGAATCGTTCAAGCCGGAATAATGTTTTGTTTCCATTTTAGCTGTGTGTAGTATATTTTAATTCTTCCATTCGTAAATAATCTTTTTGATTGCATTGGCTGACTTCAAATTCTATAAACGCATAAAAAAGAACGCAATATGGGAATAGGGCAGAAACGTGTAAAAACTATTTTCCTTTCTCCCGCAGGAGAAAAGCAAGTTGAAAAATGATATTTTTCAGCAACAGAGTGTAATAGATTTTTCCGGTTGCGCGAACTGGATGGACAGATACAATTTTCGTCGTCCTCCCCATACAGGGTATAATCTGCAATAAATTCAGTCTCGATTCCGGGATACTGGCCGGCAAAAGAGATCGGTTCCTGATCGGCTCCTTGCTGGAAAACAGTAAGGATAACGACCAGTATCCCCCCAAAGAAGTACCTTTTCCAATGACAACAGTCACAACGGTTAATTTCTGAAACCCTTGTTATCCCTGAAATCTCTCTAACTATTAAATTCTGCTTTGTCATACGTACGCAAAGATAAAGCAAAACCCCCGATATTTTATCCTGCTATCCGGAAAAATCGATCGAAAGTAAGAAAGTCTGTGATAAAAAAAGCAAATCGTTTAACCGGTGGCCCGGCTAAACGATTTTATATAACATAGCAATAGATCGGGAACTTAGATTTTTGAATTTACAATCTTCAAAATTTCAGCTTCCAGTTCATTGGCTTTTTCCACGATAGCTTCACCTTCGCGTATGATTTGAGCTGCAAATTCCTTATCTTCCAATCCGGCTGCATTGATTTTTACATTCAGAAATGCTCCCATGACTCCGGCGCGTGCTGCCAATGCACCTACGCCGGCATCCGTTACGGAATTCGGGTTACCTATTTCAGCCATAGCTTTGGCTACAGACATACATTCGTAACATTGTTTCATCGTTTTGAACGGTACTTCGGTAGCATAGCGGGTGGCATCCTGAACAGCTTTCTGCCGGGCAGCTTTTTCTTCTTCGGATTTTTTAGGCAAACTGAAAGCATCCATGATCTTATTGAAAGCATTGGTGTCTTCGTCCACCAGTTTGATCAATTCAGTCTGATATACTTTTCCTTTTTCAGCCCAATCGCTAAATTCTTCCCAACGGTCGTCCCATCCCCGTTTGTGTGAGGAGAGGTTGGCGACCATCGAACCGAGAGCGGCACCCAAGGCCCCCATATAGGCAGAGATCGACCCCCCACCGGGAGCCGGAGATTCAGAAGCCGTTTCGTCGGCAAAATCGGTTAAAGTCATGTCTACCAGTTTTTTCTTACCTTTCGAAGCTTCTTCCTCGAGAATATATTCGATGATCTTCTTTTTCGGATCGAAAGGATATAATTCGTCCAATCCCAATGATTTGACGGCTATTTTGATCAGCTCTTTGTCGGATACCCCCGTAGAACGTTGTTGTTTACGCAGGAAATACCGACCGGCGTCCAACATCGCTTTTAACGGAAGTACACCGACAAGTTCGGAACCGGTAACCCGAATGCCCCGGTCGGCAGCCTTACGGCAAACTTCGTCGAAGGCTTCATGCATGGAAGTCACGGAAATATCCGTCAGGTTCATAGAGATCTGAGCTATTCCATATTCTTCTATAAACCAGCCGATCGCTTTTACAGATTTCAGGCTCCCCGGAATCATCACCGGCTTTCCTTTTTCATCCAATACTTTTTTACCGGTGATCGGGTTGCCTTCCCGTTTCACCCTTCCGCGTTCGCGTACATCGAAAGCGATCGAGTTGGCCCGGCGAGTAGAGGTGGTATTCAGGTTAACATTATAAGCGACCAGAAAATTACGGGCACCGACTGCTGTAGCTCCGGTCTTGGCAGTCCAGCTATTCAGTTCACGGGGACCGAAATCCGGATGCCACTGTTCACTGGAAAGACGTTCTCCCAAAGCTTCATATTCTCCGGCCCGACAAGTAGCTAAATTTCTCCGTTCCGGAACAAAAGCAGCACTTTCGTAACAATATACCGGGATATTCAGCTCTTTGCCGATACGCTCGGCTAATTTCCGGGCGTATTCCACGGTTTCTTCCATCGTGATATTGGAAACCGGCACCAATGGACATACATCGGTTGCTCCGAAGCGGGGATGAGCTCCCTTGTGTTTGGTCATATCGATTAATTCGGCGGCTTTCTTGACTGCCCGGAAAGCTGCTTCACAAATCGGTTCGGGTTCTCCAACCATAGTCACCACAGTACGATTGGTCGCCTTACCGGGATCGACATCAATAACACTGATTCCTTCAACGGTTTTCATGGCATCGGTGATCTGATCGATGATATGCATGTCGTTTCCTTCGCTAAAATTAGGCACGCATTCAATTAATTTTTTCATGGTATATAAACTTTAATTTTAAGTATGTTTCAGTCGATTTCAATTAATATTGTTCTCCTTTTAAGAAAATCGCTTCTATTAAATCAGCCGTATAGGCATAGGGTAAGTATTCGATGCCCGAAATAGGAGTCGTTATATAAAAGTTGGCAAGTTTACCGACAGCGATACTCCCTGCTTCTTCTTCAACTCCCATCGCATAGGCCGAATTTAAAGTCGTCGCATTGATCACTTCTTCAGGTAACATTTTGTAATTGATACATCCTAAGGACATAATGAATTTCATATTACCGGAAGGAGAAGAACCCGGATTATAATCGGAAGCCAAAGCTACCGGTAAACCGGCCTGAATCATCTTACGAACGGGAGAATAAGGCATATTCAGGAAAAAAGCGGCTCCGGGCAATACGGTCGGCATAGTTTCGCTTTCCAATAAACAGGCGATTTCTTCTTCTCCCATACATTCCAGGTGGTCGACAGAAATTGCATTGTATTTCACACCGACTTGCACACCACCCGAGTAGTCGAGTTCATTGGCATGTATCTTCGCACGTAATCCGTATTTCATTCCGGCATTCAGCATCCGGTCGGTATCTTCGACAGTAAAGAAACCTTTGTCACAAAATACGTCGATGTAATCGGCCAATTCTTCGGCAGCGACCATTGGGATCATTTCGTTGATAATAAGATCTACATATTCTGTTTGTCTGCCCTTATATTCCAAAGGTACGGCATGTGCCCCTAAAAAAGTCGATTTAATCAATAGGGGAGTTTCGGCTTTCAAACGGCGGATCACCCTCAACATTTTTAATTCGCTTTCGGTATCCAGCCCATAACCACTTTTTATTTCGACTGCACCTGTACCGAAACCGGCGATTTCCTGAATCCGGTCATAGGCTGCATCGAAAAGCTCTTCTTCAGAAGCTTTACGTATCCTTTCGCATGAATTGAGAATACCGCCTCCGCGTTTGGCTATTTCTTCGTAAGAAAGACCACGGATTTTATCGATATACTCGATTTCACGGCTTCCGGCATAAACCAGATGAGTATGAGAGTCACAATAAGAGGGCATGACCAAACGGCCGGTTGCATCGATTTCCTTGACGATATCCCCGCCGGCATAGACAACCTCCCGGTTTAAATCCTCCATTTTTCCGAATCCGGCAATTTTATCTTCTTCAACAAGTAAATAAGCATTTTCCAGGATACCTAACCGGGCCATATCTTTACCTGCAACCCATTTGCGGGGAGATAGTTCCGTTTGTACCAGCTGTTTTATGTTCAGAATGAGTGTTTTCATCTTTCGTACTTTTTAATGTTTATAGCCGCACGAAAATATTAAAAAAAACGAATAAAAACGCGCTTTAAGATATATTTAAAACGTTTGTGCCCGAAGATTTTACCCGGCAGATGTTCGCCGCTTAACTGAATACCTGAAGGCGGTTGGCATCCAGACGTAAAAAGATAAAGATCAAAATAGTAAATGCCCAAAGGGAAGAACCTCCGTAGCTGAAAAAAGGCAGGGGGATGCCGATGACGGGAGCCATTCCGATCGTCATTCCTATATTGATCGCCACATGAAAGAATAAAATGCTGGCTACCCCGTATCCATAGATGCGGGAAAAATCCGAACGCTGACGTTCCGCCAGGTAAATAATTCTTAAAATAAAGGCCATAAGTAGTCCGATCAGTATGGCCGAACCGACAAAACCCCATTCTTCGCCGACTGTACAGAATATAAAATCGGTACTTTGTTCGGGAACAAAATTGAATTTGGTCTGGGTACCCTGTAGAAATCCTTTTCCTAATAAGCCTCCTGAACCTATTGCAATTTTAGATTGATTGACGTTATAACCGGCTCCGGTCAAATCGGTTTCTATCCCCAATAAATTATTGATCCGGTCTTTCTGGTGGGGCTGTAATTTTTCGAAAGCATAGTCGACACCTACCGTCGCTCCGATACAAACCCAGGAAGCCAGTAAAACGAGCAGTATATGCTTCATCTTACGCTTATATATAAAATAAATACCGATCAAACCGGTCGATAAATAAGCGTACAATAATAATCTTTCATTTCCGATATTGAATTCAAATAACCACTTCAAAAATAATAAAAATAGGAAGCAGCTTACCAGGAAAATAATGATCCGATAAAATTCCTGTTTATTCTGACGGTAATACAGGAAGGCTATCAACGTCCCTGCAATAATCAGAGATAATACGACGATGGGGGGATAGATCAGGGTGAATATAAAAATAGCTATAGCTATAAAACATAATAATAGAAGTGAACCATGTAAACCTTCTCTATACATTACAAGGATAAACGAACTGTATACCAGTGCAGAACCGGTATCGTTCTGCAAGACAATCAAACCGGCCGGAATAGCCAATAACAAACCGATCAATGCCAGGCTTGAAAAGCGCATGATTTTAAAACCATGCCTGCTCATTACATTCGCAATAGCCAGACAAGTAGCGAATTTTCCGAATTCGGCCGGTTGTATCCGGATACCTCCGATTTCAAACCACGAACGGGCTCCATGGGATTCTACCCCGAAGACCAGTACGGCGGCCAAAAGTCCGACCGTCAGTCCATAGATCACAAAAGAAAAAGCGGTAAAAAATTTACTGTCGGTAAGTAAGATAAAAATACCCAATACGAAGGCAGCCCCGATCCACAACAATTGTTTTCCGTATTTCAGGTCGATATCCAAAATATTGCTGTGGCTTTCATCGTATACAGCCGCATAGATATTCAGCCATCCCATAAAAACCAGGAGGGTATATAAGAAAATGGAGAGCCAGTCTATATTTTTCAAAAGTTCTGATTGCCTGTTCATAATTCCAAGATTAATCTTCTTCGTTTTGCTTTTCTTCTGCTGTCTTCAAATGCTGTTCTTTCTTCGGAGTTTCCGGGATAATCAGATTAGAGTTCAACATTCTTTCCTCAATTGCTTTTTTGCGGGGAGCGATCTTGCCCTTGAGGTATTTCTCCATAATCAGTCCTCCGATAGGTACTGCATATTGGGCACCGAATCCTCCGTTTTCAATATAGATAGCGATCACAATTTTAGGGTTGTCTTTAGGAGCGAAGGCCATGAAAATGGAGTGATCCTCTCCATGCGGATTCTGAGCTGTCCCGGTTTTACCGCATATGACTACCGAATCGATAGAAGCCCCGCGGGCCGTTCCGCTGCTGGCTGCCATCGCCATACCTTCTACGACGATATCGAAGTATTTCCGGTCACAGTCGACCGTATGTTTCTCGACCTGATTGTTCGCCCCTTCGATCGGACGTACGATATGAGGAGTCATATAATACCCCCGGTTAGCCAATACACAGGCCATATTGGCTATCTGCAAAGGAGTAAGCTCCAACTCTCCCTGTCCGATAGAAAGAGACATAATATAACTCCAGCGCCAATCCTGAGTCCGGAATTTGCGATCGAATAGCGGAGGAGTGGGAATTGAACCACTGATCTCATTGGAGAAATCAGGACATATCTTCGCACCTAAACCGAAGGAACAAATAAAATCTCTCCATTCGATGTAAGCATCCCGAACACTATCGTATTTCCGGTTTTCCAGTATCCTTCGCCACACATTTACAAAATAGGGATTACAAGACTGCTGAATAGCCTGGTACAGATTCAGGGGAGAATTGTGATTGTGGCATCCCATCCGGATCCCTCCGATAGCTGTCTTAGCTTTCCCGTAACATTCGAAACAAGTTTCAGGGGTAATGACTTCTTCCTTTAAACCATACAGTGCTTGCAGTGTTTTAAAAGTAGAACCGGGAGGATAAGCTCCTGAAACGGTACGGTCGAACAGAGGCTTATTGGGATCCTGATTCAATTTTTTATAATTTTTACCTCTTTCCAGGCCGATCATCAGTTGGGGATCGTAACCGGGGCTGGAAACTTTCAGTAGGATTTCACCTGTCGAGGGTTCCATAGCGATGATTCCGCCTCTCTTATTTCGCATGAGCTGGTAAGCATATTCCTGTAAGTCGATGTCCAGCGTAGTCGTGAGATTTTGTCCTACGATAGCGGGTTTATCATATAGACCGTTTTGGTAAGAGCCTTTTACACGATTATAATTGTCAACCAGTAGGATTTGTTCCCCTTTCGTACCTCTCAGCAGATTTTCATAACTTTTTTCGAGTCCGTTGACTCCGATATAGTCACCGGGAGCGTAGGTGCTGTCCTGTTCGACCAAAGTTTGGCTGACTTCTCCGATATATCCGAAGACATCGGCAGAATGGGAAACGTTATACTTTCGTAATGTTCGGGTCTGCATGAAAAATCCCGGATATTTGTGTAATTTTTCCTGCAATACGGCATATTTGTTGGCCGTGATCTGAGAGATCAGGACAGAAGCCTTGAAAGGAGAGTATTTCCGGCATTTGACCATATTTTTAATCAGCATATCTTTATCTATACCCAAAATAGTGATCAGCTCGGTTGTATCGAAATCTTTCACCTGACGGGGAATCACCATGAGGTCGTATGCCGGCTGGTTTTCTACCAATAATTTACCGTTCCGGTCAAAAATCAATCCTCTGGCCGGATATTGAGTCGCAATTCGTTGAGAGTTCATCATGGCTTTTATCTGGAATGAATCGTCTATCACCTGCATATAAAATAAGCGGATGATATAAATACAACAAACACAGATAATGATAGCCGAGATAACTGTTTTCCGATGTGTGTATTTGTTCATAACAATCTAACCGGGAATTTGAAAATTCAATATGCTCGAATTCAATTCTATTGGTTCTGTTTTTTCTTCAAAGCTATAAAATAATATAGCAAGATGAAAAAAGTAGAAGCTAAAGTGCTGAATAAAATACGCAGGCCGGTGATCACGAAATTGTGGACACTGAACGTTTCACAAAGGATCAGCACGGTGTTGAAAATCGCAGTACTGATAAAGACATATTTGAAAAACCAACCGAAATCACTGATTTTCTGTTTTCCCTGAATATCGTCGATCTGTTCCCGGTTTGAAGTCAGCATCAACAAACGGGGACGAATATAGGCCAATAAAGTCGTTGCCGCAGCATGAATACCCATGGTGTGGTTGGCCAGATCGACAAATAAACCTAAAAAGAAACCGAAAAACAAAATCGTTGCATTACGTAAACGGTAAGGCAGAATGTATATGGCCAGAATATAAATGTTGATATAGACGTAGGAGTGAAGCTGAATATTATCCAATATGGTCAATTGGAGTAATAGCAACACGAAGAGATGTATAACAAATTTGATATTACTCATGATTTTCCCTCCCTAAAGCCTGTTGTTCTTCTTTTCTGGTATTAGCGATAATGTATACATCCGAGATGCGTTTAAAATCAGTTGCAAGTTTTACTTTTATCGTCAGAAAATTAGCCGTTTCCTTATTTACCGATTCTACGAAGCCGATCATCTCACCTTCCGGGAAAATACTGGAAAATCCTGAAGTCACAATCGTATCGCCCACTTCTGTATCTACATGAAAGGGTATGTCGTTCAGATAAGAATACCGATAATCGTCTCCGTCCCATTGAAGTGAACCGTAGTAACCGTTTTTTTTGATTTTCGCTGAGATCCGAAGATTGGTATTGATCAAGGGTAATACCCGCGCATAACGATTGCTTACTTTCTCGATAATACCGACCACTCCTTCACTCGAACAAACGGCCATTTCGGGTTGGATCCCCTCAGTTGCGCCTTTGTCGATAACAATATAATTTTTAGTCTTGTTAAAACTGGAATTGATCATTTCAGCTGTTTTGTATACATAATCGACATCGGCAGAATCGGTAGGGGCCCATAATGTATCCGCATTACTGATCCGATTGAGAAGTTTCAGTTTTTCAATCTCATTTCTCAATTCGGTATTCTCTGCAACTAATTTTTCGTTGGTTACTTTCAGATAGAAATAATCGTCTACCCGGGTAACCACGGAAGATATGGTTCCGAAAAATGATGCTGTATAGCCTGAAAACACAGTTCTCTGATAGTTATTGTGTAAAACTATCAGAGAAAAGGAGAGGACTTCCAACAAAATAAAAATTATAGTAAAATGATATTTTAATATCAGTTTTATAATTTCTTTCACAGCCTAATGGGTTTACCTGATCAGGAAAGAGAACTTATCGACATTCTTTAAAGCAATACCTGTTCCCCGGGCAACAGCTCTCAACGGATCTTCTGCAATATGGAAAGGGATATTGAGCTTATCGGTCAAACGTTTGTCCAAACCTCTCAATAAAGCACCACCTCCTGCCAAATAAATTCCTTTATTGACGATATCTGCATATAGTTCAGGGGGAGTTTGTTCCAAAGCTCCTAGAATAGCGATTTCAATTTTCGATATAGATTTCTCCAGACAGTGAGCGATCTCCTGATAAGATACCGGTACTTCGACAGGTAACGAAGTCATCTGATTCGGTCCCTGTACGATAAAATCGGCAGGCGGTTCATCCAGTTCGGACAGCGCAGAACCTACATGTATTTTGATTTGCTCGGCAGTTCTTTCCCCGATCCGAATATTGTGCTGATGACGCATATACTCCTGAATGTCGTCGGTCAAATCGTCACCGGCAATCCGGATAGATTTGTTGCTAACTATACCACCTAAAGAAATAACGGCAATTTCGGTTGTACCACCACCTATATCTACGATCATATTTCCTTCGGGAGCTTCTACATCCAAGCCGATCCCCAAAGCAGCCGCCATCGGCTCATAAATCATATATACATCTCTTCCTCCTGCATGTTCTGAAGAGTCGCGGACAGCCCGGACTTCAACTTCCGTACTTCCCGACGGGATACAAACGACGATCCGCAAAGAGGGAGAGAAGAACTTACTATTTACACTTGCCATTTTAATCATACCGCGCAACATTTGTTCGGCAGCGTTAAAGTCGGCAATAACCCCATCCCGTAAAGGCCGGATGGTTTTGATGTTATCATGTGTCTTTCCCTGCATCTGCCGGGCTTTTTCTCCAATAGCGATAACCTTTTCGGTCTTCCGGTCGATAGCGACAATGGAGGGTTCGTTTACCACCATTTTATCGTTACAGATAATAATCGTATTCGCTGTTCCTAAATCGACAGCTATATCTTGTGTTAGAAATGAAAATAATCCCATTTTAAATGAACGTTAATAATTTATGAGCGTCAACCTCAATGGATTGCTTAATGTTTAAAATGTCTCATGCCGGTGAAAATCATAGCGATACCGTATTTGTTCGCAGCATCGATAGACTCCTGGTCTCTGACCGATCCTCCAGGCTGTATGATAGCTGTAATACCTGCTTGGTGAGCAGCTTCTACACAATCGGAGAAAGGGAAAAAGGCATCCGATGCCATCACACTTCCCGCAATACGATCGCTTCCCTGACGGATAGCGTTTTCTAAGGCCCAAATCCGGCTGACCTGTCCCGGGCCGACACCCGTTGTACACAAATCTTTAGCGATAGCGATACCGTTCGATTTGGTATGTTTCACTACTTTCCAGGCGAAGAGCAGATCTCTCATTTCAGCTTCGGTCGGTTGCCGTTTTGTGACGACTTTCAATTCCGATTCATGAAGTAGCTGGGTATCCGAATCCTGAATCAATAAGCCGCCAAGCACTGTTTTCGCTTTGCTGGCTTTCCGGTTTTTCTGATCGATATGGTCGAGTTGTAATAAACGTAAATTTTTCTTTTTAGTCAATATTTCCAATGCCTCTTTAGAGAAAGAAGGAGCTACGATCACTTCCAGGAAAATCTTGGCCATTTCGGTTGCCGTGGCTGCATCTATTTCCCGGTTTGCCGCCACGATTCCACCGAAGATAGAAACCGGATCGGCTTCATAGGCTCTCCGGTAGGCTTCTGCCAATGTTTCTGCACTCCCGACCCCACATGGATTAGCGTGTTTGGCTGCAACTATAGTCGGTTCGTCGAATTCTTTTAAGGTTTCGAGTGCTCCGTCGGTATCTCCGATATTGTTGTAAGAAAGCTCTTTACCATGCAATTGGACAGCTCCGGTAAGTGTGCCTTGCGTCCCTAGTACAGAAGCATAAAAAGCAGCACTTTGATGGGGATTTTCGCCGTACCGAAGATCTTGCTTTTTCTCGTAGGTGAGAGTCAGTGTTTTCGGGTATTTGATATTCAGACGTTCGGAAAAATATCCTGCAATCAGAGCATCGTAGTGGGCGGTGTGGATAAATACTTTCGCTGCCAGCATTTCTTTGGTTTCGGCTGTCGTATCTCCGTTGTTTTTCAACTCATCGATTACCAGTCGATAGTCTTCGGGATCGGTGATGACCGTAACGAATTTGTAGTTTTTAGCAGCGGCCCGGATCATAGTGGGCCCGCCGATATCTATATTTTCAATGATTTCTGCATGGGATACCCCTTCTTTCAGAATGGTTTGTTTAAAAGGGTAAAGGTTACAAACCACAATATCGATCGGTTCTACTCCCAGTTCTGCCATCTGTTTCCGATGCTTTTCGTTGTCACGGATCGCCAGAATACCACCTTCTACATTGGGATGCAGGGTCTTCACTCTGCCGTCAAAACATTCGGGGAACTTAGTCAGATCTGAAATATCCTGAACTTTAATGCCTTCTTCTTTCAGTTTTTTAGAGGTCCCGCCGGTTGAAATGATCTCCCAGCCCATAGAATCCAGTGATTTAGCGAACTCAACAATACCTGTCTTATCAAATACACTAATTAATGCTCTCTTCATCCGGATTATATTTTTTTAGTTATCATCCGAGCTATCGGATTTTATTCATTTTATACAAATCGTATTTCGTTGCAAAGGTAAAAAAAAAGAAGATTATTTTTATATAAAATCGCAGATAGTGCATTTTTTTTATGGATACACCTATTCGCTGTGTTTTAATAATTGACAATGAGTTTATTACCTACTTTTGAAATGGGATATCCTTTCAAGGGGTAAATTTCATAAGTCAGATTGAAAGGGGTTCCGTAACGAAGTGAAAATTGAGTGTGACAAACCGGACAAACAGCCAGTTCTCCGTCCAAATCTTCTTTCGTAAAATGGGAAGTCAGTTCCTGGCAGTTGGTACAGGTGGCATCCCAGCAAGCATATTCGGTATCGTTCAAACGGATGACGACGATTCCTTGGCCATTATATCCCAATGATTTGGCGTCCGGCTGGGAACTGGTCAGGTAAATAGGCTGGCCGGGAACCTGAAGATTACTTTCGCCTCCTATTCCTAAATTAATCTGTGTATATACCGGGACATAAGGAATGAGGTGTTTATCCCTGAGTTTTTCGTTGAATTTATCCCCGCAACCGATATTTATTCCCAAAGTGATGGAAACTAATAAAAAAAATACTATTTTTGATTTCATGAATAAGAAATTTGCGACACAAATATAATAAATATGAATATCTCTACAGCAGAATTCGATTGGATTTCCCTGATATTGGTCATAGGGGCTGGACTTATCGGTTGGATAAAAAGTAATAATGCAAAGAAAACCCAAGTCCCGCCTGTTTTTGAACAACCCGGTCAGATCGGGGAAGAAGAAGAGATTCTGCCCAATGTAGAAGAGTATACAATAACTGAAAATAAAGATGTTTCAGATGGACCGGTTATACAGGAAATCGTTGCTGATTATTACAGAGATCCGAAAGTCATGATTGACGACAGGGATGAATTACCGGCCGAAGAAAATGAAGAGGAAGAACACGTACAGTTCGACATCCGGCAGGCTATTATCAGCAGTGAAATTTTAAAACGGCCTCAATATTAAAACCGGATACCGATACCTGTAGAGAAGGTGAATAAATAAGGTTTGAAATCGATGTCGTCATTCCGACTTAAAGATTGCAGAAAATATTTGAAGCCCGGCTCGATCATAATTCTGATGTTAGACGTGACCGGATATTCCATCCCCAATCCGATATCCGTACTTATATTGAAATTACGGATATCTTCTGTACTTCCGATATATTCTTTGTCTCTTCCATTCCTTAAGAATACCTTGTTATTTACGATAAAATTGCCGCTTACTCCTCCCGATACGGCAAACAATACTTTATTATTATTCAGTAAATACCGCACATGAAGAGGAATTTCGAGCGTACCGAAAGTTTGTTCGATGGTTTCACTGCTGCTACTGTTCAAACTACTGAGCAAAATAGCTTCCGGACTACGGTAGGCGACACCTTGGGTATGGGTTTTAATATTTCCCAACGGAGTGGCGATCATCCGGTCACTATGTTGGAGCGAAGGGAGCATCATCGCCCGGACTCCCGAGCCTGCTCCGGAAGTTTTCTGTCCCATACGGGAATAGAATAATCCTGTTTGTACGGAAAATCTTTTATTGGCAGAGACAGATAATTTTAATCCACCTCCGACATTCATCAAGCCGTCCATCTGGTTACTGGAATAACTCACTCCCCTGGAATTTTTTAACGAAGAGGAATAACTACCGGATGAATAGGCCGGAACAAAGTGGCCGCTGACCATCACTTTGATTTTTCTTTTTTCATCCGTTGTCAAGGAAGTGGGCGTATTCAGTAATTTCTGATATTCTTTTTGATTTTGATAGGCTTCTTTACTGGTTAAAGGAATAAAATTGCGTTGAAGCTTCCGGGTAGAAATTGCATAGTCCGGTGCTGTCTGCTCGATAAATCCGGCTTCACCGGCTCGATGCATTTGAATCGGTTCTAATTCAGTCCTCTTGTTTTGTGCTATCAAAACCGGTACTTCCGTCACCGTCTCCTTCGTTACATATTGAACGGTCTTTTCTTCTTGTATAGAATCGGAGAAGGTAGCCGGCAAATTCGTGGAATCTTTTGTTTTTAATATTTCTGTACCGGTAATACCGGCAACTTCTATTTCGGGTGATTCGACGGAATAGAACAACCAAATTCCGATAAAAGCGGCGACCACTGCTGCTGCAGCTGCAGTACGCCACCACCACAACGCCACTTTGTGTTTGTTTTTGTTCAGCTGTCGTTCTATATTTCCCCAGATATAGGGAGGAGGCTCACAACTTTTATCCTGAAGGGCCTTTTTAAAAAGATGATCTAAATTATTGTTCATGGTCTAAATATTCCTTCACTTTTCTTTTTAATATTTCCCTGGCTCTGGCCAGATTGGATTTCGACGTACCCTCGTTAATACCGAGTAAGGCTGCGATATCCTTATGGGACATTTCTTCGATCACATAGAGGTTGAAAACCATTTTGTACCGTTCCGGAAGTTGATTTACAAAATCAGCCAACACTTCTTCCGGAATGCTGACCTCTTCGTCTATGTCCTCGTTATCTTCGATTTCAGGTAACTCCTCTACAATTTGCAATGGGGAATTTTTCCTGAATTTCTCCATTGCCGTATTGATCATGATCCGTTTCATCCATCCCTCAAATGAACCTTTTCCGGTATATTGCCCGATAGAAGTGAAAATTTTGATAAATCCATCCTGCAACGTATCTTCGGCATCTGCCCGGTCTTTGGAAAAACGGAGACATAATGCAAACATTTTTGCAGAAAATATCTGATAGATTTTCTCTGCTGCCTGTCTGTCACCCTGTTTGCATTTATCTATTATTCGGTCCAAATTACACATCAATATCTGTTATAGAGATGTAAGAAATTTAAAAAGGTTGCGTCCCTGATAAAAAGAAAATCAGAAAAAATGAAATGATTTACCAATGTTCACAATTCCATTATGAACATTGGTAAATATGAGTAGAATAGAAGCCGGATCATAGTACCGGTTTGGTCTTTTCAGCCAGCCATTGAGCTTCCTCGGGAGTCAGATAAGGTGCAGTTTTTTCATAGACTGTTTTGTGATAGTCGTTCAGCCATTTTTTTTCATCTTCACTTAACAAATCAAGTAATAGAGCTGAAGTATCGAAGTAGCAGAGTGTTAATGTCTCAAATCCATACCATTCCCCGAATTCATTTTTACTGACCGGGATACATAAAATCATATTTTCATGCCGAATACCGTGCGAACCTTCCCGATACAGACCAGGTTCGTCGGAGGTTACCATACCGGGAACCACATCCTGGTTTTTCAATTCCTGGCGGATAGCCTGAGGACCTTCATGTACATTTAAGAAAAAGCCGATCCCATGCCCCGTACCATGTCCATAGTTCCGGCAAGTTTGCCAAAGAGGCTGACGAGCGATAGCGTCTATATTACAACCTTTGGTACCTTTCGGAAAAATGCATCTGCTCAGTGCAATCATTCCTTTTAATACGGTGGTGTAATCTTCTTTTTCCAAGCGAGTTAGTTCTCCAAGTGGAACTGTCCGTGTAATATCGGTCGTACCATGTGTATATTGGCCCCCGGAATCGATCAGATAAAATCCACGTGGCTGCAGTTCTGCATCTTCTCCCGGAATAGCCGAATAGTGAGGCAGTGCTGCATTGGCACCATAAGCTGAAATGTTGGCAAAACTATCTTCTGCATATCCGTCATTTTGGGCTCTGAAAGCCGAAAGTTGTTCGGAAACAGAGATTTCCGTCAAATGGTTGCCGATATTACGTTCCACCCAATAAAAGAATTTCGTCAGGGCTACACTGTCTTTTATACAAGCTTTTCTGAACCCTTCAACTTCTATCGGATTTTTGATGGCTTTTGCCAAAACAATAGGTGACTCTTGTTCTTTTACCTGAAATTCTGTAAAGAGTTTATGATAGACAGCATAATTTAAGGTGGCCGAATCCACGGTAAACACCGAATTTTTGTCTAGTTCTTCCAGGAATAAAAACAAATGATGATAATCCCGGATTTCTATACCTTCCTGACTTAATTGACTTGCGATTTCGCGAGAGACTTTGGTATTTTTTATAAACAACCAGGCTTTGGCTTTACCGACAACTGCATAACTGATGGCAACAGGATTGTAAATGATATCGTTGCATCTTACATTATATAACCAGGCGATTTCATCCAGGCAACTGAAAAGCATATAATCTGCATGTGCAGCTTGTAACTTTTCCCGGATCATGGTTATCTTTTCATTAGCCGATTTTCCGGCAGTAGCGGTAGGTACTAAAAAGAGTTGGGCATCGGGTAAGGAAGGACGATCCAGCCATATCTCTCCTAATAGATCTGTTTTTTCTACAACAGTAATCTGTTTGGGGGTTAGGGTCTCTTGCAGATTTTTCATGTCACAGACAGAAATACAGAAACTATCCAAACCGACCCGACTTCCTTCCGGTAAGTTGGTTGCCAGCCATTCCGGATAATCGACCGCTTCCGGCACTCTCAATTTATGCATCTGTATTCCCGAATCCTTCAGTTGTTTTTCCGCCTGTATAAAATAACGGGTATCTGTCCAAAGTCCGGCTTCATTTTTCAAGACGACAACCGTACCGAAAGATCCTGTGAAACCGGAAATCCATTGTCTTTGTTTCCAGGCTGCCGGTAAATATTCACTATTGTGCGGATCGGTTCCGGATATAATATATGCATCCAGTGATTCGCGTTCCATAATGGCTCTTAAAGCTGAAAGTTTTTCCTTGATCGTCATAATCCAGATTTTAAATTTCACCAAATATAATAAGAAAAATTAAAATTCTAGCAGCGGTTGTCATCGAGTAGTGCTATTTTCTAATAAAAGAATAGAAATGTTATACATTACAATTGTAATACATGGGGATTTTACAGGAATTAAAGGTTCTTGTATTACAAATGTAATTAAATTCCAAAACAACAGAAGTGAATTACAATCTTAACTCAGGGGATTTGGAATATTTTACATTTTTTATATTTTAAGATATATAATAATGATTATCAGTATTATATATCCTATTTTGAATAAATTACTTTAATTACCTAGGGCAAACTTCAGTTGTTAAAGCGATAAATAAGGCAATTTGAAGGTATTTATATTTATGTATTTATTTAATATCCAGTTATTTATGTTGTATCATTTCATGTTTAACTTCATATAAAAAAACAGAAATATAACCTTAGGAATATATATTCAAATTGTTAATTTACAGAAACTTAGTATCAAATAACCTTTTAACTGCTCACTAAATTACTGATTTTAAGGATTTAACCATACCGATAAATCATGGATTGATTATGATGTTACATTTGTAATGTATATCATATTACAAGTGTAATTTTGATAGTTGCAGAATATATATTACATTTGTAATGCAATATTTTACAAGATGCAAGAGAGATTTAAGCAGCTTTTGGAAGAAAAAAATCTGACAGCAACTCGTTTTGCTGCAATGATCAAGGTCAATGCTTCGGCGATGTCACATATTCTGAACGGGCGAAGTAAACCCGGATTCGATGTATTGGACAAAATTGCACAAGCTTTTCCGGACGTAAACTTAAATTGGTTGATTTCCGGTAAAGGCTCTCTATACAATAACCGTATTTCCACTCCGGCTAAAGAGGTTGAAAAAATACCTGTTCAGAAAAATTTATTTGAAGAAGAAGAAAAACGCTTTCCTATCGAAGAAAAAAATACAAAAGCAGAAGAGATTTTACGACCGGCCGTTTCCGTCGCTTCGATACCTACAGCCAAAGGAAAGAAGGTCAAACGGATTATCTTATTTTTTGAAGACGGCAGCTTCGAAGATTATGAGAAATGAGGTTATCTTCATATAGCATTCAGACAGCCTCATTTCTGATTTGAAGTATTTATATCAGTCCGATAATTTCTTTGACAGACTTACAACCATTTTCATCCAGATAATCGTTTATACCTTCGATTATTTTTACGGTGATCGCCGGATCGATAAAATTAGCGGTTCCGATTTGAACAGCAGAAGCGCCTGCCAATAAAAATTCGATAGCATCGGTCGCACACATGATTCCTCCAAGGCCGACAACCGGAATCTTTACTGCTTTAGCGACTTGCCAAACCATACGTAGAGCGATCGGTTTTACACAAGCTCCGCTCAATCCCCCGGTAATCGTACTTAAAACGGGTTTGCGTTTTTTGGCGTCGATAGCCATTCCCAGCAGAGTATTGATCAGAGAAACCGAATCGGCTCCTTCACTTTCTACAGCCAAAGCTATTTCCTGTATATTGGTCACATTGGGGGATAATTTTACCATCAAATGCTTTTTGTATACCCGTCTGACTGCTTTTACGACTTCGGCAGCAGAAGCACAACTGGTACCGAAAGCCATTCCACCTTCCTTTACATTGGGACAGGAAATATTCAATTCGATGGCAGGGATGTGATCCAAGGCGTTGATTTTTTCTGCAGTCTCCGCATAATCAGTGATGGTAGACCCGGAAACATTTACCAGAATATTCGTTTCGATATCCTTTATTTCCGGATAAATACGTTCGATGAAATAATCGACCCCTTTATTTTGCAAGCCGACTGCATTCAACATACCGGACGGGGTTTCAGCCATACGGGGATAGGAATTCCCTTCGCGGTGTTTTAGGGTAGTACCTTTTACTATAAATCCACCCAACTTATCGAGTTGAATGAAATCTTGGAATTCTAAACCATAACCAAATGTTCCTGATGCTGTCAATACAGGATTTTTTAGCTCTAAGCCATTGAGGTTTATATTTAAATCTGCCATTTTAAATCATTTATATTAAATACCGGACCGTCTGTACATACACATTTATGACCTTCTTTGGTGTCGTTTACACAGCAAAGGCAAGCTCCGATTCCACAAGCCATCGTATTCTCCAGAGAAACTTCACAATCGATATGTTTAGAATAAGCATACCTGGCAACTGCTTTCATCATCGGTTCGGGGCCACAACAAAAGATATGGTCGAATTGTTCAGTTAGAATGGGATGCTGAGTGGGATATCCCTTTTCTCCATAAGAACCGTCTTCGGTTGTATAGTATACCGTTGCATACTTTTCATACTCTTCTTTTAAGATAATATCTTTCACTGTCCGGGTTCCGATCAGAACCACCGGGTGTAGCCCTTTATCGGAGAGTTCTTTGGATAAATGCAAAAGGGGAGCGATACCGACACCGCCACCAACCAGTAAACATCGTCCTTGTTCGGGTTGAGAGAAGCAATTTCCCAATGGAAGTATAATATTCAACTGTTCACCGGGCTTAAGCGTGGACAATTTTTCGGTCCCTTTACCTGCAATTTTTACTAAAAGATAAAGCAGGCCTTGTTTCTTATCCACATCATGCACGGATATCGGCCGGCGTAAAAAAGTAGAAGGGGAATGGTCTACTCTGACATTGACGAATTGTCCTGCCTGGATCTCCGGTAACTCTATGGAATGCAATACCAATAAAAAATTGTCTGCATTGAGCCGGCGGTTTTCTTTAACAGTAAAATCTAGTATTTTCTTCATGCTGTTTAATGAGATCTGGTGATCACTGATTTATTATTTATTGCAATTTTTCTTTCAGATAGTGCCCTGTATAGGATTCCGGACATTTTACCACTTGTTCCGGTGTACCGGTACAAACGATACGTCCACCTTCTTTTCCTCCCTCAGGTCCGAGGTCGATAACATAGTCGGCACATTTGATAACATCCATATTGTGTTCGATGATCAATACGGAATGTCCCCGTTCGATCAAAGCATTCAACGAACTCATCAATTTATGAATGTCGTGGAAATGCAGACCTGTCGTCGGTTCATCGAAAACAAAAAGGGTAGGATCGGCATTTTCCCGGCTTAAATGATAAGCCAGTTTGACCCGTTGGCTTTCACCACCGCTGAGAGTACTGGAAGACTGGCCCAGCTTCACATAACCTAATCCAACGTCTACCAATTTTTGTAACTTATCTACAATACTACGTTCGCTATGACCATTCCCCGCAGAAAAAAATTCCAGGGCCTGATTTACGGTCATTTCCAGAATATCATAAATATTTTTACCCTTATAACTGATCTCCAGTACCTCGTCTTTAAAGCGTCTGCCTTTGCAGTGTTCACACTCCAGAAATACATCCGCCATAAATTGCATTTCCACTTTAATAATTCCTTCTCCCTGACATTCTTCACAACGCCCACCGGGTACGTTGAAAGAAAAATGTGCCGGTTTAAACCCCTGTACCTTAGCAGCTTGTGTATCTGAGAAAATTTTACGGATATCGTCCCAAGCCTTTAAATAGGTAACCGGATTGGAGCGTGTAGATTTTCCTATCGGATTTTGGTCGATAAATTCGACTCCGGTAATGGCTTTCAAATCTCCGGTGAGTTTATCGAAACTACCTGTGCGATCGGAATAATCTCCATATAATTTCTTTAAGGCAGGTACCAGAATCGTTTTTATCAAAGTACTTTTACCTGAACCGCTGACTCCGGTAATCGCAGTCATGATTTTCAAAGGAATATCGACAGTGATATTTTTCAGGTTATTCTCGGTTGCTCCGCTGATTGTTATTTTTTGTTTCCAGGGACGTCTCCGGGCAGGAACTTCGATTTTACGCTTCCCGAAAATATAATCGGCGGTTAACGTACCGGCAGTTTTCAGTGCTTTCATATCGCCCTGAAATACAACTTCACCCCCCAGGCGTCCAGCCTGAGGGCCGATGTCGATCACCTGATCGGCTGCTTTAATGATGTCTTCGTCATGCTCGACGACGATGACGGTATTTCCCAAATCCCTTAGTTTTTTCAATACTTTGATCAATTGTTCGGTATCCCGGGAATGTAATCCGATACTAGGTTCATCCAGGATATAGAGCGAACCGACCAAAGCCGAACCCAGGGAAGTAGCTAAATTGATCCGCTGGGATTCTCCACCTGAAAGTGAAGAAGAAAGCCGGTTCAGAGTGAGATAACCCAAACCTACTTCAAGTAAAAATTCAAGTCGGTTCTTAATATCGGGAAGGATCCTTTCTGCCACTTTGTTTTGAGCCGGAGTCAAAGAAAGGGTATCGAAGAATACTTTCAGATCGGATACCGGCATTTCAACCAGTTCGGGCACCGATTTACCGCCGATCTTCACGTATGAAGCTTCGGGTTTTAAGCGAGTACCATGGCATTCTGGGCACTTGGTCTTTCCTGTATACCTGGCAATCATCACCCGGTTTTGAATTTTGTATTTTTTGGATTCCAAATAATTGAAGAAATCGTAAATTCCTCCAAAGTACGGACATCCGTTCCATAGGATATTCTTTTCCGCTTCTGTCAATTCATAATAGGGAGTATGAATCGGGAAATTAACTTTGTGTGCATGTTTCACCAATTCGTTTTTCCATTCGCCCATTTTTTCCCCTCTCCAACACAGCACAGCTTCTTCGTAGATACTGAGCGATTTATTCGGAACGACCAAGTCTTCGTCTATACCCAGAATTTTCCCATATCCTTCACATTTCGGACAGGCTCCCAAGGGAGAGTTGAAACTAAAGGTATTGACTGTAGGCACGACAAAGCTCATACCGTCTGCTTCGAAACGATTGGAAAAGGAGCGAATTTCCCCGTCGATCTCTATAAAACATTCTCCTTTTCCTTCATACAGAGCCGTTTCTACCGATTCGGAAACCCGGGAAACGGTATCTTTTTCCTGGGTGATGTTGATCCGGTCGATGACGAGATATAGATCGGATGGGTTCGAAAGAACTTTATTTTCAGCGAGGATATCGTCGATCCGGTGATATGCTTTTCCTGATTTTATACGGGAAAATCCCTGGCTCAACAACAATTTTAAAGTTTCCACATCCTGCAAGTGTTCAGGACGTGCCAGGATAATAACAGTTTTGCCGAAGTGGTCTTCCAGAATATACCGGGTAATGTCGTCAGTATGATCTCTTTTTACTTCCCGTCCCGATATCGGGGATATGGTTTGTCCTGCCCGGGCGTATAATAATTTGATATAATCGTATATTTCTGTAGAAGTACCTACCGTCGAGCGTGGATTAGAAGTATTTACCTTCTGTTCGATTGCAACGGCAGGGGGAATTCCTTTGATATAATCACATTCCGGTTTATTCAGACGTCCCAGAAACTGCCGGGCATACGACGACAGACTCTCGACATACCGGCGCTGACCTTCGGCATATAGCGTGTCGAAAGCCAAAGAAGATTTGCCGCTACCTGATACTCCCGTGATGACAATCAGTTTATTGAGTTCGATTTTCAGATCGATATTTTTCAGATTGTGCACCCGTACACCCTTCAAATCAATATATGGTTTATTCATATTATCTTTCACATTTAGCATACAAAGATAATGAAAATGTTGCGAAAAATAAAAGCACCCGGCGAAGGGTGCTTTTAAGCGTTTGGAATATGTTTGGAAATACGTTTATAGTCCGTTTATGACTTTGGTTAATTATTCAGAAACTACTTCGAACTGAACATCGACTTTCACTTCACGATGAAGTTTGATGACAGCGGTATAAGTTCCTACTTCTTTAATTTCTTTCAGCATGATTTTCTTCCGGTCGATATCGAATCCCTGAGCCAATAAAGCTTCTGAAATCATGATATTGTTTACGGAACCGAAAATCTTACCGGTACTGCTGGTTTTAGCACCTACAGTCAGTTTCAATTCAGCCAGTTTTGCAGCCAATTCTTCAGCTTCTGCTTTCAATTTAGCTTCCTTATGTGCCCGTTGTTTGGTATTTTCTGCAACGATTTTCTTTGCAGCTTCGGTAGCTAAAATGGCATATCCCTGAGGAATCAGGTAGTTACGGCCATATCCGGGTTTTACGTTGATCACGTCGTCTTTATGTCCCAGATTTGCGATATCTGTCAATAATATAATCTGCATTTCGTGTCCTCCTTTTAATTATTTCATCAAATCGGTTACGTAGGGCAACAAAGCAAGGTGTCTTGCTCTTTTTACAGCAGTTGCAACTTTTCTCTGGAATTTCACAGAAGTACCGGTAATTCTTCTGGGAAGGATTTTACCTTGTTCGTTCAAAAATTTCTTTAAAAATTCAGGATCTTTGTAATCGATGAATTTGATTCTTGCTTTTCTGAAACGGCAGTATTTTTTCTTTTTAACATCCACCGTTGGGGGGGTCAGATATCTGATTTCACTTTCGTTCTGTGCCATAGCTTATTTCTCCTCTTGTTTAGCTGCGTATTTACTTCTTCTTTTTAAAGTATACTCATAAGCATACTTGTCTAATCTAAACGTTAAAAAACGAATAACTCTCTCGTCACGTCTGTAAGCGGTTTCCAGTTTGTCAACCAGTGCACCTTCTGCTTCAAACTGTAACAAATGATAGAATCCGGTCGTCTTTTTCTGGATCGGATAAGCCAGCTTGCGAAGTCCCCAAGCTTCCTCATGTTCAATCGTACCACCATTATCGGTGATGGTATTCTTGAATTTTTCTACCGCTTCCTTTATCTGTTGTTCAGATAAAACGGGAGTTGTAATGAAAACGGTCTCGTAATGATTCAACATAATGATTTGATTATTAGTATAAAAATAATTTATCGGCCGCAAAGGTAGTATTTTCAACTGAAACTGCCAAACAAACAGGGGGCTTTTGAGTTATAAAGTTTATAAAGTCCGTAAAGTTTATAAAATCGATGTTCCCTGCGGGTACTTTTTTTAGGATCACTGAGGCGACCGATGGTAAATATGTATATAACTGCCTCTTTTAATAAATTCTTTTTATATTCAGGGCACGGTGATATTCGTTGGCATGCCGGTTGTGTTCCCGCAGGGTACGGGAAAAATAGTGACTACCGGAAAAATCACTTTTGGCACAGAAAAACATATAATCGTGGTGCTGATAATTCAATACCGCATCGATTACCCGGATAGAGGGCATACGTACCGGTCCGGGAGGAAGGCCTGTATTTTTATAGGTATTGTAAGGAGAGTCTATTTCCATATGTTTATCCAGCACCCGTCTGATGGAGAAATCTCCCCAGGCAAATTTCAGGGTCGGACAAGCTTCTAACTTCCAGCCTTTATTCAAGCGATTGATGTAAACCCCTGCGATGACAGGGTATTCGTCGGCAATATTGGTCTCTTCTTCTACAATCGAGGCCAATATCAGAATATCCATAGGAGAGAGGTCGGCTTTCCGGGCTTTCACTAGCCGCTCTTCTGTCCAGAATTTCCGGTATTCTTTATACATCCGCTGAATAAAATCTTCAACCGGCGTATGCCAATACACCTGGTAGGTGTTAGGGATAAACATACCGATGAAATTTTCCGGCGTAAAACCTAATTTCTTTACATATTCGGCGTTACGGGCCAATTGCAGAAATTCGGTCGAATCGATACCCAACTGACGGGATAAAATCGCAGCAAAGTCCTCTAAAGTACGGATATTGTTAAAAGTCAGGTGAACCGGTTCCTGACGACCGGCACGTAACATATTGATCAATTGATTATTGTTCATCTTGTCGACCAGGCGATACCGGCCGGTTTTTACTGCAGAAGGATATTTTTTCAGTTCTGCAAGCTTGCGAAGGGTGTATTCGTTTTTTACATATCCGCTACTGATCAGTGTTGTCATGACCGTTTCAAAGGAATCTCCCGGCTGAATGAAAATAATCCCATCATCGCCGACAGTGATGTTAGGACGCTGCACAAAGTAATAATAACCTCCTGCAATACCTCCCAAGCCGAGTAAAACAATCAAGCCGACGATTATTCCTGTCTTTTTCATCCGTTGACATTTTTCATTTTTTACTCTTCATTCCGAAAATAGAGTACGTAATAATTCATATCTCGGTCAGGATCGTAACCTTTGCGGATATATTTTTTTTCTCCGTGAATATAGACGTGAAAATTCTTGTCTAATTTAAGGACATGTTTAAAATATTTTTTCTCATCCTTCACAGCAAAATCCGATATGGCGAACTGGTCGGTGAGTTCGACATTATTATCCGTTTCGTACTGGCATTTGAAGTTCTCGAAAGCATTGATTACTTCGGGTTCTTGTACGACTTCTTGTTTGAAACGTTCTTCCGAAAAGACGTCCGCATCCTTAAAGAAATTAATCGATCGGTTGAGCATGTCTATTTGGTCTGCCCGTGGTACATCATTCTCCTGATTGTAAATATCTTTTACAAAATCCTTACACAGGTTCAGATAATTAGAGGTCTGGAAATAACTGGCCTCAGCCGGTTCCAGTCCTAGGAAATCGGTTGTCCAGTAGATCGCCTCTTTGGTATTCGTTTTATCCAGGATACAAACTTTGTATCCATTGTCCCGGTTGACATTGAAGACGATGCAAGCCTTGTCCAGTTTTTTGATATTGATCCCCGATTCTCCCACCAGTTGATAAGTATTCTGATTCATCACTATTTTCAGAAAAGTGTCTTTGGTTTCTGATTTGAAAATGCCGACAGCATCACAGACACCTTCTTCAACATTACAATTTCGAAAATGAACGATATACAATTCTCCGGGTTTGATATTCGGGTTGTTGGATTGTTCGAACAGATGTTCGGCTATTTGGACAGATTGCTGATAAAATTCAGACTCATTGTCGAAGATCTGGGAAACCGACGCATAGACCGGGTTATTCATCAACTCTTCTTCATAGGGCAAAAAGTTGTAATAAGCATCCTTCTTGAAGGCGGACAAGAAATAACTTTTCAATAAATTTACCACATCGGGATCTTCGGGTAGGAAACAACCGTCGGACAAAGTGAGCCCACCGCCTTCGAATTTATTGCCTACATGATGAATCACAATATTACTGATGTCGCTATTTTCAAAATTGATCATGACGATAAAATAGTTAAGGTAAATATTCCTATATCAGAATCTGAAATTTACACCCAGATTCAAATTTTCCTTGAATTGTAACTTTTTGGAATTGTTCTCATTATAAATAGTTTCCGTATAAATCGAAGCCCTCATGAAATAGTTGATATTAAAGTCTATATTGAGTTTCCAGTTTACTGTAAAAGGAATTTTCTTTTTTTCTTCGTTATCGGATTCAAAATTCAGATAATGGTCTTTTTTTTCATAACTCATAAACCAGGTCAATTCGTTCCTGATGTTCATGATTTTAAAGATATTGTTTTGCGTGCTCCTCAGGTCTATTCTTGCACCGGCCTCCCTTCTGGCCCGCTTACCTTGTTCCACTCCATAACGTCCGACGTCGATTTTCGCCGTATCCCGGACAAAATTCCATTTACCGGCAATAGGGGAGATAAACAACGAAAAACGATCGTTAGGCTTAAAATCAAGACCCAATGACAGGGTGAAATCTCCCGGGCTCATAAAATTGGCAACCAGTTTCTTGTCCTGATCCTGCGGATACTCGTAGGAGTTGAAAAGCTGGGTAATGACATTGAACTGGGCGGTATAATACCAATGTTTAAAGGCCCTTTGTCCCAATTTCGAGTTCAACTCAAAGCGATCTTCATTCTTCCGGATATCTTCATCCCCATTTTTCATGAAACCGAAGCGATAGTGTACCCAGTTTTCCCAGCTGGTATTATTCCGGTTGTAATTCCAGAAATAACGGATATTACTCAACAGGGATAAGGAATTTTCCCCCCCACTGGTCCAGTTGGCCAGTTTACCCTGACTCATGGCCAACTCGACTTCGGAATAATAGGTCCAGTATCTCCGATGTAATTGCCCGACCAGCATCGGATTGAGCTTGAAATATTCATCGTCGAAGCGATTGGAAATGCCGGCTTCATTGGTTTCAGCATGTTTTTTCTCTATGGCGGGACTCTGGTATACATCTTCGTCAACATAGATTTTCAGCCGGTTACCTTGTGGCATCACCTGAATCCAGGTGCCGATCGTGTCGCATATTTTATTGGAAGCCCAAAAACGATGATATTGCATCCGCCCGTTATTGACCCAAAAGCGAACAGAGTTATCGGCCACACTCATGATTTCCAGCAGGACAGAATCCCGGCTGGCATCCCTAAGCCATATATAATTGGAATCCTGATGAATATAGTTGACAAAGGTCTGTAAATCGGTATTGATATATTCTTCAAAATCTCCGGTCAGTAAATACTCAGTATTTTTATAAAATTCGATACTATCATAGGTGATCTTTTGTTCGAGTGTTTCCAGGGCTTGTTCCTTTTTTCCCATCGTTTGGGCATATCTTTTCAGATACTCCACCACATGCTTTAACCTTTCATCTTCAGCATAGCGAATCAGGGTATTGATGGCTTCATTGACCTGTGGTTCCGGATAACGTTCCTTCTTCAGATTTTGTATGGCATACCGGACTCCCGGGTTTTCAATAGTCCGGTTTTCCTGTCTTACTTTGTAGAGAAAAGGAGGGAAGGAGAGCCCCGTCAGTTTATTTACCACAGGGCCGTTCAGTGGTGTCCGGGGCTCCATGACTTCCGGATATAACAACTGGGCCCAACCACTTCCGGTTATACATATAAACAGAAACAAAAGAAATATATTTCTCATAACACACTTATTTAAAAGGAGAATCCGGTTCTTTTGCCATCAGTGAATAACTGAGCCGATCCACTAAACCCGGCAACCATTTACTTAAGAATACGGCTAATTTACCTTCTACAAAAGTCATTATAATTTCTCTTTTTCTTTTTCTGATTCCTTTCACGATGATTGCAGCACATTTCTCGGCAGTCATCATTTTGTTTTCGTTCCGGGGACTTTCTCCTTGTTGCCGTCCATTGGCATTCAAAGCAGTTTTCCGTATGTTGGAAGCTGTAAAACCGGGGGCTGCCACCATCACATGAAGTCCTTTTTTCATATTTTCGATCCGGACGGTATTCAAAAATCCACGAACGGCAAATTTACTGGCCGCATAGCCTGTACGTCCCGGCAGACCTATAAATCCTGCAATAGAAATCACTCCGACCAAACTTCCTTTGGATTCCAATAAATAAGGTAAGGCATATTTCGAACAATATACGGTTCCCCAGAAATTGACATCCATTACTTTGCGGAGTACTGCCGGTTCCAGATCTTCCAACAAAGCGCGCATAGAAATTCCGGCATTGTTGATCAAAGCATCGATCCGTCCGAAACGGGCATAAGCTTGTTCGATCAATTCTTTACAAGCCAATTCTTTCGTCACATCGGTACGTACCGACAACACCTCAGCTCCTTGCTGTCTTAAATCTTGTTCGATATGAAGTAATTCCTCAATATTTCTTGCTGCTAAGACAACTTTAGCTCCTTGATGTGCCAATTCGTATGCTAAAGCTTTACCAATTCCGGACGACGCACCAGTAATAATAACGACTTTATCCCGCATAGTATGATGTGTGTTAAAACAATGTGGACAAAGATAATAATTTTTGTTGACATCTTTTTGAGCAAATATTTAAAATCTATAATAAGAATTGGGGTAAACTCCGTCTGGATATTTGTCCTATAATTTATATTATGTTAATAACAACATTTTAAAATAAAGGGGAGTGGAAAATCCCCTTTATTTTTACTGTGCTTCGAGCTTTTGTTTTATCTCATCATATCTCTGCTGGTATTCAGGTTTTTGATTTCTCAGTTTGAAATAAAGTTCTCTCAAAGTTGCCAGGGTATTTTTTTCATCCGGACTGAGTTCCAATGCTTTTTCAAAATACGGAATGACAGATTCATAAGCGATGTAAACTTTTTCCAATTCTTTATTATATTCGTTGACATCGACTATATCCTGAACTTTTTTATGGAAATTGATCGCTTCTGTCAATTTAATATTTCCCAGATTGTATTGAGCCAAAAAGTCTTTCGGATCCAATTCCAACGCTTTTACATACATTTCCTCTGCTTGTGCCGGCCGCTCGGTTTTTTCGTATAATGTACCTTTAGCTCTGTAAAAAGATGCATTTTTCGGATCTTGTTTGATAGCCGCATCCAGATAAACTTCAGCTTTTTCAGGTTCACCCCCCAATAAATAATGATTGATCAATTCCACTAACATATACGCATTATCGGGATATTGTTCGTATCCTTTGTGCAGATATTCCAGTGCTTCTTCGTTTTTGCCTTGTTGTTTCAAAACATTACTCAACATCGCATAACTTTGGGCCGGTTCGTAATTCAATTTTATAGATTCTTTCAGGAATTTTTCAGCATCGGCATATTCTTCGGCTTGCTGAGCACATAGACCGGCATTATAAATAACGGCGGTGTCGATGGAAACTTCTCCGTTTGCTGTCAGTATCGGCGAACTTTTTATTTCAAGTACTCTTTTGAAAGACGCCAAGGCCTTTTTAAAGTCTTTTGCATTGTAAAGTTCAGCAGCTCTGTTGGTGAAATCGATCGCTAAATTCCGATATTGAGTTTCCAGCTTTTTGGGATATTTTTTCTTCACATCCAATTCGATTACTTTTTGATAAGCTTCCCAGGCTTTTTCTACAGCTTCGGAATCTAATTTTTTGTAATCTGCAACAGGACTTTCATATAGGGCCTGATAAATCTGGCCTTTAGTGAAATAAGCCTTATCCCAGGCGACACAGGATTCATGTCCCATCGCTTCATCGATTAATTTTTTGGCCTGATCCAATTTACCCGAAGTCAGATAACTGATTGCCTGAGTTACTTTTCCTTTTTGTGCATACGTAAAAGTCGCACAAAAAAGTAAAATCATAATAAAGGATAATTTTCTCATAAGTATAAATTTTACATTAATTTATGTTTCTATTCCACGTATTTTACGTGATCTTGGTTACACATTTTCTTCAGACTGTCCGTTCGGCTCTGCTTCTCCCCTTTCTTCCTCGGCAACTACCTCACTATTCTCTTCATCTTTCGCGGCAGAAACTTTCGCTACGGCAGCAATCGAATCCTCATTTCTTAAGTTGATCAGTTTCACACCCTGGGTATTCCGTCCCATCACTCGCAAGGAAGAAACTTCAAGCCGGATAGTTAATCCCGAACGATTGATAATCATCAGGTTATCTTCGTCCGTTACATCGATCAACGCAATCAGATTACCTGTTTTTTCAGTCATATTGATGGTCTTGACCCCTTTACCGCCCCGATTGGTGATCCGATAATCTTCGATCGCCGAGCGTTTGCCGAAGCCATTTTCGGATACAACCAGAATATTGGCATTATTAGGCTCGACACAAACCATACCGATCGCTTCGTCGTCGTCTTCCATCCAGATTCCTCTGACTCCCGAAGCGGTACGTCCCATCGGCCGCACCTTAGACTCGGGAAAACGAATGGCTTTACCGGATTTTACGGCAATCATGATGTCATTCTCTCCATTGGTCAGCTTAGCTTCCAGCAACTGGTCGCCCTCTTTGATGGTAATGGCATTCACTCCATTCTGACGGGGACGTGAATAAGCCTCCAGTGTTGTTTTCTTAATGATACCTTTTTTGGTACACAATACGATATAATTGCTGTTGATATAGTCATAATCTTTTAAATCCAGCAGATTGATATAAGCTTTCACTTTATCGTCCGGTTCAATATTCAATAGATTCTGGAGTGCCCGTCCTTTGGATTGTTTCGTACCTTCGGGTATTTCGTATACTTTCAGCCAGAAACATTTTCCCTTTTCTGTAAAGAAAAGCATGGTATTGTGCATGGTGGCCATAATCATATGTTCCAGGAAGTCTTCATCCCGTGTAGCCGAACCTTTCGATCCGACTCCTCCCCGGTTCTGCACTTTATATTCGGACAACGGAGTACGTTTAATATAACCCATATGAGAAATCGTGATCACCATTTCTTCATCTGCATAAAAATCTTCCGGATTGAATTCTTCGGAAGCATAAACGATATCTGTCCGGCGGTCGTCCCCATACTGTGCTTTTACAGCCAACAACTCGTTCTTAATAATCTCCATTCTCAGTTCGACATGGGCCAGAACGTCGTTCAAATGAGCGATCAGTTTTTCGATATCTTCATATTCGGCCCTTAATTTATCTTGTTCCAGCCCTGTCAATTGCCCCAGACGCATAGCGACGATTGCTGCTGCTTGTTTGTCTGTCAGACTGAACGCATCCATCAAGGCAGTCTGAGCGTCCTGAGGCGTTTTTGAAGCCCGGATCAAACGAATCACTTCGTCGATGTGATCGGAAGCAATGATCAGACCTTCCAGGATATGTGCCCGTTCTTCCGCTTTTCTCAATTCGAATTGAGTACGACGAACGACCACATCGTGCCGGTGTTCTACGAAGTAACGGATGATATCTTTCAGATTGAGTAATCTCGGACGTCCGTGAACCAAAGCGACGTTATTTACTCCGAAAGAAGATTGGAGGGCGGTATGTTTCAATAAAGTATTCAATACAACATTCGAAATCGCATCTTTCTTGATATCGATAACGATACGCATTCCTTCCCGGTCGGATTCGTCATTGATATTCGAGATACCGTCGATTTTCTTTTCGTTGATCAGGTCGGCAATCCGGGAAATCAACTCTGCTTTGTTGACCATATAGGGGATTTCGTGAACGATCAACTTTTCCCTACCGTTCGGCATCACCTCTACCGAAGTTTTCGGACGAATGACGACACGTCCCCTCCCGGTCAGATAGGATTCACGTACTCCACTGTATCCGTAGATCGTTCCACCGGTAGGAAAATCCGGAGCTTTAATAATTTTGATCAGCTCTTCGATGTCGATATCGTTATTATCGATATAAGCACAAATAGCATCTATAGCGTCTTTGATGTTGTGAGGCGGCATATTGGTAGCCATACCGACGGCAATCCCCGAGGCTCCGTTCACTAATAAATAAGGTATACGGGTCGGAAGAACTGTCGGTTCTTTCAACGAACCGTCGAAGTTATCCATCATATCGACGGTATCCTTGTCGATATCGATCAACATATCTTCAGTAATTTTCGCCATACGTGCTTCCGTATAACGCATTGCAGCAGGACTATCCCCGTCTACCGAGCCGAAGTTTCCCTGACCGTCCACCAACGGATAGCGCAATGACCATTCCTGTGCCATCCGGACCATAGCCATGTACACGGAACTATCGCCGTGAGGATGATACTTACCCAACACCTCTCCTACAATTCTAGCTGACTTCTTGTATGGTTTACCCGAGGTCAATCCCAATTCATCCATACCGAACAAGACTCGTCTATGAACGGGTTTCAGACCATCACGTACATCTGGTAAAGCCCGCGAAACAATCACCGACATTGAATAGTCAATGTAAGATGATTTCATTTCCTCTTCAATGTTGATTTTAATAATTTTTTCTCCGCCGTTTTCCATCTATATTTAAATTACTGTTAATCAAAGAAATAAAAGGGAAAACCACACTGTTTTTCCCTAATTCTGTAAAAATCACACAAATGTAATAAATTCAGACATTATAAAAGAAATTTACCTCTTCTTTTTACGATCGATTTTCGAAAATCTCCCGATCAGGAATTTCAATTTCCAGGGTATCGTATGCTAATTTTACCTGAACAGGCAACTCTTTCGATACCTCTGCCGAAAGTCCCATTTGATGACCGATATGGGTCAAAAAAGCACTTTTAGGCTGGATACGGGCTATCATGGTAAGTGCTTCTTCTAAATTGAAGTGAGACATATGCAATTCCTTGCGAAGTGCATTTATTACCAGATATTCGACCCCCTTCAGCCGTTCCATGGAAGAGGCCGGGATTGTTTTTGCATCGGTGATATAAGCAAAATTACCGATCCGAAATCCCAGTACGGGCATTTTATAATGCAAAACCGGAATAGGAACCACTTGAATATCATCTATGTAAAAAGGCCGGTCGTCGATCACATGATAGTTGATTTCAGGCACACCGGGATAACGGAAAGCTGCGAAGGCATAAGAGAAATCTTTGTATACAACTTCCCGGGTTCCCTCGTTACCGTATACGTCGACAGCTCCTTGTTTCACCCAATTGAAAGCCCGCACATCATCCAAGCCACCGATATGGTCTTTATGGCCATGGGTCAGTAATATCGCCCGCAGGTCTTTCACCTGACTCCGGAGCATTTGATACCGGAAATCGGGTCCTGCATCTATAATAATTTTCTTTCCTTTTATATCCAGCATGGCAGAAGCTCTCAGCCGTTTATCATGTGGATCGGCTGAACGGCATACCGGACAATCACAAGCAATCACGGGAATACCCTGTGATGTTCCACTTCCCAGAATAGTTAATTTCATACAGTCTTAAATTGTCTCCACAAAGATAACATATATTACAAAATTGGTGTTACCTTTGAACAGATTTTAATTCCTAAAATGTCTATCGATTTCTGAATTTTAATATGGGAAAATTATTTCTGATTCCCAATACGTTGGGAGATTCAAATATCTATGGGGTGTTACCTTCCGAAGTAATCGCCCGCATTAAAAATATAAAAATATTCGCCAGCGAAAATCCTAAAAATACCCGTCGTTTCTTGAAACAGATCGATAAATCGATTGTTTTGGAGGAATTGACTTTTTTGGAATTAAACGAACATTCGGATCGCAAAGCAGTCGAAGCTTGTTTGCCTTACCTGGAGAAAGAGGATGTCGGTATTATTTCAGAGGCCGGTTGTCCGGGAATCGCAGATCCCGGAGCAGAATTGGTCGCTTTAGCCCATCGGAAAGCGATTCAAGTTGTGCCGCTGGTCGGTCCATCGTCGATTTTGTTGGCTTTAATCGCTTCGGGCTGTAACGGCCAGCATTTTTCATTTAACGGTTATCTGCCCGTAAAGAGCCCCGAAAGAAATAAAGCCTTAAAAAATTTTGAACGCCAGTCACAAGCTGAAAACCGAACCCAGATTTTTATTGAAACCCCTTACCGGAATCTGAAGCTTTTTGAAGAAATGCTTCAAGTATTACATCCTCAAACTTTACTTTCGATAGCTTGTGATATTACTACTGAAAATGAATATATCAGAACAATGTCTATTCAGGATTGGAAGAAACAGAAACCGGATATCAATAAACGGCCGGCAATCTTTCTGATCTATGCTTCTACCGGAATTAAAACCCGCTGACCGGAAACAACCTGCAAAAAATACCGTAAACCGAATATGAACTAAAATATTTCGTTTATGGAAAAATCTATCAGAATCGCCCAGATTCTTGGCGATAAGCAAGAATATTATTTAGGACATTCTTGTAAAACGATCGACAAATCACTTCTCTACACTCCAGGGCCTGATGTTATTGAAAAGGTTTGGATGAATAGCGACCGGAATCTCCCGACCCTGAATAATATGCGGAGATTGTTGATGCAGGGAAGATTGGCCAATACCGGATATGTATCCATTTTGCCGGTAGATCAGGGGGTCGAACACACGGCAGGGGCTTCTTTCGCTCCTAATCCGCTGTATTTCGATCCGGAAAACATCGTTAAACTAGCTATTGAAGGAGGATGTAATGCCGTTGTTTCTACTTTCGGAGTTTTGGGGAGTGTCGCCCGGAAGTATGCCCATAAAATACCGTTTGTAGTAAAAATCAATCACAACGAACTTCTTAGTTATCCCAATTCATACGACCAGATTTTATTCGGTCAGGTCAAAGAAGCCTGGGATATGGGAGCCATCGGAATCGGTGCGACTATTTATTTCGGTTCACCGGAAAGTCGCAGACAACTGGTCGAAATTGCGAAAATATTCGGTCAGGCGCATGAATTAGGTATGTTTACCATTTTATGGTGTTATCTGCGGAATCCGGCATTCAAAAAATTCGGTAAGGATTATCATGTTGCAGCCGATCTGACCGGGCAGGCAAATCATCTGGGCGTGAGTATAGAAGCAGATATCATAAAACAGAAACTTCCCGAGAACAACGGTGGTTTTTCTGCCTTGAATTATTCTAAATCCGATCAACGGATGTACACTGAATTAACCTCCGAACATCCGATCGATCTATGCCGCTATCAAGTGGCTAATTGTTATATGGGACGTATCGGCCTGATCAATTCGGGCGGGGAATCCCACGGGGAAAGTGACTTAAAAGAAGCTGTCATCACCGCTGTAGTCAATAAAAGAGCCGGCGGTATGGGCTTGATTTCAGGCCGAAAAGCCTTCCAAAAACCAATGGCTGAAGGAGTTCAATTATTACATGCCATACAGGATGTCTATCTGGATTCCCATATTAAACTGGCTTAAATATTAGAAATGGACAGATTTTCAATTTATAAATTCCTTGGATCCTACAGGACTGGCACTTTATTTCCGATCGGTCACACCAGCGACCGTAGAGACACGTCTATAGGGTCCAGGGAATTGAGGAACTTTAAACAAAAAAGATTCACTTTTTTTGTCCTTGTTTGGCTACTGCTTCCATCAATTTCTTAATTTCTTCGGGATCTCCCAGAAAATAGTCGTTGATCAGGCGAAGGTCATTGTCGAAATCAAAAACATAAGGTACGGCTGTAGGAAGGTTCAAACCGACAATATCTTCATCGGAAATATTTTTCAGGTATTTAATGATTCCTCTCAAGCTGTTTCCGTGCGCAGTAACCAAAATTTGATCGATATGTGTCAATGAAGGAAATATTTCTTCTTTCCAATAAGGTAAGATACGTTCGACAGTATCTTTCAAAGATTCTGTTTCAGGCAATAAGGCTGGCGGTACATCTTTATATCTGGGATCGAATCGGGGATTCCGTGGATCTTCCGGTGATAAAGCCGGGGCCGGAATATCATAACTTCGCCGCCAGATCAATACTTGTTCGTCACCGTATCGGGCAGCAGTCGTACTTTTATTGAGTCCTTGCAGAGCCCCGTAATGTTTTTCGTTCAGCCGCCAGTTTTTCTCTACCGGAATCCAATCCTGGTCTAAACGGTCGAGTACATAATTCTGTGTTTTGATGGCTCTTTTCAGATAAGAAGTATAGGCTTTGTCGAATACAAATCCCTTTTCTTTCAGTAAATCTCCGGCTTTGATGGCTTCTTGAATCCCTTTGGGAGATAAATCGACATCCGTCCAGCCGGTAAATTTATTTTCCTGATTCCACAGACTTTCTCCGTGGCGTAATAAAACGATCCTTTTCATCCTATTTCGATTTAATGTTTCTAAATCATACGATGCAAGGCCCGTCAGAGTTTTATATCCCGCAGGTAAAGCTTACCCGCGGGATGTGGGATTATTTTTTGAAATATCTGTTGTACAGACCTTCAAACCCTTTTCCATGACGGGCTTCGTCTTTACACATTTCATGAACGGTATCGTGGATAGCATCCAGGTTGAGTTTTTTAGCCAGCGTAGCGATTCTCTTCTTGTCTTCACAAGCACCGGCTTCAGCTTCCATTCTTTTTTTCAGGTTGGTCTCGGTATCCCAGACACATTCGCCGAGCAACTCACAAAATTTAGCTGCATGTTCTGCTTCTTCCCAGGCATAACGCTTGAAAGCTTCCGCCACTTCCGGATAACCTTCCCGGTCTGCCTGACGACTCATAGCCAAATACATCCCTACTTCGGTACATTCTCCAGTGAAATGAGCTTTCAGTCCTTCTAAAACTTCAGCATCTACTCCTTTAGCTACACCGATCACATGTTCGTCTGCAAAAGTTAAAGCACCTTCGGTTTCAACCAATTCTTTGAATTTACTTCTTGGAACTTTACACTGAGGACAGAATTCAGGAGCTTCTTCACCTTCATAAACATAACCACATACCGTACAGATAAACTTTTTCATAACGTCTTGATTTTATTGATTAATATAATTTAAAGGGGTTACTACCCTGCCGTTTTATTTCTACAAGCTTTACAATATCCTTTATAATAAAGATGGGTTTCCGTGACATACAAATCCCCGATCTGTTTGGTATTTAATAATCCTATTTTTTCAACCGGAATATCGAACACCCGATTACACGCACAACACTGGAAATGAGCATGACAGGAAGTATCGATGTCGAACCGAACATTTTTATCGTCGATAACCAGTGGAAGTACCGCTCCTTGCTCGGCAAACAGACGCATCGTATTGTATACCGTCGTTTTAGACAAAGTAGGTACTTGGATACACAATGCATGATATATATCGTCGGCAGTAGGATGAATACGGTTTTCCATCAGATATTCTACAATAGCTATCCGTTGCAAAGAAGGTTTAATCCCACACTTTTCCAAATAATCCCGTGCATTGATATTTGTATTCATTGTTAAATTGTAATCATTACAAATTTATAACGAATACAAAATTACAACTTTTTTATAAAAAACAAAAATTTCAATGTTTTTTAGAGGAAAAAATTAATCTGCTATTTTTACTCTATCCTTCCATTTTATTTGTAGTTTTGTAACATGTTTTTTCTGGGAATGTCAGCACACCTATTTATTTACCTGCTGGTTCCGGCCTTTTTGATCGTGTGTTTTTATTTCAGAGGCGCTGCAGGTAGTCCGGAAGTCGATCCAATACTCCCGGAAGCTGTTGTGTATCAACAAACCGGAACATCTTCTTTTGAAAAGGCTTACTTTTATCAGGTTGAAAAACAAGAACAAAAAACTTATTCCAAGGCAGAGGTATTCTGTGACTGCAAGCCGGATCTTCCGTTATTTCAATCCGTTTTTTACCTCTCTCCTGCCCTTACCCACCTGCTTTTACGGGCACCTCCTGCAACTGTTTAAACTTATTTATTCGGCTGCCCGAATTTTACCAACATCGTTTTTTAATTAAAAAAAATTCAATATGCGTTTTATTTTTTGCATTATTGGTGTATTACTATATAGTGGACTTTCTGCGCAACAAATGTCCGTTTTATCGACGGATTCCACCTACAATATAGTAAGAGAATTACAAGAAGTAGTCGTTACCGCCGAAAAGAGAGAACTGAATCCAGGTGATATTCCGACCGCTTTAACGGTCATTACCCCCCGTTCTATTCCCGGAGAGAACAATCCGGATTTACGGAATATTTCCGGAATAGTTCCTAATTTTTATATGCAGGAAGGAGGGTTAAAATTATCAACTCCCCTCTATATCCGCGGTATCGGTACTGTTTCGGGTACCCCACCTGTCGGACTTTATGTAGACGGTGTACCCGTATTCGATAAGAACGCCTTTGTCTTTGATTTATACGACATCCGGCAAATCGAAGTGCTGCGCGGACCTCAAACGACCTTGTACGGGCGTAATAGTATCAACGGTTTGATCAATATAAACACCAATCCCCCGTCGAATGTATTCGCTGCACAGGTAAAAATAGGATATTCCAGTTACCGGTCACAAAATTATAATTTAGTCCTGAACCTTCCCTGGAAACGTTTATATAATAAATTGTCTTTCTCGTACAATAAGTCTGAAGGCTATTTCAAAAATCACTATGAACAAGACCGGAAATCCAATCCTTCAGACTCCTATAATATTCGTTATCAGGGGAATGTATTTACGGAAAATAACTGTGAAATTGGTTTCGGTATAAACTTCAACCATTCCTTCGACGGAGGTTATGCCTATGCTGCGATCGATTCGCTGAAAGTACATCGCTATACGGTAAATTACAATATACCTTCTTCTTATAAGCGCGACCTGCTTTCTTCCTATCTGAATTTGAAAAAGAAATGGCAAAGACTTGCTTTTAATACGGTCACTTCTTATTCCCGGACGCAGGACAGACAGATGCTCGATGCAGATTTTACTTATCTGGATGTATTCGATAACGGTAAAAAATCCAGGCAGAACTTACTGACTCAGGAGTTCAATATCCAGTCGAATGAAAACCGGCATGTCGATTGGACTGCCGGGGCTTTCGGTTTTTATAAAGATCTGACGAATCGTTATCTGGCGACCTTTGGGAAAGACAAGGCTTATTTATTGCCCATGGCTTTGGATAACGCTAAGTACCATAATAATACGGTAACCTGGGGAATAGCCGGATACGGTCAGGTAACCCTAAAGGAAATATGGCCGGGTATGTCCCTGACGGCAGGTTTGCGGTATGATTACGAAAAATCGGAATTGAACTACCGGGATAGTTTGTTGTTCAGTGGACAACAACAATATACAAGTTACCACGATTCGAAGGAAGATAAAGGTTTTAAAGCCTGGTTGCCCAAGTTTTCACTTTTACAGAGATGGAACGATAACCTGTCTTTATATTTGAGTGTTTCTAAAGGCTATAAAGCCGGGGGCTACAACATTATCGTCAATGAGATGAGCTCACAGGTGGTCGATCTCCGCTATGATGAAGAGAAACTTTGGAATTATGAGATCGGTATGAAATATTTCAGTTCCGATTATAAATTCAATCTGAATGCTGCTCTGTTCTACATCGATTGGAAAGACCAGCAGATCTTCGTCATGGGAATGATGGGACCTGGCATAAAGAATGCCGGTGATGCTCATAGTCTGGGAGGTGAAATGGATTTGCGCTGGGAATTTTTGCCTAATCTCACTTATATACTATCGGCCGGATATAGCCATGCTGAATATTACCACAATCTGGATAAATCCCATGAAGGCAATCGGATCGTCATGGCTCCTGAGTTTACAGGCAATACGGGTTTCATTTACCAGAAAGCGGTAAAAACTTCCTGTTTTCGTTCATTTGTCGCTTCAACGACTGTGACTGGATTCGGGACACAATATTTCGATGAAGCCAATCTGCTGAAACAAAAACCTTATTTTTTGTGGAATCTGGATCTTTCTATTTCGGGTAAATACGCCGATTTTAGGATATGGGGGAAGAACATACTGGATAAAGCTTTCTTTACTTATATGCTGAACAATCCTGTCGGTCAAAAATTACCGATCTACAACGATATGGGACAATCCGGAGCCCCTGCCCGCTTCGGTGCTTCTGTTACTTTTAAAATTTAATTATTAAAACTTTGAATATGAAAACATTAATCTCTTTATTCCTGATAAGCTTTGTTGCGTTTTGCACGATATCCTGTAACGACGACGATAAGGATACACCCGATCTGGCCAATAGATACGGGGCATACGAAAAACCCCATTTTGCATTCGAATATGCCAGCGATACCATTCGTATCGGCATGAAACCGTATTATGAAAAGAAAATCGCTGTGACAGAGTTTAAAGCTATGTTCAATGCCATGGCAACCGAAAAAATGGGAGCCTATTTCAAGGGAATCCAGTTTAAAGAAAATAAGCAGCTGATCATTTCAGCCCGGATGAAAGAGGGTGACGTGTACAATCTCCCCGGAACCTACGAGTTATCGGGTAATTATTTGCAGATTACTTTAGACAAAGAGGTCATGGCGCATCTGATGGGAGATAAAGCGGCCAATATTCCTGCTATCAGTTTCAAGTACGATATCCGGGGAAAACAGATGACGATGTATTTCGATAAAGTTTACCTTCAGGTGATTTATTCCATGATGGAAAATCAGATTGCCGCTATGATCGTCGATATGATGGAAATAGATTTCAGCCAGATGCCGGAAGGCATGGAAGCTATGATTATGAAAGAGGTAAAAAATCAGCTGGGAGAAATTTTGACACAAATCCGTAAAATAGAAATCGGCTTTGTACTTATGTTGGATGAGTTGGATTATGCATAACAGAGGATTACAAATACAAAAAAAACGGTTGAAATACTCATTCAACCGTTTTTTTTTATTACTTTAGAAACATTGAATTTTATCGTTACGTATTAATACTAATATCAACTATCAAATCTTATTTATTATGAATACAGAATCTTGTCATTGCGGTTTGCTTTCATGCAAAGAAGTTAACACCAGAGATAAAGACAATAAGTTTACCCTTCAACCTCTGCCCTACGCAGAAAATAGTCTGGAACCATACATCAGCGAAAAGACGGTCAAATTCCATTATGGTAAACATTTGGCTGCTTATATCGACAATACCAACAAATTGAAGGCCGGAACTCAATTCGACGATCAGCCGATCCATGAGATCATCAAGAAAGCGTCCGGCGGTTTATTCAATAATGCAGCTCAGGTTTTTAATCATTATTTTTATTTCGAAGCCCTGCACCATTCCGGAGCACAGGCTCCCCGAGGCAAATTAAGCAATCTGCTGGAAAAGAATTTCGGTAGTTTCGAGGATTTCAAGGAAAAATTCATCCAAGCCGGAACGGCTCTCTTCGGATCAGGCTGGGTATGGTTGGTACAGGAAGATGATAAATTAGAGATTTGGCCGGCTCCGAATGCCGAAAATCCATTGAAAAACGGTAAATATCCCTTGTTGACCATGGATGTCTGGGAGCATGCTTACTACCTCGACACACAAAATGCAAGAGCAAAATACATTGAAAATTTCTGGCAAATAGTCAACTGGGAAGTTGTAGAGAAAAGAGTAAAATAAAAAACAGAACTAAAAAAACGCTCATCTGCCCCAAAGCTTAGACAGATGAGCGTTTTTTTTAATCGGTAACAATGACCATCTCGTCGATCAGATGACTGGCTCCGGCTAATTTATCGATGATAAAAAGGACATAGCGGATATCCACCGAAATGTTCCGGCATATTTCAGCGTCATATTGCATATCCGACATCACGCCATCCCAAGCCCGGTCGAAGTTCAGACCGATCAAATGGCCTTCGGCATTTAAAACCGGACTACCGGAATTTCCACCGGTAGTATGATTGGTGGCTATAAAACAAACCGGAATTTCTCCGTTTTGGGTATAATTTCCGAAATCTTGATTCTGATAAATCTCTCTCAGCCGTTGCGGAACATTATAATCATAGATTTCAGGATTATCTTTTTCCATAATCCCATTTAAAGTCGTATAATGTTTGTAATAAACCGCATCACATGGCGAATAGCCCTGTACTTTTCCGTAAGCGACCCTCAGCGTAGAGTTGGCGTCTGCATAAAAGGTTTTATCCGGCTGCATTTCCATCAAACCGGCAAGCCAAATTTGATTTAAGCGGGTAATTTCTTTTTCTATTTTAGCTAATTCGGGAAATATATTTTGCGCATAAAAAGTATTCATCGAAAGCGATAGACGGTAAGCCGGATCTTTCTCTAACTTTTTATAGGTATCCGGAGTAGCTTGCGCGATGAGTTTCATCGTATTTTCCTGATCTGCAAGTATAGATTTAGAGAAAAGCGTCTGTACATAAGCTTCGATGCCTTTTTTCCGGTTAGCCAGTTGCACTTCTTCCGGAATCCAGTCCGGAGTCAGGTTCTGATTATAAAGCCGCAACATCTCCACCAGGATTTTCTGATCGGTAGCTGCATCATAATCCTTATAAAACTCCTCAGCTCCTGCTTTCAGTTGCTCTTTGGCTTCCTCTAGCTTTTCGGCAGAAACGTTCAGTTTTTTATAAATATCGGCTGCCCAGCCAACGATCTCGGCACCTCGTTTACCGGCTTCATTAAGATAAGAAGCGGCCAGTATCAGGTCTTTTCTCTTCTGATAGAGTTCCTTGTACTGATTCAGTAAGCTATTGTATTCTTTTTTATCTGCAGCCCATTGTAGAAATTCTTTTTCCTGCTGTTGTTTCAAGGCAATCGTATTGAATCTTTTCAGCCCTTTGGTTTCTCCCTGCCACTTTTTCCAGGCATTCGCAACACTGGCAGCTTTGGAAGCATATTTGATCCGCAGCAATTCATCCGATTCCATGGCGTCGTTGATGATATTCAATTTTGCCGTACGGATAGCTATCTTATGCGGATTTTCTATGTTCTGAAGCTGTTCTATCGCATAAGAAGTCAGGTATTCATTAGTAGTCCCGGGATATCCGAAAACCATCGTAAAATCTCCTTCCTGTATCCCTTTATTGGAAATTTTGAAGAAAGTCGCCGGACGGTAGGGTTTGTTGTCGGCCGAATAAGCCGCAGGTTCATTATTCGCATCGGCATAGATACGCAATACCGAAAAATCTCCGGTATGTCTCGGCCACATCCAGTTGTCGGTATCTCCTCCGAATTTACCGATAGCCGATGGTGGTGCGCCTACTAAACGAACGTCTTTGTAAATTTTAAATACCGACATAAAATATTGATTCCCATTAAAATATGGCTTAATATTCGCCATTAGGTTAGTCCCTTTGACTGCTTCTGCTTCCAATTGTTTACAAATGGAGGTAATCTTTGCATTCTTTTCTTGTTCGGTCATTTCCGGAGATAATTGTGCCTTCACTTTTTCAGTCACATCCTCCATGCGGACTAAAATAGAAGCAGTCACTCCCGGATTAGCCAATTCCTCTGCTTTGGTCTTAGCCCAAAAACCATCTCTCAGGTAGTTGTGTTCCAAACTACTGTGGTTCTGAATCATGTCGAAGGAACAATGGTGATTGGTTACTACCAGTCCTTCGTTGCTGATGATTTCACCGGTACAAAAATGAAAAAAAGGCTGCCCTTCCCGGCCCAGACCGATAACGGCATCTTTTAAAGAGGCTTTATTAATATCGTAAATATCTTCTGCGGTCAGTTTGAACCCCTCTTTTTGCATGTCTTCGATATTGTATTTCTTCAACAACATGGGAATCCACATGCCTTCGTCGGCATAACAACCTATCCAGCTCATCCATAAAGCCAGAACTAAAAACAGAGCTTTTTTCTTCATAGATTTGGTTTTATTGTTTATAATTTATGTTATGATTTCTTCGGAAAACGTCTCAAAGCTTCGTACAGTTGTTGAACCGGTAGTCCCATGACATTATAAAAAGAACCTTCTATTCTTTCAATCCCGATGTAACCGATCCATTCCTGTATTCCATAAGCACCTGCCTTATCGAAAGGTTTATAGGTATCTACATAACAGATAATTTCCTGATCCAACAAAGTTTTGAAATAGACGTCCGTATAGGCAGAAAAGGAACGGTGTTCCTGAAGCGTGGTCAGACACACTCCGGTGACAACCTGATGTTTTCTTCCCGATAATCGATGTAGCATTTCGATTGCATGTTCCCGGTTTTCAGGCTTGCCGAGTATCTTCGCATCCAAGCAGACCACGGTATCGGCTGTAATCAATAACTCACCTTCTTTCAGTTCCCCGTCGAACGCTTTGGCTTTCAAACCAGCCAGATATTCCGGAACCTCCTCTACGGCCAATCCCTCAGGCCAGATTTCTTCCGTATGTTTTAGTCTTACTTCAAACTTAAATCCGGCATCACACATCAACTGATGCCGTCTTGGAGAAGCCGAAGCCAATATTAATTTATATTCCATAGATCTTATTTTTATTATCCGATCGTTCAATCTGCAAAAATAAGGAAAAAGAAATGTCTTAAAAATACACTGACACCCAAACACAATACCATAATCAGACGAATCAGCCACAATTGGAAGCGTCTTTTCCGCTTACCGCTCAAGATGGAGATGATATATATCCCATAAGGAAGCAACAAAGCGAAGATGATGTAAATCAGTATGGCTAAAGAAGCTGAGAATTCGACGAAATAGGCCAGCACAGCCGAAATCATAGCTACACCTGCTAAAGCGGTAATAATTCCTTCTGCCGCCCTGATTCCCAACTTTACAGGAATGGTATGATTCCCGTTTTCCCGGTCTCCTTCTACCGTGTATATATCCTTATTGATCTCATACATCAAAGTATTCAAAAAGATAAACCAGGCGAATCCAAATACCCAATCGAACATGTATAAAAAATTCGTTCCGGTTTCGATGAGGAGTTCTGCATAAGCCATATTCAATAACGGAATTTCGTAAACGATAGCACTGATTGGAATCAAAGAAGCCAGTATACCCACCAACAAATTTCCCGTCAAAAAATATTTCTTGTAAGTAGAAGAATAGAACCAAAGGATTCCGGATACCAACAGGAACAGGATTCCGATTTTCCAGACTCCCACGGCAAATCCCAGATAAAAGGCGATAGAAACGGCAAACAGGTTAAGTACAGTATGTAACGATATGGCCACTCTCCGGCTAATGCTTTTTCCTACAACGACCTTTTTAATTCCTGAAATCCGATCGCTTTTGGTATCGAAATAATCGTTGATCACATAAGCCCCCGATATCAGACAGCATACGGCAACAACGAGCAGAAAAAACGCCCACCCGGTCATTTGTAAAGCCAATCCATTGATATCCAGCATCGGCCGAATGACCAGATAACGCATGGCATACATCGTCAGAGCTGCAAAAGCAATGGTACGAATCCGTATTAACCGAAGTATCTCATACATACTTACTTATTATTATATAAATAAACTTTTTCTTCAATTTACATGCTTTTTACATAACAGTTGGTATCCATCCAATCTCCCTTCGCTTTCAGCACCTGGGAAATAACATCTCTTACACATCCGTCTCCTCCAGTGATATCAGAAATATACCTGGCAACCGATTTGATTTCCTCGCAAGCATCCAGCGGGCAAACCGGTAATCCGACTTGGGTCATCACTTTATAATCCGGAATGTCGTCGCCCATATACATAATGGCTTCTTTGTCCAGCGAATAACGTTGTTCGATTTCTGCTAAAGCCTCTGTTTTATTAGCGACTTTGAGATAAATATCCTCCGGTCTGACTCCTAATTTCTCCAAACGTTCGCGTACGCCCGGTGCCCCACCTCCCGAAATAACGGCAATGATATACCCTTTCCGGATAGCGTACATAATGGCATATCCGTCTTTCGTGCAGGAAGTTCTTATCAATTCTCCGTCCGGTGTGAGATTTTGGGATTGATGTGACAATACTCCGTCGACATCGAATACAAAAGCCCGTATTTTTTTAAGTTCGTCTTTAAAAAATTTCATTTTCTATTTTGATTACCACAAAGTTAACATTAAAGGTTTATTATCGCTCTCCGCTTTCTGTTCGGCAGACTTCAATACGGAAGCACGGATAGAATCAGAAAGTTGGGTATACAAATTTAATAATTTCCGGTTATCTTTCAGCATCGCCTTATGCATACCCAGGATCGACTCATCTCCCCGGCGGGCAGGACCTGTCTGGGCATTTTCGGGAGTCATCAGCATGACTTTGTGAGCCGTTTCAAAAATCAAAGGGCGTAATAAACTGAAATCCAATCCTTCCTGTTCCAAAATCTGTCCGGCAATACCGTATAAATGATTGACGAAATTATTGGCAAAGACTGCAGCCAAGTGCAAAGTTTTCCTTTTCTCTGAAGAAATTTCCTCTACTCTCACCGACAAGAGTCTTGTCAATCCCCGGAGCACTTCCAGAACCTCCGGATTCGAAGCCTCGATACACAAGGGGATCTCTTTAAAATCCAGATCCCTCTTTTTGGTAAAAGTCTGTAAAGGATACAAAACTCCGTAATAAGTGACATAGGGCTTAAAAATATCCATGGGCAAACTGCCGGACGTATGCAGGATTATAGCCTCTTTATTGATCCGGATACTCTTGAACAGTGAGAGTAATGCATCGTCACTTACACAAAAAATATAAATATCCCCATCCGGATAGATACCGAAAAGATCAGCAGTATAAGTAATACCGGTTTTCCTGCCTAATTCCCGGGCCGATTCGATACTCCGGCTATAAATCTGACACAAATTCAACCCTGCTTTCAATAAGGCAGGAGCTAAATGATGAGCGACATTCCCTGCTCCGATCAATATGATCCGTTTATCCTTCATTCTCAAATGCTATATTTTTCGGTTTTATCCGGCCTTCCTTCAAATGATTCACCAAACGCCGGCAAGCCTGACAAATATCCTGATAAAACACGTCGGCTATTAAAACTAATTTTCCTCCGGAATACTGTAAATGCTGATAACGACCGGCAGGATCTGCATGGTTTAAAAGCAACAAATCCCCTCCTGGAATAAATGTATGTGTCATTTGGTTGCGCAATTTATCATATAAATAAAGCTTATCGTTCAACAAACGATATCTTCCTCCGAACAACCGGTTTACACTATTTGAAAACCGACGGGAAGACTGTCCTTTCGCTTTCATCGGTTTATTGTCCAGAAAGCCGCCCAATACCTCGATCGCCTGTCCCATCAATACAAATGGCATATAAGAAATTTCTATTTCCTGCATTTTACCCAGCTCCCGGATAATCACCTCTTCCAGGAACAGCTCGATCTGTTGTATTTGTAAGCTATTCTCCATAAATGTGCCCAAAATTACGCCAAATTATTGAGAAACGGAAATAGGTATTTTGTATCTTTGTAAAAACTTATAAGAATAAACGATTTGAATATTGTAAAGCCATGATTTTACAGAATAACCTTGTTACATCAGAGGCCGGATTTTCAGAAAAAATATTTGAAAAGGGCCTGAGCATATACGAAGTGATCCGGATTTTTAAAGGGAATCCCATCTTCTTAAAAGATAATCTCTTAAGATTGGATAATTCACTAAAAAAATCAAACATCGATATTCATGTGGAAGATTTAAACCTACCGGATAAATTGCAGCATTTTATCCGGCTGGAAAACATGACCGAAGGTAATCTGAAATACGTACTGCATTTTACATCGGGCAAACCGGATGAATATATTTTCCAAATTCCGCATGCTTATCCCACTTCCGAAGATTATAAACAAGGAGTTCCGACCCTGACTTATTCTGCCATGCGTGAAAATCCCGGTGTAAAATACATCAATACGGATTTACGGACACGTACGAACCGACTGATAAAACAAAAACAGGTGTACGAGGTCTTATTGGTCGATAAAGAAGGATATATCACAGAAGGTTCCCGTTCCAATGTGTTCTTTATCGGGGACAATGTCATCTTTACTGCCCCTTTAGAGTATGTTCTTCCCGGCACAAGCCGGAAAAGAGTATTCGATATTTGCCATAAACATCGGTTTCCGATCATTGAAAAGCGTATTCCTGTCTCTGAATTAGCCCGGTATGATGCTGCTTTTCTGTCCGGGACTTCTCCTCTAATTTTGCCAATCAACCGAATCGATGAGCTTCGTTTCGATCCCGGATTACCATTATTACAAGAACTGATGAAATATTATTTCAGATTGCTTGAAGAGTGTTAAAGCCACTTTTAGGTAATATTAAGAAGTTTTTATTCCCCAAAAGTTTTATAAAAGTCATCTTTTTTATAATATTGCAAAATAATGGTATTAAAACTCGTTCGATGAGCATCTTGTGTATGAGATCCGCTCATTACAACATTAAAATAAGTAATGAAATATATTATATTGATACTGGTCGCCGGACTGATTATTTTTGTAAAGCCCTGGAGAATGAGTCTGGAAGAGAGTATATTTTCCCCGGCTGAAGATACGACCTTGTTATCTTCAACCCTTTCCTCCGATTCGCTTATGCTTTTCCCTGCAAATCAAGTTATTAATAACAATGACTCTGAATTGGACATCACCTTGAAATTCGATCGGATAATCCGAAAATTTATGCAAAAATGGGAAATTAAGGGAGCTTCTTTTGCTTTGATGAAGAACGATCGTTTGATTTATAGTAAAGGATATGGCTTTGCCGATGAAGAAGAAAACGTCCCCATGGATGTCATGCATGTTTTCCGGATAGCTTCTATCTCCAAGTTAATTACTGCCGTGGCTATCATGAAGTTGCAGGAAGAAGGTAAACTGACTTTACAGGATCGGGTTTTCGGTCCCGAGGGAATTTTAAACGATACCATTTTTTCAGATATAAAAGACCCCCGTACGACTAAAATCACCGTCGAAAATTTATTACGTCATCAGGGAGGATTTTCCATTGCCTATGGTGACCCCATGTTTTGTCCGGTTGAGATTGCCAGGAAAATGCAGGTACCTCCTCCTGCCGATCTGAATACGATGATACGATTCGTGCTTTCCCGAAGATTGGGATTTACTCCCGGTTCCGGAGCCCGCTATTCCAATATCGGTTACGGCATCTTATCTAAAGTAATAGAAAAGGTCTCGGGTGAAGATTACGAACTTTATGTAAAAAGACATATCTTGCGTCCTGCCGGTTGTTTCGACATGCATTTAGGTAAAAATCTGTATGATGATAAATTGCCTAATGAGGTAAAATATTATGAAGTTTCCAATGCAGAACAGATTCAGGCTTGTGATGGAAGCGGAAAATTGGTTGCACGTAGTAACGGTGGCAATAATATTGAAGAACTCTACGGTGCAGGTGGTTGGGTCGCTTCTCCAGCCGAACTTTTACGTTTCCTGGCAGTCATCGATAAAGATCCGGGTATCCCCGATCTGCTGAGTGATGCGTCGATCGACTACATGACCCAGGAAGTTCCCAGTGCCTACCCCATCGGTTGGATAGAGACGACTAGCCGGGGAGAATGGTTTCGTAGCGGTACATTAGCAGGTACCAGTGCATTGATGAAAAAGCAAAAAGACGGTTATTCGTGGGTATTCCTGACCAACACCAGCAGCTGGAAGGGCTCGCGTTTCCCTCATTACATCGACAATGCGGTAAGACAAGCTATGGCTTCTGTCCATTCATGGCCCGAACGCGATTTGTTTGAAATGCAACGATTCGATCATGAAAAACTTCTGGTTATTCGCTAATATCCTAAAATTAATATAAAATTGCTGCTTTTCTTTGAGTTTTGATTTCATTTTACAACTTTTGTAGTAAAATAATTAATAATCTAAACTCAACAGTGAAAGTATGTCATTTCAAATTTTAACCATCAATCCGGGATCGACCTCTACAAAAATTGCGATTTTTGAAGATGAAAAAGAGATCTTTTCCAAAACACTCCGTCATACAGCCGAGGAACTGAGTCCTTATGCAACCGTCGCTTCACAATTCCAATTCCGGAAGAATATCATTTTATCCGAATTGCAGCAAGCAGGTTGGGACATTCACGGCTTTCATGCAATCGTTGGCAGAGGCGGTTTAGTTAAACCGATCGAATCGGGAATCTATGAGGTAAATGATGCCTTGGCTCATGATCTGGAGTATCCGGTAATGGGAGAGCATGCTTCGAATCTGGGAGGATTGATCGCCCGGGATATCGTACGTGAAATGCATAACGGAACTAAAGCCTATATCGCAGACCCGGTTGTTGTGGATGAACTGGATCCGATCGCCCGGCTTTCCGGTCACCCTGCCCTTTCCAGGGTATCTATTTTCCATGCTTTGAATCAGAAAGTCATTGCACGAACCTATGCACGGGAAGTCGGGAAAAAATACGAAGAAATGAACCTGATCGTCGCCCATATGGGAGGTGGAGTCTCGGTCGGTGCACATTGTTGCGGACGTGTCGTCGATGTCAATAATGCCCTGGACGGAGACGGTCCCTTCTCCCCTGAACGCTCGGGAGGTCTTCCGACAGGTGCTTTGGTCGAATTGTGTTTTAGTGGAAAATCAAAGGCCGAAGTCAAGAAAATGCTGAAAGGGAACGGCGGAGTCGTTGCTTATTTGGGAACGAACGATATGCGGCTGGTGGAAGAGAAAGCACCGGTAGATGCAGAATATGGTATGATTCAGGATGCCATGTGTTACCAGATCGGGAAAGAAATCGGAGCTATGGCAGCTGTGTTGAAAGGGAAAGTTGATGCTATTTTACTGACCGGAGGTATTGCTTATGGCAAACCCATCACCGATTATATTACCCGTATGGTCGGCTTTATCGCCCCCGTGAAGGTTTATCCGGGAGAGGATGAAATGCGGGCTTTGGCTATGAATGGCCTGATGGTGTTACGTGGAGAAATGCAGGCAAAAACTTATGCCTGATTTTAGTTCCGATTTTAGGTTTTAAATAACTGCTAAGCTTCGATAGCCGTTTGTTTAAAATCTAAAATCGGCTTTTTCTTATCTGGCTCGGGTAAAAATATATCTTTCTGTATCCGAGATCTCTTTATTAAACTGAAATCCCTCCCACTCGAACCGGATTATTTCTTCCGGAGTTTCGAGACGATGAAGCAAAATATAACGGGTCATCGCTCCCCTGGCTTGTTTGGCATAAGTACGAATCGTTTCATATTTTCCATTCCGCCATTCCTGAAATTCCGGAGTTATCACTCTCACTTGTGCCCGGAGTTCTTTCTCATCGAAAGCTCCCCATACATCCAAACTGGCCAGATTGATCAATATTCCATCCGAACGCTTCACATCGCCGATCAGGGGAGCTGTTAGTTTGGGAAGCCAATATTCATACAAATTTTTCAGGTTCAGCCCTTTCAATTTTAACGTATATGCAAGCCGGTAAGCTTTTATCAGATCCAACGGGCGGAGTAAACCATACAGCACAGAAACAATCCGCAGGTGGTCCTGAATGTAGCCGAGATCGGCCACTGGAATCGTGTCGGTTTGCATGGTTTTGAACACACTCCCGTTATAGGCAAAAAGGGCTTGTTTCATTGGCGTGTCCGCCTGATCGAATTTTTGATAACGGTTGTAATTTTCCTCTGCCAGAGATTTGCTGACTTTCAGTAATTTCTGCAATTCTTCAACACCATATTGTTGCATTTTTCCAACCAACAGATCGGCATCTTGCTGAAATAAAGGCCAAGTAAACGGATAAGTATCTCCCAAAGTTTTCATATCCATAGTTTTGGCCGGCGAAAGGATAATGAGCATAAATTTCGATTTTAACTAACAAAAAATTTCCAATAAATTCATATTGGGTAAAGTTATGGATTTTTCACGGATAATAATTCGTTGTATTTAAAATAATAGCTTATCTTTGCGAGGTATTTGAGAATTGAATCAGTTTGTATTTAAAGCGACTTGCCTTCATGTATAATGTATCGTTAAGTAGACTTTCCTTCAGCTATCAACCTCATTTCGAATTTATTTTTAATTATTAAAGTTTTATACTTAATGAACATTTACATTTCAAATTTAAGTTATGCCGTAAATGATGGCGACTTAAAAGATTTATTTGGGGAATATGGAGAAATTTCCTCTGCAAAGGTAATTACTGATCGTGAAACCGGTAGATCACGTGGCTTTGGTTTCGTAGAAATGGCTGACGATGCACAAGGACAAAAAGCTATCGACGAACTGAATCAGGCTGAATATGATGGAAAAGTAATCAACGTAACTGTAGCTCGTCCTAGAACAGAACGTCCTGCAGGAAATCGTGGCGGTTTCCACCGTAACAACAACTTCAACGGTGAACGCAAAGAAAGAAGATACTAAAGTTGTGGAGGCTGTCTCATTCGAGTTCAGCCTCTTTTTTCAACTCCTAAATAGTCTTTGCTTTTATTTTCATATTTGTCGTTTTCATTTTTTTCTATCCTGTTTAAATTCTGTTTCCACTTTTTTTATATCACAAAGCTCGGAGCTTTTAGCTCCCTCATTACTTTGAAGGTTTCTGATCCGATGGGTTTGGCTTTGATTTCCCCGAAAGCTACATAAACCGAAATAAATTCTCCGGAACAAAGAGGATGAGACCGATTATCGTTGGAAGTATCAGTTTTAAAAATTATCTTTGTTTTCGAGGATATTCCTAAAAATGTGAAATTTCAGAGATATCAGAGACAGGTTTTAGCTAATTTTACTTCATGATCCAACATGCTTCGATAGACGACAGTACTCTTTTCGAACGTATTACCCGGCATGATGCCGAGGCTTTCGGAATCGTTATGCGGCGTTATGCAGGTGCACTCTATGCTTTTGCATTCAGGATCGTGGGAGATACGTTGGCTGCCGAAGATATTGTACAGGAAGTATTTATCAACCTTTGGGAAAAAAGACGGAAACTATCCCCCGGCCCATCCCTACGTAATTTTCTGTATCTCGCCGTTCGTAATCTATCCCTGAACCACCTTCGGATGCAGAAAAACCATCTTGCCCAAACCAATGCTTATCTGTTTGAACAAAAGGCAGGGCTTTGGGTGATAGAAGAAGAAAGATACCGGCTGCTTTCTGAGGCGATCAAACAACTTCCTCCACGTACAGCCACCGTAATCGGCTATTCCTGCGACGGCTTGTCGCAAGAAGAAATCGCCCGTAAGATGGGAATTACAGTTGCTACCGTAAAATTGCTGAAATCACACGGTATTCAAAAATTGAAAAAGATCCTCGGGCCTTTATCTTTTTTACTTGTGATGATGAAGTAGTTTTTTGGGGCAAGGCCAGAAAAAGTCCGGCTTCCCCCATCAGGAGCTTGCGAAGTGACACGAAGCAGGAAGGAAGTAACGCAGCCCGGTATGGGCTCCGCAGGTAAAAGCATATATGAACTGACGTATCGACGAAGGAAAGGATTATTTTCTTTTCAAAAATCTCCCACTAAATCATGAGATTGCTGAAAAAAAATAGACATGGGGAAAAAGAAAATCGCAATAAAAAACACATTTTATCACGATTTTCTTTAGAAAAAATTTGGAGGAGACTTAGAATTCAGTCCCTTTTCTTTTAGACTTAATACTTGTTTTGTTCAATATCTCCGTTACCGGCTATAATATCCGCATTGGGTATAGCGACTGCATATCTCCGTGATTGTGGGGTTAATGTGTATGTTTTAATGTTTCCAGTATCTACACTGTATTGATCTATATTATAAAAATTACGGGTGATAGTCACATCATCATTCGGATCAGTGTTAAAATTGCAACGACGAATATCATTCCAGCGCAAAGTAAATGGAAATTCACGCATACGTTCTTCCATTACTAACTTAATGGCTTCATCTTTGTTATTGGCTGTTAATTTGAGAACTTCATCGGGAGCATTGTTTGCAATACGATATTTTCGAAAATCATTAAGGGCTTGCATTGCTTCATTGGGATGATTGTTTCTTGCAAGACATTCTGCTCGTATTAACATCATCTCGGCAACGTTAGGTGCAGTGGAATATAAATTGCCATAAGTTCCATAGCCCGGTATGTTACGGGTGAATTTATCTGCATAGAATCCCATGAAATATATTTTTTGGAATTCTTTTACTATGAAATATTTATATCTCAAATCATATTGTTGATTGTAACTTGTTAATAACTTTTGACTGGGAATTCCCCATAAAGTAGTCATGTAATAGTTATTTTTTGAATAATAAGAACGATCTCTAGAGCCAATTGTCAGAGACAATTCCCCATCATTTGCATCCCACCATGTGGATACAGGAACCATACTCATATCTGCCATACACATAGTAAATGTTTGGTCTATTTCTGATGAGTTATTGAAATCTAAAATGTCATTGCCATATTTTAGTGCTTCTTCTGCATATTTTTGTGCAGTTTCATAATCTTCCTTAGCCAAGTAAAAACGTGCAGCAAGTGCATTTACTGTTGCTCCGGTTTCTTTCCATGACTTTCGTCCACTATTATCGAATAATGGAGCCTTTAGTTTGACTGCTTCTATGATGTCTGCTTCTATGAAATTATATGTTTCTTCCAAAGATGCGCGATGCATATCCTCTTCGTAACTAGTTGATCTTTTTATAGGTAATCCTAATTCCGATAAAGTAGATTTTCCATAGGGCATACAATAATAATTAACTAATTCCAAATAATTGTAGGCACGTAGAAAATGAGCTTTATATTTTACATTTGCTTTAGCTTCTTCACTTCCTGAAACTTCATCTACAGATGAAAGAATTAAGTTTGCAAGATAGATACTTTCAAAATTGGTTGCCCACATACTTGTTAAAACATTGGTGTTTGATGTATAAGGCATTTCCCAACAACTAATTTGATAACTTTCTATAAAATCACTTGCTGCTGATAAACCGGCATCATAATATTCTGGAGTTATTTCAAAACAGTCACTACATAATATGGATGCAAAGTTATTATCTAAGATGGCACCTCCACTAAAATTATTTTTCGATAACAGAGCATCCAGTTCTTCAACTTTGCTGATAACGATACCGCTACTTTTCTCGGGAATTTCATCGAGATAATCATTACAACTATAAAAAGATGTAGTGAGTAATAATAGAATAATTATATTTAGGGATATTCAGTAAATGTCCCTAAAAAGTAAGATGGCATATAAAGTTGATAGAGTATAATCACTTTATATGCCATTATTATTGCCCTTTTTCTGTGTTTTTTCACATAATCCTATCTTGTTAGACACGACGCTTCGGAAGAGGTCTGATGACCCCTTCTGGTTCTGTCGGTAAATTTATGTCATGCCGCTTTATCCGCCCGGTTCCTGATTTTATCTATCATCAGTATGGCATTTGCCGTATGTATTCCAAAGAAAATCCATAGGATTTCCGTCTTCCTGTTCCGTGCCTTTATCCTTGAGAGTGAGTAATGCTGCTTCTGTGTGCCGAAGCTGCCTTCAAGTCGGGTGGCCCTTTCTTTGGAGAGTTCACTTCTGAGAACCTTTCTCAAGGATTCATCCCTGGCCGCCCTTCCCTTGCGTACAAAGGATGTGGATATTCCATATTTTGTACAGAACTTTCTGTTGGCATTATTGGCATATATGGAATCGGCAGCCACGCATCTTACCCTCACATTCATGAGCTTCTGCTGCATGCGGATACAGTCCTTCAGGCGTATACCTTCGTTGAAAGCCTTGAACGAGAGGTGTTCGATGAACGATATGCCGTCTATCTGTATGTTGTTGACCTTCGCACCGAACTCGACGGACTTTGTTTCCTTGCCTCTTACAATGGGACGTACATAATGACGGTCAATGCTGACGATGCGGTCCCTGACCTTCCTGCCTTCAAACAACTCCTTTTCCTGTACAAGAACCTTTCTGATGATGGAAAGACGCTTCTGGTAATCCTGGGTATATCGGAGTGAGGTTCCATGTTCTCTATGGATTTCATCCCTCTGTATGAGGAGCTTTTCAAGGAGTCTGATCATACGACGCTTGAGCATCCTTGTCCTTGAAGCCTTCCTCTTTCTCTTCTTGCAGTAGGACAGATAGGACTTCGCCACATCCGCATACTTGTTGCGCGGACGCCTTATACCCAAATCTCTGCAATGAAGGCAGATTTGCCTGTAGAGCCATTCCAGACTTTCCCAAAGGAGTTTCATATCCGTAGGAAAACGCATATGGCTCTCATAGCATGTGGCATCGGTCATACAGACGTGAAGGCTGTCAAGATAGGGTTTCCAGTGTGAAGCCAGCACTTCCTGGAGGGAATCAACATCAAGACGGGACGCTATCTCATTGCGGATGGCACTGACTATCTTGTAGTTGGTTATGGGAAAGGACGGATTTATCATAATCCCGCAGAACATCTGGTAGTGTATGTTCCCGTTAAGATGTTCCACCAGCTGCCTGTCAGAGAATCCGGTGTACGCCTTCAGGACCATAAGGGCGATCTTCGCCGAAGGACTGAAGATGTTCCTGCGTCCCAGTCGCTGTTCCGACAGGCCCATGGTCTTTGCCATACGCTCAAACGGAAACACCGAATGAAGCCTGCCAAGCTCACTCTCATGAAAACTCTTGCGATATTTTTCTATAATATCAAATTCTGTAAAGCCCAAAGTAGGGTGAATTTCCGAAATATTTTGTATCTTAGCCATATCTTTGTTGGGGAATTTCCCCCGTTTTGGATTCCAAACCTTATTTGCGGGGGAATACCTAAAGATACAAAAAAGCCAACTAATTCGCAACATTTTATGTATGAATTAGTTGGCTGATTTTATAGTATTTACTGAATGTCCCTAATTAAAAAACAACAGCTAAGATCTATTTAAGTTCATTCAAACATATTTTCCACCCTTCCATTCTTGAAAGATCGGATGGCCCCCAATTTCCGTTCCTCTGTTTCATCCGATCGTTATTGTAGCCTAAAAGAACACGCCTTTGAAAATTTCATCCATTTCCGGAACATAACCGTCACACTCCTTCAAGGCTTTCCTGAATTTTTCAAAATGTACTGGCGACAAGTGCTTGGTCAGGAAATTTTTGTGCTGGTACAGAAAATCAATCTTATCGGAAGTTTCTCTAAACTGTTCCAAAAATAATTCACTGATTCCTTCTCCAAACTGGATATTTCCCATTGCTTCCAGATAGGCCTGAGTATTTTTTTCATTCTTGTTTTTCCGGTAATTCTGCCGTAACTTTTCCAATTTTGTCCCCTCTTCCACGGCAACGTCCATCCGGCGCAACCACTCTTTTACGGTGAGCGAAGCTCCTCCCATCCGGTATATCACTTCCCCCTGAGGAGAAAAGATCCAAAATGTCGGAAACGAACCCACAGTATACAAGGCATTAAATTCCTTTGCCTCGTCTTTTTCTATATCATACTTCACAGAAATAAAACGTTTATTAAAATAATCACCGGTTTCTTGCCGGGTAAAGATACTATCTGTCATATACCGACATGGACCGCACCAGGAAGTATAACAATCTACGAACAACATCTTATGCTGTGTCTTAGCCATTCTCAAAGCTTCCGAAAAAGGAACCGGTTTAAAATCTATTCCCTGAGCAAAAAGCTGTACACCGATACCCAAAAACAACCCTAATAATAGTATTCTTTTCATATAT